>Ga0315282_10001914_pt1 | contig 38968 bp, 39 predicted proteins | sample YL17G07_20_MG_FD_203693 | JGI IMG/M metagenome (GOLD analysis project Ga0315282, IMG submission 203693) | Sediment microbial communities from Yellowstone Lake, YNP, Wyoming, USA - YL17G07_20 | ecosystem: Environmental > Aquatic > Freshwater > Lake > Sediment | place: USA: Wyoming | collected... | reverse complement strand
ACACCGGGGAGCAGGCCCTGGAGATCGCCGAGATGCTGGTGAGGAGCGGGGCGCTGGACGTGGTGGTCATAGACTCCGTGGCGGCCCTGGTGCCCCGTCTGGAGATAGAGGGGGAGATGGGGGAGGCTCACGTGGGTTTGCAGGCCAGGTTGATGTCCCAGGCCCTGCGTAAGCTGGCCGGGACCATCAATAAGTCCAACACCACCGCCATCTTCATCAACCAGTTGAGAGAGAAGATAGGGGTTATGTTCGGAAGCCCCGAGATCACGCCCGGGGGAAGGGCCCTCAAGTTTTACGCCTCCGCCCGTCTGGATATCCGCAAGATCGAGTCCATCAAGCAGGGGGCCGAGATAATCGGAAACCAGGTCCGGGTGAAGGTGGTCAAGAACAAGATGGCCCCGCCCTTCAAGAAGGCGGAGTTCGATATCATGTATGGGCAGGGGATATCGGTTGAGGGCAACATCCTGGACCTGGCGGTTGAGCAAGGCCTGGTCAAGAAAAGCGGCGCCTGGTACACCTACGACGAGGACCAGTTGGGCCAGGGGAGGGAGAATGCCAAGCAGTACCTGACCGATAACCCGAAGGTTCTCGACAAGCTGGACCGGGAACTGAGGGAGAAGCTGAACCTACCCCGGGCTATGGCCCGCCCCATCGAGACCACCGAGACGGAAGCCAAGGAGGACGACTATAAGGCCGAGTGAGAAAAATGGCCCGCAAAAGACCTACCGGCGAGCCTTCGGCAGGGCGTTGAAGATGCTCGCTTACAGGTCTCGCAGCAGCTCCGAGATAGCGTCGGACCTGAGGGAAAAAGGATACACCCAGGACATCGTGGAAAGCGTCGTCGCCGATCTCCTGGAGAGAGACCTGCTTGACGACCAAGCCCTGGCCCGCGACATGGTATTGCTGGGGCAAAGAGCGGACAAGGGTTGGGCGAAGATCTTAGCCGACTTGCGCAAGCGGGGGATAGGCAGGAACCTGGCGGAGGAGAGCCTACAGGGCTACTTCGATCACGATATGGAGAGGGAATCGGTAAATCGCCTGGCACGTCAGTGCCTGTCCGGGTGTGGCTCCCCTCCGGAGGAAACCGAGGTGGACAGGATAGCCCGAAAGATCTGCCGTAAGGGGTTTTCGCCGGCCATGGTGATAAGTGCCATCCGGGAGATGACCCGGGACGGGAGTGGATGTAGCGACGGCGGTTTTCTTGACACTGATAGTCCGCTCTCATAGAATTAACTCAGGCTGAAGGTCATGAATTGATAGAAAAGCGGCTGCTCCGCTTTATGGATATACCGTAGGAGATATGAAAACGCGGAAACAGGGCCCCCACGGTAAATCTAAACTATTAATTTATGCCTTATGCCGAGATGATACTCGGCATTTTTACTTTGAAAATCAGGGCGTTAAGCCTGAGTTTACATAAATGAAGGGAGGAAAGTAATGATAGTGACCATAATCGTAGGAATCGCAGCTCTCGCAGCTGGTTTAATCGTAGGCTTTCTTGCCAGGAAATATATGGCGGAGGCCAAGATATCATCGGCCGAAAAAGAGGCCAGGCGCATTATCCAGGAAGCGGAGAAGGCCTCCGACGGTAAAAAACGTGAAGCTCTACTTGAGGCTAAGGATGAGATCTTCGCCATGCGCAACGAGGCCGAGAAGGAGACCAAAAACCGCCGCAATGAGCTGCAAAGATTCGAAAGGAGACTGCTGCAGAGAGAGGAGCAGATCGACAATCGTTCTGAAAACCTCGAGAAGAGGGAGAGGAATCTAGCTACCAGGGAAGGCGAGATCCAATCGATGAGGTCGGAGGTCCAGAAAACGCTTGCGGAGGAGAAGGAACGATTGGAGAAGATCGCCTCTCTCTCCAGGGAGGAAGCGAAACAGCTTCTCCTGGTGCAGGTAGAGGAGGAGACCAAAAGGGATGCGGCCCAGGTGATCAAGAAGATAGAAAGCCGACTGCGCGACGAATCCGAGAAAAGGGCGAAGAACATCATCGCCAACGCCATCCAGAGGTGTGCTTCGGACCATGTCGCCGAGACCACCGTTTCGGTGGTCCCCCTGCCTAACGACGAGATGAAGGGGAGGATCATCGGAAGGGAGGGGCGCAACATCCGCACCTTTGAAACGTTAACCGGCATAAACTTGATCATCGACGATACCCCCGAGGCGGTTATCCTCTCCAGCTTCGACCCGGTGAGGCGCGAGGTCGCACGTATCACCCTGGAGCGGCTCATCACCGACGGGCGCATCCAGCCGGCGCGCATCGAGGAGATGTACGAGAAGGCCAAGGCTGAGGTGGACGCCGAGATCAAGGAGGTCGGCGAGCAGGCTGTTTTCGACGTCGGTCTTCACGGCGTGAACCATGAATTGATGAAGGTGCTGGGTCGCCTCAAGTACCGCACCAGCTACGGGCAAAACGTCCTCAAGCACTCCATCGAGGTGGCGCACCTGGCAGGTATAATGGCCGCCGAACTGGGTACGGACATTAAGCTGGCCAAGAGGGCGGGTCTTCTCCACGATATCGGAAAGGCCATCGACCACGAGGTGGAAGGATCCCACGCGATCATCGGCGCCGAGCTGGCGAAACGCCTCAAGGAAAACGATGCGGTCATTCATGCCATCGAGGCCCACCACGAGGAAGCGGAGGCGCAGACCATAGAGGCGGTTCTGGTACAAGCGGCCGACGCCATCAGCGCCGCTCGTCCTGGAGCCAGGCGGGAGACCCTGGAGAGCTACATCAAGAGGCTGGAGAAGCTGGAGACCATCGCCGAATCCTTCGAGGGCGTGGATAGCTCCTACGCACTGCAGGCGGGCCGGGAGATCCGGGTCATGGTTAAGTCGGATGTTATCGACGACCTGGGATGCGTCACCCTGTCCAGGGAAATAGCCCGGCAGATAGAGGATGAGCTGGAATACCCCGGGCAGATCAAGATCACCGTGGTCAGAGAGAAGCGCATCGTGGAGTACGCCAAGTAAGACGAGGATAAGAGGGATGGGCATTCCGCCCATCCCTTTTTTTGACCGGTTCCCATCCCGGGTTTTTCCGCTTTTCATAACCGTTTCTCGGACAGGGCCTTTGATATAATTTTTTTAACCGGCAAAAACGCCCATGCATAACTGAGGGTGGCACCATCAGGGGATGAAAAATTTCCTATCGCTGAAGATACAGCCGGGTAGCCGCGGTTAAGATATTGAATCCGGAACGTTATTATCAGGGTGGCATTCAGGGAAAAGCCTGCCATGCCGAGATGGAGATTAGGAAGGCCATCCGTCAAGGCGAAAGAGGTTTAGCAAGTTATGGTGGAAAAGGGTAAGGAAGGAGAGGAACTCCTCAGATTCGCCAGTGAATTCGCGGACTCCGATACCCTTGCCATAGAAGAGGAGTTGGGGCACGGCTACGTACGGCTGAAAGTCACCGAGGCGGAAAGGCGCCAAGCCCTACAAGACGTACGATGCGTGGAGGACGTGGTAAAGGAGTTGGTACGCAACGCCCGCGACGCAGGGGCCGGCAGCATATACGTGACCTTTCAAAAGGAGAAAGGGCGCTGGCGAAATATCACCGTCCTGGACAATGGGGCGGGCATCCCCTCCTCGCTGCACCGCAAGATTTTCGAGGCCAGGGTTACCTCCAAGGTGAAAGGCGTGGTGCAGGACTGCTTCGGGGTGCACGGCAGGGGCATGGCCCTTTACTCCATAAGGCAGGCAGCAGAGGACATCTGCCTCATAGACTCGGTAGAGCAAGCCGGCACCATAATCCAGGCGCACATCGATACCGATAAGCTCCCGGAAAAAAAGGACCAGTCCACCTTCCCGCGCCTGGAGAAAAACGAGGATGGGGAGACGATCATCGCGGGGGGGCCTCATAACGTGCCCCGCGTCTTGACGGAGTTCGCCCTGGACTCCGGCAGGACCGAGCTGTACCTGGGATCCAACGCCGAGATCCTGGCCACTCTCTATTATCACTCCATAGAGCTCAGGAAGCTCTGGGCATCGGGAAAGGGCGATTTTAACCGGCCGCTGTGGTTTGAGCTGGGACGGATAAAGGAGGGGCGCACGCTCCATCAATTCGCCGCTACCAAGCTCGGCCTCACCGTATCGGAGCGCAACGCATTCCGCATCCTGGAATACGAGATCCAGCCCCTCATGAGTATAAACGAGCTCTTGATGGAGGGCGGCATCAATCTACCGGTCAGGCGCGCCGATCTTCACCGCCAGCCCAAAACAAGCTGGAGCGATCAACTGGCACGCCGCATAAGCCAGGAGGACATCGCGTTGATCTGCGGCAGACTGGAGGAGGTCATCGGGGATATAGGGGACAAGTACTACCTTGCAGCGGACGCTCCGGTGATAAAAAGGCGCAAGAACCGCTTGATCATATCCTTGGGGTTGCTGGAGAAGGAGGAGGACTAATCGATACCGCCACATTAGAAAGCCAAAGTCCGACAGGTTGACCGAGAACAGATCGAACTGGTGAGTTAAACCTAACATCTTATTCTCGGTCACCCTGCCGAGATGCGGACCCGTTCAACATGCAACGGCAGAAAGGGGTTGAAGGGCTACCGCAGAATGGTCGTCGCCGTAGCGGGCTTCAAACCGGGATGGAGGCGGGAATAGTCCTTATGGTTATTCACCATGAAGTATGGATACGGAAACAATGGTTGCCTGGTACTGCCCGTAGGACTGCCGCTGCTCATGAATCCAAGAACCCGGGCAAGGTGTTTTATTAAACCGATTACCCGTACTCGAGGGAGAAGGAACAACTTTATCAAAGAGATGAAATAATATATCATTATACATTACCTTGGGATGTCGGTCGTTGTTACAGGAAAGAAGCAACGGGAGGAGCATTGTAAATGGAAGTACTCAAGGTTTCCTCTAAGTCTAATCCTAACTCTGTTGCCGGGGCACTGGCGGGGGTCCTGCGTGAGACGGGAAGAGCGGAAATCCAGGTGATCGGGGCGGGCGCTTTGAACCAGGCGGTTAAGGCCATAGCCATCGCGCGGGGATTCGTGGCGCCGAGCGGCATCAACCTGGTGTGCATACCCGCCTTTACGGACATCATTATCGACGGGGAAGAGAGAACCGCGATCAAACTCTCCGTGGAATCGAGGTAGCGCCTCGGGGGGAAGGCAGCGCACGGTACAACGGCCTCCGCGACTCACCACCCAAAACCGCCGGGCAAGGAGTGATCATGCATATACTGAAGATCGTTTTCCTGATAATCGCGATCATCTCAGTTCCGCTGTTAAGCCTCTTCTTGATCCGGCTGGTGTTGAAGATGGGCCTCGGCTTCACCCACATCAACCGTACCCTGGATGACGCCCGCCCCCAGATCAACATGCTTCTTTCCAATCTCAACCATACCATGGAGGATCTGAACGGCGAACTGGAAAAAGTAGGGCGCCTGACCGAGGAAGCGCAGGAGATGCTCAACCGCTCGGAGAGGAGCCTGCAGTCGGTCGAGAAAGCCCTGCGTTCCCCCCTGGCACGCTACGGGGGCATAACGGCGGCCTTTCTTGCCACCACCTCCCTGGTGCGCGGCATTCTGCGCAGGAGCGAGCGGCGAAAGTTACTGGTCAAGAGGATGATGCGAGATCGTTGAGTTCACCCTTTCCACCGCTTCCCTATACAACTTCGACATGCGCGAGGTCTTTCGCCTGGCGAGCGAGGCCGGATTCCACGGCATCGAAGTCATGGTCACCAAGAGAGAGGATACCCAGTCCACCGAGCACCTGGCCGAGCTGGTGGACCTCTATCATCTCCCGGTGAGAAGTATTCATGCCCCGTTTCTCATGACCTCCCGGAAGGTCTGGGGAGATCATCAATCCAAGATTGACAAGTCGGTATCCATGGCCCACGCCCTGAAGGCGGAGGTGGTGGTGATACATCTTCCCTATTTCTGGCAATGGGGATACGCCCGGTGGGCCCGCCAAAACCTCAACGCCTGCTCGCGCCGCAGTGGCGTGATCGTCGCGGTCGAGAACGCCATGCTGGTCAACCTGTACCGCCCCCTCAATTTCAGTCTCTTCAATTCCTTGCCCGAGATGAAACATTTCGACAACTTGGTCTTCGATACCAGCCATTATGCTATTGCCGGGGTGAATATTCTCCAGGCCTGGGAGGAGTTGAAGGAACACGTGCGCCATATCCATCTTTCCAATAACTACCTGAAGGGTTTCGACGACCACGCCCTGCCTTTCGAGGGCCGCCTTCCCCTGGATCGATTTCTGGGACGGCTGCGGCGGGACGGCTACGTGGGCAAGGTGGTCCTCGAGCTCGGCCCCGGACCCCTGGAAGCGCGGCTGGGAGAGGGGAGGATCATGTACAACCTTCGCCGCAGCCTCGAATATTGCCTGGAATGTTACGAGGGGGCTCAGGTCTGAAGATCCGCCTTCCGCGGCCGCCATCATGATGCTTCACTACCGCAAGCTCCATGGGCCCAACTGGTACCCCGTCCCTAACGCTTCTTTACTTGTTTCGATCTCATTCATGATGGATTATCAAGCATAGTATGTTGTTTACCATTCGTGTAGCTAGATATGGGACACAGCACTAGAATGGGTTCTATGGGTAAGAAATACGCCCTGATCACCTTCGGGTGCCAGATGAACCTTCATGACGCGGAGCGCATCTCCGGTATCCTTGAGGGCGATGGGTGGGCACCGTCGGCGGGCGAGGAGGACGCGGACGCCGTCATCCTCCTCACCTGCTGCGTGCGGGAGAGCGCCGAACAAAGACTCTATGGGCGCCTCTCCTCCCTGAAGTCCCTCAAGGAGCGGCGGCCGGTGATCATCGCCGTGGGCGGTTGTCTGGCCCAGAAGGAGGGCAGCCGCCTCATGCAAAGGGCTCCCCACGTGGACCTGGTCTTCGGGACTCATCGCTATCCCGAGATCGCCGGCCTCCTGGCGGAGGCGGAAAGGGGAGGGGTATGCGATACCTCGATGCTCGGGGTACCCATCACCGGAACCCCATACCGCCGCGGTGACCACTTCAGGGCCTGGGTTACCATCACCCACGGATGCGATAACTACTGCAGCTACTGTATAGTCCCCTTCGTGCGCGGCCGGGAGGAAAGCCGCCCCATGGACGAGGTGATGGAGGAGATCGAGGCCCACGTCGCCGACGGGGTAAGGGAGATCAACCTCCTGGGCCAGAACGTCAATTCCTACCGCCGCAAGGAGGAGGGGAGGAGCGCCTTAGCCCAACTGCTGCGGCGCCTGGGGGAGAGATTCCCGGACACCTGGATACGCTTCACCACATCGCATCCGCGCGACTTCGACCTCGAGATCATGCGGGCGGTGGCGGAGACACCCAACGTCTGCGAGTATGTCCACCTCCCCCTGCAGGCGGGCTCGGACCGCATTCTTAAGGCCATGAACCGTGGCTATACCCGCGCCGAATACCTGGAAAAGGCCCAAGCGTTGAGGCGGATGGTAGACGGCCTGTCGCTTGCCACCGATATCATCGTGGGCTTCCCGGGGGAGACGGAGGAGGATTTTCGCCTGACCCTGGACATGGCGGAGAGCTGCCGCTTCGATGCCGCCTTCACCTTCCTCTATAATCCTCGCGAGGGTACCGCCGCAGCGCGCATGCCGGACGACGTACCCGGAGAGGTCAAACAGGCTCGGTTGGAAAGGCTCATGGAGGTAACCCGCCGCCTGACCGCCGAAAGCTTGAAAAGAGAGGTGGGGATGGAACAAGCCGTCCTGGTCTACGGCCCCAGCCGCAAGGACCCCCGCCGGTGGGCCGCCCGCACCATGAACAACAAGCTGGTCCATTTCCCGCGTGAAGAGCAAGACCTCGGCGGGAAGCTGGTTCGGGTTTCCATCACCGCCTCGGGAAGCTGGAGCCTGCAGGGAAAGCCGGCGGAGGTACTGGGGTAGATGTTTCCACCCGCCCCCGGCCCGGGTACCCTATCCATAGAATAGATCCCCATGCCGCGCCGTGAGCACACTACCATCAGAGGATGAAAATCGACGGCTCAGGAAAGGGCATAATCGTAAAGCCGGTCGCTTGGTTTACGGTATTTTCGGAGTAGAATAAGGATAAGCGCGGAAAAGACCGTGCCTGCTGAATGGAGGTGATCTCTTGGCCGAGGAAGTTGGGATTCTGGGGGGATGCATAGTTCCCCATCCTCCGCTGCTGATTCCGGCCATAGGCGGGCGAGACCGGGAGAAAGTGCGTTCAACCTACACGGCTATGGATACCCTGGGTAAGGAAATAGGCGGGCTGAACCCGGACGTGCTGGTTTTGATCTCTCCCCACACACCCATGTACCGGGACGCCTTCACTATTAAGATCTCCGCCGTCATGCAGGGCAGCTTCGCCTCTTTCGGATGCCCGCAGGTGCGCATCGCCAAGCAGAACGACCTGGAGCTGGTCGACACCATGGTCAAGGCGGCCGGCGACGAGGGCCTGCCGCTGGAGCGGGTAACGGCGGATTCCTCCCGCTGGTCTTCCCCGGGTGAGGAGCTCGACCACGGGCTCCTGGTGCCTCTGTACTTCCTGGACCAGCACTTCGAGACGCCCATCGTATCCCTCTCCTTCTCCGGGCTGGATTACCGCAGCCACTTTCAACTGGGACGGATATCCGCCAGGGCCTGCGCTGGCCTGGGGCGGAGGGCGGTGTTCGTGGCCTCAGGCGACCTCTCCCACCGCCTCATTCACGGGGCGCCGGCCGGCTACAACCCCAGGGGTGAGGAGTTCGACCAGCGCATCGTGGACATCGCCACCAGCGGGGACTTCGACTCCATTTACCGCATCGAAGAAGACCTGGTGGAAGCGGCGGGGGAATGCGGCTTTCGCTCCATCCATACCATGTGGGGAGCTCTGAAGAACGGCGGTCTGAAGAGCTCTGTCCTCTCCTACGAGGGACCTTTCGGCGTTGGGTACCTGGTATCCCTGCAGATCAAGATCGATTGAAGGGGGTAAATCGATGTCCGAAGGCGGCAACCACGAACAGGGGAGTCCGCACGTTGAACTGGCCCGCGCGGCCATCGAGGCATGGGTTAAGGATGGGAGAGTCCTCTCGGACGGGGAAAAAGGGGAGCTGAGAGAAGCGCTGCAGGGAAAGGCGGGGGCATTCGTCTCCCTTAAGAAAAAGGGAATGCTACGCGGTTGCATCGGCACCTTTCAACCCACGCGCGAGACCCTTGCCGACGAGATCGTCCGCAATGCCATCAGCGCCGCCAGCCGCGACCCGCGTTTCCCGCCCGTCTCCAAGGAGGAGCTTAAGGAACTGGATGTAAGCGTGGACGTGCTCAGCGACCCCGAGCCGGTGCCCGATCCCTCCTACCTGGATCCCCGCATGTATGGAGTCATCGTCCAGAGAGGGGGAAGGGTGGGGCTTCTCCTTCCCGATCTTGAAGGAGTTTACACCGTTGAGGAGCAGTTGGATATCGCCCGCAACAAGGCGGGCATAGGGCCGGACGAGCCCGTGCAGCTCTACCGCTTCACCGTTAAAAGGTACCACTGAACACTCATGCCGCGAAGGAACAACCCCGTCACCGTAGTGGCATTGCTGGGGCCAACGGCCGTAGGTAAAAGCCGCATGGCAGCGGAGCTTGCCCCCCACCTTGAGGCGGAGATAATCTCCGTGGACTCCATGCAGGTATACCGGGGAATGGATATCGGGACAGCTAAGCCGGATGACTCCCTGCGCCGGCGCGTTCCCAACCACCTGCTGGATATAGTGAACCCCACCGATGATTTCTCCGTCGCCGAGTACCAGGAGGCGGCTCGCCGGGCGGTAGAGGACATCGCCGGCAGGGGAAATCTGCCCTTCCTGGTCGGCGGCACCGGGCTGTACTTTGAGGCGGTGGTCTTCGATATGCGCTTTCCGCCCGGCTCCCTGGACGACCCTCTGCGCCGCCGGCTGGAGGAGTGGGGCACCGAGGATCCGGAGGGCCTGCGGAAGCGGCTCGAGGAGGTGGACCCCGAGTTCGCCGCCGGCGAAGGCTTCGCCAATACGCGCCGGGTCATACGGGCTATCGAGGTATACGAACGTACGGGAACGCCCTTCTCCGCTTTCCAGGCCGGGAGGGGTGAGCGGCGCCCCTTCTACGGCTATGTAGGGGTGGTGCTAGATGCGCCCCGTCCGTTATTGTACCGGGCCATAGACGCCAGGGTGGATAGGATGATCGAGGCGGGGCTGGTGGATGAGGTGAGCGGTCTGGCTGAGAGGGGTGGGCTTTCACGCACCGCCCGCCAGGCCCTTGGTTATAAGGAAATATTGGACTATCTTGACAGGGGTAAGACCCTTGAGGAAACTATCTGTGATATTAAAAAAAGGTCACGCCGCTACGCAAAGCGCCAGATCACCTGGTTCAGGCGAATCCCGTGGTTGCGCTGGTTCGAGCTGGAGGAAGGGGATTTGACCGGGGGCACTTCGCGGGCGGCGGCGGCCGTTCTGGACTACCTGGGAGAGGAGTTGGAGAGAAGACGCATAAGGCCGTGAAAAGAAGTTATGCAGAGGGAGCTGTAAACCGTAGAAGGAGCTGCAACCAAGTCCGCGGAAGACCTTACGGGAAAGCTTCTTCTCCCTGAAGTGTGGGTAACGATGAAGCGTCAACGCAAGCTCAATAGATATGATGGCAGTCAAGGGGAGGCTTGCCCGCTACGGGCTTGCTTATCCTCCGCCGATTACCCACATTTGTTGGAGATGAGCCATAAATGATATGGGTTAGGTGAAAGGTAAGCTCGAGACAAGGGACGCCGAGGAAGACAATGAGGTTCTATAAATATCACGGGACTGGAAATGATTTCATAATCTTTAACGCCATGGAGAGCGCGCCGTTCCTGGGGCCCGTAGAAATCGAGGCCCTGTGCCGCCGCAACACGGGAATCGGTGCGGACGGGGTCATCTTCGCCACTGGCTCGCCAACCGGAGCCGACGCAGCCATGCGCATCTTCAACGCCGACGGGAGCGAGGCGGAGATGTGCGGCAACGGCATACGCTGCCTGGCCAAGTACCTCTACGAGAGGAAAGGGGTGCGCAAGGAGAGCATGTACATAGACACCCCGGCTGGGACCAAGAGCCTGGAGCTGAAGACGGAGGGAGGCCGGGTCATCGAGGTGGATGTGGACATGGGCCTGCCCGATTTTACCGGCGCGGACCTACCGGCATCGGAGCCCGGTTCCCGGCCCGGGGAGATATCCATTTCCCTCGGGGGTGGGGAGGAAATAGCGGCCGTTTGCCTCTCCATGGGTAACCCGCATTGCGTCACCTTCGTCGACGATGCGGCAGGCGCCGAGGTGTCCCGCCTGGGGCCCCTGGTGGAGCATCACCGGCTCTTTCCCAACCGGGCCAATGTGGAATTCGCGCAGATCCTGGACCCCGGCCGCATGCTCTTGCGGGTCTGGGAGCGCGGGGTGGGGGAGACGGCCGCTTGCGGAACGGGCGCCTGCGCCGCTTTCGCCGCGTCGCTGCATAGCGGTAAGGGGGAGAGCCCCATGCTCATCACCCTGCGCGGAGGCGACCTGAAGATCCGTATCGACCCCTACGGCCATATCTGCATGGCCGGGCCCGCGGTGGAGGTCTATGCCGGTGAGTTGAACCCCCACTGGCGGGGATGAGCCGTTCCGGCTCCAAGCGGGGTAAAGAGAGCGAGGTAGCGAGGTTGAGAATGTCACGGCGAGTAAGGGAACTGCCGCCCTATCTCTTCGCTGAGATCGACCGCAAGATCGCGGAGATGAGGAGTCGTGGCGTGGACGTAATCGACTTCGGGATAGGTGATCCCGATCTTCCCACGCCCCCCCATATCGTGGAGCGACTCTGCCGGGAGGCCGGGGAGCCGGAAAACCACCGTTACCCGTCCTACCAGGGCATGCCTCTCTTCCGGGAGGCGGCGGCGTCATGGTTCTCCCGTCGCTTCGGGGTTCCCCTGGACCCGGATAGGGAGGTGCTGGCCCTCATCGGGTCCAAGGAGGGCATCGCCCACCTCCCCATGGCCTTCCTGGACGACGGGGACCTGGCCCTGGTTCCCGATCCCGCTTATCCCGTCTACCGCGCCGCCACCCTCCTGTGCGGGGGAGTGCCGGCGGAGGTTCCCCTGAGGGAGGAGAGCGGTTATCTCCCCGACCTCTCCGCCATACCGGAGGAGACCTGGCGGCGGGCGAAGCTCTTCTTTCTAAATTATCCCAATAACCCCACGGCGGCCGTTGCCGACCCGGCCTTCTTCGAGGAGGCGGTCCACTACGCCCGAAAATATGGGGTGGTCCTGGCCCACGACCTGGCCTACTCGGAGATAGCCTACGACGGCTACAAGGCCCCATCTATTCTAGAGATCCCGGGGGCGAAGGAGCTGGCGGTGGAGTTCCATTCCCTGTCAAAGACCTACAACATGACCGGGTGGCGCATCGGCTTCGCCGCCGGCGGGGAGGAGATCATCGGGGCCTTCGGGAAGGTCAAGACCAACATAGATTCGGGGGTGTTCAACGCCGTGCAACTGGCGGCCGTCACCGCCCTGGAAGGCCCCCAGGACTGCGTGCGCGACAACTGCGAGGTCTACCGCCATAGAAGGGACATCCTGGTAGAGGGGCTGCTGAGCATCGGGTGGGACGTGCCCCTGCCCAGGGCCACCCTCTACGTCTGGATGAGGGTTCCCGAGGGTTACGATTCGGAGGGGTTCACCCGCGATCTTTTGGAAAAGGCCGAAGTGGTGGTGGCCCCCGGTTCCGCATACGGCTCCCAGGGCGAGGGTTACGTCAGGTTCTCCTTAACCCTTCCCGACCGGAGACTGGAGGAAGGGGTGGAGCGAATCAAGAGAGCCTTCTCCCGTCACTCCCGGCTTCCATGATCGGCGAGGTTCCAACCACCTGCAAAGGTGCCTCGGCGACAGGTGGAACGCTGATATTCAACCTCACCCGTTGCGGGAAAAGGGATAAAACGCGACATTAATTTTACCCGGAAGGCGATGGTAGAGAATGGGAACAGGAAAGCCGTCCGATACAAATGAACAAAGGGAGCGTGCCGTCCTGGTGAGCGTCCGCTGGGGTGAGACCGGGCTGGAGGAAGCAGAGGAGAGCCTGCAGGAACTGCGCTCCCTCGCGGAGACGGCGGGGGCCGCGATGATCGACGCCTTGCTCCAGATGCGCTCCAAACCCGATCCCGCCACCCTCCTGGGGAAGGGCAAGCTGGAGGAGCTTTCGGATAAGGTCTCGGAGAGCGGCGCCGACCTGGTGGTGTTCGACCAGGAACTGACCCCCTCACAGCAACGCAACCTGGAAAACAAGTTGGGAATCAAGGTAGTTGACCGGACCGCTCTCATCCTGGACATCTTCGCCCTGCACGCTCACTCCAAGGAGGGCAAGGCCCAGGTCGAGATGGCCCAACTCCGTTATGGCTTAACCAGGCTTACGGGAAAAGGCGCGGAGCTCAGCCGCCTGGGCGGCGGCATAGGGACCAGGGGCCCAGGCGAAACCAAGCTCGAGGTGGACCGCAGGCGGATCAACGTACGTATCAAGACCCTGGACCGGGAGCTGAAGGACCTCACCAGGGTGAGGAGGGTGAAACGCAAGCGCCGGGACCGCCAGTCCATCCCCACCTTCGCCCTGGTAGGTTATACCAATGCGGGCAAGTCCTCGCTGCTCAACTCCCTGACCGACGCCGGTGTGGTGGTGGAGGACCAGCTCTTCTCGACCCTGGACCCCATCACCCGGCGCATCATCCTTGCGGGCAACCGGCGGGCGGTGATCACCGACACCGTCGGCTTCATCAACCACCTTCCCCACCAACTGGTGGAGGCCTTCAAGTCCACCCTGGAGGAGGTGAAGGAGGCGGATGTTCTCCTCCACGTGATCGATGCCTCCTCGCCCAGCATCCGGGCAAAGATGAGCGCCGTGGACGAGGTATTGGACGAACTGGAGGCCGGCGACATGCCCACCCTGTACGTTATGAATAAGATGGACCTCCTGGGGGAGGATGAAAGGAGAGGCCTGCTCAAGAGGATACCCTACGTCGTGCCCACCTCCACCGTCACCGGCGAAGGGCTGGACCTCTTGCGGGAGAAGATGGCTTCCTCCCTGTCGTCCTCGAGGACGGTCAGCCTGTTCATCCCCCACCGCCAGGGGGATCTGCTCTCCCTCCTTTACCGCCGGGGACAGGTGTTGGACTTTCGCCAGGAGGAGAAGGGTTTTTACCTGGTGGTGGACATGCCGGAGAGCCTCTTCTACCGCTACCGTGGATACACGGTGGAGAGCGAAGCGCCGGTCAAGGCCGGGGAAAGGATCCCCGAAAAACCAGTGAATCCGGTGTAATAAAAGACGTTGCCGGATGTTAATATGAAATAGGAGGTCTTTAGGGGGGAAACAAGATGTTGACGGGCAGGAAAAAACTGAAGATATTCTACGAGGTATCCCAGAGCTCCAGCAGAAGCCCGGCCCTCTACAACGTGCTCAAAGAGATAACCCAGCGCATGGCCGAGATCCTCAAGACCGAGGTCGCGGTGGTCTTTCTCTACAACGAGGAAACCCATACCCTAGACGCCCAGCAGCCCTCCCTGGGACTGGACTACCTGAGCACGGCGAAGCTCCGGCTGGAGATGGACACGCCGGGGCTGCTCGCCGACAGCTTCCGTAACAGTGAGCCGGTCCTGGTAACCCGCCGCCTGTCCCGGGGGCTGGCCATGGAGCCCTTCCTGCCGGGCTATAACGTCTTCGACCTGGTGGCGTGCCCCCTGGTGACACGGGGAAAAAACATCGGCCTCATCGTTTTGGCCAACAAGCTCGGACGCAAGGGATTCGGCCGTAAGGACCTCACGCTGACCGAACTGCTCTCGCCCCATATATCCATCTTCCTGGACAACGCCACGCTCTACCGCCGCAGCGAAGAGAAGGTTGCCCAGCTCACCAGCCTGATCAGGGTGGTGGATGCCATCAACACCGTCTCCAACCTGGATCAGTTGTATAACCTGGCGCTGGATGTTATCAGGGGCCTGTTCGCGGGGGAGAAGGTGCTGATAAACATCATCAACAACCAGACCGGGCTGCTCGAAACCGTACGCAGCTTCGGTTACAGCGAGGAGTACATCGAACACCACTTAAGCCAACCCTTCGAGAAGATAGAGAACTGCTTCGTCCTAAGGCACGATGGCACCTTCCTGAGCTCCAATACCGCCGTGGACAAGCGCTGCCCAAACATGGCCATCGAAGAGGATACGAGCTCCGTGCTCTGCGTACCCATCCGCTCCGGCAAGAACATCTACGGCATCCTGCACATGGACAGCCGCTACACCAACGCCTTCGACGAGGAAGACGCTACCCTGGCCAACGCCATCGGCGAACAGATCGGGATGGCCGTCGAGAGCGCCCAACTCTTCGAGGAGATAAACCGTCTGGCCATCACCGACGGGCTGACGGGACTATACAATATCAGGCACCTCAAGCGCGTCCTGGGGGAGGAGGTCAAGCGTTCCATCCGCTATAACCGCCCCCTCTCCTTCATCATGCTGGACATCGACTTCTTCAAGATCTACAACGACAACCATGGCCATCCCCGGGGGGACGAGGTTCTGCACATCCTGGCCGGCCTGCTGCAGCAGAATACCAGGGACGTGGATACCGTGGTCCGCTACGGGGGAGAGGAGTTCTCGGTGATTATCCCCGAGGTCACCAGGCAGGAGGCCTACTCCATGGCCGAGCGTATCCGGCGTGTTATCCAGGACCATGTTTTCCCCTACGAGGAGGACCAGCCCGGGGGCAACCTCACCGTAAGCATGGGGGTGGCCAACCTGCCCGCCGACGCGGACGACGGCGAGGAACTCATCGACAAGGCCGACCGGGCACTCTACCGCGCCAAGCAGACGGGCCGCAACAAGGTCATCCTCTACGCCACCGAGTACGACACCCTCGCCATGCACCCTCGCGGTCCCTTGCCGGGTGGAAATGTTCAGCCGTCGCCTCTCTTGGGCACCAGGGCGGAACATGACGCCTTTTCCGGGGATTCGGAGCGCAAGAGCGGCTGAATTACGGCGCCGGGCCGTTGCAATGGCCTGGTGTCCACTATAGAATAATCCCAGGAGAGCGAAGATCGGGATGTGGCGCAGCTTGGTTAGCGCGCTTGACTGGGGGTCAAGAGGTCGCCGGTTCAAATCCGGCCATCCCGACCAGGCTGAAATGGGCGGGATAACCCTTCCGCCCTTTCATATTAAAGGCCGGAGATAAACCACCCATGGAGGTCGCCTATGATTAAGAGAAATATCGCGAACTTTTTCACCTGCCTGCGCATCATCCTTATTCCCGTCGTGGTGTGGTTGGTCTCCATCGCATCGACGCAAAAGATGGACGCCGCCCATGCCTGGGCCCTGGGCGTATTCATGTTCGCCGTCGCCACCGACTTCATCGACGGCCAGATAGCCAGGCGGACCAATACCATTTCCGAATTCGGCAAGCTGGTCGATCCCCTGGCCGACCGGCTGCTGGTCATCTCCATGCTCCTGGCCCTCATGTGGCGGAACTTCATGCCCATCTGGATGGGGGTGCTCATCGTGAGCAGGGATGTGCTGATGTTGATCGGCGCCCCCATAGTGGGTATCAGGGATAAGAAAACCAGGGAAAAGCTGGCCGTTCACTGGACGGGGAAGCTGGCTACCGCCCTGCTTTTTACGTCCATCTGCATCTTCATTCTCTGGAACCTGCCCGATAAGGTCAATCCCGCCGGCTTCGCCATTTTCTGCGCGGGCATCGTCTTTTCCTACATTAGCGGTTTTATCTATTTCCGCAGGGGAATAAAGTTATTAAAGAAACTCGAGGAGGTGGTTACATGACCTCGCCTTTGACCACGGAAAAGGACCTCTCGAAGGCGGTAAGGATAAGCTGGTTCGGGCATGCCATGTTCCTCTTCGAGGATGGGGCGGGGCATCGACTGGTCACCGATCCCTACGCCGATTACGTGGGATACCCGCTTCCGGACGTCGCGGCCGATGTCGTGCTGGTGAGCCACGACCACGCCGATCACTCCAACGTCGGCCTGGTCAAGGAAAACCCCGCCGTCCTGAGCAGCGCCGGCGCGCAGGAGCTGGGCGGCGTAACCGTTACCGGTTTTTCCACCTTCCACGATGAAAGGAGAGGGGCGGAGCGCGGCCCAAACGTGATCTTTCGCTGGGGGATGCAGGGTCTCACCTTCGTCCACCTGGGAGACCTGGGCCACATGCTCGAGGGGAACCTGGTAAAGGAACTCTCGGGGGCGGACATCCTCTTCGTCCCCGTGGGCGGGACCTTCACCATCGACGACGCCGGGGCCGAAGAGGTAGTCAAAATGCTGGGGCCGCGCATAGCCGTGCCCATGCATTACCGCACCGAGGCCTGCGGCTTCCCCGTTAATACCGAGGAACCCTTCGCCGCCCGCTTCGACCACGTGGAGAGAACGGGTAAGCAGCCCGTGTACATCTCTCGGGAGGACCTTCCCGAACCCACCCTTATCCTGATCATGGACTATATCGCCTGACTTGCGGGCGTGGGAGGTAACCGGGCATGAAGGCGGTGATCATGGCGGGCGGGCAAGGCACGCGTTTGCGCCCCCTTACCAGCAACCAACCCAAACCCATGCTACCGGTGGCCAACCGGCCCATGATGGAGCACATCGTAAAGCTGCTCACCCGCTACGGTTTCGAGGAGATGGTGGTCACCCTGCAGTTCCTTCCTACCCTGGTCAGCAACTACTTCGACGACGGGAGCGCGTGGGGCGCCTCCATCGAGTACTCCACGGAGTTCTTCCCCCTGGGCACGGCGGGGAGCGTGAAGAACAGCGCGGAATTCCTCGACGACACCTTTCTGGTGATCAGCGGGGACGCCCTCACCGATATCGACCTCACCAAGGTCATCGATTTCCACCGCCGCAACAAGGCCGTGGCCACCCTGACCCTGATCCGGGTGGACAACCCCCTGGAGTTCGGGATCGTGGTCGTTAACGGAGAGGGCCATATCGAGAGATTCCTGGAAAAGCCCAACTGGGGACAGGTCTTCAGCGACACCATCAACACCGGCATATACGTCCTGGAGCCGGAGGTGCTGGATTTCATCCCCGAGGGCCAGTCCTTTGACTTCTCCAAGGACCTCTTTCCCTACCTTCTGGAGAAGGGATACCCGCTATACGGCTACGTCGCCGACGGTTACTGGTGCGATATAGGCAACTTTGAGCAATACATAGCGGCCCACAAGGATATCCTGGACCGCAAGGTCCAGATCGATCCCCCGGGGTTCCGCATGGCGGAGAGTGTTTGGGTGGGCGAGGGTGTGGACATAGAGGAGGGGGCCGAACTGCGGGGGCCGGTGGTGCTCGGCGACCACTGCAAGGTGGAAAAGGGCGCCATCATACGCGAGTATACCGTGCTGGGGCATAACGTGGTGGTCAAGCGGGATTCCTTCGTGCACCGGGCCATCATCTTTGAAAACTCCTATATCGGCACCGGCTGCCACCTGCGGGGATGCGTGCTGGGGAAGAACTGCGACCTTAAGGGCAACGTGCGCCTGGAGGAGGGGGTGGTGGTGGGGGACGAATGCCTGATCGGCGAAAACGTTCTGGTCAACCACGACGTTAAGATCTACCCCTTCAAGACGGTGGAGACGGGTGCCACCGTGAACACCAGTATTATCTGGGAATCAAAGGGCCTGCGCACCCTCTTCGGCAAGAGGGCCGTTTCCGGGATCATGAATATCGACGTCACCCCGGAACGGTCCTTGAGGATTGCCATGGCCTACGGCTCGAACCTGCCCATGGGCTCCACCGTGGTCACCTCCCGGGACGCCTCCCGCTCTTCCCGCACCATCAAGAGGGCGGTGATTACCGGGCTCAACGCCTCCGGGGTGAATGTCTCCGATTTGGAAATATCTCCCTCCCCGGTAAACAGCTTCGCCATCAGCGCGGAGCGGGCGGTGGGCGGTGTGGACGTGCGTATCTCCGCCTTCGATCCCCAATCCATCGAGATACGCTTCTTCGACGATGGGGGCATGGACATCTCCGAGGCGGCCCAGAGGGACATCGAGAAGGTCTTCTACCAGGCCAACTTCCGGCGCGCCTTCTTGGAGGAGATCGGGGCTATCGTCTTTCCGCCCCGTGTGCTGGAGATGTACAGCAACTCCCTGCTGGCCGAGTTAAACCTGGAGCGCCTGCGCGAGAAGCGCTTCCGCGTGGTCGTTGATTACGCCTTCGGCAGCGCCAGCATAATCATGCCATCCATCTTGGGGCACATGGGGTGCGACGTGCTCAGCCTGAACAGCTTCACCGACGAGAAGAGGGTTACCCTTGCCCAGGGCGAGCTGAGCTCCGCCCTGAGAAACCTCTCGAACCTGGTCAAGACCTCCGAGGCCGAACTGGGGGTGCTCATGGACAACGCTGCGGAGAGGATCTATCTCCTGGATGACCGGGGCCGGCAGATACCCCCCCAGGTCACCCTGCTCCTCTTCGTCAAGCTCCTGTGCGAGACCGGGCGCAAGGGGAAGATCGCCGTCCCTGTGAACATCTCGTCTCAGGTGGAAAAAATCGCCGGGGCCAGCGGTAACGAGGTCATGCGTACCAAGGTCAGCCGCAGCGAGCTAATGAGGGCTTCCATGGGAAAGGGCGTGATCTTCGCGGGGGCCGGAAGCGGGGGATTCATCTTCCCCTCCTTTCTGCCCACCTACGACGCCATGGCCAGCACGGCCGTCCTGCTGGATGCGCTGAGCATAGCCGGCCGGCCCCTTTCCAGTCACGTTGACGAGCTACCCTCCATACACCTGCTCTCCGAGGAGATCCCCGCTTCCTGGGACCAGAAGGGCCTGATCATGAGGCGCCTGGTGGAGGAGATGGGCGAGGACCGCCTGGAGCTCATCGACGGGGTGAAGGTCTTCCTGGACGGCTCCGCCTGGATATTGGTCCTCCCCGATCCTGAAGAACCTACCCTTCACCTCATAAGCGAGGCGGAGGAGGACACCAAGGCGGCGCATATTATCGGGGAGTTCACCAAGAAGATCATGGATATCACCGGCGGTTAGCTCCCGGCTTGGCATTGTCGATGGTTACCGATATCATTTCTTGTAGCAGTTGATACGCTCATATTTGAGGACCGTAAAGGGAAACGGTGATACCTGGAAGGTGGTGATGGGTGTGGCTGTGAGCTTCGAGCCCCGCAGCGCCTTGCTCATAATCGACATGCTCAACGATTTCATCGAGGAAGGGGGGTCCCTGCTTGTTCCCGGTGCCAAGAGGATCGTAACGCGTATCAGGCAGATCCTGGAAGATGCCAGGGGGCAGGGGATCCCCGTCATCTATCTCACCGACAGCCACCTCGAGGATGACCACGAGTTCAGGTACTGGCCCCCGCACGCTATCTCGAATACCTGGGGGGGAGAGGTGATCGAGGAACTGGCCCCCCTTCCCGGGGAGTACATCGTGCCCAAGAGGCGTTACAGCGCCTTCTTCGGGACCGACCTCGACATTTATCTCAGGGAACTGGGGGCGGGCAGGATCTACCTGACCGGTGTGCTCACCAACATCTGCGTCTACGCCACCGCCCTGGACGCCTCCATGCGCGGTTATCAGGTCACCGTGTTCAGGGATGCCGTGGCCTCCCTGAGCGAGGAAACCGATCGCTTTATATTTCAACAACTGGAAGAGGTCCTACGGGCCGAACTCCTATAGACCGGGAGGTGGGGAAGATATTTCACATCGCTTCGATCGAGGATATTCTGCAGGGTAAAGTCACCGACGTTTATTTCACCAACGTGGTCAAGGCCCTGCGGCACCTGGGGATAAACCCGTACGTGGCGGCGGAGGTCCGGGCAGGCAGCTTACCGGAAAACTGGGGGTGGGCCGTCCTCGCCGGGCTGGAGGAGTCGCTAAGATTGCTCGGGGGGCGGGATGTCGACGTATACTCCCTCCCTGAGGGCACCCTGTTCTGGCCGGAGGACACCGTCTTCATCCTGGAGGGACCCTACCTTGAGTTCGCGGTGCTGGAGACCGCCCTCCTCGGCTTTCTCTGCGAGGCCTCCGGCGTGGCCACCAAGTCCGCCCGCTGCCGGGTGGCGGCGGGGGACCGCACCGTGCTGAGCTTCGGCGCCAGGCGCATGCACCCGGCCATTACCCCCATGATCGAGAGAAACGCCTTTATCGGGGGGTGTGACGGTGTTTCGGTGATCGCCAGCGCGGAGCTGATAAAGGAAAAACCCCTGGGCACCATGTCCCATTCCCTTATCCTGTGCGCCGGTGACGAGAAGACGGCATTCCAGGCCTTCGACGCCATAGCCGAACCCTACGTCAAGAGGGTGGCCCTGGTGGATACCTTCCAGGACGAGAAGTTCGGGGCCCTTACCGCCGCCGAGGCCCTTGGTGACAAGCTGTTCGCGGTGCGACTGGACACCCCCGGATCGCGCCGGGGTGATTTTCTGAAGATAATGCGCGAGGTTAGATGGGAACTTGATATCCGCGGTTTTACCGAAGTCAAGATCTTCTTAAGCGGCGGGCTGGATGAATACGACATATTACGCTATAACCGTTACGCCGACGCCTACGGCGTCGGCACCTCCATATCCAACGCGCCCGTGGTGGACTTCTCCTTTGACATCGTGGAGGTGGAGGGCCGACCCAGGGCGAAGCGTGGAAAGATGTCCGGCAAGAAACAGACCTACCGGTGCCGGGATTGCTCCCGGTCCGTGCTTGCTCCCTGGGGCGGAGAACCGCCGTCCTGTCCGTGTGGGGGGCCCACCGAGCCACTGCTCACTAAGTACCTGGAGAGAGGGACGCTGGTAAAGGGGCTTCCCTCACCGCAGGAAATCCGGGAATATGTCCTCGGCCAGATCAAAGATCGGGTGATCGAACCCCCGGTCTAGCTGACCCGCCGGGCGATATGAGGGATTCCTGGAGGCTGATACCAGATGACAAAATGGTATTATTATCCACACTGGAGGCTGCTCGATACAAAACCGGCGAGCGGCTTCAGCCACATGGCCCTGGACCAGGCCCTGCTCGAATCGGCGGTCCGCCGTGAATTCGTCCCCACCCTCCGCTTCTATCCCTGGTCACCTCCGGCCCTGTCCATCGGCCGCTTTCAGGACATCTCCGACATCGACCTCGAGGCCTGCGCCGGGGAGGGCGTCGACGTGGTACGGCGGCCCACCGGTGGAAAATGCATCCTTCATCTGGAAGACTTTACCTATAGCATCGTCTTTCCGGCTTTCTTCGTCCTCCCGGAGAACGTGGTGGAGGCCTATACCCTGATCTGCGGTGGAATTCTGGCCGCCCTTGAACGCCTGGGGCTGCGGGCGGCTATCCAATCCAGGGAACACGATGATTATTCCCGGGGGAGAGGGGCCTGTTTCGCCGCCGTCACCCAGGCGGACCTGGAGTACCGGGGACGCAAAATATGCGGCAGCGCCCAGGTTCGCCGCCGGGGGGCGGTCCTGCAGCACGGAACCATGCTCTTAAAGGACCGATCGGAGTTGTTGTTTAAGCTGCTGCAGTTCGGGGACGAGGGGGAGAGGGAGAAAGCGCTGGCCGGCTATCGTGAACGCTGCTTTTCCTTAAGCGAAACGGGCCGCAGCTTCACCTGGGACGAGATGGCCGGGGCTTTCCGCGAGGCTTTCCGGGCGGTCTATGGTGTCGAGATAGAGGAAGGAGACCTATCCGCGTCGGAGGAAGCCAGGTGGAAAGCGCTTACCGCAGCCTACAGCTCCCCGCGGTGGTTGCTAAACGCCCGGGCGGACGACTTTCCACTCCCTGTGGAATCCCTACAACCACCGTCGATATAAGTAGCTTATCAACCTCTTCGTACCCGGAAATGACCGAATCACGCCTTGAACGGGCAAACCGGCGGGAAGAAATCGTGCCGCGCGGTCGAAGATTCCAAGAAGGGCTTATGGCTAAGGAAATATTCTGATAAAATGAATGTTATTCGATTTGCTCACTAAAAGGGGAGGGTGGTGTATGGGCAAGGAGAACAAAGGAGCAAGAGAGGTTCCTCCACATGAGGTTTATATTGACTACAGCGCCAAGAGCGACGAGGAGCTGCGCCAGATCCTGGATGGGCTACTGAAGGAGGAGGGCAAGATCTCCTACCAGCGTCGGGTGCTGCACGGCAAGATCGACATCCTCCGAGCCGAGCTCGTACAGCGCAAAAAGGGCAGCCTCAAGGACGGCAAGTCCATTATCAGCGATGATGATATACACAAGTTAAGCGAGATCCTAGCCGGCGAAGCCCTTGGAATACAACGCAACGATCCCACCGTTGACTGACATTCCCACCAACCCTAAATGTAAGGCTTTACTTTAAATTTTTCGCGATCCATATTATATTTATTAAGGACAACCTTTCAAGGGGTAAGCCTGTAGGCGCAGGCCCCCGGGGAAAAGGTCTGCGTAGCCGAACAGCCGTACGTAAAGTGCTGCTTAAAGGAGGTGGGACCATGTTCTGCACCAAATGCGGTCATTACAATCCTGAAAGCAGCGTCTATTGTGCTCGCTGCGGAGAACGCCTGAAAGAGTCGGAATCCTGCCAAGATGAGGCCACGGTGGGACTCCCCGCCGTAGAGGCGGAAACCGAAGAGGAGGTCGAGGTCGCCCCCCCCCTGGAGCCCCTGGAGAAGGGGAGCGCCATGCTGGTCATCAAAAAGGGCCCGGACGCCGGCATGAGCTTCACCATCGACAGGGATGCCATCGTTATCGGGAGGCACCCGGAGAGCGACATCTTCCTGGATGATATCACCGTATCCCGCCGGCACGCCGAGATCCACCGCGAGGGAACCGACTTCACGCTGGTGGATACGGGGTCATTAAACGGCACCTACCTGAACAGAGAGCGCATAGAGAGCGCGGCATTGAGCAACGGGGACGAGGTCCAGATCGGCAAGTTTCGCCTGCTGTTTTTCGCCGGCACCGGATGAGATCTGGAGCGGCCATGGAGAAGATGAAAGACAAGATGAGTATCGGCGATCTGCTTAGGTCCCTAAAAGGCGAGTTCCCCGACTTGACCATTTCCAAGATAAGGTTTCTGGAAACCGAGGGGCTCATCAACCCGGAGAGGACCGCATCGGGATACCGCAAGTTCAGCCAGGCCGACGCGCAGCGGTTGCGTTTTATCCTCAAGCTGCAAAGGGAGAAGTACCTGCCCTTGAAGGTTATCCGCGAGAAGATCGACGAGCTGGAGAGTGGCAAGGCCAGGGCCGGCGACCTGGTGCCGGGGATGCTCGGGTCCCTCGAGGTGGGGGAGGAGCTTGCCGCATACGATGACTCCACCCTCCTCAAGGAAAACGTGCCCCAGGCCCTGGACATCACCAACTCCTTCGTGACAACCCTGGAGGAGTACGGGCTTATCTGCTCCCACGAGGGAGAGGACGGCCCCTATTACGACAAGGAGGACGTGAAGATCCTGCGCATCGCCAGGGAGTTCTCCCGTTACGGCCTGGAGCCCCGCCACATGCGCATGTACGAGAACCTGACCGACCGTGAGGCCATGGCCTTCGAGCAGATCATCATGCCCGCCTTGATGTCGAAGGACCCGGAGGCGAAACGCCGGGCCCTGGACAATCTGCTCCAACTGGTCAATCTCTCGAGGGAACTCAAGGACCTCCTGCTTAAGAACCGCGTCAAAGAGTACTTCCAAAAGTCCAATCAGCCCATACCCTTTTGATAAGGTGAAAAGACCCGATCGAGAGCCCCTCTTCATAGCCGACCGCATGTTGGGTAAGCTGGCGCGTTACCTCCGCCTGATGGGATACGACGTCTCCTACCCTCCCCCTTGCTCCGACGCCAGGCTCATAGGCATGGCGCGCGGGGGGGGAAGGGTCCTGCTCACCCGCGACCGCGGCATCGCGGCCCGGGAGTGCGCGCTTGCGGCCAGCCCGGAGGTGGTGGAGATCATTTCCCACCAGGTCACCGCCCAGGTGGCCCAGCTCGCCCGGGACGGCTGGATATCACGCTTTCTCAACCCCCGCTGCTCGGTGTGCAACACGCCCCTGGAGGAGATGGACCCCCGCGAGGCAAGGCACCTCCTGCCCCCCTTCACCATGACCACCCAGTGCTCATTCCTATGCTGCCCGTCCTGCAACATCGTCTTATGGGAGGGGAGCCACTGGGATCATTTCCGCAGGATCATTTCCCAGATATTGCAAGCGGATTGACACCCCTTCGGCGGTGGAATTAGAATTTCTCCCATAGACAAGGCGGGAGGAAAAAGGTGCCCTTCTTCTCAGATCTCCAGGAAAGTAAGGTATTGGACAGCGCCGGGCGCACGGCCGGAAAGCTGCACGATATCGGCATGCAGCTAACCGGGCGCTTTCCCCAGAGCCAGTCCCTGGTCATCTCGCGTTACCGGCGCGGCCGCAGGGAGACCGTTATCATCCCCTGGGACTGGGTGTCCTCCCTGGACCCCTCCGGGTTGGTACTCGACCGCAAGCGCGAGGAGATCTGGAAGAGCCGGTACGAGCAGACCGGTCTTCTGCTTGGCCGTAATCTTCTGGACCACCAGATCGTTGACCTTCACGGCAGCAAGGTGGTCAGGGTCAATGATCTTCGCCTGGCCGAATTCGACGCCTGCCTGCGGCTGACGGGAGTGGACGTTAGCCAGAGAGCCCTCCTGCGCCGCTTGGGCCTGGAGAAGATGGTGGTCAGGCTCCTGCACGTGGTGGGGAGCGACATGCCGGAACAGACCATCCCCTGGAACTACGTAGCACCCCTGGAGGTGCAGCAGCCCGATCTCAAGCTGACCGTGACCCAATCGCAGTTGGTTGAACTGCACCCTACGGATATCGCGGACATCATCGAGCAACTGGAACCCCAGCACCGGGAACGCCTCCTGGACCTCCTGGGCTCCTTCACTGCGGCGGAATCCCTCTCCGAGGTGGAACCCGCAAAACAGGCGGGCGTGATCGAGGACCTGACGGAGACCAAGGCCTCCAACCTCCTTGAGATCATGCCCCCGGACGAGGCCACGGACATCCTGGCCTTGCTACCGCGGGACAAGGCGGAGCGGCTGCTCAATATCATGGGGGTGGAGGAGGCGGGGATTATTAGGGAGCTCCTGGGTTACGGCGAGGATACCGCGGGAGGACGCATGACCCCCGAATTCCTGGCCGTTCCCAGCTCCCATACCGCCCAGGAATGCATAGAATTCCTGCGTGAAAAGGCCCCGGACGCGGAAACCCTCTACTATCTTTTCGTGGTGGATGACGAGGAGCGCCTGAAGGGCGTGGTCTCCCTGCGCGACCTCCTGACTTCGCCGCCCAGCGAAAGGGTGGAGGATTTCATGCACCGCGACGTCATAGCGGTGAACGTCGGCGACGACCAGGAGATGGTGGCAGATACCATGAGCCGGTACAATTTCCTGGCCCTTCCGGTGGTCGATGACTTCAACATCATCAAAGGCGTCATAACCGTCGACGATATGATCGACGTCATTCGCGAGGAGGCCATCGAGGATCTCTCCCACCTGGGGGGTCTGGAGCTGACCGAGGCGGGTACGGCTCCCTCCCTGCGTACCCGGCTCCCTTCCATAGCCATCACCCTCATCGGCGGCATCGCTTCGGCCCTGCTCTTCTCGGCCTTTGAGGGCCGGCTCATTCCCTTCCTATCACTGGTTTTTTTTCTGCCCCTGGTATTGCGGGCGGCGCAGGATATTGGTATATTATCCCAGGCCGTTGTTCTGGAGGAGATCGGCGGCAAGGACCCCGGCTGGAGAGAGATCCTGCTCATAGCCTGGAAGGAGCTGCGGGTGGTATTCCTGCTTTCCCTGGGGCTCGGCCTGGTGGGGGGACTTATCGCGGCCTTCTGGGAGGATTACGCCCGCCTCGGGCTGGCCATCGGCCTGACCCTCTTCGTGACCGTATTGCTGGGCACCCTGGTGGGCATATTCCTTCCTCTCTTCTCCCGCCGCTTCAAGGGAGAGCTCCGCTATACCCAGGCCCGTTTCTCTTCCATGTTCATCGGTGTCGCCACCCTGGCCATATACCTGGGCATGTTCACCACCATCTTATAGATGGGGTCAGCCCCGGACATGGGACATTACCCTCGAGTCAGGGGGCCGTGTCTTCGATCTTCGGTTTATGGAGGAAGCATATGCACCAGGGATCAAGACCGAAGATCGAAGACCCGGCCCCTTTTTGGGCCTCTTTTTGCTTTTTGCTGTTTTTTGCTTTGGTAATGTCCCATGTCCGGGGCTGACCCCACACCGGGTCATCTGTTAAACTCCACTTTAATGAATCATTTGCCCGAACTCGAACAGTCAAAAAACGCGGTAGGGCGCAGGCCACTTACGGAGGAGGAACGCCGCCTTCTCCTGAAAAAAAGGATCAAGGAGCTTCGCAAACGCAAGCGCAGGGAAAAGCGGAGATCCGGGAGCCGCTTTAAGCGCCTGCTCCCGGCCATCCTGCTCATATTCTTTTTCCTCCTCTGCTTGTTCTCAAGCCTGTTCACCCTGAGTGCCGGTGGGGGAAACGATAATTATTTGACCCTCGACCTGCCGGCCTCCAACCAGGAGCAGATAGAGGGCATGATTATGGCCCCGGGGGAGGTGCCCGAGCCCGCCATAAGCGCAGCGGCTGCCTACCTCATGGACCCACGGACGGGGGACGTCCTTCTAGCCAAGAACCCCGATCAACCGCTGCCCATGGCCTCGACGACCAAGATCATGACCGCCGTCGTGGCCATGGAAAACGGTTCCCAAAACGATCCCGTGACCATCAGCGATCACGCCAGCGCGGTGGGGGAGTCCTCCGCCTGGCTGGAAAAAGGGGAGACCCTGAGCGTGGAGCAGCTCCTGTACGCCCTGCTGATCCAGTCGGCTAACGACGCCGCCGTAGCCCTGGCCGAACACGTGGGAGGTTCGGAGGAGGCCTTCGTCGAGATGATGAACGCAAAAGCCGCCGAGCTCGGCGCCGAGCATACCCATTTCAGCAACCCGCACGGGCTGGACGCGGATGGCCATTATACCTCCGCCAGGGACCTGGCAAACATCGCCGCTTACGCCATGCAGAACCCCTTGTTCAGGGATATCGTGGCAACCGACAGCTATGAAATCCCCTGGCCGGGCCATCCCTCCCCGCGCGTCCTGCAAAACCACAATAAGCTTCTTAAGATGTATCCATACGCCACGGGGATAAAAACCGGCTATACCGTCGGCGCGGGCAAGTGCCTGGTGGCCTCGGCGGAACGCGACGGGAGGGAGCTTATATCCGTCATACTCAACGGCGGTGAGACCTACTGGGACCAGACCGTGCAGCTCATGGACTACGGATTTGATTATTTCGCCCGGGTGGAGTTCGCTTACTCCGGACAGCCCCTGGCCACGGTGGAGGTGGGGGACTTTCCCCGCCGCCAGGTCAACGCCGTGCCCCTCTCGGACCTCGTCTTCACCGTGCGCCGGGACTACCTCCAGGATTTCGAGAGCGGGACTATATATTATCGTGAATGGCTCCCCTACCCGGTGACGGCCGGCCAGGAGTTGGGGTACATGGTGGTGGGGGAGGGCGGCCCGGAGGAGACCAGGGAGATCCTGGCCAGCGATGAATACCGCTTCAAGCCGAACTTCCTGGTCCGTTTCTTCAGTTTCATCGCCGCCGTTTTCGGGTTATGGTGGAAGGGGGTCAAATGGTTGATTCCGGGGCTTTGATGGAGATGAAGGCGACGGGGGGGCAAGACGGTGCAACTTGATGGTGCGGAACGTATCGTCTTTAGCGAGGAGGAGATCTCCCGCCGCGTCCGCGAGTTGGGGAAGGAGATAACCGGAGACTATACCCGGGAGCACGGCCCGGGCGTCGAGGTGGCGGTGGTTTCGATCCTCAAGGGCGGGTTCATTTTCCTCGCGGATCTCATCCGCCACATCGACCTCGACCTGACCGTTGATTTCATGGCCATTACCAGTTATTGGGAATCCAGCCGCGGCTCCGGCTCGGTAAGGATAATCAAGGACCTCTCCGAGAGTGTCTACGAAAAGAACCTCCTGGTGGTGGAGGACATTATAGATACCGGGCTCACCCTGAGCTACATCCTGCGCAACCTGCGATCACGCGGCCCCCGGGAGGTGAAGATCTGCACCCTCCTCGACCGTGCCGTGCGCCGCATCGCGCCGTTTGAAATAAGCTACCGCGGTTTCGAGGTGGGGGAGGAATACCTGGTCGGATACGGCCTCGACCACTTGCAGAAATGGCGTAACCTCAGGTATATCTGCGCCCTGGAGGTACCGGGTCCCGTTCAAGAAAACCATGGCCCGGGAAAGCCGGGAGGGTTCTTAGCATAAGGCCGTGAGCCCGGGCTGTCCCACCGGTAAAACCTCCATGAACAGCTTAACCCATGTATCATGTGCTCCCTTAAAGAGCCGGTACCGCAAGACCGATATCACGGGTAAGGGGCGTGGGGGAGGGGATTTGACATAAGGCGGTGAACTTATAATAACCCTTGGGTAAAATAGTATCTAGGCGATTTGACAGGCATGAGAGGGTACTATAGTTTAACCTTGATACCATAAGGATGTGATGGCAATGGTCGAGTTGACTTTAATCGGAGTCAGGGTTGAACTTCCGGCGAATCAGCCTATCGTTCTGCTCAAGGAGAGAAAAGGAGAACGATTTCTTCCCATTTGGATCGGGGCCTTCGAGGCCACGGCGATCGCCTTCGCCCTGCAAGGCGTCGAGACCGCCAGGCCGATGACCCATGACCTCATGAAAAACATCATGGACCAGTTGGGCATCACCATGAAGGAGGTCGTGATATCCGATCTGAAGGAGGGAACCTTTTACGCGGACATAACCCTGGTCTACGAGGGGAAGCCCTTCAAGATAGACGCCAGGCCCAGCGATGCCATCGCCCTGGCGGTGCGTACCGGGGTTTCCATCTTCTCCGACGAGCACGTTCTCAACGAGGCCAGCGTCTTCATCCAGACCGATGAAGAAGATGAGATAGAGCGCTTCCGTGACTTTCTCAAGGACGCGAAGCCGGAGGATTTTATATAAGATCCCGGTGACGGTCCGCGGGGAGGGGCGGACGCGCAATCCCCGAAAGATAGCAACCCTGGGCAGAAGCCATTAAACCTCATCACAAATTATGGTTCTTCGCCACCGGATACGGGGGATTATGCAACGGTTGCCTATGCACCGCCCATAAAAGTGCCCTTTAGCGGATCCGGCGAGGCATGACCAGCTATCCATTAGACCGGATACCCGCAATTATCGGAGATGAGCCCAACTTATCTGCGCCGACCGGCTGTAGGCCGTTTTAACCGCGGTAAAGCGGGAATCGATCTCGCCCGATATAACCGTCGAGGACATCTCGTATAATGGCTACAGCGTGGCAAGTGCGGTACTATTCATACTGGTGAGCGCTATGGCGGAAAAACAAGAGGGTGGACAGAGGTTGGTGGACCGCCTAAAGGCCCTGGAGAAGGCGGTAATCCTCCTGGCCATAATCGTGATCATCGGGACCGCCGGTTACATGATCATCGAGCACCAGAACTTCCTCGACGCCTTGTACATGGTGATCATAACCATCACCACCATCGGGTACGGCGAGACTTTCTCCCTGGGCACGGGAGGGGAGATCTTCACCCTCTTCCTGATCATCGCGGGCGTGGGGACAGTGGGCTATACCCTGGTCAGTGCGGTAGAATTCATGATAGAAAACAGCATGACCGGTTTAATGGGAAGGAGAAAGATGCGCAAGGATATAGAAAACATGGTCGGCCATTATATCCTCTGCGGCTACGGCAGGGTGGGCCAGCATATCGCCGACGACCTCGAGGATGCCAAGGCCAGCTTCGTGATCATCGAGAAGGATCCCGCCGCGGCGGAAAAAGCCGAAGCGCAAGGCTACCCGGTCATCAGGGCTGACGCCACCAACGACGAGACCTTGAAACAAGCCGGGATCGAGAGGGCCCGGGGCCTGGTAACCGCCCTCTCCAGCGACGCGGAGAACCTCTATATCACCCTGACCTCGCGGGAACTCTGTCCCCATCTCTTCATCGTCAGCCGCTGCGACGCGGAGGAATCGGGGACCAAGCTCAGGCGCGCCGGGGCGGACAGGGCTATCTCCCCACACTCCATAGGGGGCAGGCGTATGGCGGCCATGATGCTCAAGCCCATGGTGTGGGACTACCTGGACCTGGTCACCCGGGGCCAATATATAGAGTTCAACATCGAGAACCTGGAGTGGCGCATCGACGACGTGGAGATACAGCCCAACGCCTACCTCGACGGAAAGTCCATCGACGAGGCCAAGATCTACTCCATCTCCGGAGCCCTGGTGCTGGCGGTGAAGAAAAGGGGCATGAACTTCAACACCAAGCCGCCCAAGGATTTGCGCATGGATGCGGGCGATTACATCATAGCCATCGGAACCGTGGAGCAATTGGCCAAACTGGAGGAGATAGCGACCTCAAAAACCTGGTCACAAGGAGGCCGCTACACCTAGGGCAATTGTCTGCCCCTTTACCTGACCTCTACCAATCTCTGGTAAACCTGTGCCTAAAGTTTAAGGAATTGTTATTATATTAAGAAGCGCTTTATGTTTGAGGTCGTGTTAAGCCGGGTGAAGAAATGAAGCATGTGGCTCACTTGATCGGCAGGTCCGTCACCTTGTTATCCCTGGTGGCTTTGCTCGTCCTGGCTCTCTTTTCCTTCCAACCCGGCGCGGTGGCACAGGGGGACGAGGATTCCCTCAAGGTGGAGGCCAACCGCCTTGCCTACGAGATCGTCGATCTCAAGGCCAGGCGCAAGACGGCGGAAGGCGAAAGCGCCGCCCTGCAGATGGAACTGGAGGCGCTGGATAACGAGATCTCCGCCGCCGGCGAGGGGGTCCGGGTCCTGGAGCAGGAGCTGGCGGAACGCCAGGATGCCTACAACCTGTCGGTGCGTTCCCTGTACGAGCGGGGCGATATCAGTGAGCTCGAGGTCCTTCTTGGGTCGGAAGAACTGGGGGAAATGTGGGAGGACGTCGATTGCTATCGTCGCATGATGGCATCCGAGGGAGAGGTGCTGGATGAACTCAAAGGCAAGCTCCAGGAGCTGGATTTGAAGAAGCGCGACCTGAGGGAAACAAAGCAAAAAAGGGGGAGGCTCGCCGAGACGCTGAACGTGGAGGTGCTTGATAGCAGGATATGCGAGTTGGAAACGAGGTTGAGCGATATAAATACCCGCCTGCGCGCCATACACGGCAACGGGGAAAGCCCGCGACAGCCAGCCCCCGACCCCACGGGTTGGACGGTCCCGCCACCGGGGAAACTGTTGGACCGGGTCCCGGTAAGCCCCCCGCTCTCCGATTTCGAGTGTACCGGGATGACCTTCTCGGGTTATACGACCAGCTACGGGTCGGATTTTAACGGGCTACCCACGGCCAGCGGGGTAATTTTCAACATGAACGACTACACCTGCGCCCACCGGGCCCTGCCCTTCGGGACCTGGCTCTTGGTTACCTTCCGGGGCCGGCAGGCGATCGTTCAGGTTAACGACCGTGGTCCCTTCGTGCCCGGGCGTGTCCTCGATCTCTCCGAAGGGGCGGCGCGGAGCATAGGCCTTGGCGGGGTTCAATGGACGGACTTCGAGATATTGGTACCGCGGGGAGGGTGAGAAGCAAGCCACCGAGGTGAGCCTTGAACGTGGAGGACGCGAGTCCCGTAGTGGAGGGAAAGGAATTCAAGCGCTGGGACGAAGTACGCTTCGCCCATCGCAGCGAACAGGAATTCGCCCGCCTGCTGGATTTTTACGACATCAAGTGGCTCTACGAGCCGGTCAGCTTCGACATAGCCTGGGATAAAAAAGGAGACCCGGTATCCAAGTTCACCCCCGACTTTTTCCTCCCCGAGTTCGACCTCTTTATCGAGATTACCACCATGAACCAGAAACTGGTAACCAGGAAGAACCGCAAGATAAGGCGGCTGAGCGAGCTTTACCCCGAGGTTAGGTGCAAGATATTCTACCGCAAGGATTACCGCCACCTGCTCTTCAAGTACAACATAGACCTTGAGGAACATTAGCACCCCGGGAGAAAAAGAGAGGGGTTATGCTCCAGGCTGCCAGGCAATCCTTCTTCTTCGTCCTGGGGTTTACCATCGTCTTCACCGCCCTGGGCACCACCGCCGCGACGACCAGGGAATGCCGCCCCGGTTTCTCGACATCCTGGGGAGGGTAGCGGGTGCGGTGGTCGCCGCCTTCGGGCTGCATCTCATGGGGGTCGTCAACATATCTTTCCTCAATTACGAGAAATGCCTCGAGCTGGACAAGAAGAGGGGGTTTCTTGGCACCGTCCTGCTGGGAATGGCCTTCGCCATCGGCTGGACCCCCTGCGTGGGACCAATCCTCTCCGCCATCTACTTCAAGGCCGCCTTCACCGAACCGACCGTGCTCCAGGGGGTCTTCTACCTCCTGGTTTTCTCCCTGGGGATAGGCATGCCTTTATCATCTCCGCCGTCTTTCTCTCCTCGCTGCTGCCCTTCTTCAAGCGTATCAAGCGGCACATGCGGGTGGTGATGATTATCAGCGGGGGGTTGCTGGTGATCATGGGCGGGTTGATGACCGCCGGGGTCTTCGACCTTATCCGGTTGGGGTAGGGGGGATCATCGCTTCTGCGGGCCCGCCTCCAGGACAAAGGTACAGGCGTCCTCCTCGCTCGCTGTTACCCGCCATTCCCCGGCCAGGCTCAGGAAGCCCTCCTCCTGGCATCGGTGTATTTCGCATACCAGCCCGGGGTAACGGCGGGAGAACTCCCCGAAGGGGCAGGAATGGAAGGTCACCTCGACCCGGCCGCCGGCCTCCTTGTAGTCGGCCTTCAAACCTCCCCCGCTAACCTCGTCCATCCAGGCCTTGGCGACCTCGACCGCACCGGCACCTGGCGGCAGATAGGCTAGGGGGGAGGCGCTGCGTATGGCCTCCTCACGGCCGCACCTGAAGGCCTCCCGCGCCACCGACGGGGGTGTTTCCTCCCTGAGGGAGGAAATCCCTTGAGCCAGGACCTCGGCCAGCAGCTTGTAGCGGCGGGGAGGAAGATGCAGCTCCAAGTCCTCGTCGCTGGCGCGGTAGAGGAAAGCCGGCCGGCCTCCACGGCCGCCGCGGCGGCGGACCACCCTTAAGAGGCCCCCCTTGACCAGCTTTTCCAGGTGAATCCTGACGGCGTTGACATGCAGGCCGAAATGCTCGGCTACTTCGCGCACCGAAAGCGGGTCATCCGAGTTTAATACGTGTTCCATTATCTCGCGCCGCGTAGGGTCCGCGAGGGCGGTAGATACCCGTGCTATATGGTCGCTATAAGTCCTCATACTTCACTCTGACCTTACTACTTGACGGGTTTATTATAACAAAGTATATTTATACAGTAAATACTATATAAAACATATCAAGGAGGGATCATGATACGCGTCAAGTCTCGGTGCTGGAGGTGCGGGGAAGTGACCCTTTCCCTTGCTGACATTATGCTGGTGGAACATGGAGACGGCGACGGGACGTTCTACAGCTTCATCTGTACCACCTGTGGGGATCCGCAAGCCTATCCCGCAGATGGCCGCTTTATCGATTTCATGCGCATGAACGGCACGGAACCCGTTACCCTTCACCCGCCTATCGAGTACAAGGAGTCAGCGGATAATCCGCCCTTATCCTGGGATGACCTGCTGGATCTCCACCTGCAGCTCCAGGAGGACGCCGGGTAAGACGCGTATCTTCAGAGGCGTAAAAAACGGTAGCCATTAAGCGGGATTGAGCTTAAACTATCCTATTAGAATGATTTAGGAAGGAGGTGCGACTATGGCCATCACCAAGGACATGACCATCCAGTCCGTAGTAGAGAAAAATCCGGAGACCATACGGATATTTCTAGAGCATGGATTGCACTGTATCGGTTGTTCGGTGGCCCGTTTTGAGAATATAGAACAAGGCGCCATAGCTCACGGCATCGACGTCGATAAGCTCATAAAGGACCTGAATACCAAGGTAGGGGAGAGTGGCGGTAACAGCGGTGAGTAATCGTCTGACGCCCTTGGACAAGACCCGTTTCACTTGAAAGGCTCATCTCCAGCAAATGTGGGTAATCGGCGGAAGATAAGGAATTTTGCAGCGGGCAAGCCTCCCCGTAACTGCCATTATCTGCATTGAGCTTGCGTTGACGCTTCGTTGCCACCTACTTCAGGGAAAAAACCAAAAAAGATATAGCCCTAACTTGGATTGTTCTGCTTGAAAGAATTCCCTCCTTGAGTTAGATTGTGGATGTCGAAATGCAGCGCGAGAAATGGGGCTGGATGGGCGAGAAGACGATCCTCCTGATAGACGACGATGAGCTGGTCTTGAAGCTTCTGGACATAAACTTCCGGCCGCGCGGTTTTAACGTCGTGGATTTTCTAGGCGGTAGCGGGGCCTTCAGAAAGGCGCGCGAGATCAGCCCTACCCTGATAATCCTGGACATCATGATGCCCCTGGTGGACGGTTGGTCCGTGCTGCAGCAGCTCAAGCAGGATGATTCCACCCGGGATATTCCGGTGATAGTCCTAACCGTAAAGGGTTCGCCCGAGGATATCTCCCGGGCCAGGGAGATGGGGGCCCATCGCTACGTGGTCAAGCCCTTCAACCCCAGCGAGCTGGTTTCCCTGGTAGAGGAGACCATCGGCACACCCTAGGAAGCCTGCAGTCTTTGGCCTTTTTCACTGGACCGCATTCCATGTGACGAATACGGTGCCGGAAATCTGCACAATCCCCACTCTTCCGGGTCAGGCTTTTCCCTGCCGCAGTCTTCCCGAGTCTTCCTTCAACCACCATGCTATGATCCAGGATCATACCCCAGGAGGTCTCTAATACCCCTTTTTGGCTATGACAACGTAGCCGCATCTTGCCGACGCGGTTGGAGTAAACGCACCCCAATTGCGGGACGAGGAGGAACAACAGATGCGCTTGCTGGATAAAATAATTTCCTGGTCGCTATATGCGGCGGTAATCGGAATCATAATTTTTGCCCTGGGCGCGAACTTCTTGATCATCGTCCAGGCTATTTTCTCACCCCTCAGCGTGGTTCAGGGCAACTCCATGAGCCCGGTCATAAAAACGGGTGACGCCGTTTATATCACCTCCGCGGACTCGAGCCGGTTGTCCGTTGGGGATATCGTGGTCTTCAACGACCCCGAGAACCCCCGGCGGAGCATAGTCCACCGCGTAGTGGGCCTGGAGGAGAGCGACGGCTCCGTCTACGCCGTGACCAGGGGCGACGCCAACGCGGTTAACGATCCCTTCATGATCCCCGTCAACAGGGTCAGTGGAAAGGTGGGTATGATACTGCCCAAGGCGGGGCTCTTTCTTTCCTTTCTCAGTACCCCCTCGGGTTTTATCCTCTGTGTGCTGTGCCCCTTCGGGGTGCTCCTGCTCTACCTTATGGTAAAATGGCGCCTGGAGAAGGCCGGGACCGGGGCGAGCTTCCTCACCCGCGAGCTTATCCGGGGCTCTCGGACTTAAGACGCGGGCAAGACATTGCCGGGCACAGAAACCTCCCGCGGGTGAGGTAAAGACCTCCCGTCGCCGGAATCGCGGGCGGCTCCGGCCCTTCCACGGTGTCTCCAATACTAAGGGGAAGGCCCTTACCTGCCGAACTACCTAGCAGAAGGTAGTAACATGCTTATCAATGTGCATAGAAACGGCAGGTTAGAGAGCAAGAACCTCACCCTGGTCAGCCATCGTGGAGGCAAGGGGTTCGGCCCCGAAAACACCCTGGAGTCCCTGGCGGGGGCGTTGGAGTTCGGGGTGGAAATGGTCGAGACGGACGTTCGCATGTCCTCAGACGGTGTACCCTTCATCTGTCACAGCCCCTTCCTCGGCCTTCACCTCCTCACCCATATGACCATGTCCGAGATCAGGGAAAAGGCGCCCGATATCCCCACCCTGGAGGAATACCTGAACCTGGCGGGCGATGCATGCTCGTTGAACCTGGAGATAAAGAGGTGCGAACCGGCGGTCCTGGCGGAGGCGATCAGCCGGGCGTCGTTGGCCCACCCCATCCTGGTGAGCTCCTTCGACGCGGATTTTCTCAAGGAGTTCAGGCGAACGGGAGGCGGCGAGGTTCTGGGACTTCTTACCCAATACGAACTGGCGGTAGAGCGGCAGATCGGGGAGGCGGCGAGGTGCGGAGCTACCACGCTTCTTCCGGTGAGCCATGAGGTGAATGTAAACCTCGTTAGCACGGCCCACGATGCCGCGCTGGGGGTGATAACCTGGACAGTGAATAGCGCATCTCAACTGGAAAGCATGATCGAGGCCGATGTGGACGGGGTGATCACCGACTGCTACCGGGAGTTGAAGGAGTTCCTGGAAGCGGGGGCACTGGAGGAAAAGGCGGAGGGCACATCCCTGCTGGGTGACAGCTCCAGCCTGTTGTGAGGAGGGCTGAAACGCTCATGGATATTAATGAAGCTCGAAAGCAGAGGGGACCGAACCGAGCTTTCTCCATCCTGCTTATAATACTCATGATCGTGGTGATCCTCTTCCTTATCCTGGTACAAAACGTCGACCGCTTTTCCGATTTCTTCGGGAGCACCACCTTGAAGATCGTCTTCGACGTTGCCCTGGTGGTTGGTTTAACCCTCTTCGCCGCCTATATCCTGCTCAGGGGGGCGGAGTACAGGAAAAATCTGGAATCAATGGTGGAACGCCTCCAGAAATCCAATACGCTGCTCCAGGTGCTCAACGCCATCCAGTCCAGCGCGAACGCCACCCTGGACGCCCAGAGGCTCCTTGAGGAATCCCTGGAGGCGGTGATGCCCCTGACCTCGTCAATCGGGACCATCTACCTGCTGGACGAGGGAACCTCCAGGCTCAAGCCCCGGGCGAGTTACGGGACGGAGACCCCCCTTGAAAACATACCCGGCTTCGCCATAGGGGAGGGGATGGCAGGCATGGTAGCCCAGTCCGGCCAGCCGCTGGAGGATCCCTCCGGGGAAACCGGCGGTGGGAATGCCGCCTCGAGATCCACCATGGCCCGCATAGCCATCCCGATCAAGGCGGGAAACAAGGTCATGGGGGTGATGATCGCCGGCACGACCAGGGGATCCTATTCCCAGGAGGAAAACACCCTGTTGCACGCCGTGTCGGGGGTGCTCGGAAACTCCCTCACCAACGCCAAGCTTTACAACATCACCAGGCGGGCCCTGGACGCCACCAAGAGAACCCAGAGCTACTTGGAGAGCTTTATCCGCGAGGCCAAGATCGGCGTGCTGGTGCTGGACAACCGCGGAGCGGTGATGATCGCCAACCGGGAGGCGGAGCGCTATCTGCACGTGCAGTTGAAGGATATCCTTGGAAAGGACGCCATCACCACCCTGGGTGGTATGGACCAGAGAGGGCAACGCCTGGTCCAGGGTTTCCAGAGCTGCCTTAACGATAGGCTGGGCGTCCAATTCAGCCATCCCGTGGATGACGATCCCGCCAACCCCCTCGTGCTGGTGAACGTGTTTCCTCTCTTCAGGGATAAAGACGAGGTAATCGGGGCCGCCGCAACCTTCATAAATACGTAGATCGCATATCGGCGGGCAGACCCCATTCTAAGCACAAAGATCAATTCTCGGTCACCTTGTCAGGGGCCGGCCCCGTTGCTAACACAAAAGCCGTGCAAAATGGAAGCAGCCGACCGGAGAGGCCAGCTGCTTTCCGGGTGGGGCGTTGGACTTTTAGAAAGTCCTGTACATATTCTCGGATAAAATCCGATTAGATGATATCGACCAATGGTATGAGAAAAGGCCCTTTTTTCGGCAAAATCACCCTTTTTGGTAGTATTGCTTAAGAAAAATTCAGGAAAACAGGGGAGTTAAACCGCGATGAAATGGGTAAAAATAGTTGTAGCCGCATCTTGTTGGGAATGATACGGTCCATTAAGTAAAGGCGCTAAGGGGAATCAGGCGGCCGTGCAATAACGGTGGGGGAGAGAAGCACGCGGCCTAGCAGAGGACCTTTCCGTTATTTAAAGCGTGCGCTCGCGGTCTAAGTCATTTTTATCTGCCTGGCTGGTTTCACGGGGCGAACATGGGCGGCGCCTCCCACGTTCAAGGGTTCTTGGTTA
>Ga0315282_10001913_pt1 | contig 38970 bp, 29 predicted proteins | sample YL17G07_20_MG_FD_203693 | JGI IMG/M metagenome (GOLD analysis project Ga0315282, IMG submission 203693) | Sediment microbial communities from Yellowstone Lake, YNP, Wyoming, USA - YL17G07_20 | ecosystem: Environmental > Aquatic > Freshwater > Lake > Sediment | place: USA: Wyoming | collected... | reverse complement strand
AGGGAACAGGATGAGGGCATTGCTTGCAGAGGTCCTGTATGATCAATCCGTTCCCCCAGTTCCCTAGGCTGTCCCTTCCTGCGTAAAGCCCCTTCGGGCCGAAGTTGATGTTTCGGTTCACTTTAATTCTCGAAGTGCTTGGTTGGGCCTTGCCATCATTGAACTCCGTGCAGGCCAGTTCGCAGCGCCGGCACCCCACACATCTGGTCGGGTCGGCAAGAACGATCCCTTCGGCCTGCTCCATAATGATGAGAGGTTTCGCACTTCCTTTGGCCAGCGTAGGTCCCAAGGCGGTTATTCCGATGATTGAAACCCCGCCCAGTTTCAGAAACTGCCTTCGAGAAAGCTCGTCATCAAGGCCAAGAGAACCCAAGACCTTTTCCAACACCTTCTGCACCTCTTCGTAATGGCTCATGAACAATGCTCCTCCTCTCCTGAGCATGAGTAGATGCTAAATGTGAACTCTAATGCTACTTGAGGTATTTATTGAACCACGCCACGCAGCGACCCCAGGCATCCCTGGCTGCCTCGGCCCGGTAGCTGGGCCGATAGTCCGCGAAGAAGGCGTGCGGGGCTCCGGGGTAGATCACAAACTCTGCTGTCTTGCCAGCCGCTTTGAGGCTAGCCTCCATCTCCTTGACATCGGTCACAGGAATGCCCAGATCTGCTTCGCCGTAAAGACCGAGCACAGGTGAGTTGATCTGCGCGGAGATGTCGAGCGGTCCAGCCGTACGGATACCTGGTGTCTTGGCCGGACGGAGCTGGCCGTACCAGGAAACTGCAGCCTTCAATTCGCGAGCGTGGGTAGCGAATAGCAGGATGTACATCCCGCCTCGACAGAATCCCGTTACGCCGATCCGATCAGCCCTCGCCATCGGATGCATCTTAGCATAGGCCACAAGAGCGTCCAGGTCTCCCATGACACGGCCGTCGGGGACCGAGTCAACCACCTTCCTTACAGATGTCATGTCGGGCAGATTCAAGACGCCTCCTTCACGGGCGTAAGGCTCAAAGGTGATGCTCAGATAGCCTTCCCTGGCAAAGCGCCGGGTAATATCCTTAATGTGCTCGTGCATGCCAAAAACTTCTGGGATTACCAACACGACGGGATATTTCCCGGTGGCTGCGGGGTGCGCCTCGTAAATCGGGATCTGAAAGTCACCGGAGGGCACCTTGCCCTCAGCCGCCTTGAGACCTTCGGTGGGAGTCGTGATGACCTCTCCTGCCACGGGGTTCGCGGCGATCGCGAAGCCCACGAGGCCGGCGCCTGCAACGCCCATCCGCGCCAGAAACTGCCGTCGGGACATGCCTTCATATGCATTTGCAATCCAGTCTTCGACCACAACTACCTCCTTGCTGCGATCTTGGATTAAAAGGATGACGATGGGAATTTGTTTCTTTGAGCAATAATTATAACGGTAAAATGGATTTGAGGAAAGAGATAAAGCGATTCAAAATGGGGACAGTCTAAACCCGCCCCATTTTTTGGAATAACAATTCAGGCGACGACCAATGCGGTTGGAGGCATTGAAAGACCCTTCATTCTATCCTGCGGGTCATTGATTCAAAATGATCCGTTCTTCTACAGGAAGACCTGTCTCCTTGATTCGGCCGAAAAGATCAATGTGAAAACCCTGGGGGAATCCCGTCCAGTTTTCTTTGGATTTGACGTACGCTTTTTCAAGGATACTCCTTTTGCCGTTGACAGAGATGAGTGCCCTATAAGAGCCCCCGATTTTTTCAATTATAATCTCCCGGTCTTTTAAAGCGACCAGAAAAATTCTGAACTTGTTTTTCTCGAGTTTCTCCTGAGAATGAATTCCATAAGCATATTTCTGCTGAATCAGCGTCAGTTCCTCCTGCTGGCCATTCTCCAAAACCCAATAAACGATAACAGGACTTGAATCAGGAAGATTGCTATTCTCCATCAAGCGGACATCAAACTGGACAACGTTCTTATTGATGCTCCTTTCAATACGGAAAAGACGATCAGTTTTATTCCAAGAATCGGCAAAAGGAGCCTGCGGGAAAAAGCTTACGATTGCGATCAGCAAAACCATAGCGAATGATCTGATAGAATCACCCCCTATACCTTACTGGACATTAGCAAGTTTTCTGCCAATTGATTAAGGTATTGAAATTCCTAAGATTCTTGAAATTGTGGATCCCCATTAAGTGACGTTAATCGTCACCGTGTGCTAATTGATGACATTTAATAAGGCAATTATGGCTTGTTGATTTTGGAAGAGTTTCTTTAACAATATGTGAAATTCGATGTGAGGGTGTCTGCCGGAAATATGAGGGAATGAGATTGGTTGGGTAAAAAAAATATGAAGGCCTTCCCCTTTGCAAAGTCTTAAATCACAGATTAACCGGCCTATAGTAAAACACTCGTCTTCTTTCAACAGGGAATTTTAAAGAAATGCGTGTTCGCGATTTCATCTGGTCCCTTTGGAAGTCAATCATCCCTTGATTTCTTCGAGTCATTTCTCTCACCAGCCGCAGTATGAAATGGGAGGTACCATCTCTTTCAATTCTTGGAACCTCCGGAGCGCCCGGCGATTCATTCGACGAGTGGTTGGGGTGTGAAGAAGAAATCAAGATCTCGCTGTATTTATTTCTTAGTGAGTCAATACTCGACAAATCTTGCTCTTTCTCATTATCAACGAGCTGGGTCACAATTTCGATGCGTCCGCCGGAGGGAGTTGAGAGGATCGTATATTGAAGCACTAAATTAAGGATAAATCTTAGCTGTTCGTCCTGGAAAAGAGTTTCGGGGAGCTCCTCATTAAGAGTTTTATTCAGTTCAATTTGTCTTGCATGAAGTTTTTTCTCATTCGATTCCAGGATTTCTTCAAGAATACAATGGATGGTATTTTTCTTTGCGATTGGCGAGGTCACATTGATATAGCTTGAAAGCATATTCACTATGGAGACGATTTGATCAAAACCTTGGGTCATTGCCATCCAAGAATGTTCTCTATCTTCAATAGTGTCAGACTTCTCCATCGGGGGAAGACCGATCTTGTAGATTGAGCCTACTGCCTTTTTAATATCTCTTAGCGCTTCCAGAAGAAACAGGGGAGATAAAGGGATGCTTTTTTCGTCAGAAAGATCCGACTCTTCAAGCTCATGGGCGGATGGGCCGTCTTTCTCGATCTTCGTCAGCCTATCCTCCTCCATTTTTCTCAAAGCTTCATAGAGCTGGCTCATGGTCAGGTCCTCCTAATACAAACGCATTAAATTCCATTACAGTCAACGGAATCTCCCCTCACCCCATCCCTCTCCCCAGCGCCTGCCTGCCGGTAGGCAGGGGGAGAGGGACGGGTGAGGGGGGCCTCATGTAATCGATTTCAATATCAACTCCATAACAGATGATCAAATTGTATGCCAAAATGAATGCTTTACATGATTTCCCATGGGTTTACTTGATTTTATCCAATTTGAGTTATGTCATTTTTGCAGCTAAGAATAACTTTTCTCATTTTTCCCCTGCCGTTTCCTTATTTAGGAAAAGTTTTTCCATCCTCTTTCATTCCTCTCAATAGAGGGCTTGGGCTCACATCTTCAAAAGTCATTCTTGACCGGAAGATGCCCCATTCTCATCGGAAATAAGAAGGCCTTCTTATCTCTTTTAGGGTAAGAATTTGGAACTTTTGTGTAAAACTCTTCCACTGCTGGCTTTCGTTGATCACAATTAGAATTTGATAGGAATTTATTCGAATTGTCATGAATTATCATCTGTTTTCAACAATTGTAACGAATAGAGAAGCGGAGCCTGTTGGGCACGGGTTTTGCTCTTTATAAGGTCATAATAAATCTTTGAGGTGAAATAGAAAGTTATAGACCCCTGATAAGATCTATAAGAAAGGAGATAGAAGTCAATGCAAAGGCTCTTAAAGTTCTTAAAGGATGATCGTGGAGCAAGCGCTGTCGAATACGGGCTGCTCGTGGCCTTGATCGCGGCAGTGATTGTTGGTGCTGTTACGCTTCTGGGCGGAAATTTAGCGCAAACATTTACTTATGTGGGATCTGTAGTGCTGAAGCCATAAACTTCCATTACAGACCAGAGCAAGGGTAGAGGGGCCACAACCCCAAAAGTCATTTTCGGCCGGAACGTGCCCCGTCCCGCTTGTTGCAGGATAGACTGGGTCAAGGGGCACAATATAAAATGAGATTACCTTGCCGGGAAGCCCGCCCTGTGCCTGCCGGTAGGCAGGGGGCGGAGAGCTTCACAAGTGAAGATCCGGCCCCCACGACGCAAGATCAGAAATGCCGACGCCAAACTTTTTTTATGTGAAAGGGAACGTTAAGAGTTATTCAGGATTGTCGAACAGTTGACGGACACTCTTGACAGCGGAGGATACCACAAATACTCTTATATTATTGCTATTCGGATCTGCAGGAACGATAAAATTACCCTGTCTTTTTGGATCATAACCTAACAACGTTGATCCCACGATCACCTCACCATCAGTAAATGTCACTTCCAATTTCAACCCAGAAGGCTTCTCTCCTCCCAAATAAAAATCTCGTTCCTCAAACTGCGGATTCCCATGAAAGTCCCGAACCACAAAAATAGCCTTCAGGTGTTTCATGAGCACCTCGACTGACCCACCAGAAGGTTTGTCTGCCGGTATAAGATGAAAGCTGTCCTTATTCGGCGAGAAATTCTGCATGAAGCCTTTGATTACCTTGCCATTCAGATATTTTACGACCACTTTAGTCGGTTTAGTTGGTTCCATTTTCCTCTGAGCCTTCGACGGATTTCACAGACCATCTCATTTTTTCCTAGCAACGAAATCTTATCAAAATGTTGTTATAAGTCAAAGTCATTTTTCTCATTCAGAAAGAGAGAAATGGGTGGTTGTCCCTCTTTCTTTGCTGTTCCTGTCATGTGTCACTTGGGACCGCTGCATCACGCAGCCATGCTTCCGCTTCATTCACGGTCGGGAAAAGCTTTATGTTGACGCCCAGATTGACAGCCACAGTTTCGGCAAAGTGCATATCCGACTGAGAATGCTCTTTGTTGGTATCGACGTAAGCAATCCGACGGACAGTCGGCCACGTTCGTTTGCTTCCCTCGGTTACAATTTGGTGAATCTCAAGAACGCCCAGGCCTGGACCCCGTAAGTCCTCTTCGATCAGCACAATGGAGCATTGCCTCCGAAGGCAACTGAGAAAGACCTCCTCAAGATAGCGACGGACGGTCTCAGGGCTGTTCTCCCCGGACACTCTGATATGCAGATATCCCGCTTTTTGTTCACCCGTTAATTGGTAGCCCATGCTTTTGGCCCTCTTTGTCGCCCAACATTATTTATTTTCTATGTTGCTACGTTTTTTCTCCCAAAAACCAAACCTTTGGGTTCCTTAAAAGGCTTCCTTTGCTCCCATATGGTTTGTAGTGTACACCTTTTTTAGACTTTTTGGAAGTGAAGGGTACTGGGAGGAAGAGATGAGAAAGTAGAATATGTTACGTATAGCACCTGCTTATATTGACTTCGAGGTAGTTCTGAGGCGCAAAGATTACGGAGTGAAATACGCAAAAAGGCAGGACCACTGAGATGCAATGACCACATTGATTTGTAAAATCCCTCCCAACCTCCCTTTGCTAAAGGGAGGAATTACCCCTCTTTGACAAAGAGGGGCGAGGGGAGATTTACCAATGTTTGTGTCAATTCAATTCTAAGACCTTTATAAATCACATAAAGGTTCAATATTTTCATTTGAAATGAAGCATTCTTATGGAAAATCCCAAAACCAACATTTCAGGGAGCACTGTTCGACGTAAGATTTGGCTGGTTCTGAAAAAGTTTCTTTAACTCAACGAGATCCCTTAACGGCTTCGAAGACCTCACGGGAGATGTCGACCGGAATATGGCCATGCTGGGCATCGCCCTGATAATTGTAGTAATTGAAGGGGGGACCTTCGACCAGTGTTTGGCCTCCGCTGCTAAGTCCCCAATGATCCGAAGTGTAGATCTTACCTCCCTCCAAACCGGTCACCCATTCCTGCTCACCCCGCATATAGGTTGAGAACTTATAACTCGTAAAGTCACTGCTCTTCATTCGATTCTGATGGCTGGCGAGGCTGCTTTGACGCATCTCCTCGGCATAACGGGACATCATCGATGAAGTATTCTTCGTCATCTCCCTCACTTTCGCCATTCCCTGACGGACATATTCTGAGGCCCATTGCTGGTTGATACGGAAGCTTTCCGCGATCTTAATGAGGGAGGGAAAATATCGTGCGAACTGTGATTGAGGCGCCCAGAAGCCCGTAGGAATGATTCCCCATTGTCCGGTGGACGTAGGACGGAGACCTAAGACATCGAAATAACCGACACAGGAGACGCCGTTTTTGCTTGTGTAAGAAACCACGGCGATCTCCGCATCGGCTCTCCGCTTCAGATAAGTGGAGGCTTGCGCGGCCCATGATTGATTCGAGTAACGTTCCATCGCCCGGGGGTTGCTTGAACCGAAATGTTTCATGGCCACCATGAGGGCATCGGTAGGCAGCATATAATTGTAGCGAAGGTTTCCGGGGATGCTGGAGCTGCTGAAGTAGGGGATCTGGGATTGTCCGACAAAATCGATAATCGTGAAGATAAAACCGACATCCCCGTCAGGGGATGTGCAGAGGACTGCACCTTTAGCGGCCGTGAGTTTCCAGCCTTCAGGAACCATGAGCGAACACGTGCCGTCAGGTGCCGAAACCTGTTTCATCGGAAGAAGGGTCGGCCTGTTCTCTTTCCTCTGAGACGCAAGCCTTTTATAGGTTTGCTCATCGAGAACCGTGATGTTTGCGATAATGGTCAGAAGGCTGGGTACCATTTCCCTGAATTGCTTTGCAGGCGCCTCGTATCCGAACACCAGAGCAGTAGGGTGCTTGACATTAAACCAGTATCTCCCTTCTATTAGAATATTTTTGGGACCACTCCGCTGAACTTTCACCACGGTATGCATTCGATCGCGACTGCTTCTTGCCTCAAGTAGTTTGAGGTCAGGTATCTGCTTGTTGACGTTTTTTAAAGTCGCACCCGCAAAGGTTACGGAGTCGTGCTTTCGATCGACGCTCTCCAGAAAGATCATATTCACATGGGACAGGTCCTTCGGGTCAGTGACAAAAACCATCCTGCCGTTGGGGTATCTTTGAGTGCCCACCTTCCATCCCTTAGGCCTGTAAAGCCCAAAGGCCCCGTCGTCTGTCACATGATACTCATAGTTTGAAAAGGCCGGGGTTCCTTGTGCACGCAGATTTTGCGGAGAAAACGCAGCGATCATTAGAGCGAGAAAAAGGATTAGGTGTCTGAAAGCCATAGAGGACTCTTTTTTCATCCACTGGTTTGAAGATACATGTAATCGTGGAAAGAACATTCGCTTCAAAGTGAGTTCAATATAGAAAAAGGAGAGTTCTATGTCAAAAAATATAACCCCAGGTATTGCTTTTCTATGCTCCCCGGGGGCGGTTTGCAAAAAGTTAGCTCAAAACGTCCTCGCAGCCCAGGTATTTGAATAACCCTGAGACGTAGTTTCCCCACATGGGGATGGCCTTATCAATCTCGTAGGCCAGTAGCGCGATCTCCCGGTGATGGATCCTATTATGGACTTCCTCTAGTTTTTGAAAATCCAAAGGCCATGTTTTCTTCCCTTCCCGGGTAATCATATAAATCGTTTCGTCCCTTTCGTTAACATCCACGATCCGTAAGCGGGTAAAACCATCCCCCGCCCAAAATTCAATTTGGTTGTCTTTCATTTCCCTTAGTTTCTCCCAACCGAAGGAACACCCGTGCGGATGATTCTTGATGGTGGTAAAGCGCTTTTTCTCCAGAAGGACCCTGCGAAGGCGACCAAGCGTATCGTCGAGGTCAAAAGGTTTGGTGAGATAATCACTTGCCCCTCTCTTCATCGCTTCCACTGCCGAATCGATGCTGCCGTGGCCTGTGATCAAAACAGTAAGAGTTTCCGGTCTAAAGTTGACGATCTCAGTAATTAACTCCAGACCATCCATATCGGGCAATTTAAGGTCCACCAACACTAAGTCGAACGCCGCGCTCCGGATTTTTTGGAGGGCCCCTTCCGCAGTTTCCGCCGCCTCGACGGAAAAACCGCCTACATTCCCTAACATATTAGACAGATATTCTCTGACCTGTTTATCGTCGTCAACAACCAGGATTCTAGCTTCCATAGATCATTCAAGAAGAAACTACTATATTTTTACTTATAGGTCTACCCCTATGAATGTTGACCCATTCGGCGGCGCCAAGCCCCGCCTTTGAAGGCGGGGTAAGGAAGCGCCGCTCAGGGTCAACCCTGAGCAAGCCCCAGCATTTATGCTGGGGAGTCGAAGGGTTGACTTTTTATTATTCAGAAAGGTCCTTCCCCACAGTATATGAACCAAATTCTGTGCCAAAAAAGAGTTTATATAGGAATTTGCCAAATTTCACGTAAATTCAAGGAAAAGGGAGACGGCTGTCCCCTTTCTCGGGAGGATTTTTCTTCTTTTTTTGGGAAATAATTTGGAACTTTTGGGTAAAGTACTTCCACTTTTGGGTTTCATCAGGAAGGGGCAGAATTGGAAAAAAGTTTATTTGAATTGTCGCGATTGTTCTTCTAATTGCTCCAATTGAACAGAAGGGACCGATGGATGCGATTTGGTACTCGTTTTGCTTATTGAACAGTATATGGAATTTGTAATCATTTGGAAGACGGTAAATCAGTTTCAGGCAGGGCTAAGTTTGATGATTGGTCTGTATTTGTTGACCATAGCTGGAATGGTGTCGTTACTCTATTTAAAACGGTGGGTGAACAATTGAGATAGCAGAACATAAATAAGAAAAGAAGACGGCTCTCATTTCTGTTGTCAGAATTCTGAAATGAATAGAGCCTTCCCCTTCTCTATTTTCTGTCCTGTTTTCTACCATCCCCCGTTTTCTACGAAGCCATAAGGCCTGCCCCACCTCCCCATGGTCTGACCGTCCTTTGTATCGGTCAGGTCGCCGGTTCCCTCCTGTTATTTGCCAGAAAAGTATTTGTTCTCTGAAGTTTTTGTGGTATATAGTGCTAACGAAGACAGACCGTTTCTAATCCGTGAAATCTCAAAGGAGAAACCCTCATGAAGGAAGATCCTGATTTACAGATGGACGACGCCTGGTCAGACGGCCGTGCCTACTCACCCAAACGAAGAGGAAGTGGATCCGGCAGTAGCAGATACCTCCGCATTCTGCTGGTCGTCTTCCTCGTCTTGATCTTTGCTGGAGGTATCCTCTACTTCCTCGGCAGACAACCCACCAGCAGCGAGGTGGGGCCGTTGCAGTCAAAGGTGATCGCTCTGGAGCAGAGGATCGTTGGGCTTGAAAAACGAATCGCAGAGCTACAGGGAAAAATCAGCACTCCGACCCCAGACTTAGCCCTTCTTCAGCGGGTGGATGCTCTTTCGCAGAAGATGGAGGTGCTGGAAAAACAAAAACAGCCAGCAGCCGAACCGAAGGCAAAGCCACCTACTTCCTCAAAGCCAACAGCCTCGGCCGAAAAGAAATACCACACGGTACAGAAAGGGGACACCCTCTACGGGATCAGCAAAAAATACGGGATCAGCGTGGGGGAACTCCGAAAACTGAACAATCTGTCTGCAGACCAATCGCTTCGGAACGGGCAAAAGCTTCTCGTTCCCCCTGGGCATTAGTGAGAATAATGGCTGTTAGGGCTGTTCCATATCCTTGGGTTCAAAGAACCTACCCTTCCTGTCTATAGATTTTTTCAAGAAACCCAAGGGAACGAGACCCGAGTCTCCGTTGCTTTCCCCCCAATCAAGTACCGAATCGAAGTGCCTCACCGAAGAAGAGTGATTGCCTATAATCCTGAGGGTTGCCTATTTTTTGTTAGGTTGAGAAAAGCTATAGGTTACAAGGGTTTGATTCAGAGCCACGTTGGTTTTAATAGCGATTCAATGAATTTATAGACAAGGATGTGCTCTCACCCAGTCCTTTTGCGTTGATGACATAAGAACGATTATCTTATTCAGATAGACTATTTATTGATTTTTTTTATTTCTTTTCGTCGTCTACATCAATTGGTATAAGGTTTGCTAATTGGATCTAAGAGTTAAACTCTTTCTCTAAATAAATTGACAAAATTTTTGAATGATATATTTTACCAGCGAGGAGAGAAGTACATCGACTGTTCTTAGCCCTTCATGGGGTTTGTAAATGAGTCTATCACTACCTTTTCAGGGAGGAGGAGTGAGGGTTTTTCGAGCCTGGCCTTCAAAATGCTGAAGCCAGGCTTTTTTCTTTTCATTCCGTGGTTCACAAGATCTGAGGGGAAGCGATAGGTGGGAATGAGGGCTATTGGGGCCTGCGGAAGGCCTCTTGAGTTCCAAACCTGATTAAAGAAACGAAACCAACCCGAAAGGAGGATGGATTATGGCAAAAGGGCTTGCATTGACGATTGGGCTTAATTCAGTCGACCCAAAACATTACGGAGGGTGGTCAGGAAAATTGAATGCCTGTGAAGCGGATGCAGAGGACATGGCTGATATCGGGAAATCCAAAAAATTTAAGGTAAAGAGTTTACTAACAAAGGCGGCCACCCGGGCAAAGGTGATAGGTGAAATCTCAAGAGCCGCGAGAACGCTCAAGGCAGGCGACATCTTCATGTTAAGCTATTCCGGTCACGGGGGGCAGTTACCGGATCTTAACAGCGACGAACCAGATGCTCAGGATGAAACCTGGTGCCTTTACGATGGTGAACTCGTCGATGACGAACTTTATGCTCAACTCTGGAAATTTTCTTCGGGGGTTCGTATCCTTGTCCTTTCGGATAGTTGCCACAGTGGCACGGTGGTGAAGTTGGCCTACTACCGAGGCAAAACAACTGCCCGCGGTTCTGGTCCTGGCCTGCAGGGAGTAAGATATCGATTCATGCCCGCTGATGTAGCACTTCGCACCTACCGTGCCAACCGGGGCTTTTATGACAAGATATTGAAAAGCATCAGGCTGAAGGCAGCAGAAAAGGCAGTGAAGGCTTCGGTTGTGTTAATCTCCGGATGCCAAGACAATCAGTTGTCTTCCGATGGTGACTTCAACGGCCTTTTCACCTCTCAGTTGTTGCGGGTCTGGAAGAGCGGAGTTTTTAAAGGCGACTACCGAAAGTTTCACGCATCGATCGTCCGTCGCATGCCTCCCGATCAAACCCCTAATTACTTTCGCGTTGGACGGACCGATTTGAAGTTTGAGGCACAAAGACCTTTCACTATCTGACTCAACTTTTTCGCTACACTTCTCACAGGAAAAGGAGGGCATCTCCCATGGCGAAAACAGCCAAAAAGTTAGGAATGGGTTGGCTGCCGGACTATCCCGATTTTCGGGATTATACGGTAGAACGGGATAAAGTTTCCACCCGACTCAAACGATTAGGGCAAATGGATTCAGTGAAAGAAATGCTTAAGAAGGTCGGGGTATCAAAGCAGGGGAAGGTTGCAGTGCCCTCCTCTGTCGATTTGAGGGAATGGTGTTCCCCGATTGAGGACCAAGATGGGCTGGGGGCGTGCACTGCCCATGCTGGCATTGGAATTGTGGAGTATTTCGAGCGAAGGGCCTTTGGTAAACATATGGATGCTTCGAGGCTCTTTCTCTATAAGGTCACGCGAAACCTGTTGAATTGGACAGGAGACACGGGGGCCTTTCTTCGGAGCACCATGGAAGCCATGGTGCTCTTCGGAGTGCCGCCTGAAGAATACTGGAATTATGACGTTGCTGATTTCGAAAAAGAGCCGACCGCTTTCCTTTATGCCTTTGCCCAAAGTTATCAGGCGATTTCCTACTATCGGTTCGACCCGCCCTTCACCCCTAAGGATACCCTGCTCGGTGAGATCAAAAAATCCTTGGCGGGTGGCCTCCCTGCGATGTTCGGGTTTACGGTCTATAGCTCTGTTTCACAAGCTGAGACCACTGGCAAAATACCCTACCCGGTGCCAGAAGAGAAGGTGCTGGGTGGGCACGCGGTTGACGCAGTTGGTTATGACGACAAGATGAAGATCAAGAATACCAATCCGGGGGCTAAAGAAACGGTTGGGGCTTTGCTGATCAGAAACTCCTGGGGAACAGGGTGGGGGAGCGCAGGCTACGGGTGGTTGCCGTACGATTATGTGGTAACGGGGCTGGCTGTTGACTGGTGGTCGCTTCTCAAGAACGAATGGGTTGATACAGGAATATTTAAAATATAGGGAGGGCAGATGAAGTTCGATATGCATCTTCACGTGGTCGGAAGAGGTGCGGAGATCCATCAGGTGGACCAAAACGTCTATTTCAATCCTGATGACAACAATCTCTTTTTTACCCGAATCCTTTACGGGATGGTGGAGAAGGACCTGAAAAAGCTGGGAGCGGATCTGGATCAGAGCGGATCCATCGATACGGATGAGTACCTCAAGCTCGTTTATGGGTTTCTCAAAGCCTCTGAAGAGCTGAAGGGTGTCGTCCTCCTTGCGATGGATGCGGTCTACCATCCCAAAACAGGAGCTCTTGATAAAAAAAGGACCGACATCTGGGTGTCGAATAAGTTCCTAAGCAAAAAAGTGAAGGAATTGAATGATAAGCTCAGCAAGGAAAAAGATCCGAAGAACGGGAACAAGAGATTTTTCTATGGAGCCTCGGTCAACCCAAACCGAAAGGATTGGGATGAGGAATTAGAATTCGTCGTGGGTGACCCGGACGCGGTACTCGTTAAACTCATCCCCTCTGCACAGCATATCCGCCTCAGAGACCCCAAGCACAAGGCCTATTATGAATCCTTAGCAGATCACCACATGCCCTTGCTTTGCCATGTGGGGCCGGAGTATTCCTTCCCCGAGGGGATACGGGAATGGCGGCTCGACAATTTTAGATTCCTTGACAAACCCCTGGAGTATGGCGTCACAGTGATCGCAGCCCACTGTGCGACTCCCGTATTTCCACCTCCCATCAATAAGAATGAGGTGCAGGCCTTCTATGCCTTCATGAAGAGTGCCAACCCCGGCAGAAAGGTTCAGCTCTGGGGAGATACCTCTGCCTTTTCCTTGGCAACGCGAATTCCGATCGTGAAGGAAGTCCTCGAGACATTTCCTGCGAGATGGCTGGTCAACGGCTCAGATTTTCCGATACCGATCGATGGGTGGATTCATCTTCCGTGGGTGACCCACGGGGTGACCCTGGACGAGTATCTGGAAATTAAGAAGACGCAAAACCCTTTAGACAGGGACGTTCGAATCAAGAGGGCTCACGGGTTTTCGGACTCTATCCTTGAGAATGCGGAAAAAGTACTTCGTCTGCCTGGGAAGCGGAGAAGTTGAGGGGGAAGGCTCATGCCAGGAGAACGGAAAAGAGCAAAGAAGGTGGGGCTTCGATTCTCGGAGACCATGTCAGGCTATCTGGCCGAAGGGGTAGAGGGTTTTGAAGAGGGTGAAAAAAAGGGCCAGGAACAGGACAACAGGTTTTCCTTTGACGTCACCATTGAGGTCGAAAACGTTTCTGACTTTGTCAAACTGTCGGGTCAAGAAGCTAAGATGATCGGGAGGGTTTCTTATAAACCTCTGGGAGAGGGCCTGCCTATCCAAGAGGGTGTGTTCACCCTGTTTAAGCCGGAGGCAGCAAGTGGGACGAGACAGATGACTTACTCCTTTTGGTTCACCGGTAAAGACGGAACGGACTACTCCCTTTACGGTTATAAAATGATCCACGATGATCCAGGGATGGATGCCTTGGAGGATATGACCAAACTTTTTACCCGCCTCTCTCGTGGAAGACAAAAGGGCGGAACCCTGGTAGGCTCAGGCGTGTTGCGTTTCAAAATGCTCGACCTGCCCTCGATGCTTTCTTCCTTTGAGGTCACGAACACCAATTCCCCAATCACGAAGATCCGAACGATTTCAACGTTTGTCCAATTCTGTTACGGTGCGGTTAAGGAGACGTATCTTCCAAGCTTGACCTACCACACACGATATGAAAACCTGGTGCTGAGAGGAAAAGTCGTTTCCGACGTGGGCGCTCTTAAAAACTTTTTCTTCTTTTCTGGAATCCATGACAAGGATTTTCCATGGGGGGATGGTGAGATCTTCTGGGATATAGGGCTCGTCATTGAAAAAGGTGACGGGGGCTGGGAGAGATATGGGTTGACAGACCGCATCATCGAAAAGCTGGAGCTGGATGTAGAGAAGGGAGTTTATCGGTATGATGGCCCAATCTACCAGGTGATAGAAGGGTATGCCGTATCGAAGAGCGATCTCGAAAAGCCAACCCTTCCCAATCATTTACATAAGAGGCATGCCAAGATAGAGATCCGCTTCACTGCCAAGCCTTATCCTGTAGTCGATCTGCCCTTTCCCGTTGCTCACAATGTCGAAAAACTCGTTCCACGCCCATTTCTGGACAAGGCAAAGGAGATTCTGCGCGGCCTGGGCGCCCTGGGTCTCCACCTGACGCCTCACAGGGTCCGTCCGTCGGAGGGGCAAATCAGCCTTCAGGACGAATCGAAGAACGAAATCTACACGATCAAAACAGATCAGACCATGGGAGAGGCCGAGATCTCAACCTTCAAGAACTTTCAATGGCCAACCCTCTACTATAACTATTTCTGTGCTCTCGACCCAAAGTCGGAACATATCTATGTCAAGGTCCGTTCGGATGTGTTCCGAAAAAACCGGACGGAAATCCTGAAGGATAAAATGGAGCAGTTGCTCGGGAAGATCATCAGCCGTACGGTCTCCATGGATCTGGATATCCAGGGAGACCAATGGAGGATATTATCCGGAGATGAGGCGATCTCTTTCAAAATGCTGGATGAGAACCTCCTCGAAATCAATAACGACCACTTTCCGACCGGCACCTTCCAACGCAGGGTTGTTGCGATGGCCGATGCCGAGGGAAGATTGTTCTACGCCTTAGAGGAGGACATGGATCCTCACATCCTGAGGAGTATCCATTCGGAAAAGGTTGTCAAGGTGGCTGCGATCAGGGACAAAGATAAATCCATGGCCCTGCAGAAGGTGCTTGAAGCTACCGACTTTCTCGGCAGGCTCGACCAGGTCTGGAAACGCTCAGGGAAAAAGAAAGAAGATTTCGCCATCATCGTTAAGCCGAACTTCATGTTCATGTATTCCACATTGGATCCAACGACCTACACCGATCCTGAGTTGGTTGAGTCCCTTATTGACCGCATGCATGAACGGGGTTATCGGAACCTGGCAGTGGGAGAGGCGAGAAGCACGTATGGTGTGTTTTTTACAAATCGAGAGGTTAAAACAGTGGCGGATTACATCGGGTTGAAGGGGAGAAATTATCGTATCGTCGATCTTTCAGAGGATCTCGAAGAGTATCCCTATGCTGGGAAACTGGGCAAACACTATGTCAATCGGGACTGGAGGAGCGCCGATTTTCGGATCTCCTTCGCCAAGAATAAGACGCATGCTTATGCCTACTATACCTTAACGATCAAGAATATTTATGGCGCCTTGCCTATGGAGAACAAATTTCGCGAGTACCATCATGAACGGGATATCTTTTCCACGACCATCGAATTTATCAGACATTTCCCCGTCCATTTTGCTCTCATCGATGCCTTTAAGAGCGCGGACGGACCCTTCGGGGTCTTTACGGATAAACATCCCAATTACACCCAAACCATCATCGGCAGCGAGGATGTGGTTGCCGCCGATTGGATTGGCGCTGAAAAAATGGGATTGGACCCCATGATCAGCGATTATATGAAACTGGCTGTGGAGGCTTTTGGCAAACCGGAGATCCAGCTCCTCGGGGACAAAGCCGTCTATCCGGATTGGGAAAATGTCCCCGATGTCTTCCCCCCGTTTCTCTTTAAAGGAATGGATAAACACTATCACTTTGGAAACCTGATTTACTCCGTCTTTGCCTACATGGACCCAAAATTCCAGTACAAGAACCCGGATCTTGCGAAGAAGTTCCTCCGGCTCCTTGCAGAGCCGATCACGGACATTTATTTCCAGAAGATAAAGAAGGGAACCTTCGATCCAGAGCTCAGTCAGAAACTCTATGAGCTGTTCAATCGATAGAACGAAAGGAAGGGATAGCGTCGGTCTTTCTTAAGACTCATCCCCGCGGAGAGGGTGTGTCGCAACGGAAAGGAGAAGAAGATGTCTGTGGCAAGCCGTCTATCCGAAGTATTCGAATCCTCTGAAGAGATTCCATTTGATGATTCGTCTAAATTCATCTTCTTTAGTGATTGTCATCGGGGAGACAATAGCTGGACGGATGATTTTGCACCCAATCAGAATATCTTTTTTCATGCGTTAAGTTTCTACTACGATCAAGGCTTCACTTATATTGAAATCGGAGATGGGGATGAACTTTGGGAAAATCGATCCTTTGAAACCATCCGGGAAGCCCATAGCCATATTTTTTGGAAGATGAGCCAATTCTACGGGGCCGATCGGCTTCATCTCCTCTGGGGGAACCACAACAGGAAATGGAAATACTCCAGGCAGGTGAAAAAATTTCTTTACCGCTTTAGCCCAGAACGAGAGAGAAAACTTGGGATGAAACAGACTCCCAAGCCTCTGTTTGATGGGATCAAAGTCCATGAAGGTTTAATCCTTCATCATCTGCCTACGAATAAGAAGGTCTTTCTTACCCATGGCCATCAGGGAGATCTGTTGAATGATGAGTGGTGGTGGGTGGGCAGATTTGTTGTCAGAGATATCTGGAAAGTCTTTCAACTCGTAGGTGCCAGAGATCCCACCAGTCCAGCAAAGAACTTCAAGAAAAGGGTAAAGTTGGAAAAAGAAATCGTCGAATGGGTGAATGGGAATCTGGGAAAAGTTGGTCTGTTGATCGTTGGTCACACCCATCGACCCTACCTCCCCGGAGAAAAGGAGCCGCCTTATTGTAATACGGGAAGCTGCGTTCATCCGCGTTGCATCACGGGAATCGAGATTGAAAATGGAGAGATCAGGTTAATCAAGTGGTTCATCGACGTCAATCCTGTTACGGGTGGGACCCTGTTCGTTAATAAGGAACTATTGGGGAAGCCAAGGAAAGTAAGGGACTTCGTCTGATCATGAATTCGGCCAAAAAGATTAAAAGAGAGGGGCCACGATGAAAGTATTTTTGAGTGATCTCCATTTAGGCGATGGAAAGGAAAGAGACGACTTTCAGTTTTACCTGGAATTTGAAGACCTGGTGAGGAAGCTCGCGAGAGAATTCAAAAAGATTGAAATGATCCTTCTCGGGGACATCTTCGACTTGATACGAACCCAGAAATACTATGAATTTGATGGATTGCCTCATCCCGAGGTTAAGTTAAAGGTCATGGAAGACATTTTGGAGCAACACGTTCCTTTCTTTAAAACCCTCAGGTATTTCACAAGGAGAAAGACCCGTCGATTGAGATATGTGATAGGAAACCATGATTTTGGTGCTTACCTCGATCCAAGGCTCCTGGAGATGATTCGTGAAAAGTTTGGACTCATTCTCACCCCGGAAAGCTACTACCGTAATGAACCTCTGGGGATCTGGGCCGAACATGGTCACCGATACGATATTGTGCATAATACCTTCAACCAGGATGGAACTCCGATCCCTTACTCCCTCGGGGACAAGATTGTCGTAGAAATCGTTGATAAGTTCTATGACGAGGTTAGAAAAAAGCAGGACGAGTTGGGGATAGACCCAGCAATCATAAACGATCTTGATAATGTGAGACCCCAAACCGCCATTGATAACTGGTTAGACTCGATTGACGAGGAAGGAAGGCTGAAACAGATTTATTATGAGACCATCACGGAATTTATTGTGAGCCATCCCGGGGAATTTGGGAATTTGGTATTAGACTTAATCGCAGGGAAATACCAACCCGATCTGGTGAAGGCAGCCAAGCAATTGGCCAAAGAGGGAGTAGGGAAATACATTATCTTTGGGCATACGCACGATGCCTTAACGAAAGATCTGAAGAAAGGGAGAAGGCACCTGAATACTGGAACGTGGAGGAAGTTTATTGAGCCCTGGCGTCGGTATACAGAGAGAGTGATGGTTCCATCCTATCAAGAAGGGGGAACCCAGTTCTATGAAGAACAGGTCGTTTATCGGTACAGCTTCAAGACAACGATCAACCTGAGTTACGTTCTCTTCTACGAAAAAGGAGAGGGGAAGGTCGGGCCTCGTTTGATCCAGCAAAAACAGGAGAGCAGTTAGTGGTGTGCCTCTAACGCTTCTTTACATTAATTCGGAAGCCGTCATTCCCGCCCCGTATCCCGTGGTCGGGTCTAATCGACAAGTACGGGGCAGGCTAAGTCAAGCCCGGAATGACAAACGAAGGGAAGAAATTTCTGACCCAGTAATACACTAGGTTTGTCATATTTCCTTCAATTTAATGTTTGCGGTGGATTTTTCGATGGTCTCCGAGATCTCTTTCAGATACCTGGAAATCTTCTCCGCTTCTTCGGACGGAGGATGGGGGGCGCTGGCTCCATGCTGCTCATAGGCGTCGAGAGCATATTTCACTGTTATGCCTTCAATCGTCCGGGCCGGCTGAAAGGCGACTTCGTTTTTGACCCTACTTGGAGTTTCAGCCACAAGCCCGATGTCGGCCAACTCATGGAGGAGTTGCTGGACCAGGCGGGCCGGAATCTCTAACACATGCGCAATTTGGCTGATGCTCAAAGGTTTTTCCCCCGTAGAAAACTTCTCCACAAGAAGGCGAAAGATTCTGAGAACGAGGAGTTTCCTTGAGGAGACGCTTATCCGGGGATAGTCCGGGTGGAAGCCGTAGGTTTCGTAATTGACACTGGCATGGGCAATTTCTGATCCGAAGAGAACGATCATCCAGCTCATTTGAATCCATACTAACAAAAGAGGAAGCGCAGCGAAACTGCCATAGATGGCGCCGTAGCTCGCCACGCCAATCTGAAATTTAATATAGATCCACTGGACAATCTGGAAAATTGTGCCTGCAGCGACCCCTCCCAAAATACCCGCCCGGACGGGGACCCTCGTGTTTGGTAGAATAAGGTAAAGCATCGACAAGAGAGTCCACATGGAAACGTAAGGCAACAAACTTAAGAAGAAAGAGATCGCGGGGCCGAGAACAGCTAGGACCCCTGCCTTATGAGCGAAGAACTTTACCTGGCTTGCTACCAGAACGGTAGCACTGCTGGAAATCACAAAGAAAACGGGACCCAAGATCATCATAGCAATGTAGTCACTGAACTTCCTGACCAGAGTCCTGGGTCTCCGGACTTCCCAGACGTCATTGAGTGACTCTTCAATCCTTCCTAATATCGATATAATGGTCCAGAATAGCAAAACAACACCCACGCCGGCAATGATTCCTCCCTTTACATTCTCAAGGAGCGAATGGGAAAACCCAAGGATTTGATTGGTCAGATCGGACTGCCAATTTCCCTTTTGTGCCATCTGAAGAATCTGTTTTTCGATGAGCTTGTCAAAGCCAAAACCCTTGGCGACTCCGAAGATGACGGCGATAATGGGAACGATGTTGAGCAATGAATAGTAGGTCAATACCGATGCTTTCTTCTGGCAATCGTCCCTCGTGAATCCCCGCACTGCCAGAATGATCACGCGGAGAATTTTAATGGGTAAGGCTTTGACAGGTGGAAGATTTTTCAAATGGATTTCCCAGATGCCCACATTAATAAAATGGAGGATTCGTTTTAGCATGGACATTCTCCCTTTCAATTTACTTTTAATTTCTGTTTGAAATCTACACCTTTTAGTAAAGCCCGTCAATCTCCTTTTTCTGGTTTCTTTTCTCTTGAAATTGTAACTTCCTTGGAATATTGTTACCTTAAGAAAATAATAATCCCCCCTCTCCCCCCTTTAGAAAAGGGGGGTTTTTGGAAAGTATGAATTTTATTCATCCTCCCTTTAATAAAGGGAGGCGGGGAGGGATTATAGGCGTTTTTCTTGCAAATTAATAAATGGATTAACCATGCGATTGTGGGGCAACGACTACAACAAAATGGAGTTTGCCGGTGCCTTTGGGGATCTGGGCACACTCATTCCTTTTGTGGTGGGATATATCACCCTGAACAAGATGGATCCCTTAGGAATCCTCGTCGCCTTCGGCCTTTTCAAAATCTTCGTAGGCCTCTATTTCAAAACTCCTATTCCTGTTCAGCCCATGAAGGCTATCGGCGGGATGGCCATCGCTCATGCTGGTACGATCACGCCAGGAATGATCTGGGGATCGGGGATCTTTACAGGCCTTTTCTGGCTTCTGATGGGAGTCACAGGCGCGATCAACTGGATTGAAAAGATAACAACAAAGCCTGTGATCCGGGGGATTATGCTCGGATTGGGATTAAGTTTCATTCTCGAAGGGTTAGGAATGATGAAGTCTCAACCTCTGCTGGCCATTGGAGGGATTGTCCTGACTCTCCTCCTTCTCAATAATCAGCGCCTGCCAGCCATGTTAGCCCTATTGGGATATGGGATCGTCTTTGCCTTTATTCAAAGACCGGAGCTGTTCAGCGAACTCTCGCATATCTCTATCCGATTTCGGTGGCCTGAATTATCATTTTGGAAAATTACGTGGAGGGAACTTCTTTCCGGATTTGTCATTTTAGGACTTCCCCAAGCGCCTCTCACGCTTGGCAATGCCATCATTGCAACCGTTACTGAAAATAATAACCACTTCCCTGAAAGAAAGGTGACGGCCAAAAAGATTTCCATCGATCATGGGGTGATGAACCTGATCAGCGCCTTCATCGGTGGAGTTCCATTGTGTCATGGGGCAGGGGGAATGGCTGGACATCTGAGGTTTGGGGCAAGGACAGGAGGGGCTTTGGTGATTTTGGGAATGATCGTGCTTCTGATAGGTCTTTTTCTAAGTGACTCTGTTGTCCTCCTCTTTCAGGTCTTTCCCCGTCCAATTCTGGGCGTCATCCTCTTCTTTGCGGGAGTGGAACTGGCGCTGGTCATTAAAGATATCAAACTGAGAAAACAGAACCTCTTTGTTCTCGTCGTCACTGCAGGCACGGCCATGTGGAATATGGGAGTGGCCTATCTCGCAGGCCTGATTCTTTACTACGGCCTTCAGCGCCGCTGGTTCAAAATCTGAGGGTTCACGATCCTTTTATCCCAAAATTCCTAGGGCGCTCCTTTACCCAAAGAACAAATCTACCCTTTAGTCTATTTTTTGCACCAACTTATCTTCAACAGGAGGATGACCTTGGAGTCAAAGGCTACCGATTACAATATGAGTGACAAGAAAGTAAAACCTTTCTTACCTCAACCTTCAGAGAAATAAGTGCTCAGCAGGAGTAAGAAACTTCATCGCAACACAGAACTGAGCAGCCCTATCAACCCTCCGCCCACTATCAGCCATGTCGAATTGACCTTGAGCCAAATCAATAGTACAAAAGAGCTAAGCGCAATGAGGATAGTAAGGGGACCCGTCAAGGAAGCTCGGCCTAGTTGCCAAGTCACAGCAGCCATCAAGCCGAGCGAAGCCACATTCACGCCATCTAGCAAACCACTAACCCATGCCGAGTTGCGTATCCGAGGAATCAGTGGGTTGGAGATGGCGACAAAAATAAAGGAAGGGAGAAAGATAGCAAGGGTGGCGAGGAGCGCTCCCGGTATGCCGCCAAGAACAAACCCGATGAATGTCGCCGTTGTGAATACAGGGCCAGGCGTAACCTGCCCAATGGCGATGGCATCCATCAATTGTTGATCGGTAAGCCATCCGAAGCGCACAACGAAATCGGCGCGGAGGAAAGCGAGAAGAACATAGCCGCTCCCATACAGAACCGCACCAATCTTGAGAAAAGTCAGGAATAATTGAGGAAGACTAAAAGGAATAGAAACATACGACAATATGCCTACACTGCTAAGTGGAATGAAGATCCCCGCCATTCGTCTTCGGAGTCGTCGATAATTCGTGAGTAACATCACTATCAATCCACCCCCGAAGAGCAAAGCAATTTCGTTCATGCCCATAAAATACAGGATGATAACGATGACTGCGACAGCCGCAGTAGGCGCACCTTTGACAGCTTTTTGCCCTAAGCTCCAAAGGGCCTGTACGATAATTGCAATGACTACAGGCTTTATGCCGTAGAACAGCCATTCAGCTTGTGGTGTCGCGCCAAAGCGAACATAAACCCATGCTAAAAACAGAACGATAAGCATGGCTGGTACGATGAAACATATTCCACCCACGATTAATCCAGGCCATCCGGCTCGCAAAAAACCAATATGAATCGCCATTTCGGTAGAATTCGGCCCGGGTATAAGATTAGTGGCGCCGACTAAATCAAGGAATTGTTGGTCACTCAGCCATTTGCGCCGTTTGACTATTTCATTGTGCATCATGGCGATATGGGCTGCTGGTCCTCCGAAGGCAGTCATGCCTAGTTTAAGGAATAACTTAGCAACTTCAGTTAATCTTTGCGAAAATAATTGAGCCATCCTGAATCTATGCCCTTCCCGGGCCATGGGCCTATAGGTCTAAATCCACAAAGAATGCTGGTTCCCTGGACAGTGGCAGCCACAGACCCGCGACAATTCATTAACCTAGGGTTTTCCAGAGGCCAAGGTGCTGACTAAGCCATGGGGGCAAACCGAATAAGGAAGGCCGCCCATAGCAACCCGAGGTAATAAGAGATTATCACGTCGCTCGGCCAGTGCGCCGCCAAGGCGACCCGGGCAAACCAGCCAAGAATGAGAAGCGCAACGCACACAATCAACAGGGTAGTACGCAGTACGCCAGCACCCTTCCATGCGGCCAGAACTGCGAGAAAGCCAAAAGTAGCGGCATACCTTAGGCCAAATAGGGAAGGAAAGCTATATCCCGAAAGTGGTCGAAGCACGCGCACCAGTTCCGCGGAAGGCCTGGGCCGGGCAATGACCGGGCCCAGCCAATTTCCCAAGGCCAACATCCCCAGAAAACTGAAAATGGAAATAAGCGCGGCGCGCCATCCGGCCAAAACCCAGGAAAAAGCAAAGATAAGCGCTATGATAACGAGGATCCACGGGAATTCGGCAGTCCGCGAAACTCCTACGGCCCAATTGAGGTTTTGGGGAACCAAGGATTGCACCCACCTTTCTACAGCCACGTCTCCGGGGAAGTAGATAAAATATTTCGTGGCCAGCGTGACTAAGAAGGCAATAATCCATAGCCCTATCCATACAGCGTAATTAGCACGCATTGTCCATTCCCTCCGGTTTCTTGCCCCCTGATATGATGTCGTTCGGAGCATTATTTCCTACTCTCCTTAGGATCACCCCTCACTTCTTTTTAGATTTGTCTTCTTTTTTTTCCTCGTGTGGGCCGATTGTCAATTGATAACCAATATACGCCGAAAAGCGATTCTGGCCATGAATGTCGCGGCCTGCTGAGAACAGGAGATGGTGCTCATCGGTAAAATTGAAAATCGTTCCTACATTGAACCCTGTTCGACCACCTTCTCCCTTTGCAGTGGGTGTGTTGTAAAACACTTCTGCCCCAAGCGCTATCGCCTTCGAAAGCTCGCGTTGGACTTGCCATCCAAGAAACCAATAATTTTTGTTTTCAGAGCCCGGATTAATCCAGTAGCCACCACCCCCATAACTTTGCCACGGACCCAAACTCTTTTGGAACCAGATCGGAAGGAATGTCCTCAGATGCCCGCTTCCCAACCCACGCGAGCAACTTCCTGTTGGCAAGTCGAATATCGGAAAGGTCCCCACTTGCGGCCTCCAGTCAGTCTCCTGAAAGAAGCGATATTTCACTCCAAGTTCTAAGTCCCCGAATCCGTAATGTGATGAACCATCGTTCGGCCTTACGTAGGCAAGCGGAGTGATCAGATGAAGCTGGAAATTGGGCAAAGCGCCATAGTTTACCTCAAAGTGAGGAGCTGTTCCCGACCATCCGTCCTTATCCTTCGCGTGTTGCGAGGCTACGTAGATCTCCCAATGGCGGTGTTCCACAGGCTCGGGGTCATCTGTTACGAAGGGCGGACCTGCCCAGGCGGCCGTTGGACTCAGGATGAATGGGAACAGGCAAACGATAATCGCTGCGACTAAGTAATGGATCCTTTTAATAAACAGATCACGTTTCACGATGCACATCGTAACACCAATTCCCAAAGAACTGGCCGGGTATGTTTTATTTTTTCCTAGAAAATTTAAAAATCTAAATAAAGCCTATCTTTTCAAGAAAGAGGTTCAAATAAGGTGGACACTGTATTCTAGACCGGGAAAGGGTGTATTTTTAGTGGCAAAATGTTGAATCTAATGGCGCAATGTCTATTGATTATCACTTGGAAGCCTGAATGGAGGCAGGGGCTTCTAGAATCAACAGTCTAGGAAGGACTCTTCACTGGTTACAGTCTATTTATTTTTTCTTTTTATAACTGATGGCCATGCCGGCGGGGCTCTTGGGATGGAGGCTGGTTTCAAATTCAGGCAGGCTTTTCATGTATTCATAATATTCGCGGGTGTCCCTCATGCCAAATCGTCCTTCCTCTACATTGTGCGCCGTCATACAACCACCCGGGTCAAGCTTCGGAACCAAGGCTTTTGCATAGTTGGTATACCAATCTTTATCCGCATCAATAAAGACAAAATCAAAAGGACCTGATAGGGCGTTCACCAAATCATGGGCGTCGGCAAGCCGGGCATCAATATAGTCGCTGAGGCCGGCTTCCTTGAAATTCGTTAGTGCCTGCCTGTAGCGCCCTTTATCAATTTCAATGGTAATCAGTTTGCCCCCTGTTTTGCTGAGGGCCCAGGCAATCCATATGGCCGAATGTCCAGTTGAGGTTCCTATTTCGAGTGCTCTTTTGTACTTATTCTGAAGGATAATTTCATAAAGAATCCTCCCATCTTCTTCGGGAACGTTCAAATCCCTCCATCGGCTTTTCATTTTATCGAGGAATTTCTTCACCCTTTGATCGATGAGTCTTTCTTTTTCAGCATCCTGCGGGTAGCAGGGGGACACGAATGTCAAAAGAACTAGCAGAAGGCCTGCCATACCCAGGCATAGATATTGTTTCATCTTTCTCGCCTTCAACAAATGATTTAAGATTTTTTTCTCATCTTCCTCGAAAACAGGAATACCCCGAATCCTAAGAGAAGAATTAAACTCATGATCACCCCAAAGGCTATCCAGGTCACATAGGTGCCTCTAGATAGGAGCGAAACGGGATTCCAGCTTGCCTCTTTTACAATTCTGCCAAGTTTCCCTCTATATTTCTCAGGAATGTCAGGAAATCCGTCACGATTCTTATCCGAAAAGTCTCTTACATAATCCATGAGGACAACCCACTCCTTGAGCTCCTGAATTCCGGGCCTGTTTTTATCGACGTCCACTCTTAATGAAAGAAGGACATCAAAGGGATTGGCCCTTGGGGTTTTGGTGACAATGGGATTTCCACTCCGGTCCTTCGGAACAATGTCGAGGATACCGTAAGTAAACCGGCCTACATAACCGAGAAAAGTTGCGTTATAGATGTTCGTTGCAATCCGATAGAGGTTCTTGTTCGATTCTGAATAGTCGAGAGGTTTGTATCCCTCCTCCTCACTCCCTATCCAGATATCGGTGACACGGTCGAAGATGACTCTGTTGGGATTGTACCTAAACCTCATTCCTGAAACCTGGAGAAAAAAGTTGCTTCCTTTTCTGGGATAAATGCTCGTCACCACTTCCATCGTCTTTTTGATCTCGTGAGCATAGAAGTAGCAAGTGATCAGGGGATATCCCATGGTATCATCCCCTCTGCTGAAACCGAGCGGGACAGTACGAAAGAGATCGCATACGGCGACTTTTCCTGTCTTTCCCCTAAGAAGGTCATCCCGGATCACCCCATTAGATTCAATGGCCACCACCACTTTCGTCACAGGATCATTTCTATCGTAATCGATTCTGTTGATTTCCCATCGAATGGAATCAGCGATGAGATTTCCAAGGTTCGACTCATCATCGGCGAATCTCATGTCAAAATCCGTTTTTGCGAGGACCTTATGAAAGTTCAGATTTTCTTTGTTCAGAACTCTCTCATTGATGAGACCGATATAGGATTCAATTCGCTGCTGAACCTTCTCATCGCCCTTTATCGTGTCGTCAATCTGAACGAGTTTATACTCCTTCAACTTCATCTTGCCGTTTTCATAAGCGAGATCGAGAACACCCACATATTCTCCATGGCCTCCCGCCTGGACAATTACCGTTTGATTCACCGTCAGGGGGTTCTTCAGTTTGGTGTGGCTATGGCCGCCCACAATCAGATCGATCCCAGGCACTTCCTTCGCCAACCGGTCGTCTTCTGAGAGAGATTTGTTCTCTCTGAGACCACCATGTGAGAGGCAGATGACCAAATCCGTCTTTTCTTTTTCTCTAAGAGTCTTCACCATCTCACGGGAAGTCTGAATGGGGTCCCTGAATTTCATGGGCCTGGCAAAGGGGGAAACCTCTGCGGCGTCCTTTCCAAAGATTCCAAAGATTCCAATCCTGATTCCCTGATTTTCTATGATGATATAGGGCTTTACGATCCTCTTTCTAAATGATTCCTCAAGGGTATCATCTTCGGTGCTATCGGGATGAAAAATGGGATTGGAGAAGACAATCTCTGGGATTCCGCCTTTTTGATGCGCCGAATTAAGTATCCTCGCCAATCCATGGGGAGTCAGATCAAACTCATGATTCCCCAGCGTCACCACATCATACCCCATCTCTTTCATCAATCCGAGTTCAAGCGCCTCCTCCCGAGCCACCATATGGAAAAGCGAGCCCATGAGAAAGTCCCCCGCGTCCAAGACGAGGGTGGGATTCGTCCTCTTCGCCTTCTCCGATTTGATGACCGCCGCGATCCTTGCCCAGCCGCCTACGGTTTGGTCGTCTCCGGTTCTCAGAGGCGTATAGTCAATATTCGGTGAAAAGCCAAGAAGATGGGAATGGAGATCATTCGTATGGATGATGGTGAGGAGTTTCTCCTCTCCGAAAAGGAGTGTTGGATATAAAAGGATAGCGACAACAAGGATTCTTAAGATTCTACTCATCTTGTTAGCTCCGTTTCTGTGGGGTCATAATTTGAATCTTCTGTGTTCCGATCGTACATTCCCCGGGTAGACTTCCTACGTATTCCCCATCAGCAAAAATTTCTCGATTCTCATCCGACACAAGTTTTATCTTTTTTCCGGTTTTCATCAGGACCCTTGGATGAAAGATATGGGTCCCTTTGAATACTTTTGGGAATTGCTGAAGGAGTTCGAATTTTGAGATCTCCTGCACGATACAGATATCGAAAACCCCGTCATTCATATTTGCATCAGGAGCGATTTTCATGCCACCTCCGTAAAACGGGGCATTGGCCACGCTTACCATCATGACGCGTTCCCTCCAGGTGAGATCATCAATCGTAATTTCAACTTCAAAGGGTCTGAAATTCATCAAAGCCTTCAATACACAGACGATGTAGCCTAACGTGCCACCGAAATAACCTCTTCCGTCATTGGCTAACTTATTAACCTCTGCAGCAAAACCGACATACGCAACGGCTACAAAAGGCATATGATTGATTCTCGGTAAATCGACTTGATGAAAGGATGGATTGGATGGAAGAAAGCAGCTTTCCTTCAATTTCGATGGAAGGCCAATATTTCTGGCAAAATCGTTACCCCGGCCGCAAGGTAAGTAGCCAAATGGAATGTTGGTTTTCGCTATGGCCCGGAGGGCTTGGTGAACCGTACCGTCCCCTCCGATGAGGAGCAGGGCTTCTATTCCCTGGTCAGCAGCCTTCATAATTTCTAAGCGCATCCTGTCCGGAGATTCTGGAATCGTAAACGAAAACTCGTGGGGAGACGCAGAAAGCCACTGTTTGATTTTCGGCAACAGACGAAGTGCCTTTCCCCCTCCGGCCAAAGGGTTAGTGATGACGAGTATTTTCATCCCATAGACCTGTTCGGTTTATACTGCCAAATGCATCATCTATTACATTTACACCAGGATTTTGTCAATGGAGAATTCTGCGGGGGATTGGCTGGCAGGCATTGCCTGCACTGGATATATTATCCTCGCTTTGTTCATGCGGCGCGATCAATTTTATCTTCATACTGCTCTTGATTTAGCAAGGGTCGTGCCGGAAAAAGCACTTCATCAAAATATTAGGTAACCCTTTATGGCTGTTGGGCTTTTTAGAAAAGGATGTTCAAAACGGATTCAATCAAGTGTGAATTAAGTTTTTCAGATGAATGGGGAGGTGCGAATTGAAATTCGCGGTTAGAAGAAAAACAAAATGCGGACGGGGATTTTAAGGATTGAATCAAACCTGCTGAAACGAAAAGTTCACCTTTTAACCCTCGGAGGGAATCATGTCAAGGAATTGATGATTACGAGAAAGTAAGTATAAACGCCACGGATCACCGGCGGCTGAAAGCTGTCCGGTGCATTCGTTTGTTGGGCTTTATTACATAATACCTTCAAGAATCTCAACCACGCTCTGAACGCATGGTTTACATGTCTTATTTAATAGGTCATTTTCTTTAAACTGTTTTTGACCTTCTTCTGTTGTTAACTCACAACCATTCAACAATTTGCGGCAAATGAAGTTGCCATGTCTCTTGGCAAATTGGTCCATGAGTTCTCTTGTCTTTGCATAAGTCTCCTCTGTGGCTGTTCGATCATCATTTACTCCCCTACCATATTTAGCTCCAATTACAATTATCCCACCAGTCACAGCCCCGCAGACTTCCTCTTTTCTCCCCATGCCCGCACCAAATCCGCAAGCCATCCTTAAGGCCTTATCCTTGTCTATATTGAGATCATCACAAAAAGAGAAAAAAACTGACTGTGCACAATTATAACCTTCCATAAATTTAGAAACTGCTTGTTCACTCTTGTTCATCATTCCTCCCTATTTATGATAGTAATATACACGGTTTTTGAAAATAAGGGAAGTGAATGTTTCAGTGAAGAAGTTCTCAGTTAAGGAATATTCTAATACAATTTCAAAGGGGATGGTTTCTCATTTTTATATCGCGTTATATAGGATTGGTCACCGCGCAATAATTAGAATGAGCTTTTCGATGTTATTAGCAATCTGAAGGGCTTGCGTCTTGCGGCAATCCATCCCCCTATCTGGATCAATGTTTTTTTCATCCTTAAAACGATACCAATTTACGTATTTGACTACAAACACAAGATGTGGTAAAAAGGAATCAACAATTCCATTTTGAGTCGCAATATGGAAATAATAGACCGATTTTTTCAATCTCCAAAAACAAGCTTTTTTCTCTTTGGTCCTCGCGGCACAGGCAAATCTACATTTGTGCATCAATCCTTCAAAGATGCTATTTACATTGATCTACTCGATCCGGAGCGAATTCGCTTCTTTTCTGCAATGCCAGAACGCCTTAGGCAAATGGTGGATGCAAGTCCCCGGTCAGGTTGTCTTGTCATCGATGAGATTCAAAGGGTTCCGGAACTCTTAACGGTGGTTCACAGCTTGATAGAGGCAAAAAAGGGTTGGAAATTTGTATTGACTGGATCAAGTGCGCGTAAACTTAAACGAACAGGCGTGGATTTGCTGGGAGGCCGAGCGCTTTTGCATACCCTTCACCCCTTTATGGCAGCAGAGCTCGGAAAACGGTTTGACTTCAACAAGGCACTTCAACATGGACTTTTGCCAATCGTCGAGGCCTCTGAAAGTCCTACCGAGGTCTTGCGTTCCTACGCTGCTCTTTATCTCCGGGAAGAAGTCCAAATGGAAGGGCTGGTGAGAAACATTGGTAATTTCTCTCGGTTTTTGGAGTCCATCAGTTTTTCCCATTCCTCAGTCCTGAACGTCAGTAATGTAGCTCGGGAGTGTGAGGTGGAACGCAAAGTCGTCGAAGGTTATGTGGGGATTCTTGAGGACATATTATTGAGCTGGCGCCTGCCAATCTTTACCAAAAAGGCAAAACGGACATTAGCGGTCCATCCAAAGTTTTATCTTTTCGACACAGGTGTTTTCAGATCTCTGAGGCCACATGGCCCTCTGGATCGTCCGGAGGAAATGGAAGGGCAAGCGCTTGAAGGGTTAGTGGCCCAGCATCTGAGAGCCTGGATGGCTTATTCGCAATTAAAAAGGGAACTGTTCTTCTGGCGGACGAGATCCGGTGTGGAAGTGGATTTTGTTATCTATGGAGCGGACGGTCTCGCGGCTATAGAAGTCAAAAATACGCAAAAGATCCGGCCTGACGATCTGCGTGGGCTTCGATCATTTAGGGAGGAATACCCACGAGGTAAGACTCTCCTTCTCTATCGCGGGAAAGATCGATTTGTGACGGATGGGATTCTATGTGCACCGTGCAAAGACTTCCTCATGGAACTTCGTCCTGATCGGACTTTGGACGACATTCTGACCTAATTCAACTATGTGTAGCCAGCAAAATATAAATTGAAAAGGAGGGTCTATGGCAAAGGAGAAAGTGATCATCTATGGAAAAGCAGGTTGACCTTATACCCAGAAGGCTAGGTCAGCCTATGGAGAAAAAGCAACCTATTATGATGTGGAATCGGACAGCAACAAGTTGGAGGAAATGCTCAAGTATTCCGGTGGCGTTCGGGAGGTACCGATCATTGTTGAAGGAGGGAAAGCAAAAGTCGGTTACGGAGGCTCCTGAGGGGTTTAATACTGGCAGGTAGCTGGTCGTTTTTTATTTCTTAGGGCGTGATTCGTAATCTGGTGTGTTCGGGGAACACACCCTACATGCTTCTAATTCCGAACTCCCCACTCCGAACTATCCTTTCAGGAGGCCATTCCAATCTCTTTCAGTTTCGCTACGATCTTGTCCTTGTCCAGAACCCCCGTGTGTCTGAAGGTTTCCTTTCCTTTCGAGTCAAAGAAGACCAGCGTGGGAATCAGCATAATTTTATATTCCTTGGCCAGGGTTTGATATTTATAGACATCAATGACCAGAACCTCAGCCTTTCCCGAGTATTCATTTCTCACGTCTTTAAGAATGGGCCTCAACTGGCGACAAGGAACACAAGAATTTGCTCCAAAATCGACGAGAACGGGTTTTCCACTGGCGAGAGCGTTTTTCAATTCTTCCTCGGTATTTGATTCAGGCGGCTTGGCTGCAATCTTTTGCAGACGAATTTGATCAATTTCAATCTTTGCTTTGCTCCGGAGCTCTCCAACATAAACTTTCACCTGCTCCTGCTGCTTTCCTTCACGAATCAGCTGTTCAATTGCGGAAGATAACTGGTCCAAGGTTTTTCCACCCATCTGGGTTTTGAACATGGCATAGAAGTTCTTGATCTCTTCTTTCGTTACAGTTGGAGGGGTAGAAAATCTCTTTTTCATCAGCTCAGAAATCAGAAATTCCTCCGGGGATAGAGCATCCTTTTCTTTATCCTTATAGGTTTTAACCGGGAGGGAGATGGCCTCTCTCTTCGCTTCCTGCAAAAGGAGCTTCTTGACGATGATCTCTTCGAGGAAAGGTTGGGGCTCCTCCTTGAACATCTGTCCTAAAGGGTCCTCCACCTTAGAGAGCTCCTGCTTGAATTCCTCAACGGTGATCTTTTCACCATTGACCTGGGCAAGGACCTGGCGGCTGGGGCTCTGAAAAAAGAAAAAGTAAAGAAAGAGAGCGACAACCAGTAAGCCCGCCCCGATGGATCCGAAAAGAATGGTTTTGCGTTTCATCTTTCCTCCCTTTTATACAATCTCCATTAATGTATAGGAATTGAGAAGCATTTATGACCTAAATGAAGTTAAAAATCAATATCCCCGCCAACGCGAAGAAGAAGAGGGAGGTTAGAAGTTTGATGGTCGATGCCCTCTTCTGGAGAAAGAAGGACAATTGTTCTGAAGTGACCCCCCAGTAGACGATCCCAAAGATGACCAATAATGGGGCGACGTATATTAAGTTGTATAGAATAAGGTAGAAGACAGCACTTCCCCTGAGTGAGGGAATGTTGGTCACAAAAAGGATCGTGGGCAGATAGACCTGGCCGGTACAAGTAAATTGTAAAAGGGTAACCACGAAACCGATGATGATTGCAGCAATGAATAAACGAACGGATTGCCCTTCCCCGTCCGCCTCCAAATTTCCACTTGTTTTACGAATTGTCTGATGGATTCTCTTCTTTAGAAAATTTGGAACCTGGAGTTTCATCTTGGAGGGTTGGCCCCTCTTCAGTTGAATGTAATCGTAAAGGCTTAAGATACCCAGGAAAAGAGCGAATAGAAAGGTGATCAGGTAGACGATCCGCGAGAATAGAGGTAGAAAGGACAGATGCTGGACGAAGCTCAAAAGCCCAAGGCCAAGCAACAGATGAGTGAAAAAACCGGTTCCAGCAAAGCCCATCCCTACCCAGAAGATTTCCTTTCGTTTTCGTCCTACCATGGTAAGATAGGAAATGAAAAAGATCAGAGTCGCAAAGGCACAGGGGTTCAATCCCTCGATGAGACCTGCCGCCAGGATGGCGAAAATTCCGAGGGATTTAAAACGCTCTACGATGGTCTCTTCGGCCTTTTTGATTTCATCTTGTGAAGGTGTCAGTGAGGGTGTCGGTTTTGAAATTTTACTGTCACTCACACTAACATCAGCACTCATTTTTTCATATTTCTGAATCAGTGCCTCCACGTTTGCTTCAGTGATTTCCTCGGGTGAAAGGAAGCCGTTTCCTACAAAGATACTCGGTGCAATCAGACGTTTTGCCACAGGAAGGTTGATCCGATTTGATAGGGATTCATTCAGGCGCTTTCCATCAGAAGTATTGAGGTCCATCTGTCTAATCCTGAGATTAGGGTACTTTCTGGTCAGATATTTGAGCAGATAGCCAGCCCGGTCACATTTTGGGCACCCCTTTTGATAAAAATAGGCGAGCTCCACAGAAAAGGTTTTTTCAGAAGGCTTTGCCACGACCAAGGTCTGGAGAGGAGGAAGGGCGGGGGCTCCCTTGATCTGATAATCGAGGATGAGGGGGTCCAACCTCTCCATGATCTCCTTCTCGCCCGAGAGGACTTGATCTCCTATGAAGAGGACCGGCAGTTCACTCCCCGTTCGATTGAACTTTTTCTCTAATCTGGAAAGCGCTTCATAGTAGGTTGGATCTCCTGCATCGAAGGTTTGGATCTCCAAAGAGGGATACATGGATTTGAGCCCGGGAAGGTACCCCTGAAGGATCCCTCCGCAGGCTTGACAATCTTCTGCGTAGAAGAGATAGATCTGAATGGAAGAAGAGGGTTGTCCAACACCGTCCGCTGGGAGAGATAAGAGAATAAAAAGATAAACGGGAAGAAGGAACTTCCTCACAAGAGTCCTCTTCGGCTGAGACATACTCCAAAAGCACCCAATCGTGCTTTGGCTATTCCTGATTTGTTGAAATATTAACTTTTCTCATTATTTTTGTCGAGATGTCAAAGAGATAAATGCGAAGATGATTTAGAAGGCATGGGGGAGTCTTCTAATCCCAGTTCTTAATCCCCTCGATGAAATTTACTTGAAAGTATTGAAGGGGTCGGCATGAAACGACTTCCTTCAACAGAAATCATCTACAAAAGAATGAGCGAAATGGCCGTCCCTATGAGAACGACCCAAAGGATATCTACCTTCAAAATTAGGGCAACAAATGCTGCAATGGTCAGAAGAGTACGGGGCAAATCCCACGGGATATCCAAAGCAAACCGGATCGTTACCGTTAGGAGGAGGCCGACAAAAGAGCAGAAGATACCGGTAATCACTTTTTTAAAATAGGGCGAACTGTGCAACCGGTCAAAGTAAGGCACGATTCCAACAACCATCATGAAAGAAGGCAAAAATACACAGATGGTGGCAATCAGTCCTCCGAGAGGGCCTTTCAACAAATACCCGATAAAGGTCGCTGTAATCACAATGGGTCCTGGAGTAATCTGCCCAAGAACAATACCGTTTAAAAGTGTCGGGCCATCCAGCCAGGAACGCACTTGGACTGTTTCGTAGAACATGAGAGGAACAGAGGCAAACCCCCCTCCGAAGGCAAATAGATCTATCCTGAACATGAGCGTAGCAAGATCGAAAAGCCTTCGATCTAAAATATAAAGAAATCCAAATCCTATGCCTGTGGCTGACAAGAATAAAAAGAGAGATCTTGGAGCATGCCCCTTTTTCGCGGGACCTATCGCAGGAGGAACAGGCTGTTTGTGATAAAGAATAGTTCCTAAAAAGACAGCTATGACAATGACCAGGATGGGATTGATCTTCAACCCAAACAGACCAGCAGCGATCAGCGCATTGATAACATTCCTCCAGTTTTTAATGGAAGTCCTGCCAAAGGATAAGGTAGCATTGGCAACAAGAGCAACAACGATGGCTTGAAGTCCGTTAAATACTGAAACGATTGAAGGTAATGTATGGGTCCGGGCATAGAGGGCTGAGAGGATCATCATGAAAAGAAATGCAGGAAGGCCAAATCCTATGAAACTCGCTGCAGCACCTGCCACTCCCCTTGCTCTGAAACCCACGTACGCGGACATTTGCATCGCGGTTGCCCCAGGTATGGTTTGACAAAGAGCCACCCCATCACGTGCGGCTGGCTCATCGAGCCAGTGCTTCTTTTCAACTGCCATTTTACGAATATAAGCGACCATCGCAGGGCCGCCAAAGGCAGTGGCTCCTAATCTTAGAAAAGAAACGAACAGGTGAGATAAGGAAGGGCTTTGGCTGCCAGTTTGTTGTGACTGTTCCATCAGGAAACCTCCCTTTCTTTGGATTTCAGCACCTCAGTGCACCATCCTTGACCTCTGAGGGAAAAATAATCAATAGAATTTCTTACTTAGTAAGCTTACGAAGTCCATTTTTAAAAATCACTTAAATAACAGATTCAATGGAACCATTTGGATTCTCCTTGTAGACCGGGATTTATTCTTGATTGATTTGGGGGGTTGTCTCCCGCACCGAATCCTGTCAAGGATTCTCAGTAAGATCTTTGAAAAGCCCAAAAATCTCTGACTCCATCGATCCCGCCAGGAGAGACAGGAGAGATGACAATAAGGGCAACTCCGACGGAGAGCCCAAGGATCGAAATCGGTGTCCCCTCTGCTAATGGATCTCATTTCTCAAGGGGTGGAGATTCAATCATTCCTCCACTCCGTTGAGTCTCAAAGCCCGTCGGTCTTGCTTGTGTGGGAACCCTGCGGAAACCTCGTTGAAGCCTGATCATTACCCTTTTCAGGCTGCTCATCCCATCTTCGAAAATCGTGTAAAAAATCGGCACGTAGAGCAGCGTCAGAAAGGTCGAAACCATGAGGCCGCCTATGGCTGTAATAGCCAGTGGTGAGAGACGCTCCAGCCCGATGGCCCGCTCCAGGGCGATTGGGAGCATGCCCACAGCCGTGCCGAAAGCGGTCATGAGGATGGGCCTGGTGCGTACTCTCACACTTTCGCGCAGGGCATCGACGGTTGACATGCCCCGCCTCTTGGCCGCCTCGATGAAGTCGATGAGGAGAATCGAATTCTTTACGACGATGCCAGCCAGCAGTATCATCCCCATGTTGGCCGATATAGACTGGGTTCTCCCGACAATGAGTAGGGACCATACGGCGCCGATCGTAGCGAGCGGGATGGCGATCATGATGGTCAGGGGATTCATAAAGGAGTTAAAGGCAGGGACGAGGGAGAAGTAAAGCAGCACCATGGCGATAACCATGGCTCCGTTAAAGGCTGCCTGGTTTTCCTTCCCCTGCTTGGCGTCCCCAACCTGGCTGACCTTATACCCGGGGGGCAGCTTCAGGCCCTGGAAGGCCTTTTGCACGTTGGCCATGATATGGGAGAGGGCCGCTTTCTCGCGATAACCATAAACATCTATGCTGTCCTCCATGTCCTGGCGGGTCAGGAGGGACGGGACATAGCTGGTCGTTATGTCGCCAAAAAGAGAAAGGGGAATGTCGCCGGACGGTGTGTGCACACGGAACGATTCGAGGCTGGCAGTGTTATTGCGATAGATCTCGCCCAGCCTGATGCGCACGGGAAAACCGTCTTCTCCAGCGACACGGAAAACAGAAGAAACGCCGCCCTGAACGCCCGCCTGGACCTGGACCGCAATCTCCTTCGGCGAGATCCCGTAATAGCTGCAACGCTCGCGGTTTGCCGTGAAGACAACCTCCTTTTTGTCCATGCCCCATGAGAGAGAAGCTGATTTTAATCCCCCTACTTGCAAGAGTCGCTTCTTTGCCTCTTCGCCGATCCGGTAGACCTCTTTTGGGTCCGGACCCGTTACCATCACGTCCACGAAGGCCCTGATGCTTGACATGGGAGTAGCGCCGTAATCGAAGACGTCGACCGACTTGAGTCCCGGGATCTTCAAAAACTCCCGGTTCATGGCCTCCTCGATCTTCCACATGCTCTGTTTCCGGTGGAACCGGTCCACCAGATTTACCGTCATGTTTCCCTGCTGCGGGTTCTTGCCGCTTCCGAAGGAGACTACGGACGGTTCCGAGCCGAGGGTCGCGCTGGAGGACACGACTCCTTCCTGGCGTTTGATGATTTCCTCCATTCTCGTCAGAATCCCATCGGCCTGGGCGAGGGACGAGTTGGCGTCTGCTTCAAAGCTGATTTTGATGATGCCCGTGTCCATCGGCGGTTGCACGTTGCTTCCGACCAGAGGCTGGGCAAATTTGATACTGACTGCCCAGAGAATCAAGGCTGCGACTACGAACAGCAACCGGTGTCTGAGGGCTGAGTCCAGACTCCCGACAAAAAAGTCGCGGACCGCATTAACGAAACGGCCGCTTCCCCTGGCAATGAGTCGCTCGAACCTATTTTCTTTGTGACTGGCCTTCAGCACGACGGGCGCCAGGATCGGAATAATGGTGACCGACACCAGGTAGGAGGCAATGAGGGCGATGCAAAGCGATAGGGACATAGGCCGGAGCACCGTTTGAACGTAGCCCCCGACGAAGATGATGGGCACGAGGACGACGATTGTAGCGTAGGTGCCAGAGAAGATGGCAAGCATCACCTCCTCGGTGCCGCCGGCGACAAGGCCCTTGAGGTCGGTCGCTTGCTTTCGGTAATGGCGCTCGATGTTCTCGATCACCACAATGGCGTCGTCGAGCAGCATGCCCACTGCAAGAATAACGCCGGTGAGGGTCACCATATGGAACTCGAAGCCGAACAACCACATGAAAGCGAAGGTTATCAGGTAGGTAAAGGGAATGGAGATGGCACAGAGCATCATCGTCCTCAGATTTCCTAAGAAGAGGAAGATCACAATCATGGTGACGATAATGGCGTCTCTCAGGGAGTCCAACATGTTCTCGACACTGGTCGTGATCAAGTTTTTCTGCGTGTAGCTGATCTCAAAATCGATGAAGGGGTAACGAGCCCGGAGCTGCGGAAGATAGGACTCCACCGCCACGATGGGCTCTAGGGTATGGCTACTCTGGGTGCGGAGGATATTGATTCCAATCGCAGGTTTGCCGTTGCCGTGGTAGGCGGACTGAGGCTCCTGCTCTGCCGGTTCAATTTTGGCAACGTCCCGAAGATGAAGGACGCCCGTATCGCGACGACCAACAATCAGGTCCGCAAGCTGACTGATCCGCGTTACCGCCCCTTCGGTTTTGAACAGGTACTGGCTTTCCTTCTTGATGATGATCCCCTGGGGAATATTCTGGTTCTGAGCGGAGACCGCAGCGATAAGGTCTGTTATGCCGATGCCGAAACGGGCGAGACGGTCGGGCTCGACGGAAACGAGAACCTCCGGTTGATGGCCGCCGAAGACCTCAACATTCCCGACGTCCGGGATCCTGAGAAGCTCCTCTTTGATCTGGTTGTCGGCAAGTTCCCTAATCTTCCGCAGATTCGTGAGGTAGCCCTCCTTGGGGGAAAGGGCGAGGGTCATTGTCGGCTGAGTCGCCTGACTGATCTTAAATATTTGCGGGGGACGGATACCCTGTGGCAGACGCGCCGTAACCTTGCTCAAGGCATTCGCCACATCGGTTGCCGCCGAATCCAGACTTTTTTCGTACTCGAACTCAGCAAGCACAACGGAAACCTCGTCTTTCGAAGTCGAGGTTACCGTCCTCACCATGTCGATGCTGGAGACCTCCTTTTCAATGATCCGCGTTATATCGGTCTTCACGTCCGCTGCCGCGGCGCCGGGCATGAAGGTGATGACGCTGATCTGGGGGTGGTCCGTGTCGGGAAAGAGGTTAAATGGCATTCTCTTGTACCCGATGATTCCTACGACGGAAAGGAGAATAACGAAGGACAGGATCAGATGGGGCCTCTCAATGTATCGCCTGACAAATTTCATTGTTTACCTCCCGCTGTTGTAATCTTCATCCCCTCTGCCAGGGTCAGCAGTTTATTTTCCTGGGCGACGGCCACCTGCGTTCCGGGAACGACGCCTCCTTTGAGTACCGCCTTCCCGTCCCCCAGACCGAGGACCTCCACCTGACGCGCGTGGACGGTCCCATCCTTGACCGTATAGACGAAAGCCCCTTTCTCCGTGCGGAAGACCGCGCTCTCCGGCACGATGACGCCTGTGGCCGCGACGGTCACGATGTCAACTGCAACCGTCGACCCGGTGGGAAGTCCGAATGGACTCTTCGGCAGAACCACCTCAACCGAACCCAGTAGATTCTTCCCGAGTGCGGGATACACCTTGGTGACCGATACCTGAAGGGTGCTCGATCCGTTATTGAGCAACAGTTTGCTTCCTGGTCCCATTCTTCCGATGAGCTCCTGCGGAACCTGGACGACCAACTTGACAGGGGAAGGCTGCTGGATCGTCAGGATGGCCTTGCCCGGGAGGGCGAGATCACCGGGATCAGCCGACCGCTTCGTTACAATGCCGGAGAAAGGGGCTTCTATCTGTGAATAACCGACCTGGAGCCTGGCCGCCTCGACGTTCCGCTGGAGTCCGTGGATGTTCTCTTCGTAGGCGTCCACGGCTGCCTTGGCGCTGTCAAGGCTGGAGCGGGAGCGTTCAAGGGCCTCCTTCGAGATAGCCCCTGCCGCATAGAGCTTCTCATCCCGCTCGGTCACGGAA
>Ga0315282_10001912_pt1 | contig 38971 bp, 28 predicted proteins | sample YL17G07_20_MG_FD_203693 | JGI IMG/M metagenome (GOLD analysis project Ga0315282, IMG submission 203693) | Sediment microbial communities from Yellowstone Lake, YNP, Wyoming, USA - YL17G07_20 | ecosystem: Environmental > Aquatic > Freshwater > Lake > Sediment | place: USA: Wyoming | collected... | reverse complement strand
GGCCTGATCGCATCGAACCGCGGGCCGTCAGGCGCGAGTTCAAACACTTCCAGCGCCTCAAAACCACCAGAAAAGAATGGAGGGCACAACATGCACTCGTCGCTTAAGGAAGCGCCATTAGGGACACGCAACACAATATCGTCGGGACTCCTGATCCTCCGTTGCGTGCGGCGCGAGCGATCCCTTTTCCTGTTGACATGCCTGCTTGTCCATGGTAGAAATCCGCACATGGCAGGACTGGCAGCAACCGTAAGCCGGGGCCAAAGAAGCGAGCCAAGAGGAGATAATTGTGTGTCCACGGAATAGGCCCCGAAACCGCCGGATGGCTGATAAAGCTCATTGATTTGGGAGAAGTCACATGACAAGGGGCATGGTCTTGGTCATGGTTCTGCTGTGCCTAGTTTCTGTGACCGACGGTTGCGGCGAGAGGCGAGTGACTGTCGCCATTAGCCAACAAGGCGATACTACTATAATGAAGCTGACGAAGCACCACGTCAACTACATAAGTGATATCTACCTCTGGGATGCCGTAAGAGGGAACCACATATGGATACTGCACGATTACCTCCCAGCAACTGCGGACCTTGGAACAGTCACTTTTGGCGTGCCACCCCGGGGGGAGGGGGTGCTGCAATACTATCCCGTCCCTCCAGACAAACCGAAGGCGCCCAAGCCAGGAGATATTGTCGGCGTACATGTCGATTTCTCATATGACGAGTGGCTGCACCCGATGGCTGCCTCATCGGTGTGCTTCTTTGAGGTACAGAAAGACGGCCAGTGGTTACAGATACGGGATAGTCCAAAGATCTCGCAGCGCGACCGTCTCTACCTAGACGACGCTGCACGCAAGGCCGCTGAGAGGGTCTACGACGAGAAAGACACGCTTGATCTACATCGGGCATCGAAGCCGTTGGGGACAGATACCTGATTTCCGAACCAAGCCAAAGACCGTCCGGCGCTGCCTCAATCGACACAAGCCACGGGCAGACCCTCTTTGATTGGCGCCGATCTTCCTCCAGCCTCCAGCCGGAACAACGTCCCGATCTGTCGGGAGCCTTCAGCCTTGTTTCGCTTGTACGGGTTCTTTCTTCGGACTTCGGACTTCGGGCTTAGACAACTAATGACCCAACCCGGCGCGCGTTCTTGCGGGTTCACTTGGCCCCCTGCAACTGCTGCAGCGCGTTCTTCGCCGCGGCGTGGTTGGGGTTGAGCGCGACGACTTTGGAGAACTCCGAGATCGCGTCGGCCTTTCTGCCGAGATTGGCGTAGGCTACCGCGAGGTTGAAATGCGCGTCGACGGAGTCCGGCTTGAGACGCAGCGTCTCGTTGCAGTGAGAGATCGCTTCGTCATTAAGGCCCAGGCGTTCCAGGACGAACGCGAGATTGCTGTGGGCGTCCGGCTGGTCGCCCTTGAGCTTGAGGGACTCTTCGATGTGTTTTCGAGCCTCGTCATACTTGCCCTGCGCGGCCAGAAGCGTCCCCATGTCCGATTGGGCTTCGTAAAGCTTCGGGTCCAGCTCGACCGCCTTTGCAAGCTCCTTGTACGCTTCATCCAACTTGCCCTGCCGCAGGAGCTCGTGGCCGAGATTGGCGCGGGCGTCGGAGGAATCGGGCTTGGAAGAGATCGCCTTCCTGTAGTGCATCACGGCTTCGTCGTTTCGCCCCATGCCGGCGAGAAGCACGCCCAGGTTGTTGTGCGCCTCGGCGTATTCGGGGTCGATGGCGAGCGCCTGCTCGTATTCCTTGATCGCCTCGTCGCGCTTGCCCTCCTTGGCAAGGAGCATGCCGAGATTCTTGTGAGCGCCGGCGAGGCCTCCCGTGCCGGCGATGTTGCCCATCGCCTGCCGGTAGTGCTCTTCGGCCTCTTTGTGCTTGCCTTCGATGTCGAGGATTGCGCCAAGGTTGTTGTGCGCTTCGGGGAAGTTGGGCTGGTACTTGAGCGCAAGCTCATACTCGGCCACCGCCTCGTCGCGCTTGCCCTTGCGGTTAAGCATCATGCCGAGGCCGTTGTGCGCTTCGGCGAAGTCCGGCTTAATAGCGAGCGCCGCCTGATACTCCGCAATCGCTTCATCGGTCTTTCCGTCGTGGTCGAAAGCTATCGCGAGGCACTTGTGCATAATGTGGTTTCTGTCGGTCACGGCAATCGAATGCTCGAAAAGCGCCTCGCTGGACCGCCAGTACCTTACCTGCCGGTACCCCTGCACAGCCATGAGAAGAAGCGCTGCGCACGTGACGCCCGCGACGACGTGTCTCGTGGCGGGGCGGTTCTCGACCAGGTCAGCTACGAGCCATACGAGCGCGGCCGAGAACCCAACAAGCGGCAAGTACGCATAGCGGTCGGCCATCGACTGCGCGCCGACCTGTACAAGGCCGATTACCGGCACCAGCATGCCGAGATACCACAGCCACCCGACGATGAGGTAGGGGCGCTTCACTGCCTGGTATGCGGCGACCGCCGTGGCGACAGCAAGAATCACCATTGCGCCGAGGGCGATATCCGTCGGCTGCGGCCGGTATACGTAGAGGACGGCTAACTTCATGGGCCAGAATGACTTGCCGATGTAGGCGACATAGGAGACGGTGGCGTTGGCGAAGCGATACCAGACGCTCACGCGCCCCAGGTCCGCGACCGCGCCGCCCCATTGTTGCGCCCTGTACGTGAGAACGCTTACCGCGGCGGCGCATGCGAAGAGGGGGATCTTTTCCAGGATGAGGAGCTTAAGCGTCTTCCACGACGGCGGCCACGCCACGCGTCCAAGCGGCCAGAAGTCGAGAAGCAGCAGCACAAACGGCAGCGTTACGAGCATCGATTTCGACAAGAGCCCGAGGATGGCGGCGAGGGCCATCGGCAGATAGCGCAGCAGGGACCTTTTCTCCGCGTACCGTGCGTAGAGATAGAGCGTCGCCGCAAAGAAGAAACCGTGCAGTACGTCCTTTCGCTCGGCGATCCATGCGACGGACTCGGCATGAATGGGATGGACGGCGAAGACCGCGGCGACGATTGCGCTTCGCCAGGGGCGCCGCGTCATTCGGACGAACGCGAGGAAGAGGATAACCGTGGCCGCGACGTGGTAGCCGAGATTGATGAGGTGGTGCGCCGGCGCGTTCTTCCCGAACACCTGGCAGTCGAGCATCAGCGAAAGCCACGTGAGCGGGTGGTAGTTGGCGGCGAAGAACGTGCTGAACGCCCACTTGATGCCGGAGACCGTGAGCCCCTGCTTAACCGTATAGTTATCGTACAGGTAGCAACTGTCGTCGTACTCGATGAAGCCGAAGTGCCGCACCTGGGCATACACCGCCAGGGTCACCGCTACGAGCGCAAGGGAGAGCAGGGTGAGCAACAGGCGGGAGGGGCCTTCGCGGCCGGGCGACTGAGCCTGCATCTGTGCCGGCGCGGCAGCAGGAGCCTTTTCGTTAAGCTCCTGGACGCCGCGCGCAGAGGAATCGCGACGGTACGGTGTGCCTCGGGTTTCTTTCCTGGTCACGTATCACCCTGTCCTGTGGCCCTAATGAGGACTAAGAGTATACCAAGGGAACAGGGGAGTATTCAACCACCGGATTTGTGCGACAGCTGCACGTCCTTGTGACCAGCGATTCCGGCAGGGGCCGCCCTGTTGAGGGTGACACGTAGGGGCGACTCGATGAGTCGCCCTGCAAAGTGGCCAACGTAATCCTCGAATACAAGACTCGGCCACGTCCCAACAAGGGCGCGAGCCTGACAGCGCCCGAAGGCAAGCGTGTGTGAGTGTGGCATTCGGAGCAGGGCGACTCATCGAGTCGCCCCTACGGCTCATTAGCCTAACGCTCTCGTGCGCAATCGCGTTCGAGTGCCATAAGACGTGGTCCCATCATGCGCCCGTCGCATGCGACTATCTTCTTGCGCAGGCGCGCTCATGCCTGTAGATTAGCTATTGTCCCACGCGGGGACAATACCGGTCTCTTACATCGGAGGACGAACATGGTCGTACGAATAGGCATTCTCGGGACGGACAACTCGCACTCGATAGGCTACTCGCAGTTCTTCAACAACAAGCAAGGCAAGGACTACATCCCGGGCGCGAAGGTTGTCGCCATTTACGGCCTGGAGGACAAGCGCAACAAGGAAGTCGCCGAGAAGGGCATGGTACCGACAATCGTCAGGCGGCCGACGGACATGATCGGGATGATCGACGGGGCGATCGTGGACTTTCGCCACGGGCATCGCCACCTGAAGTATGCGGCGCCGCTCATCAAGGCGGGGATACCGACCTTCATAGATAAGCCCTTCGCGTCAAGCGTTGCCGATGCGAAGAAGATGATCGCGCTGTCGAAGAAGTATCGTACGCCGATAACGACTTTCTCGAGCCTCAGATTTGGAGCAGGCGTAGAGAGGTTCAAGAAGGACGTCGCGAAGCTCAAGCATGTACGTTCGGTAGTCACCCTCGGCCCGGGCAACGCGCGCGACCAGTATGACGGGATATTCTTCTACGCGGTGCATCAGGTTGAGTTCATTCTCGAGGTTTTCGGCAACGACGTGGTCGCGGCCCGCGGGGTGGATTACGATGGGATGCTCGTCGCGGCGGTCCGCTACAAGAACGGTCTCATCGCGACAATGCATGAGATAAACCTGGGCTGGACGCCGTTCAAAGCGATTTCCGCGGGGGAAGAAGGCAATGCCGAGTACGACTACAAGGCGGCCGAAGACGGTTTCGTCATAGCGGCGCGCACGGCGCTCAAGATGTTCAAAACGGGCACGATGCCGTACTCGTACAAGGACATGATCGTCTCGACAAGGGTCCTTGCGGCGATAGCGAAATCCATGAAGCTGGGCGGCAAGGAAGTCGCGATAAGGTAACGAGCGCCCGCGCGGAGCAGGAGGCGCAGCCCATAGGGTGCGCTTCAGCGCACGCGTGCGGGATGGCTCGCGAACAGCGCAAGAGCAGCGAGAACTATCTGCGCGCAGACTCCTCCTGCGCAATCCTCGCCCACGTGGTGAGCGTCGTAGGATTGCCGTTGACCGAGTTGATGTCGCTGAGGTTGAGGTCCATGGGGACGCCCTCGGCCGCGTCGATAAGGCTTCGAAGCTCGCGGCGCATATCGTCGGGCGTCGACGTGAAGAAGACCTTCCCGGGATGCGCGTGGACCTCGAGAACGACGGAGCCTCGGAACTTGTCGCGCGCGGCGGCGACGGACGACCACGGGGACACGTGGAAGCGCCTCAGGTTGGGAAGCGTCGCGAGGACGTCGAGCTTGTGGTCGAGCTTTTCGCAACCGTGGTAGTAGACGGTTTGCTTGGGGAAGAGCGCTGCAAGCCGGCAATTGGAGCCGTGCACGAACTGTTCGAACATCGCAGGCCCGAGCCCCGCGGCCGACTGCGCCGACACGTAGGCCCATTCGTCTGAAAGCGCCGGTTTGAAGCCGCTCGGCGCGCTTCCAGCGTACCAGCAGTTCACCCGCCAGATATTGGGCACGATGTACTTGCCGGCGTCCATCGGCCACACGTTGAGGCGCCCCTCGCGCTCGCGGCGCTTGTGGTGCGCGACGTAAGCGGACGTGATCACGTCCATCAGCGCCTCCACCTTGTCCGGGCAATCCATCGTGTACAGCATGAGCCCCTCTATGCCGCACATCTCGATTGCGACTTCGAAGGGCGAGTGGCCGAGGTTGGGGTAGACGACAAGTATCGCGAGTGAATCACCAATAAGCTCTCGTACGACCTCAACGCGGCGCCGCGTTGCTTCTTCGTCTATCTCGGCGTCGGTGAACTTGACGCGGCTGACGTCGATACGGTCGGCAAAGGGCGCAACGATGCTCTTCGCGCCGAGCTCGGCGCCGCTATCTTTCCACTTGAGCGGCACGCCCCAGTCGAATGGCTGCCGAACCGCTGCGCCTATCTTGAGCGCGGGCCACACAATCTGGTCGTCGCCGATGTGTTCTGCCGACCAGATGCGCTGCCGAAGCGTGAATTCGATGTCACGCGCAAGCTCATCTTCGCACTCGAGGTACTTCGGGCCGAACATCAGGTCCCACTGGGGCTGGGGGATGCCCTCATAGTTGACCGTGATCGGGATCTTCGCGGTCGGTTGAAGCCACTGGTGGCGCGACCAGAGCTCTTTCTTGGCGGCTTCTGACGGCCGCGCGGCGTACTCAGCGATCTTTTCGGCGAGGGGCTTCAGGATTTCAGTGTCTCGCGTCTGCATGCGACCTCCATAATCGACCGGTGTTCGGAGTCAAGTATACGAGGGGCAGTTGCCGTGGGAAGAGACTTGGCAAGGGCCTGAATGGGAGTTTTTCCCGTGCGGCGCTGTCTTGAACGGATACAATAGGGTATGTCCGGTTAAGAGGGTCACTTCACTCACGAAAGGGGGATCCCATGTTACGCAGATGTGGACTGACATCGGTTGCTCCGGCAATCCTGGTTCTTGTAGGCTATTGTGCGTTGTGCGCGGCGGCGAATGCCGCTGAAACAGCGACCGCCAAGGTCGAATCAACCGCGGCTGCCTCAGGCGGTGAAGTGGTTAAGCTCTCAACGCCTGATACGACCGGCGGTACGCTCAACGAGGCGCTCTTGAAGCGCCGCAGCATCCGTTCGTATGAAGACGTGCCGGTCACGAAAGAGCAGTTGTCGCAGATTCTCTGGGCGGCCCAGGGGATCACCGACCCCAAGACCGGCCACCGCACGGCGCCCTCGGCCATGGCGATGTACCCGCTCGACGTCTACGCCGTAACTCCTGACGGCATCTACCTCTACGTGCCGAAGGACCACTCGCTCAAGACCATTAAGACCGGCGATCACAGGGCCGAAGTGACAACCCAGGGCTGGGCGCAAAAAGCCGGCCTCCAGATCGTCGTCGTCGGCGTGCCCGACCGCATGAGAAGGGGCGGCGAGAGGACCAAGACGTGGATCGCGTACGAGGCGGGTGCGGTTGCCGAGAACGTGCTTCTGGAGGCGACTGCGCTCGGGCTCGGCTCCGGCACAATCGGCGGCTTCGATCCCGCGAAGGTTTCGGCGCTCTTCGGCCTGCCTGAAGGCAATGAACCAATTATCGTGCTTCCGGTAGGGAAGATGGCCGCTCCGAAATAGCGCTCAGCCGGCTGCAGCGTTGACAACTCGCGCGCCCCGGTAGCTTTGGCCAGGGGCGCGCTTCGTTATGCGGCGGGCTCGGGAGGGTTATGAGGGCGGATCCCTGACTCACGAAAGGGGGACTCTATGTCACGTAGAGAGAGTCTTGCATCTACGGTTCTGGCAATCCTCGTCTTCGCAGGCTGCGGCATGTTGTGCGCGGCGGCAAGTGCCGCTGGGACCGCGACGGCCAGGGTCGAATCGACCGCTCCAGCCGTCGGCGATGTCATCAAGCTTCCCGCGCCGGACACGAGCGGCGGGGGGCCAATCAACGCAGCGCTCATGAAACGGCGCACCATCCGGTCCTATGAAGACGCTGCCGTCTCCATTGCCCAACTGTCGCAGTTGCTCTGGGCTGCCCAGGGCGTCACCGATGCCAAGACCGGCCACCGCACGGCCCCTTCCGCTCATGCGATGTATCCTCTCGACGTCTATGCAGTGACCGCGAAAGGCATCTATCGCTACTTACCGGCCGACCATTCGCTCAAAGCCGTCAAGACCGGGGATCACAGGTCCGAAATCACAGGGCAGGCATGGGCGCAGAAGGTCGCCGTTCAGCTGGTGATCGTGGGCATTCCGAGGCGCATGAAGGGCGGTGGAGAGAAGACGGCTGAGTGGATTGACTACGAGGCCGGCGCGGCTGCCCAGAATGTGCTTCTCGAAGCTACCGCGATGGGCCTTGGCTCCGGTACGATCGGGATATTTGACTCAGCGAAGATCAGCGGGCTTCTTGACGTCGCGCGCAACAGCGAAGTCATTATAGTCCTGCCGGTGGGAAAGACAGCGACTCCTCGATAGCGAAGACGGATACGAACCTTCATATCCTCCGTGCCCTTGGCGGTTTCGATGAGGCGCGCCCGTGAAAGCCTTACGCGGGCCATCCTCCTTTGCCGAAAACCACATAAGGCGCCGCGTGAGTATCGGCGGCTGCGCAACGGTTCATGGAGGAGAGTGCATGGAACAGTTCAGGAAATTCCTTCGGCTTGTGTCGCTGTGCTTCGCGGCGGGCTGCTTCGGGGCGGCGGTTGCATACCTCGTGTTGTGGATATTCGGAGTCAAGGGGGTCAACGAGTACTTTCACGTGCACTTCAGGCCAGCGCTGACGGCGAGTTGGTTCTACCCGAAGATATTCCTCGGCGGCGTCTGGGGATGCCTCTTTGCGCTGCCGTTCCTCAAGAAGCCGATATTCATTAAGGGACTCATCTACGCGATCGGCCCGGCCATCGTCGAGCTTTTCGTCATACTGCCAATGACCACAATCGGCGGCGTCCAGGGCGGCGTGCTGGGGCTCGGGTTCGGCGCGTTCATGCCGCTCATTATCATTTTCATAAGCATACTCTGGGGATTCATGACAAGCGTGTGGCTGCTGCTGGTGGGAATCGGTAAGTAGCATTCAGCAGCAGGCTTGCGCAGGTCATGGGTGCCGCACCCTGACGGAGCCACGTCCGAACTTTCCCGGCAGTCAGCTTGTCACAACCGGCGAGCGCGCATCGGTCGGCGCTCCACACTGTATCGGGAGAATGCATCTTGGCGCGCGACGGAGGTTTCGCAGGGGTAGGGGCGCTACTGGCCCTCCTGACGGCTGCAGTGTTCCTCGCGGTCGCTCCCACATACGGTCTCGTGAGTCTGCCGCCGGGCGCGGCTGCGACGCTAAGGGGAGAGAAGATGACTTACACGCGCGGTCTTGACATTTCCGGCAAGGTCAACGCGCCGTCGCTCGACGGGGCGGTCGGCTGGCTGAACGTGGACCACCCCCTGACGATTCAGGAGCTCCGCGGCAAGATCGTGCTTCTGGACTTCTGGACGTACTGCTGCATCAACTGCATGCACGTGATCCCCGATTTGAAGCGCCTGGAGCGCAAATACGCCGATGAGCTGATCGTGATCGGCATTCACTCGGCCAAGTTCGCCAACGAAAAAGAGAGCGCCAATATCCGCGAAGCGATCCTGCGATACGACATAGAGCACCCCGTGGCCAACGACGCCAACTTCGCGATATGGCAGCGCTACAGCGTTCACGCATGGCCGACGCTGGTGCTTATCGACCCCGATGGCAAGATCGTTGGCACGATATCGGGCGAGGGTGTATACGACACGCTCGATGAGCACATCGCGGCGCTCGTGGAGAAGTTTGGAAGCAAGATCAACCGCAAGCCGATAGCGTTGGCGCTCGAGAAGAACAAGATGCCTGCGACAGCTCTCGCGTTTCCGGGCAAGGTGGACGCGGACGCCGCGGGCAAGAGGCTCTTCATCGCCGACTCCAGCCACAACCGCATTGTGATAACTGACTTCGACGGCAAGGTGATCGATGTGGCCGGCTCCGGTCTTGAAGGGATGACTGACGGGACTTTCGAGAAGGCCGAGTTCAATCACCCACAGGGCATGGCGCTTGACGGCGACCATCTTTACGTGGCCGACACGGAAAATCACCTTCTGCGCAGACTCGACCTCGTCGCTCGTGTGACACAGACCGTCGCGGGCACGGGGCAGCAGTCGCGGACGTGGGTAGGCGGGCCGGACCTCAAGACGGGACTCAATTCCCCCTGGGACGTTACGATGGTTCCGGGCAGCGATAACGTGTACATCGCCATGGCGGGTTCCCATCAGATATGGGTATACAAACCGGATGCAAGGACCGTTGAGCCCTATGCCGGCTCCGGCGTGGAGAATATCGTAGACGGGTCGCTCGCTACCGCGGCCCTTGCGCAGCCAAGCGGCATTACGACCGATGGCGCGGATCTCTTCTTCGCGGACAGCGAAGTGAGCGCGCTGCGCACCGTGGAGACGTCGAACGGCAAGAGGGTGAAGACTCTCATCGGCAAGGGGCTCTTCGAGTTTGGCGACGTGGACGGCCCCTTCCAGAGCGCGCGGCTGCAGCACCCGCTCGGGGTCGCGTACGCGAGCGGAAGGATATTCATCGCGGATACCTACAATCACAAAATCAAGGTGGCGGAGCCCGCGGTAAAGCGCATAAGGACGATCGTCGGCACCGGCAAGCCCGGCATGGGGACGTCCGAGGCGCCGCAGTTCTACGAGCCGGGGGGCTTGAGCATCGCGGACGGCAAGATTTTCGTCGCCGATACAAATAACAACGCCGTTCGCGTTGTCGATCTCGCAACGCACGAGGTCACGACTCTCAACATCGATTCCTCAGCGCTCTCCGCGCCGAAGCCGAAAGCCGTCTTCCACACCGGTCCAAACCCCGAGCACATCGACCTTCAGGGCAAATCGTTCCCCGCGCATGGCGAAGTTGCGATTGCTTTGGACCTGCCCGAGGGAACGCATCTTAATCCCGACGCCAAGCCCGTCGTGCAGCTTCGCGTGACCGGCGACGACGGAAAGCAATGGGTGAGCGACAGCATAACTCCGGCCGCAGGAGAGAAGAGCATAACATTCAAGATCGATACCGGGGAAATCAAGTCGCCGAAGAAGATCGAGGCGGCGATCACATTCTACTTCTGCAAATCGGGCGCCGAGGGCGCCTGCTATATCGGCGCTGATATCGCCGAGGGGCCGGTAGTCGAGAGCACGGGAACGCTGGAGTTGACGCAGAAGGTGAAGAAGCCGTAACCGTACAGAGAGCATTTGTGCCGGAGTTGATTCACACCGTCCGTCCGATACAATCGGCTGCCGTTGAGATATCGCCGGTCAAGGCGTTATATACAGGAGGGAAGGGGCGCTATGGGACCTGTTGAAATAGCTGAACTAATCCGTTCGGGCGCGGTTGCGCGGAGGGTAAGCCTCACGCCCGACCTGCGCGCGGGGGAGTGGAACACGCTCTTCGAGTGCGAAGGCGCGGGCGTCATCACGCATATCTGGTTCACGTTTCCAACGGGCGACAAGGACCTCGGGCGAAGGAATCTCCTTCGCATGCGGTGGGACGGCGAAGAGAGTCCAAGCGTCGAGTCACCGCTGTCGGATTTCTTCGGCTTGCCTTTCGGGTTTACCGGCGCGGAGTTCAAGATCTCTTCGGAGTACATCGTCGTCGCGCCCAACAACGGCCTCAACTGCTACTTCCCGATGCCGTTTGCCCGCAAAGCGCGCATCGAGATATTCCCCGAGCAAATAGAAAGCGGCGGAGGGTTCTACTTTCAGGCGGACCATTACAAGTTCCCGGGAAGTCTGCCTCCGCAATACCGCGAACAAAGGTTCCACGCGCAGTGGCGCTTCGAGAACCCGGCGGAGAACTACGGGCGCAACTATCTCTTTCTCGACGCGACGGGGAAGGGCGCGCTCGTCGGCGCAACCTTCGGCGTGGAGATGAACCAGCCGCAGCCGGACTCCTGGTACCATGGGGGAGGGGACTCGGTATTCATCGATGGCGAGGACGCGCCGTCGGTGCTCCATGGGATAGGGGCGGAGGATTTCTTCGGCCACTCGTGGGGGACGAAAGAGTTCCAGTCGCGATATATCGGCACGACATACGAAGGCAAAGACCTCTACGGCCACCTGCAGCGGATCGCGCTGTATCGATTCTTTGCGCCGGATGCGATACCGTTCCGGAGGTCGATCCGATGCGTGCTGGGCGCGCTCGCCAATAGCTATTCAAGCGTCGCGTACTGGTATCAGGCGGAGCCGCACAGGGCTTTCTTCCGCGCGCCGACGGCCGACAGGCGTATGCACGCAACCAAAGCGCCATACGGCACTTACGACGTGGAGGACGCGGGCCAGATCGAATGGAAGTTGCTTGCGCCTTTCAAGATCGATAAAGCCAATCCCTTCTCGAAGGCGCGCCCCTTGGAGAAGAAGGAGACAGGCAAGGAGCACGCGACGTATGAACTCGATGAGCCGGCTACGCTGCCCGGCGGCAACAAGATTGCCGTGAAGTGGCGTCCGCAGCACGCGCACCACGGCTTTGTGGATTTTCACTACGTCGCGCGGCCGGCGACGAAATACATCCGGCTGCAGACGGGAGTCGTCGGTTACGCTGTCGCGTGCGTCAAGAGCGACGCTGAGCGCGAAGCGCGGATGTTCGTGGGCTTCGACGATGAGATCTTCGTGCGCGTGAACGACAAGGAAGCGTTTCACGGCGGGAACGCGGAGGGCTTCGAGGAGAGAGCTTTCACGGCTCGCCTCAGGAAGGGCGCCAACAGGATACTCGTCAAGCTCTCGAACTATCCCAACACGACTTGGCGGCTGTGGGCATTCTCGTTCAGAATAGAGCGATAAAGAAAAGAGGCGGCCACGAGGCCGCCTCATGGACTCCCGTCGTTGCCTGAAGGGCTACTTCTCCCACGTCACATACGGCGGCGTGAACGCGTGCAGCAGGCTCTCGTGCTGGGGCAGCACTCGGACGCCGAAGCCGTATTCGCCGCTCTGCGTGAACGCCGGCTGCGCCCTGAATATCACGTGTCCGTTCTCCCTGCCGGCAAGCTGCATCGGCACGGCCATGGGCTTGACGATCCGGCCCTGTGTATCGGTGGTTCCATAGACCACTTCGACCCTTACGTCGTCAGGGGCAAGCGAGCCGAGGCCGACGCGGGCAATGACACTAAGCTGTTCGCCGACCTTTATGTGGCTTACCTTGCCGTCGAGGTCGGATTGGACGTAGACGCCGCCCCAGTTTGCGGCGACCTTTCTGCGCCATGCGGCCAATTCCCGCGCCTTCGCGGCGTCGGCTGCCGCAAGCTTTGTCATGGCCGCGTACGCCGGGAGGTAGGCCCTTTCAGTATACTCGCGCACCATCCTGTGGGTGTTGAAAAGCGCGGCAAGAGACATCAGGCAGTCCTTCATCATCCGAACCCAGCGGCGAGGCACTCCGGTGCGATCGCGATCGTAGAAGAGCGGAGCGACCTCGAGCTCGAGAAGGTTATATAGGTCGTTGCTGTCCACCTTGTCGCGCTCGGCGGGGTCCTGGAGCTCGGATTCGCCAAGCATCCAGCCGACCTTCGGGCTGTATCCTTCGGCCCACCAGCCGTCCATCACGCTCAGGTTGGGGACGCCGTTGGCGGCCGCCTTCATGCCGCTTGTGCCCGACGCTTCCATGGGACGCACGGGATTATTGACCCACACGTCGACGCCCTGCACGAAGTATCGCGCGATGTTTATGTCGTAGTCTTCGAGGAAAGCGACGTTCATGCGAACGTCCTTCTGGCGCGCGAAGTGGATGATCGTGCGGATCATTTCCTTGCCGGCGGTGTCCTGCGGATGTGCCTTGCCGGCAAATACGATCTGGACCGGCCGCTCCGGGTTAGTGAGTATCTTCGTGAGACGCTCGGGATCACTCAGAAGCAGCGTGGAGCGCTTGTACGTCGCAAAACGCCTTGCGAAGCCCAGTGTCAGTACGCGAGGGTCGAGAATCTCTTCGGCCAACTCTACTGCGTTTGCGCCCGCCCCCTGCCGCAGCAAGTTTGCGCGGAGCGTCTTTCTCGCGAAGAATACGAGGCGCTCCCGTCTGACCTCGTGCGCGCGCCACAACTCCACGTCCGGGATGTCGTTAACGCCTTCCCAGACTCGCTGGTCCTCGGGATTGTCGTAGAACTTGGGCCCAAGATACCTGTCCAGAAGGTCGCCAAGATCATGGCTGATCCACGAGCGCGTGTGAATACCGTTGGTGACGCTCGTAACGGGGACCTCCGCTTCGAGAAGCTCCGGCCACAGGTGTTTCCACATCTTCCTTGCGACCTCTCCATGGAGCGCGCTAACGCCGTTGGCGAAGGCCGACACCCTGAGCGCAAGCGCAGACATCGAGAAGGCGGGGGTGGGGGAGGCGGAGTCTTTGCCGAGTTCGGCGAGGGTTTCCCACGAAACGCCCATCTGCGCGGCCATGCCGCTCAGGTAGCACTTCACCAGCTCCGGGTCGAATACCTCGTTACCCGCCGGTACGGGCGTATGCGTCGTGAATACCGTAGATGCCCATACGACCTCACGGGCCTCATCGAAAGACAGCCCCTGCTCCTTCATGTATCGCCGCATGCGCTCAAGCGCCATGAACGCCGAATGCCCCTCGTTAATGTGATAGACCGTAGGGCTTAGGCCGAGGGCGTGGAGGGCGTGGATGCCGCCGATGCCAAGGACGATCTCCTGCCGAATACGCATGTCGCGGTCACCGCCGTAAAGCTGGCTTGTGATCTCTCGATGGCGGGGTGGGTTCTCAGGGAGGTTCGTATCCAGAAGGTATAGCGGCGTGCGTCCCACCTGCACGCACCATATGGCGGCATTTATGGGCTCGCCCGCAAGGTCGACCATCACCCTCATGTGCTCGCCATTAGCGTCAAGCACCCGTGTCACCGGCATGTTGTACCAGTCGTTGTCGGGGTAGTGCTCTTGTTGCCATCCGTCGAGGTTGAGGCGCTGCTGGAAATACCCTTTCTGATACAGGAGCCCCACCGCCACGAGCGGTAGGCCAAGATCGCTGGTGGACTTAAGGTGATCGCCGGAAAGGATGCCGAGACCGCCGGAGTAGATTGGTATCCCTTCGTCGATGCCGTATTCCATGCAGAAGTAGGCCGCAAGAAAGTCCTTCTTGTCGCCGTGGGCTCGCTCGAACCAGCCTCTTCTCTTCTGGTAACTCGACAGGTGGCCGTATACCTTATCGAGCTCGGCGACGAAGCTCTCGTCCTGAGCGGCCTCGTCGAGTATCGATTGCGAGATTCTTCCGAGCATAAGCACCGGGTTCTGATAGCACGCCTCCCAGAGCTTGGCGTCAAGGCGAATGAAGAGCCGAACAGCCTCCCAGTTCCAGGAGAACCAGGGGTTCATCGCCAGGTCCTTGAGATGGGCAAGCTTCTCGGGGAGATTCGGCGCGACGTCGAACCGGGTGACTTTCATCTGGAACCTCCTGTCTTGGCGCATCGGCATGGGGTCGTGCGAACGGTCCAATGAAGCGAAATCGGCATAACCGGGTCAAAAACTTCAAGAAAGGGCGGTTTCCGGGCGTATGTGAAGGAATGGCGGCGGTCACCGGGCGCGACTTCCGCACGTTTGTCTGCATTGAACAAAATGCAGTGCGTGACAGTCAAATGCCGAAAGGATTTGGCATCTCGCTGTCTGGAGGGGCAATTTGCCTCGCGGGATATCAATGCTTAGAATATTCGGTCTATGTGGCTGTAGTTGAACGAGGGTGCGCAGGCACTGCACAGCATAAGAGGGTATTTCAGAGGAAAGGAGTCTGACGTGGGGAAGTTCTTAGCGGTTATGGCATTGGTTGTGTTGACGGCTGGTTTTCTCGCAGGTTGTGGCCAGCAAAGCGCTTACGTCAATCCTGATGAAGAGGACAAGCTTGGCGGGACAGGTATCGACAGTCAGGACGTAAGGACCGTGGCGCAGGAGATGTCGCGCGACCTCCTGGGTTCGGCGGCGATAGCGGGCGCTACGCAGAAGCCCATCATTGCGCTGCTGCCGACGCGCAATGAGACTCGCTTCAGAGTCGATACCGACATCATCACCTATCAGATGCGTGACAACCTTATCGAGTTCGCCGGCGACAGGGCCACTTTCGTTGCCCGTGAGCGGATGTCTGACGTAACCGCCGAGCGGGCAGCCAAGCGCGCGGGCGAAGTGTCGTCCTCTGCAGAGAAGCAGGTTTCGGGCGCGGATTACTTCCTGACGGGCACGCTCAAGTCGATCTCCAAGTCCGCCGACGAGCGCGTCAGCGACTACATCTACTACTCGTTCCAACTGATTGACGCTGAGTCTTCCAACATCGTCTGGTCCAAGGGTTACGATGTAAAGAAAGTGGGCGAGCGTGGCGTACTCTATCGTTAGGAAACACACAACGAGAGCAGTTGCAGTCCTTGGCTCGATCTTCGCGTTAGCGGTTCTCGCCGGTTGCGCGACCGAACGCTCGTCGGGCGTCTCTGAGTTCTACCGGGGCGACTACGCGGCGGCGAAGGCAGTCTACCAGGAGAACCTGAAGGCCGAGTCCAATAGCAGGGCGCTCTACTACCTGCGGTTAGGGACGCTTGAGCTCAATAACGGCAACGTCCAGGATGCGCGCGAGGACTTTCTGCAGGCGACCGAGGTCATGCAGAACTTCAAGGCATCAGGCCAGTTCAAAGCGCTTGTCGGCCATGAGTCTTCCAAGGAGTACAAGGGCGACCCCTACGAGCAGATGATGGCGCTATGGTACCTCGGCGTCACCGACTACATGATTGGCGCTTACAACATGGCGCTGCCGAGTTTCAAGTCCGCGGCGCTGGCTGACGGCGGCACAACCGACGAGCGCTACAGAAGCGACGCCGCGTCGGTGTTTCTCATGATGGCCAAGGCGTACCAGGCAATGGGCGACCAGGCAAGAGCCAACGACGAGTATCGGGAGACTGAAGACGTCTACACCTTCCAGGAAACGGTCGACCGCCTGACGCGCGCCCTCTCGTATGGCAGGGATCAGGCGTTCAGACGGGCGGCGGATCCGCGCGCCGTGGACGCTGCCTATGGTTTCCTGGCCGAGGGGGCGAGCGCGGGCGCTACGCAGAGCCAGGACCCGTCGGCAGCCCTCGGCGATGCAACGGACTTCGCCATGGAGAGACTTCAGGCCGCATCGAAATCGCGAAGCGAGCGCTCGAGGCTTCTCGACCAGGACCCCAACGTCATCAGCGGCTCGATAAAGGACATAAGCGCTGCTGCGGCAACCAGGTTGTCGCAGGAGGGCACTGCCGTGGGCGCGTCCCCGCTTGCCCCGGTTGTCCAACAGGTGTCAGACGGCGCCAATAACTTCGTGGTCCTCGTCGGGATAGGGGCCGGGCCGTTCAAGTATCAGGCCGGCGAATACGGCGAGATGGCGAAAATCGGCCACAAAGACTATCCCGAGCGCTATGCCGAAGTGTTCGTCGACGGCCAATCGGTCGGGCGCAGCGCGACTATTGAAGATATCTACTATCAGGCGTCCACAAGGGGCGGCAGGGCGATGGATGCTGTCCTGCGCGGAAAGGCCGTGTTCAAGGATGTGACCAAGTACGGCGGAATCGCAGCGCTCGGCCTTGCGGCTCTGAGCGATAACCGCCGCACCCAGGAAGCGGCTCTCATTACAGGGCTCGCGCTTCTTGCGACGAGCCTTGCGACGCAGCCCGGGGCGGACGTCCGCTCGTGGGAGACGCTTCCGGATAAAATACAGATACTGGCCGCCCACGTTCCACCAGGCAGGCACGACATAGAGGTGCGTTTCTACAATGCCAGCGCCTACGTTCTCGGCAATATGACCCTCCGGCGCGCGAACGCGGAGATATCTCCCGACAGGGACACGCTCATCTATGCAAGATTCGGCGCTACGGCGATGGCTTGCGCATGCGACGGCCAGACCGAACAGACTGCCCCCGCCGGGCAATAATCGGAAATACGCAAGTTCATGTTTGCAGGAGTCTTGAAAGGAGGAACGCAGTGAGAAGCCTTTTGGCAGGTCTCGTGGTTGTCACGCTGGTCTTCTCTTTCGGGTGCTATCGCGGCCCTTATCATGCCGGCGCTTACAAGCCCGGTACGACGTCCCTGGAGCATACCGACAAGATTATCTACGCGGACAACCTCACTTACAAAGTCTACGTGGTTAACATGAGCGTGTTGCCGCTCTCGGACGGGCGTATGCAGGTCAACGCGGAGCTCGAGAACCGCACCGGCAAGAACCTCGTCATCCAGGTGCAGACGCAGTTCCGCGACGCCACGGGTAATCTGACCGAGGACAAGACCAACTGGCGGACGATCGTGATGGCGCCGCATTCGTCCACTTCGTATCAGGCTGAGTCGATGAACAGCCAGGCAAGGGACTACGTCGTGAGAGTCAAGTCCGGCGAGCGTCACTGAGAAGAACTCTCATCCAGCAGCGTGATTCAAGGGGGCGATCGGTGGTCGCCCCGTGTTTTTGCAGTTGACGAAATAGTCGGGGAGTATTGGGTAATGGTCCCACCGAAATCCGCAAAGAAGACGACGGCGCTCGTATTGGGGGGCGGCGCGGCAAGAGGCTTCGCTCATGTCGGGCTTCTGGACGTGCTCGACGCCAACGGCGTCAAGTTCGATATGATCGTAGGCACCAGCATGGGCGCCATGATAGGGGGGCTGTATGCGGCAGGGATCCCTGTGAGCGAGATTGAGCGTTCCGTCGTAGACATGCCCTGGAAGAGGCTTCTGCAGTACTTCCGGCCGGACTTGAAAAACGGCGGACTCATCACGGGCCGGTCGATAGTCCGCGCGCTTGAAGCGCTCCTTGGCGACGCCGATATTGCGTCCTTCAAGACTCCCTTCGCCGCCGTAGCCGCCGACGTCTTGACCGGGGAGAAGGTGGTGTTTCGTTCGGGAAACGCTGTAACGGCGATACGGGCTTCCATAAGCATTCCGGGCACCTTCGCTCCGGTCCTGTGCAACGGGCGCGTACTCGTGGACGGCGGCATACGCGAGCCGGTACCGGTGCCAACTGCGCGGGAGATGGGAGCCACGATCGCGGTGGCATGCAACGTTCTCGACCATCCCGCCAAACGGGTTTACGCGGGCAAGTGGGCCTCGATGGACAGCCGGCTCAAGGAATGCGCTCCCTCCCGCCGCAAAGCGGCCGAGAATGGCGGATGGTACGACCGGCTGGCTGCGCTTGCCCAGACCGTCTCGCGGCGACGCAAAGAGCGCCGTCGAGCGCGCGGACGCGCTCCCTGGATCGGCACGGTCGTATGGCACAGCTGGCTCATACAACAGTATTCCCTGAGCGAGTACCAGACCAGAGAGGCCGATTTTCTCATCGAACCGCCGCTGGGGGACATGCTTCCGAGCGAGTTCCCCCGCGGCCGTGAGGCGGTTCGGGCCGGAAGGATCGCGGCGGAAGCGGCCTTGCCGGCGATAAAGAAGCTTCTTGCGGGAGGGTAGAGCGCACCGCGTGTCGCGGGAGGCGCTACTGGTTGATCAACTGCTCCACCTCGCGCAGAAGCGCCTCCGAGGTGAAGGGTTTCTGCAGGAAATGCGCCTGCTTGTCATCCCTGTACAGGTCGGCGTTGGACGCGAACCCCGAGATGTAGAGCACTTTGACCTCCGGTCGCATGTCTCTTACGCGGTCGGCCAGCTCCCGCCCGTTCATGCCCGGCATGGTAATGTCCGTAATCAGCAGGCCTATCTCGCCGACGCCGTTTCCGAGTATTTCAAGGGCCTCGGCGCCGCAGGCCGCCCTCGATACCTCGTACCCGCGCGAACTGAGGAGACGCGCGACGAACTCGCGGATAATCTCCTCATCCTCGACCAGCATGACTGTGCCGGCGCCGTCTTTTGCGACTTCCGGCTTGCCGGCCGGACGCGGTGATTCGACTGTTTCGCGGAACCGCGGCAGGTATGCCTGCATGGTGGTTCCCTTGCCCGGCTCGCTGACGACGCTGATGCCGCCGCCGCTCTGCTTGACGATGCCGTATACCGTCGCGAGACCGAGGCCGGTTCCCTTGCCCCTGCCCTTGGTAGTGAAGAATGGCTCGAATATGTGCGATCGCGTCTCGGCGTCCATCCCGATGCCCGTATCGGCGACCGAAAGCATCACATACTCGCCCGGCGGGATATTGCCGATGCCGCGACACTGGCCTTCGTCGAGGGAAACGCTCGCGGTCGCTACGGTGAGCCACCCGCCGTCAGGCATGGCGTCGCGGGCGTTGCCGACAAGATTCATGATGACCTGCTCGATCTGGGTCGCGTCGGCCCTGACGAGGCCTAAGTCATCCGCGAGCTTGCACTCGAACCTGACTGAATCGCCCGACAGAAGACGCAGCATCTTCTCCATTCCGCCGATCATCACATTCAAATCAACGGTCTTGAGTTCCAGGACCTGCTTGCGGCTGAAGGTCAGGAGCTGTCTCGTCAGCGCCGTGGCGCGGTCGACGGCCTTCTTGATCTCGTCGACGTCGCTGCGCAGAGGGTCGGAGGGGCTCATGCCGGCAAGCACCAGGTCGCTGTAGCCCATGATTGCAGCGAGGAGATTATTGAAGTCATGCGCGACTCCTCCGGCGAGGCGGCCGACCGCCTCCATCTTTTGCGACTGCCGCAGCCTTTCTTCGAGCTGTCTTCTCTCGGTCATATCTTCGTGCTGGACGACCGCGTTGATGACCTTGCCGGAGGCATCCTTGATCGGGAATATTGTGACCATCAGGTACACGTGCGCCGGTTTGGAGACGCTGACGCCGTCGACTTTGGCGAAATCGTAATCAGTGAGGAACCTGGCGGTCCTTCCTTCCCTGAAGACCTTGTTGATCTCCGCCATGAGCCCCTGTTCCATGAGGACGGGGTCGCGGAAGAGATTGTACCTGCCTACAGTCTCGTCATCGGACGCAATGCCGAGAAGTCTGCGACACGCCTCATTCTGCCGGATATTGGTGCCTTCCGCGTCAGCTATCCACGTGGAAATCGGGCTCTGGTCTATGATGCTGGACAGGAAATTCGCTGTGTTGCGGATCTGCTCCTCGGCGCGCTTGCGCTCGGTGATGTCGCGCGCGACGCCTATGATCGCCACCACTTTGCCGCCCCGGACCAGCGGCGTTACCTTGATCTCCGCATGTTTGTATGAGCCGTCGCCCGCGGCCAGGCGCAGTTCGTAGGGTTCGACCTGCTCGCCCGCAAGGACACGTTCCTCCACCCTCCGGGCGAGGGCGACGTCGTCGCCGTGAACTATCGATTCGTATTTCCTGCCGATCCATTCTTCGCGCGAGAAGCCGGTCATGTCCTCGAAAACATGGTTGACTGACGCAACAGTGCCGTCGGTTCTCAGAGTAAACACCATATCGCGCATGTTCTCTATGACCGTGGTGTTTCGCTCTTCCGCCTCCTTGAGGGCCACCTCGGACGCCAATCTGCCAAGATACGCGGCGATCATTTCGCTGGCGACCCTGAGGAGCATGACGTCTTCGCTCGACCAGTCCCTCGTCTCCATGGTGTCGTCGAAACCGATTACGCCAAGAAGCGTTCCTTCCGGGGACCTGACCGGCATCAGCACCATCGCCCGCGCGCCGCGCGCCTGAAACGCCGCCTTCTCCGCCTCCGCTTCGACGGGCAGCTCATCCACGTCGGTTATCACGACGTCTTCGCCTCTGCGAATCTTCTCCATAAGCCAGGGGCGCGTGGCAGTGGCCGCGCCTCTCTGGCCGTGCAGGGCCGGTTCCGTCAGGTCATCGCACCATTCGTTCGTATCGGTGACGCGCAACCCGTTGCCCTCCATGAAGAGCACGTAGGCCCTGTTCGCTGCAACGGCTTCCGCAAGCGTCTTGAGCGCGTCGGTCAGATCCTGGCCCGACGCGGCGATTAGCGTCTTGGACACCTTGGCCAGCGATTCCTCCACCGCAATCCGGTGGCGGATTCCCTCTTCGACCTGCCGTTTCTCCACCAGGCAGCCGATAGAGTGTCTGAGCACGGCCGCGTGAAGGTCTGCGTTGCCGCCGTGCGGGTCGAAGTGGAAATTGTCATAAGGCTCGCCTGAGACGAAAACGCCCGGGTGGTTGTAGAACGCGCTCAGGAGCGCGAAAGAGTCGAAGCGGGACGAATCGTAAAGGCACATGAACTGCGCCGGGAGGGACGCCGCCAGTCCGTCGAGCGCGGTCTCGTACTGGATAAGCCGCTCCGCCTCGAGCGCGGCATGCGCGATGCCGCCGATCTCCACCGCCACTCTCAAGCCCTTGCGGCCCTCGGCCAGCGCGGTATCCGCCAATGACCGTATGGCCTCGACGGCAAGTATGGGGTTGAACGCTTCAGCCGAGACGTGAAAAGTCTCCGGCGGGAGTATCTCAAACTGCCTGGCAAGCATGTACTGGCCGATCATCAACACGCCGCGCCGGAGGCCGCTTATGGCCTCTCTGCCCTGTTCGCCGTCGGCGATGTATACCACCTTCTCGCCCAGAACCAGCCCCTGGTGCAGGAATGGCACGAGCCCGGCGAGGCGCTCCTCAACGGATTGATAAATCATGCAGAAATGTTCTGTCGCCTGGAAATCGGCGGGCACAACATCGTCAAGCGGCATTTCAGAGCGCCTCCGTCCGGAACCGTGGGCCGACCTTCTTTACTGATAAGCGAAACCATATCGCAGTTTCAGTATTCGACGCAACGACTGTGCCCGCTGTCTGCCGCAGGCAGTCTGTAGCGCAAAAGTTCCGGTCTGGCCGGGGCCTTAGAGCCTATTTCAGTAGGTCTCGTGAGCGGCGTTGCGAGCGCCCACGGGTCGAATGCAAGGAGCGACTTTCGATGGCTTATCCAGACATAAGTCGAGGAGGAGCGACACAGCAGTCGGCCCGTGGCCGCCGCAACCCGAAGGGACGCCACGACTTGCGTCGCATTGCCGCGTCGCTCGTCGTCGACGTATGTATCCATACGCCTTCCTCCTCGCTCCTTGCACTGCTCGCAATTGGTGGCGTCGCCGCCACGATGCCTACTGAAATAGGCTCTTAGTAATATAAGGCTATCTTCGGCCATAGACGCGTCTTTCAATAGGCGGAGTCCGCATTGCCCCTCGATTCCCTCCGCGCGCGGGAGACGTTTCCCCTTGTCGAGAGCAGCCCCGATGTATAAAATTAAGCTGTCTTCGCTCCTGAAACTATACATTATGGCCCAAATCCAGCGGCCGGAAGGAGAAGTGGAATGCCCAGATTCAAGATTCGCGTAGCAGGCGCTGACAGCAACGATCTCGCCCAATACGACCGCCTGGCGGGCTTTGCCGCCAGGAACGGCTTCAACGTGCTCGCGTGCGGCAATCAGTCCGAGCTCACCCAGGATCAAATGGCGGACGCCGGCGATTCCTGGGTTCGTTTCACTGCCCAATCGCCCGGCGGGATGAAGTTCATCGAGACTTCTGTCATAAACGGCGTCCTGTCGAAGTCGCACATAGAGAAGAACGCCGCGCTTCTCGCGGAAAAGTCGAAAATCCTTGCCCGGCATGGACTTAAGGGCTTTGTGCACCTTCTGGAGCCCCAATGGCTGCCCGAGTTGTTCTACGCGAAGCGGCCGGAGCTGCGCGGTCCCCGGTGCGACCACCCCGGCGTTGCTCGCAGCAAGTACTACTCCCCGTGCATAGACCGGCCGGAGATCCTGGCGCACTATCGCGAGATGTTCAGGCGCCTCCTGGAACTCGCGCCTGAGGTGATGGTTGTCTCCCTCTGGGGGAACGATTCGGGAGCGGGCATCTGCTGGTGCGAGGGGCTTTACCCCGGCAAGAACGGCCCCGACTACTGCAAGGCCGTCCCTATGGGTAAGCGCATCCGCAGGTGGCTCGACGCGATTCTTGCGGGCGGTAAGGATGCCGGCAAGCAGCTGGAACTCACGTTCAGCACCTACGCGTTCGGAAAGGCCGCCGGCGACGAGGTTTACAGAAACCTTCCTTCCCATACGCGCCTGGTCTCGTGGATTGGCGGCTTTCCAAACGAGCCCTTCGTCAGCGCACGCGCAAGAGAATACTTCGCGCAGTGCCGCAAGGACAGGCACGGTGTCTACGCGCATGTTGACCCCACGCTGGGGTACCCTCTCGGGCCGGTCACGGAGCCGCCGCTGTTGTATTTCATCTACGACATCCTCGGCGAGGCCGCCAAGAGCGGCGCTGACGCCATAGGGGTAGGGGGCTTGAGCGTTTCGAAGGACGGCGCGCCGACCGCGGCGACGAGAGCTATATGTGCCGCCCTCGCGCGCCCGCCGAAGAACGGTCACGACGTCGAGCGCGGCGTCGCAAAAACGGCTAAGGAGGTTGTTGGCGTTAGGCTTGCGGGCGCGCTCATAAGCGCGTGGCGCGACGTCGATACGGCTTTCCGTCTGTGGCCCAATAACGCCGACACAAACCATCACCTCTATCCGTTTTACTCCGTGCTCGGCGACAGATGGCTCGTGCGGCCGATTGTGCCTGTCCCGGAGCGCTTGACGGAGGCGGAAAAGGCATACTTCTCGAAGCACCGTCACGGCAGCCGCGACCCGAAGTTCGAGAATTCGTTCTTCATCTCGGAAAGCGTCATGAACTACAAGCTCGACGAATTCCCCTGGCCCCTCGCGGACTACACGTCGATGCTCCAATACATGGAGCGCGCGCTCGAGACTATTGACGGCGCGCTCAGCTCCGCCGCCGAAGGCAGCGAGAGGAAGGCTTTGAAGGAGCAGCGCGACCGCATCGCGATGCTGCGCGTCGTGTGGCGGACACAGCGGAACGTCCTCCAGTGCGGCTCGATCATAGAGTCGCTCGCAAGCGAGCGCAGGGCGGAGTTCTGGAAGCGCGCGGCCGCGCTCAAGCAGCATTTCCTCGTGGGCATGGACGACGAGATGGCGAACATGCGTGAAGCGATAGCGCTCATCAGGAACTCGGCCGTCACGCTCATCAACACAGGCGAGAAGGAGTCGTCGTTTGTTCTTCCTGCAAACGTGGCTGAGCTGCTTGAAAGGAAGATCGCCCTCATGGAGGCGCACAGAAGCGATATAGACGTGCTCTTCCCCAGTGTCGGCGAGGACGTTCCTGAAGTTGAGACCTATGAGGAGACGGATAAGAAGTTGGAGGCTGAAGGAAAGTAACGGAAGTTGACGCGCCGGCTCACACACATTCTGCTGACGTGGCCCAAGAGAGCAGAGCAACAGGGCGCGCAGGCACCGGCGATTGCAGACACCTGGGTAGAAAGGGCATTCAGTGGCTAAGTACAAGTTGCGGGTGGGAGGGGCAGGCTCAAGTGACCCCGCGATCCTCGACCGTAACGCGGCATCGGCGAAGAGACGCGGTTTCGACGTGATCGGCCTCCATTGTCTTGCGGAGCATACGCAGGATCAGATTGGCGACGGGTCGGACTCATGGGTGAAATTCACGGCCGGCTGCCCCGGCCTCATGAAGATCGTTGAAACCGCTCTCGTGAACGGCGTTCTTTCGAAGGCGCACATCGATAAGAACGCGGCACTCCTCGCCGAGCAGTCGGCGGTGGTCGAACGCCATGGCATGAGAGGGGCGATATGGCTTCTGGAGCCGATGTGGCTTCCGGGGTGGTTCTACAAGGAGCATCCCGGCGTGCGCGGCGCGCGGTGCGATAATCCGTGTCTGGCGCTGGCGCGCTACTACTCACCGTGTGTCGACAACTCCCAGGTTCTCGCGCATTACCGCGAGGCGACGCGCAAGCTTCTGGAGCTTGCGCCGGCGCTGGGCGTTATCTACATCGGCACAAACGACTCCGGCGCGGGCATATGCTGGGGATCCGGGCTGTACCCCGGTCCCAACGGCAGCGAGAGCTGCAAAGACGTCCCCATGGGCACGCGCGTGGGGAAGTGGCTTTCGGCCATGCTTGCGGGGGCGAAGGACGCGGGCAAGACCGTGGAGATAGCGTTTGTCCCCGTGCACTTCAGCCGCCCGGAGACGCTTGATACTGTTGCGAAGCTTCCAAAGCATGCGCACATCTGCGTTGGGAGCGGCAATTTCCCGAACATCCCGTTCGTGACGCGCGAAGCGCGTATGATCATCGAGGAGGCCAATCGCCTCAGGAAGGGCGTCGCGTTCGGAATCGATCCGACTCTCGTAGGCTGGCTCATGGAGCCCGCGACGGAGGTCCCTGCGCCGTATTTCATGCTCGACGCCTGGCGCGAGGCCGGCTCGCTGAAGGCGGATATCATCTCCGTCGGCGGGATCGGCGACGAGGTCTATGGCGCTGATACGGTGCCTACGATGGCGATGCTTGCCGGACTCAAGCGGCCGCCGAAGTCGAATGCCGAGATCGACGCCGTGGTCGCGCGAATAGCAAAGGAGCACGTCGGCCCCGCCCTCGCGCCGGCCCTCGTGAGCGCCTGGCGCGACGTGGACCATGCGCTGCGGCTCTGGCCCAACAACGCCGACACCAATCACCTTCTCTATCCCAAGTACAGCGTGATCGGCGACAGGTGGCTCGTGAGACCCCTTGTGCCGGCGCCTCAGTTGCTCACCGACGAAGAGAAGGCATACTTCTCCGTGCACCGACACCGCGGGCGCATGCTCACGAAGGACCAGGTAGACTCCTTCTTCATAGCCGAAAGCACGCAGAACTACGAGATACCGGAGCTCAAATGGCTCGTCGCGATCTACGACGAGATGATCGATTACATGAACCGCGCGGTGAGCGCTATGGAGGCGGCGTTGCCGCCTGCCGGCGACGACGCGATGCGCAAGCGTTTCAAGCTCCAGCTCGACCGCATCATGGTTACGCGCGCGATATGGCGGACCCAGAGAAACGTGCTGCGCTGCGGAAGCATCATTGAGTTCTTCACGGGCCATCGCAAAGAGCAGTATTGGCACGTCATACGGAAGGATGAGTCCTTTCTGGAGCCGCCTACGTACAGGAGGCTTTTCCTCGAAGCGGTTGACGACGAGATCGCCAACTGCCGCGACATGATCCGCCTCATGGCCGAGTCCGATGTAACGCTTATCAGCACAGGGGAGGAGCAATCGTTCATCCTGCCCAAGAACCTTCCGGAGTTGCTCGAGACCAAGATCCGGCTCATGGAGGCGCACAGGAAGGATATCGATGTGCTTTTTCCCGACTGCCCGCCGGAAACGTTCGCCGACCCGACGTACGAATGGGCGGACAAGACCGCCAGCGACGGCCGGATGACGCGGCCCGGAGAATAGGGATGTCTTCAGCCGGCGGTTGCATGATCGCCTGCCGACAAAAGGAGGTAGTTGATGATGACAAGACGTGGAATGCTCAAGTACGGTTCGGCCGCCGGCGCGGCACTGCTGGTATCCTGGCGACCGGGCAAGGCGGCCGCTTCGCTGAAACTGGGAGGCAAGCCCCCAAAGCGCAAGCTGACGATCTTCAGCGCGGACTCCAACGACCTCGCGGAGTATGAGGCGCTTGCCAAAAGGGCGAAGGAACTCGGCTTCACTGCCATGTCGATGGGGATGCTCGCCGAGCATTCGCAGGATCAGGAGCGCTACGATCCCGACGACTCATGGCTTCGCTTCAGCGCAGGATGCCCGGCGATCATGAAGGTGGTCGAGACGAAACTCGTCAACGGAGTATTCTCAAAGGAGCACATCGAGAAGAATGCCGCGCTCGTGCGGGGCAAGTCCGCCATACTCGCGAAGTACGGCCTTAAGGGCGCGGCGAGTTTCAACGAGCCGCAGTGGCTGCCAAAGGCGTTCTACGACAAGCACCCCGGCACGCGCGGAGCGCGCTGCGACCAGCCGGCCGTCGCGCTGAAACGTTACTATGCCCCCTGTCTTGACAACGAAGAGGTCCTCGGCCATTACCGCGAAGCGATGAAGAAGCTTGTCGAGCTTGCGCCCCAGTTGGCGGTTGTGAGCATGAGCACGAATGACTCCGGCACCGGCATATGCTGGTGCAGCGGGCTCTACCCGGGACCGAACGGGCCGGAGGCGTGCAAAAGCATTGCGATGGGCACACGCATGCAGAAGTGGTTCGAGGCGATGCTTGCGGGTGTCAGCGACGCCGGAGGGTCAGTCGAGATATTCTTCCAGCCGACGCACTTCGGCCGCGAGGAGACGCGGGACACTATCGAGAAACTGCCCGAGCACGCGTCGGTCACCGGCGGGGGCAATTTCCCTAACACCAACGAAGAGCTCAGAAAACGCAATCGCCTCGTAATGGGCGGCGCGCATCCGACGCTTGTCGGCTGGTGCCTGTCGCCGATCGTCGAGACGCCTTTCCCATACTTCAACCTCGAAGCGACGAAACGCCTCGCAGAATCCGACGCCGACATTGCTTCAATAGGGGGCATGTCCGCCCCTGTCAACGGCATTGACACCGTGGCCACGATGGCGATCCTCTCCGGGCTTTACGCGCCGCCGGTTTCGAGCGATGATATTAACGCGCGCGTTTCCGAGATCGCGCGTCAACACGTGGGCAGGAAGCTCGCCCCGGCGCTTGTGAACGCGTGGAAGCAGGTCGACCGGTCCTTGAGGCTCTGGCTGGCCGTGTGCGACGGCGATACGAATCACATGCTGCTTCCGCAGTACTCGGTCCTCGGCGACAGATGGCTTGTAAGGCCCATCGTACCCGATCCCTCGAAGATCTCCGACGCGGAGAAGGAGTATTTCAGCAGGTGGCGCCATCACTCCAGCCACGTCGAGGACCAGGACTCGTTCTTTATCTCGGAAAGCGTGAAGAACTACAAGATCGACGAGCTCAAGTGGCCGGTCGCGCTGTATGAAGACATCATGAGCGGCATGGACCGCGCGATGAAGGAGCTCGACGCGGTAAAGCCGCTTCTCAAAGGCGAGAAATCCATCACCCAGAAGCGGTTCATGGTTCAGTATTACCGCGTGGCCGCGCTGCGCGCCGAGTGGCGAACGCAGAAGAATGTCCTGCGCGCAGGCTCGATTATCGAGTACTTCACCGGGCCTCAGAAGGATCAGTACTGGCACGTTGTGCGGCGCGACGAGTCGTTCCTCCTGCCCGCGACGTACAGGCGGCTCTTCCTCGAGACCATGGATGACGAGATCGAGAACGCGCGCGAGACGGCGGCTATGATCCGCGATGCGCAGGTGCCGCTCTTTACGACCGGCGACGTCGAAACCGCGTTTGTGCTGCCGCACAATTTGCCGGAGCTTCTCGAGAAGAAAATCGCGCTCATAGAAGCGCATAAGCAGGATATAGACGTTCTCTTCCCGAATTGCCCGCCGGAGACGTTTACTGACCCGACGTACGAATGGGCCGACAGGGCTAAGGCTGACGGATAGGCTGTCGGCCGATACGCACAGGTAATCAACGTGAAAGAGAGGTATGCACCTTGGCGAGATTCAAGCTACGCATTGCAGGAGCTGATTCCAACGACCCGGCCGAATACGACAGGCTCTGCGCGCTCGCGAAGCGCACGGGATTTCAGGCAATCGCATGCGGCTGCCTGGCGGAGCTCACGGACGAGCAGATGGTGGACAAGAACGATCCGTGGCTGTCGTTTCCGGTGATGAACTCCGGGATATTCAAGGTAGTCGAGACGCAGCTCGTAAACGGGATCTTCTCAAAGGCGCACATGGAGAAGAATGCCGCGCTCCTCAAAGAGAAGTCGAAGATACTTGCGCGGCACGGAATGAAGGGCGTAAGCAGTTTCCTGGAACCGCAGTTTCTTCCGGAATCGTTCTACGCGAAGCACCCTCACCTGCGAGGGGCGCGCTGCGACAACCCATGCCTTTCCCTGTCGAACTACTACTCGCCGTGCCTCGACCAGCCGGAGATACTCGACCACTATCGTGAGGCGGTTCGGAAGCTTCTGGAGATCGCGCCCGAGCTGATGGCCCTGAGCTTCTGGACGAACGATTCCGGCGCCGGTATATGCTGGTGTACGGGGCTTTATCCGGGACCCAACGGCCCCCGGTTCTGCAAGGATGTCTCGATGGGGAAACGCATCGAAGGCTGGATGAAAGCGTGTCTCGCGGGCGCGCGCGACGCCGGGCATCAGATAGAGATGATCTTCACGCCTGTCCATTTCGGCAGGGCCGAGAAGTACGACACGATAGACAATCTCCCGCGCGGAGCGCACATTGCCGTCGATTATGGTCAGGACGCCGGCGGCGCGCCGAATATCCCGTTCTTCGGCAAAGAATCGCGAGAGCTCATAACCGCCTGCAGGAAGCGTCGACGCCCGGCGGTGGTTGGCCTGGACCCTGCGCAATCGGGTTGGCTCATGGCCCCGGTCATGCAGATGCCCATACCTTACTACGGCCTCGAAGCCATGAGGGAAGCGTACTCGGCGGGAGCTGAGATCGTCAGCGTTGGCGGCCTTGCCGCCGCGGAGTATGGAGTGGAAAGCGTCCCGACCATGGTGATCCTTGAGGGGCTCAAGCGCCCCCTCAAGTCGGCTCTTGACGCCGACAGGATCGTGGCAAAGATCGCAAAAGCCCACGTAGGCGCTCGACTCGCGCCCGCGCTTGTTACCGCCTGGCGGCATGTCGACTACGCGACCCGGATCTGCCCGCATAACGCCGACACGAATCACATGCTCTACCCGGCGTATTCGCTCCACGGCGGCCGCTGGCTTGTACGTCCCATCGTTCCCGCGCCAAAGCTCCTCACCGCCCAGGAAAGGGCCTACTATGAGGATGAGTTTCAGCAAAGCCTGTCCGAGGAGAAAAAACTCTCGTTCTTCATCGGCGAGGGGCAGATGAACTACAAGCTCGATGAGTTCAAATGGCTTGTCGCGCTGCTTGAGGAGATGATGCAGTACCTGGATCGCGCGGTGTCCGCGTTAGAGGCCGCTATGTCCTTGGCGGGGGAGGGGGGTGAGAAGGACCGCTTCATCCTCCAGTACCGCCGCGTGCGGGCGCTTCGCGCGGTGTGGCGAACCATGAAGAACGTATACCTCTGCGGCTCCATCGTCGAATACTTCAGCGGTCCGCGCAAAGACGAGTACTGGAACGTCATCCGGCGCGACGAGTCCTTCAAGATGCCCGCCACTTATCGCAGGCTCTTCCTCGAAGGCGTCGATGACGAGATCACTAACTGCCGCGAGATAGCCGCGCTGCTGGCTGAGCCGGGGCCGGGTGTGATAGCTACCACTGAAATGGGGTCTACTTGGACGTACGGCCCGGACTTGCCTGCGCTTCTCGAGAAGAAGATCTCCATCATGGAAGCGCATAAGAAGAATATCGACGTCCTCTTCCCCAACTGCCCGCCCGAGACGTTCACTGATCCCACATACGAATGGGCGGACAAGAGAAGAGGCCAGGACGCGTCGTGGCGGAACTGATGGATTGGCGGGAGGAGGCACCTTGAGGAAGGCAGTACTTGTGATTCTGCTTTGCGCGGTCGCGGCGGCGAACGTCTGCGCGGCTGAATTGCCCGAGCGATGGGTATACGTCTCGACCAACCTGATGCTCGATGACGACGCGGACGCGTTTGTGAGACTCATCGGCGATGCAGCTGCGGCCGGCGTCACGCACGTTCACTTCAGCGACTACCAGAGCGGCATGATGGGCGACATGCCGCCTCGCTACTTCGCCAACGTCGCGCGAGTGAAGAAGGCGGCCGACGCAGCCGGCATCGTCATTGCGCCGGCCATATTCCCTCTCGGCATGTCGGGCCGGTACCTGTATCACAACCCGAACCTGGCCGATGGGATCCCCGTCAGGAACATGCGCTTTGTCGTGCGGGGCGGCAAGGCCGTTGTGGACCCCTCCCTGAAGGTCGATGTGGCCAACGCCGGCTTCGACGGCGAAAGGGGCACAGCCCCGGCATCGTGGCGCGTTGACATCGGCCCCTCGGGGACCATGACGAGGAGCGAAGCGGACGAAGGCGACAAGTCCGCGGATGAAGCGGCTCTTCGCGAGGCGGGCGTCTCCGTGAGCTGTGACAGCAGCGCCAAACACTCCGGCACCGCATCGCTCAGGGTGACGGCTGCCGGCGACGTTCACGGAGCAAGGAGGCTTCGCGCCGGCGTCAGCCAGATCGTCAAGGTCAAACCCTTCTACACATACCGCCTCAGCGTCTGGATGAAGACCGAAGGCGGTAACCCGGAAAGGCATCCCGTCCAGATATATGGGCTGCGCGACAAGCGGCAACTGTGCTTTTCCTATTTCATGAAGAATCCGGAACTGTACTGGCCGCCTGTGGATTCATCGAGCGAGGTCCTTCTATTGCCGGAGAAGGGAAGCACATGGGCCACGTCCGGCACCGACTTCGGCCTCCAATCCACAGACGACTGGGCGCAGTACAAGGTGGCGTTTAACTCGCTCGACTACGATGAGATCGAGCTTTTCGCCGGCTTCTCGCGCGTGGCCAAAGGCACCATATGGTTTGACGATATCGAGATCGAGCCTGCGGGACTCTTGAACGTTCTGCGCCGCGACCTCACGCCGCTCGTCGTCACGAGCGCCGACGGCAAGACAACGTTCACTGAGACGATTGACTACAAGCGCGTCGAAGACCCTCTCCTCGGAGTTGCGCCAAGCCGCGGGGATTTCATGGCTGCGTCACACGGCACGTATGATGTCTGGCATGAGCCGCCGTCAATTGCTTTGACCGAGGGTTCGAGGATCAGAAACAGCGATACCCTTCTCGTCTCCTTCTATTCGCCCGGCATCATCTACGTGAAACAGCAGGTCACAGCGTCGATGAGCGATCCTATGACGTTCGACCTCATGGAGCAGGAGATGAAGTGGGTCGCGCGCGTCTGGAACAGCTCCTGTTACGTTATGAGTTACGACGAAATCCGCTCCGGCGGCTGGGAGCCGCAGCCCGGCGGAGCGCATCTGACGCCGGGGCAGCTCCTGGCGAACCACATGAAGCGCGCGGTCCAGATCGCGCACAAGTACGCGCCCGACGCGAAGCTCTACGTGTGGTCGGATATGTTCGACCCTAACCATAACGCGCGCGAGCTCAAATCCGGCGAGTACTATTACCTCGTCAACGGCTCGTGGGCCGGCTCGTGGGAGGGGCTGCCGAAAGACGTCATTATCTACAACTGGAGCGGACGGCGCGAAAGCGCAAAGTGGTTCGCAGACCGGGGCAACAGGCAGGTGCTTTCCGGCTCATCGCCAGAGAGGTGGCTCGACGCCGCCAGAGGTCTTTCCGGCATAGTCGGGATGTCGTACACGAATTGGGAAGGGGACTATTCCGGGATGGCGGACTACTTCGCGCGGATGAGGGCGTGGAAGGGCGCGGGCGAGGCAACTGTCGGTGGGGTTTTGGAGAGCACGGGCAAGTAGCTCGCGGCTGGCGTGCGGCGCAGAGGTGAAAGGAGTCTGAGATGAGCACTATCGATTTTCATGACCCAAGTCTCCTCTGGGACGCGCCGCAGGGCCTCGCGCAGCGCCCCGAAGGCTCTGCGCCTGCGCGCTTTCCCGCGGACGTGATAGAGAGGGCCCGGCGTGAATCTCCCGGCTTCGCAAGCCGCATGGAGTGCGCGACCGGCTGCCGGCTGCGCGTCAATACCGACGCCAATGCAATCTCCTTGGGCGTGCGGGTCATCGATACGCCGCGTGACTTCGGTGAGTTCATCGCATGCTCCGGCGGGCGCGTCATAGGCGAATGGCGAGAAATGTCGTTTAAGCCCGGCGCATATCACGTCAAGCTCGCCCTCGCGGGCGCCAGCGACATGCGTGAAGTGTCGGTGCTTTTCCCTCAGAATGTCAACCTCGTTCTCACGTCCGTTGAGCTTGCGGGAGACCTCGCGCTGCCGCCCCGTCAGGAGTCGCCGCGGTGGCTTGCCATCGGCGATTCGATCACGCAGGGTATGAATGCGGTAAGCCCCTTGTCGACTTGCGTCGAGAAAGCATCGGGGGCGCTTGCTATCGCTGCGTGGAATCTCGGTATCGGCGGGTGCCGTATGACTGTCGAGCCGTTCGAGTGGGCGCTGCCCATGCACGGCTGGAAGGCCGTAACGGTAGCTCTGGGAACGAATGATTGGTTCGGTTCGCGGCCGGTTGACGAATTCTCGGCGAGCTGCCATGCCATGGCCGACGCAGTTGCGAAGGCCGCGCCGCGGGCGCGCCTCATCTTCATCACGCCGCCCGTCGCGCGCGACGAAGACAAGAAGGCAATCCCCCTCGAAGAGTATCGCACTGCGATCAGCAAAGTCGCTGCTGAGCGCTCGAGCTATGCCGTCGATGGCAGAACCCTTCTGGACGTAACGCATGGCCATTTTACCCTTGACGGCGTTCACCTTACGGATAAAGGTGGGGCGGCCTACGCAGAAAAGCTGCTGCCGGCGCTCAGAGCGGCGCTATAGCATTCCGCGGTTCTTGCAAAACTTGCTCTTGCCGTTACACTGTCGCTGCTGTCTGTCTGTTGGCGATCCGGTCTGAAGTGTACTTGGCAGGGAGTCGCAATATGGTTGATTTCCGCAAGAACAGCGGCATCGTCATGGCCGAGGTCAAGGCCGTCCTCGACGCCGTCGAAAATGCCCAAGTCGAACGCTTCGTCGACAAAGTCACTACAGCGTCGCGCGTCTTCGCGACAGGGGAGGGGCGCTCGGGATACGTAGCCAAAGCATTCGCGATGCGGCTGTGCCACCTTGGGTTCGATGTCCATGTCGTGGGCGAAGCCACGACTCCGTCCATATCTCCGGGCGATCTCCTGGTCGCGGTGTCCGGTTCGGGCGAGACGCCCGTAACGCTTCATATCGCAAAGGCAGCCAACACCGCCGGCGCGCAGATCGCCGTGGTTGTGTGCGACGCCGACACCTCCCTCGCGCGCCTTGCCGACGCCGTTCTCGTAATCCCCGGCAAGACCAAGCACGGCAAAGGCAAGCCCTCCGCCCAGATGCCGGGAACGCTCTTCGAGCAGTGCGCCTGGCTTGCGCTCGATTCCATAGTGCTTGATCTGATGGCGCTCAGAGGCGAGTCCCACGATGGCATGCGCCGCCGTCACGCGAACCTTGAATAGGCGCGGATGCCGTGCAGCGCCGCGCTTGGGCTCCTACTTCGAGCCGGCTGCCGCCGTCGAATCCGCGGCGGCCGCTTTCAGCTCTGACGCCGACTTGACCTCGTAGACCTGCACGTTATCGAACGCATATTCGCCGGGCGGCCAGTACGCGTAGAGCATTACCTTCATGAACTTTACCTGCGGCGTGCGCTCCGTCGGATGGAAAATGCGGGAGTAGTGTTCCCAGATGCCGTCGTGCGACGGCTTCACCGCCTTGTACATGTTGTAGTATTCCATCGTAGAGCCGGCTTCGCCGTAGCCCTTGACGAAAACCTTCGCAAAAAACAGTTTGTCCGCCTTTGGCCCCTTGGCGTCGAACGTTATCGCATAAGTCGCGCCGGGTTTCACCGGCATTGCGTCGCTGTACAGGTGCACCCCGTACGTTCCGGCGACGGTGTTGTACTTGTCTCCGCTTGTAGGAGTCTTCTTTGGCGCCTGAGACACGTCCGCTCCTTCATCCAGCTTCTTTCGCCACTCCTGCCACTCGGCAAGGTCGACGTCCGTATCGAACCGCACATAGTGGCCGACTGCGCCGCCCCTCTCCCTGAACGAGCACAAGCCGTCGACCGGCTCCCAGCCGGCCGGTGAGCCGGTGCCGCTCTCGAAGTGCCCGTTCTTTACGAGATTCGGCCCGACCTTCATATAGCCCGAGGTGGACATCGAGGGGTAAGTCTCGCTGTAGCCTTCGCCGGTGAGCGCCTTTGCGAGTTCATCAGCCAGATCGCGGCAGACAAGGGCTACTTCCCGTGGTGTCTCGGCGGTCTTCTTGAACGTGACGACGGTGCCGTCGCCACGGAGATCGATGGCTTGCAGGGATATTGAGTACACGTCGCCATGGGTGACATCGCCCCATGCCACATACCTTGCGTCGAACTTCGCGGCGAGTGCGCGCGCGCTGGCGATGTCGAGCACCGCGGCGTCTTTGGTGCCGGCCGCCTGGGCCTGGTCGATATCGAGCTCGTCGGGTATCGTGAACCGGCCGCTGCGGCGCAGCTTTTCTCTCAGACTGTATCCGACGCGCGCGCCCATGTTGTTGTCATCGAACGCGCTCGCGAGATTGAGAATCGTGAACGCCGGCTTTTCCGCGACCTCTCCTTCCTCGGGAGAGTTCTCGCTCAAGGCCGCTTGTGACGCGGCCGCAAAAAGGGAAAGCGCCGCGACGGCGGCAAACGCCAGCGAGAGAAGCGCCCTGAGCGGCGCCTGCCGGTTGGTCCGTGATTCCATATCGTGCTTTCCCGAAGTTACCTGCGTCCCGCGAAACGTGAGATCAAATACAGTATCAGCGTCGCCGCCGCGCTGACCAGAAGCGATGTCCCCAGAGGGACATAGAACCTGAAATTCCCGCGCTTCCACACGAAATCGCCCGGCAGCCTCCCGAGATAAGGGGTTCTGCCCGCGAGCACGACGGCCACGCCCACTATTACCAGTATAACACCGACTGCAATAAGCGTCTTCCCAAGGCCCGCCATGCGCCCTCACACGTAATTGAGCCCCGGCAGCGGCAATGGTACCGGGAATATCCGCTCGAGGAGCCCCTCGCCCCCGCCGCTGGCATCCTCTGCGGGACTGCCGAACACAAGCGTCGTGAACGCAGGGACGTCAAACGGCGTCCGGTCTTCTCCAATGATCACGTCGTACGAACCGCCGGTTCCCGGCTGGAAAGCAATGGCTCCCGCGCCGCTTCGCCCGAGTCGTTCCTCTATATACGGTTTGACGCCGCGGACAAACGTCTCGAGCGCGGGAATCTTGATTGTGTGGTGCGTCAGGTAATCCGCAGTTGACGGTACTCCCGTCAGCTCGGAGGCGCGCCTCAGCGAAGGGTCGTAATCGGGTACTCGCAGCTCTACCGACGCCGCGCCGAGTTCTCTTGCGATCGCCGGCAGTGCAGCAACTATCTGGGCGCGATAGCCGGCGTATTCGCCGACGCGCGCGTAGAACTTGTCGCCTCGCGCGCCGTACAGCATGTGCACGTACCCAGACGCGGCGCTCTCATCGCCCAGGAGATAGATAGCCGACCGGCGATATACGGCGTCATGGGACATCGCCTCAAACATCGCCCGCCAGTCTTCCAGCGGTCTGTGATATCGCACCGGCTCGCGTTCATACAATCGCTCGATCGTGAAAATGTCCGACGCGGCGGCCCGGCGTATAGGGAGACCCACAGGCGCGCCGCCCGCCGGTATCGAATACACCAGCGCTCGTCCGACCTTGACCGCGCCGAACCTGCTGTAGAGATCCCGCGAGCCTGAGATGTTTATGACCGCCGCCCCTTCGTGTACGACCTGAACTTCCATAGCGTTGAGTGCCTGCGTCGCGAGCCCCTTGCCCCTGTATTCAGGGTAGGTCGCTACTGAGCCGACGCTTGCCATCTTGAGCCTGCAGCCGTAGATGAGGAACTCCGCGATGTGACATCCCACGTGGCAGACGATGCGACCCTTATCTTCGAAGACCCAGAGATTCTGGCAGTTCTTATAGTCGAAGAGAAGTGGAAACGCGGCGCGCATACCGCCGGAATAGCCCTCGAAGGTCGAATCCACAAGTTCCGAGAGCGAAGTGAATTCCTCAGGTCTGATCGGTCGCGGCCCATCCATGTGGCTGCCCCTGTTGGCCCCTGTGGCTCAAGGCAAGGATACAGCGCGAGGTGCCGCGATTCAAGCACGCATTTGGCGTTGACGCCAACCGCCGCTGCAAAAACCGCCTTGCTGGTTTTTTTCGTGAACAAATGGGCTCCCCAATCGTATCTTTCTCGTAGAGGAGCTTTCCTTGACTTCGCAGGGGGATTTTCGTTGTTCTGACGGAACTTTGCTGGTGCGCCTGCGTCTAACGGCCTATGGCAAAGACTCATGGCAGAGGGTCGGGAAATGCGAAGACAAATTGCATTAGTAGCGGTGGCATGCTTGATGGCCCTTCTCGTGACCGACAGCATGTCCGCACAATCCATGGCGCAGCGCTCCTTCCCAGTCCCTGTTGTCCCTCAGATCCAGACAAGAGTTGGCAGCGGCATGCCCATACTGAAGATGGCACCGGGAGCCGACGGCAAGGAATACTCGATACTGTACTGGCAGGCCCCCAAGGGCATCGATCCGATGATGGCCCACAAGATGCCCAACGTCGACCCAAATATGCCAATCACGTTGCGTAACGTTAGTGGCCTAAAAGGGTTATGTCTGCCGAATCATTGTCTCGGCGGTGCAACAGTCTTGAAGCTGGACTCGACGAGCAACGGCTGGTAACGGATGGTGGCGGAAAATGCAAAAAAACCGTGCGTTCTTGTTGACAATCAGGAAGAAAGGGTACATAATCTCTCTTAATTGTGCGGTTTGAGGGGGCTTCACATATACCATCCGTGGGGGTAGCATGTTGCTGGCCAACCAACATCTTGTGGCAGACAGGGGAGGTCGTAAGCAAATCAATGCATATCACTCGAGCATGTGACTACGCATTCAGGGCAATGGCTTTTCTGGCAGAGCAGTCTGGGAAATCGGTTGAAACCGCCAAGGTCGCCGAAGAGACGGATGTGCCGCCGGTCTATCTCAGGAAGATATTTCAGTCGCTGGCGCGCTCGGGTCTCGTGAGAACTACCGCCGGTTCCGGCGGCGGCGTTTGTCTGACATCCAAACCTGCGGACGTGACGCTTAAGGACATAATCGAAGCGGTCGAGGGTCCCATCAGCCTCTCCGACTGCATCGAACACTCATCGGTCTGCCCCAGGTCCGCGCGATGCAAGACCAACCGTTGCCTTTCCGGCATACAGACGCGCATACAACAGGAATTCAGCTCGCACACTCTTGCTGACCTGATGTAGCGCCTGTCGCACGCCACCCGGCTATGATTTTCGTAGGGGCAGGCCACCTCCGTGCCTGCCCTTTCCGGAGCGCCAGTTCTGCGCTGTTCTTGCACAGTCAGTTCCATCATCGATTGCTCATTATTCTTCATTGCCGAATATGGCTTCGAACATTGAAAGACCCTGGCCATACGAAGCGGCGCCTTGACTCTGGCCTTCCGTCATGCACAATCACCAGCACGTCCGGCTATTTGTCAAAGGTCCATCATTCCGCCGATTTTGGTTCCACGCCAGGAAGGGGGTACCATGAAAAAGGTACTGATTGGATGCGCGCTGGTCGCAGTGTTGACTGCTGTAGCGTTCTCCGCCGTCGAGCAAGGCGACGCCGGCGGACTCATCACGCCTGTTCAGACGAAGACTGAGTTCACCGGTCGCGGTGACCAGGGGTACGTCGATGCGGGCAGGATACTCGTCCTTGAGACTCCGAAATTCTATCCGGCGGTAGACGCTCACACGCACATCACCGCCACGCCCGAAAGCTACGAACTGGCCGTAAAGACCATGGACGCTGCCGGCGTCGCTGTATCCGTCAACTGCTCCGGTGGCAACGGCGATACGTTCGATAAGAACATGGCCTGCGCGGCGAAGTATCCCGGCCGCTTCGTCCAGTTCTGCGGGGCGAACCCGCGCGGCGACGAATGGAACGCTCCCGATGTCGGCGAGGCGCTAGTGTAGTGTTTCATACAGATGATATCTTATCGAGCACCTCTTTTGCGCGGCGGACTTTGGCGAGGATGTCGTCAGCCTTGGCCGTCCAGATGAACCGACTCGGTTCCTCGTTGTGCGCCTCGA
>Ga0315282_10001911_pt1 | contig 38978 bp, 36 predicted proteins | sample YL17G07_20_MG_FD_203693 | JGI IMG/M metagenome (GOLD analysis project Ga0315282, IMG submission 203693) | Sediment microbial communities from Yellowstone Lake, YNP, Wyoming, USA - YL17G07_20 | ecosystem: Environmental > Aquatic > Freshwater > Lake > Sediment | place: USA: Wyoming | collected... | reverse complement strand
CTGGAACTCCGCTTGGGTCACAACACCCTTCTCCGATCCGTAACCGAAGAGACCCGTTGGGACGAGATCCTGAGCGCCTGTTGCGACGACGATCGTGGCGACGTCCACGATGCTGTCCCCGAGCGATGAGCCGAGTTCCATACCCTTCCTGCTCAGCTTGATGATGAATCTGCCGACGGAGCCGCTCACCCCTGTCGGCATCGTCGATGTGAGGACCTCGATGTTCTCTTTGGAGCGGATCATGTCCTCCAGATGCTTCGCGAGCTTCTCCGGATCGTATCCATCCAGGTCCCTTAATCGCCTGCCTTTGATGGCGCCCCCGAGCTCGTTTGATTTCTCGACAAGATAAACCTTGAAGCCCTTCGATGCGATTATCAGGGCCGCTGACATCCCAGCTATGCCTCCGCCAACGACCATCGCGCCGGGCGTCAGAACACCGAGGATCTGCTCCCTCGGCTTCGCAAGCCTTACGTTCGCGGTCCCCATCCTCACGAGCGTTCTTGCCTTGTCGGTCGCCTTGTCCGGCTCGTGCTGGTGCACCCAACTGTCAAGCTCTCTGATGCTGACAAACCCGACCAAGTTCGGATTCATGCCGGCCTGTCTGCAGGTATCCTGAAAAAGCTTGAGGTGGCTCCTCGGGCTGCAGGCCGCGATCAGTACACGGTTCAACTTCTTGTCCTTTATCTGATCCTGGATGAGCTTTTGGCTGTCCTGCGAACAGGCGTACATGCATTTCTGAGCGTGAGCTACGTTCGGCAGCGTAGCTGCGTAGTCCGTGACCGCGTCGACGTCCACGACAGCGCCAATATTCATTCCGCAACTGCAGACGTACACGCCCACCCTTGGTGACTCGGTCTCGGAGACTGGCATCTCCTGCACCGTTGTGACCTCCTCCGGACAGGACCTCAGGTCGCTCCTTTCGGCTGCCATCGCAGCCACGGCAATCGCTTCCGTCACCGTGTTCGATATGTCGTCCGGTCCTCTGGCGCATCCGCATGCGAACACGCCCTCGGCCGTGGTGGAAACCGGACCGTTGCCCCCGCCCTTCACAAAACCGTACTCGTTCAGTTCGATGCCGAGCGTCCGGGCGAGTTCTTCCGTTCCTCTGCTCGGTATGATGGGAGGACAAAGCACGAGGAGGTCGATAATCTCGGTGATGACATTGTCCGTCTGCCTATCGTGATGCTTCACGCGCAGGCACTGGTCCTCATCCTCCTCGATGTCACCTGGCAGACCGCATATGTACTGTATCCCCATCTCCTCTGAGCTCCTCCGGATGAACTCCTCGTGGCCCTTGTTGATGGTCCTGAGGTCATTATGGAACACGAGCACATCAGACCCCGGCAGATGCTCTTTTGTCAGAACGCCCTCCTTCGTCGAGTACATGCAGCAGACTTTCGAGCAGTACTCCTTGCACCACTGGGACCTAGATCCGGCGCACAAAATGATTCCGACTCTCGATGGAGGCTTCCCGTCCGAGGGTCTGAGTACCTGCCCCTTCGTGGGACCAGAGGCGTTCAGCATCCTCTCATACTGCATCGAATTGATTACGTTCTTGTAGATTCCGTATCCGTATCTCCTCAAGTAGTCTGACCTGTAAATGTCAAATCCAGTAGCGACGATGATAGAGCCAACCTCTACCTCGACCCTTTCCTCTTCGTCCTCGTAGTCGATTGCCCCGGTCGGGCACTTCTTCTTGCAGATCCCGCATTTGTCCTTGGTGAGCTTCAGGCAATGCACGGCATCGATCGTCGCGACCCTAGGCACCGCCTGGGGGAACGTGATGTATATGGCGGGTCTCTCCCCAAGGTCTTCGTTGAAATCGTCAGGGACGTGTTTGGAAGGACAGTCCTCGACGCAAATGCCGCAACCGGTGCATTTCCCCTCATCGACATATCTTGGCTTCTTCGTTATCGTGACCCCAAATGTGCCGTCCTGGCGACGCTCGACCGCAGTGACCTCCGAGAACGTGAGCAAATGGATTCTCGGATGCCTGGAGGCTTCGACCATCTTGGGCGCGAGTATACATATCGCGCAATCTAGCGTAGGGAATGTCTTGTCCAGCTGCGCCATCCTGCCCCCGATCGAAGGGTTGCGTTCGACTAGAAAAACATCATGACCTTGATCGGCGAGGTCCAAAGCAGAGGAGATCCCGGCGATGCCCCCGCCAATCACCAACACATTCCTGAGTGCGTCAGTCACGTTATCTCCGCCCACAGAGGCGTCTCTTAGACAGATGCCTACGAACTTCGGATTCATAAGCGGAGTATAATACCTTTTCGGGCTACCCAGACAATCTCTATCACGCCAAAATAATACAGGAAAAGTATATAGGTTAAATTCATTTCCGCGACGAAACCGCGGGACAACCTACGACGAGATTAGGGTGCTCTCACAAAAGCGAGGGGGAACAGCGTTGTTGAGGAAAGAGAATCTAGGGAAGCGCCTTCAAGAGTTTCACGCACGCCTCGACCGCATCCCTGCCCTTGTCGATTCTGTCCTCTGCCTGCAGTCTCGTCATTCCCGGTCCGGTGATGCCGAGTGTCACAGGTTTGTCGTATTCAAGGGCCAGATCGGTGATCTTCCTCGCTGCGTGCTGGATGACGATGTCATCGTGCTCTGTCTCCCCTTCAATGACCGCGCCGAGCGTCACCACGCCATCGATCTGTGCATCCTTCAGCATCTGCTTTATCGCGATCGGCATGTCGAACACGCCTGGGACCGTGACGATCTTCGCAATGTTCACGTCAAGGAACTTGGCATGCTCCTTCGCCCTCTCCAACATCATCGAAGTGATGTCGAAGTTGTACTCAGACACTACTATCCCGATATTGTATTTCTTCATCTTCTCACTCCTTGATAGACCCGGCGTCCTCGAATCCCTGCCTCAGTCCCTTGCCGACATTCTTTGTTAGTACGTCCGGCCTGAAAAGCAGGTTGTAGGCGTTCCGGGCATGTTCCCGTGATCTCCTGTCGGCCAACCAGGCGAGCGTATTCTCATCCTTCGCCTCATCCTCGTGGACGAAGATCTCGATGACGTGCCGGTTGGTCATCAGCTGCGCCTGGATTATTCCCTGCGAAGCCTCGTGCGCGCAGGTCTTGTCTATGGGTGCGGCGCCAGGCATTCCGAGGGCTATGACGAGGTCGCAGCGGCTCTCCTCGATTAGCTTCTTGCATGCCACTGGAAGGTCTTTGACCCCTGGCACCGTGTATCTGATGATCTTGAATCCAGTTCCGGTCTTCTTGAGCTCGTCAATCGCACTGCCACCCATGTCGTATCTGGCAAAGGTCGTATCTGCGATTCCGATGACTTTCATTTCTCACCCTCGGCCTTGTCGATCTTCTTCTTGAATGTGTACCAGTCCACGATTTTCTGGATGATCTTCCTGGTGCCGTTCAGGTCGTCCTCGTATTTCGACAGGCGTATGACCTTGGCGGCTATGCCTCGCTTCTTGAGCTCGCCCTCCAGGTCATTCTCATCGAATTGCTGGTCGTAGCCCAATGCGATGATGTCCGGTCTTATCTCACGGACGATGTCGAAAATGTCACCTTCCTTCCCGAGATATGCTTTGTCGACTGGTTTCATTGCTCTAATCAGTTCGAGTCTCATGGATCCGGGGGTAACGGGCTCGTGCTTCCTCTTCCTCACTGTTGAATCGGTGGCGACAACGACGACTAGTTCGTCCCCAAGTCTCTTTGCCTCGTAGAGGTAGTGAAGGTGACCAGCGTGCAGAATATCGAACACACCAGTTGCCAACACCCTCGTCATCTAGACCACTCACCGCCTCTCCAGGCCCTGACAATCTCGCTCCCTTCCAGGTAGCAGAGGCCATGATTTTTCGCGTATTCCCTGGCCTTCTCCTTCGAGAGTGAGTTACCGTCGTCCCCCATCATCTCACAGATTGTCGCACTAGGTGTCACTCCAGCCATGACCATCAAGGCAGTCGTGAGCTCGGTGTGGCCGATCCTGGACACGAGCAGGTTCTTTCTCGCGTTGAGGAGGTACACGTGTCCGGGGGCTCTGAACTGCCGACCGAACTCGTCCTTCGCCCAACCGTTATCCTGGCCGAGGGAGGTCTTTGCGAGCTTCGTGAACTCGGTTATCGTCAGCGCCCGGTCGTTGTCTGTGATTCCCGTGAAGGTCTTCCTGTGATTTATCGTGATGGAGAACGCTGACTTGGCATCATATGGTATGTCGTTAGGGGTCAGCTTTGAGAGGACCGGGTAGCTGGCGGAGACGTCACTGAACACGTCGGCAAGGTAAGGCGTGCCAATGCGCTCGCGGATGTCGTTGTGAACCGTGACGCATATGAGACCGCCCGCCTCCTTCCTCATTGTCCTTACTATCCCAGGTGTGACATTCTCGGAGGCCACGACCATGTCGGTCTCCCTCTCCCTGTTGTCGGAGTCGAATACAAGAACGATCTTGCCTTCGCGCAGGTCTCTCAGTGCTTTCATTATCTCAGCTGTCATCTTGCTCGCTCAGCAGCCATCGTGGATGATTATATTAGTCCTTATGTAACTACCATCGCAGTGGTAGCATTTCAAGAGGCGGTCGGCGGCCCGAAGCAGAGGCATCCGATGCGGCTCCAAGGCACTTCCCATTCACTGCTGAAAGGATTATAGTACCCCTGACCAATCACGCCAACATGCCTGAGCTTCTCGGCGATCTTGAGCGGATCTCGAGAATAGACAAGTCCGACATGCTGGGAATAATCTGTAGTTTCCCTGACCAGCTCAGGACATCCTTGTCCGCCGCACCCAGGTTGAAGTTCAACGGAAGTAAGGTGTGCGTGTGCGGGATGGGCGGGTCGGCGATAGGAGGGGACATACTCTCCGAGCACCTCTGTGAGAGATCCGACGTCCTGCTCTCGGTCGTTCGCGGCGTGAAGCTCCCAGCATGGGTCGATGAAAATACGCTCACGATCATCATGAGCTACTCCGGCAACACCCGGGAGGCTCTGGCGCTGTTCGACGATGCCGGGGACCGTGGCTCGCTTCTCGTTGCGATAACATCGGGAGGGGATCTTCTCACGAGGTGCGAGGAAGGCAAGTTCCAGGTCGTCACCATCCCTTCTGGCATACAGCCCCGAGCGGCACTCGGTCACTTGCTTGGCTCAGCCGCGTCGGTGCTTGAGTCCGCCGGCGTGTCCACACCACGTTCGGATATCAGAGCCATGCTGAAGGAGTTGGGGTCATTCAGAGACACTCTCGTTCCAGGAGTCCCTGCGAGGCGGAATGCCGCGAAGCGGATTGCCAAGAGGTTGCTTAGTAGAATACCGATCGTCTACGCCCCGAAGCCCCTGAGGCCTGCCGCGACGCGCTGGCAGACGCAGATCAACGAAAACGCCAAGATGATGGCAGCCAGCGGAGAGATTCCAGAGATGGATCACAACCAGATCGTCGGATGGATCGAGGACAGAAGGACGACGAAGTGCATCCCGGTCGTGCTGAATAACGAATCGTGCGGGAATCTGATCGGCAGAATCGTGGACGAGACAGTCGGGATGCTCAGGGATAGCGGTCTGGAGCCGGAGGTGGTCGACCTCCCAGGAAATGACAACCTGGGTGCGATGGTCCACGGCGTCATATTGGGTGACTTCGTCAGCTTCTACCTCGCGATGCTCAAGGGCGTCGACCCTACGCCGGTGGCATCGATTCAGGAGTTGAAGAGGAGAATCGGCTGAGTGCCGCTCCATCTGCGCACCGAATTCGGCCTCAGCATGTCGAAAGCAGCATGTTGTTTCGAGTTCTCGCAATCCGATCCTGAGAAATCCCCGATGCCCTGTCAAAGATTACCAATACGTTTTTTATGCAGTTCCATCATTTGGTGTCGTGAGCCAATGAAGGAAGACGCTCTCTGGATTAGAGAACAAGTGAAAGCACACAGCAAGTGGTTCGAGGAGTCGCTTCCTCTCATAGCTTCAGAGAACCTCATGAGCCCGATCGCCAAGGAAATGATGGTCTCGGATTTCCACGACAGATACGCCGAAGGCATGCCGGGCAAGCGTTTCTACCAGGGAAACGAGTTCGTGGACCGCGTCGAGATACGCTGCATGGAACTCGCCCAGAGGCTCTTCAAGTGTTCTTTCTCCGACGTCCGCCCGATTTCCGGGACGGTGGCGAACATGGTCGCGATCTACGCGCTCACCAGTCCGGGGGATCTGATATCGACATGCGCGCTCTCGAACGGCGCGCACATCTCCACCGCGACCTTCGGGGCCGTTGGTTTCAGGGGCGTCAACACTGTCAACTATCCTTGGGACTCCGAGAACATGAACATAGATGTCGATGGTACAAGGAAGCTTCTTCTCAAGGAGCGCCCGAAAGTCGCTCAATTCGGTTTGTCGGTCTTCCTCTTCCCGACACCCATCAATGAGCTCCAGGATGCATTCCAAGAGATCGGATGCGATGTGTGGTACGACGCCGCGCACGTTCTCGGACTCATTGCAGGAGGGAAGTTCCAGGACCCGTTGAGAGAGGGTGTGACGATCTTGACGGCAAGCACGCACAAGACCTTTCCGGGCCCGAATCATGGAATCGTTCTTGCTGACAAGATACCTGAGGATATGGAGAAGAGGATACGGAGGGCGGTTTTCCCTGGGGTCACGAGCTCTCATCATCTGCACGCGATGGCAGCATTGGCGGTAACCCTCGCGGAAGAGGAGATATACGGCAAGCGCTACGCCACCCAGACGATCAAGAACGCGAAGGCCCTCGGTCAAGTGCTGCACGAGCTTGGCCTGGAGGTACTTTGTCCGCACCTGGGCTTCACCGAATCGCACACGATAGCGGTTGACGTTTCGAAGCACGGCGGAGGCGAGGAGGTCGCGAAGAACCTCGAGCTTGCGAACATCATCGCCAACAAGAACCTTCTTCCCGGGGACGAAAGCCCCGTTCGACCGAGCGGGATAAGGCTCGGCTCTCAAGAACTGACCCGGGTGGGCATGAAGGAGAGCGAGATGAAAGAGGTCGCCAGACTCATATCAAAGGTCGTCACCGACAAAAACAAGATCGAGAAGGTGAGGTCTGAGGTCAAAGAGCTTAGGAAGGGCTTCACGAAGATCCACTATTGCCTGGGCGAGGGCGAGGAGGCGTACGAGTATCACGACTTCTTCTGAACTCTCTTCGCTCTCATCTCATCGAGGAGCTCGCAGGCCATACATCTCTCCTTAGGGGTGGGCTCCCCGCAACGGCACAGGTTCAGAGAGGCGGGCGGGTAATGCTCCCTCAACATCGGGAGGATGGCATCGTAACTCGTCAGTATCGAATGCTTCGTGCCGGGGCTGCGGCTTTCCATCGTGTCGATCAATTTCCTGTACTCGTTTCTGAGAGCCTCGTCTGCATAAGGACAGACGTCATCGGAGAAGGGTATGCCCCGCAACATCGCGTAGAGGTACACCTCCTTCTCCGGGATGCTGCGCAGGGGCTGGATCCTCGGGATCAGACCGGGTTGTACCTTCCTGTGAGGGCCCAGCCTCGCCAACCGCTCGACGTCGGCCCTTGTGAAGTTCATCATAATCGACTGAGCGGTGTCGTCCAGATTCAATCCGGTTGCGATGGCGTCCGCGCCAATCTCCCTGGCGACCTTGTTCATGCACTTCCTTCGGAGGACGCCACAGTAAGTGCACGGCGTCTTCTCTCCGATGCGCTTCGCTATCGTGTCCATTGTGATTCGGAACTCGTCCTTGAACGATACAATATGATGCTGGACCCCGAGGCTTTTCGTCAAGGTCGCAGCCTTCTCAAGAGTGAGCGGTCGGTATTCCTTGATACCCTCATCGACGGTCACAGCGCTCAGTTCGACGCCGGGCCTGGGAGCCAAGACGTCTGCGAGTATTGCAAGGGTGACAGAACTGTCCTTTCCACCGGAGAGGGCGACAGTGATGCGGTTCTTCTCGTCTAGGTCGATCTGCCGTCTGATCTCCGTCTTCGCCCTGCTTTCGACGTATTCTTGGAAATGGCTTTGGCAAAGGTGACTGCCATTATAGCGGATGAACGTCACGGCCTCTTTGCCACACTTGCTGCACTTGACCACGACATGTCAAAACCTCACCTTGACTAAAACGTTTCGGGAAGAGGACAGCGTACGATGAGATTCTCTTGGTCCGTGAGGCCCCATCATCCTCTCCGTTCGGCCGATGGCCGACAACATCCATCTCCAGCACACCCAACGCAAAGTATTTTCATTATGAAATCGCTAGGGCCGTCTGAACTTGCATGAATGAGATATGGATAGAGAAATACCGACCGAGGGCTCTCAAGGATGTCGTCGGTCAGAAAGAGATCATTGACCGTCTTCAGTCGTATGCCCGGTCGGGAAACCTCCCTCACCTTCTGTTCGCCGGGCCGGCGGGGACAGGGAAAACGACGTCAGCATTGGCCCTGGCGCGTGAGCTGTTCGGAGAGGGCTGGCAGCAGAACTTCATCGAGCTCAACGCTTCCGACGAGAGGGGCATAGATGTCGTCAGGGGCAAGATCAAGGAGTTCGCCAGAACTTCGCCGATCAGCGGCTCCAGTTTCAAGATAATATTTCTCGACGAGGCTGATGCTCTCACTTCCGACGCCCAGGCAGCGCTCAGAAGGACGATGGAGCGGTACAGCAAGACCTGCAGGTTCATCCTGTCCTGCAACTATTCGTCCAAGATAATCGAGCCGATCCAGTCGAGATGCGCTGTGTTCAGGTTCAGACCCCTCAGGGCCGAGGACGTCAGGAAGGCTCTGAAGACCATCTCTTCGAAGGAAGGCCTGAAGATATCCGACGATGCCATGGAGGCGCTTATCCACATAGCTCAAGGGGACCTCAGGAAATCGATAAACTCCCTGCAGGTTGCCGCCACTTTGGACCAGGAGATCACGATCGATGTGGTGTATCAGACCACCGGGACCGCGAGACCGGACGAGGTCAAGGCGATGCTCGAGACCGCCCTGACTGGGGATTTCATGGGGGCGAGGAACATGTTGGACGAGATAATGATAAACTACGGTCTGTCCGGCGAGGACATAATCAAGCAGATCCACAAATCCTTCTTCGACCTCAAGATTCCGGACGTCGAAAAGGTCAAGCTGATCGACAAGACCGGCGAAGTGGAGTTCAGGATCGTGGAAGGGAGCAACGAGCGGATACAGCTCGAATCGCTGCTGGCATATCTGGTCGTCGTTGGAGAACCCAAGAAACGGGGGTCTTGATCCTCACCCACCAGCGGTTTCAATGAGGTCAGAGCAGCTTCATTGATTTCGGCAACGTATTTATACTCCGTTCATATTCCCAAGGGCGGAACTACTATGGCACGTTTCAAGGAAGCCGACGAAAGGATTCTCAACAAGAAGATCTGCATGAAATGCTACGCGAGGAATGCCCCGAGGGCGACGCGTTGCAGGCGATGCGGATATGACCACCTGCGGCCGAAGGCCAAAGAGAGCAGGAAGACTTAGGCTTCTCGTGCGTCGAACCTACAGTGGATTCCAGCCTTTGGACAGCTCCTTCTCAGTGCGGCATTTGGAAGCCTGACCGTCGCTTTGCATTCATCGGTGTGGAGACCGGCAGTATCAAATCGTCGAGTTGGGGGAGATAGGTTTTTAACATTCTCGCATCATGTCATGACCACAGCGGCACAAGACCGAACCAGAATCCCCTCCGGAGGCAATCGCTTGAGCAAGGTTCTAATCGTCGACGACAACGCGGCAGTTCTCGATGTCGTTTCTGAACTCGTCTCTTCCGCAGGTTTCACGCCGATCACCGCTTCAGGCGGAAAGGAGTGTTTGGAGAAGGTCAACTCGGAGCAGCCCGACCTCATACTTCTGGACATCAACATGCCCGACCTCGACGGCTGGAGCATACTGAGGGAGCTCAAGGAGAAGGGTCTGACCGACAAGATCAAGGTGATGATGCTCACTGCGACCACCGACATCGGGACGGACATCTTCGGTCTCCAGGACGTCGTGTCCGGGTATATTCGGAAGCCCTTCAATAACAGCGAGCTCGCCGACAGGTTGAAGGCGGTCCTCGAACAACCATCAGAAACCCTTCTGGTGGCCAAGGAGAAGGAGCCCAGCGGCTTCACAAGGCTCTTCAGACGGGGGAAGCCCGGCGGAACCGCCCCGGAGGGGATGGAGAAGGCGATGAAGTCCGCGAAGAGGTACGAGCTTCGCAGAGGGTTCGGCTATATCGTAAAGGAGCAGAAGCCGAAGAAGTCCTTCGAGATCTTCGTCGACCAGGCAACCCACAAGATCCAGGGGCTGTGCGTCACGAGACAGCATCCGGACATCATAAGGAAGGAGTGGGGCCTTGAGAAGACTCCGATCATCTGGCTGAGCAACCAGCTCGGCAAGGTATACGTCAACCCGACGAACATAGGGATCCTGAGCGACACGATCATCCGCTTCGTCGAGAAAAGTGGGGACAGCATCGTCCTGATCGACGGCGTTGAGTTCCTCATGGTCAACAACGACTTCACGAAGGTGCTCAGGATGATCCATCACATCACTGAGGCGGTGATGGAGTACAAGTCGAGGCTCTTGGTCTCCGTTGATCCGCGGGCCCTGGACACGAGGGAGATGGCCCTGCTCGAGCGCAACATGGAGATCATCGACGCGATGGAACCCGCCCCCTCGAAACCTATTAGGTAATCGAACCCGATTAACCTCATCGTCGCGACATTCGACTTGGGGGATATCAAGGTGGGAGATTCTAGCATAGTCAGGATTTGGGCTCGGGAGGTTCTGGACTCTAGGGGGAATCCGACGGTCGAGGCTGAGGTGCGCACGCCGTCGATCGTCGCCACGGGAATAGCGCCCTCCGGTGCTTCTACCGGCACACACGAGGCCCTTGAGCTCAGGGATGGAGGGAAGCGTTTTGGCGGGAAGGGCGTGCTGAAGGCCGTCGAAAACATCAGGAAGGTTATCGGGCCCAGGCTTGAAAGCATGGACGTCATGTGTCAGAAGGACATCGACAAGGCGTTGATTGAACTGGACGGCACGCCGAACAAGTCGAGGCTCGGTGGAAACGCGATCACGGCCGTCTCACTCGCTTGCGCCAGGGCAGGTTCGATGTGCATTGGCGTACCTCTGCATGAGTACCTAAGGAAGGGGAGCGATGTTCTCCCCGTTCCGATGATGAATATCATCAACGGCGGGAAGCATGCTGGTAGCAATCTCAAGATCCAGGAGTTCATGGTCGTTCCCGCTGGAGCGAAGTCGTTCACGGAAGCCTACAGGATCGGTTCAGAGGTATACCAGGCTCTGAGAGTCATACTGAAGACGTCCTACGGCGTCGGGGCGATTAATGTCGGGGACGAGGGCGGCTTTGCGCCCCCGTTCGACACCACCCGGGAGGCCCTGGACGCAATTGAAAAGGCGATCCGCTCTGCAGGCTACGGGCCAGGGAGGGACGTGTTCATGGCGCTCGATTCGGCCGCGAGCGAGTTCTATTCGGACGGTCGGTACGGAGTGGACGGCAAGAAGCTCAGCGCCGAGGAGTTGATCGACTTCTACGCGGGCCTAGCAGCAGAATACCCGATTGTCAGCTTCGAGGACCCCCTCGATGAAGATTCCTTTGACGAGGCGGCTCTGATGACGAAGCGTCTGGGAACCAGAGTGCAGATCGTCGGGGATGACCTGTTCGTCACGAATGTGGAAAGGGTCAGGAAAGGAGTGGGAATGGGCGCCGCGAACGCGATGCTCCTCAAGGTGAACCAAGTCGGGACGGTGACCGAGTCGTTCGGAGCGGCGGACTTCTCGTTCAAGTCCGGCTATAACGTGGTCGTCAGTCACCGTTCTGGTGAGACCGAGGACACGTCGATTTCTGACATCGCTGTCGCACTCGGCTGCGGTCAAATCAAGTCTGGAGCGCCAGCGAGGACGGAGAGGACGGCAAAGTACAACAGACTGCTCAGGATAGAGGAATCGCTTGGCTCGAAGGCCAGATTCCGGGGATTGGCGGTGTACAGGAAAAGCGTTTGAGGTCCCTGGTGGACAGCTGGTGAGCGCATCGCGATGACAAAAAGGGTTTTAATAGTCGCCGAATCAATCTGAAAACTGGTGCCACTTATGGAGAGAGCCGTCGTGGTCGTCGACATGATCCATGATTTTGTCTATGGCAAGTTCGGGAGCGAGAGGGCCCAGCGGACCGTACCATGTATTAAGAAGCTGCTCACCGAGGCGCGTAAGAAGGGCATGCCGGTGATCTACCTGAAGGACGCGCATGGGAAGGGCGACAAGGAACTGGAGGTCTGGGGGGAGCATGCGATGAAGGGCACGAAAGGGTCGGAGATCATCCCGGAGATCACCCCCCAGAAAGGGGATTACGTCCTGGAGAAGACCCGGTACAGCTCCTTCCACGAAACGGGATTGGATGGATTACTGAATAAGTTGGGAGTGAAGGAAGTGATCCTGGCGGGTGTGACCACGGACATTTGCGTGAGGCACACCGCCGCGGACGCCTTCTTCCGAGGGTATAGTGTGACGGTGCCGTCCGAGTGCGTCGAGACGATCTCGGACGACGCTCAATGCAAGGCCCTCGACGAGATGAAGAGACTCTACAACGCCAAGATCGAAAAGCTGGACAAGGTGATGACCTGAAGAGATTCTTCAGTGCTACTGACGACGACATACTGAGGGGACGTACGACCGACGTCTATTTCACCCGGACGATGGAGGTCCTGAAGGCAAAGGGGATGCTTGGGGACAAGGCTCTGTCGGAGTTCACGGTCAGCGAGCTCCCTAGAGGCTGGCCCTGGGCTGTGTTCTGCGGATTGGAAGAGGTTCTCAGACTGCTGGAGGGACGGAACATCGATCTCTGGGGGATACCAGGGGGAACGGTCTTCAGGTCTAGGGCCGCAAATGGCGTTCGGGTGCCGGTGCTCACGATCAACGGTCCTTATTTGGAGTATTGCGTTTACGAGACCCCGATGCTCGGGATGATCTGTCATTCGAGCGGCGTGGCGACGATGGCCGCCAGATGCAAGAAGGCGGCCGGCGACAAGAGAGTGATCGCGTTCGGGATTAGGAGGATGCACCCATCGATGTGTCCTGCACTCGACAGGGCATCATTCATAGGCGGATGCGACGGCGTCTCATCGCTGCTCGGGGCCGAAACGATAGGCGAGAGGCCGAGCGGGACCATGCCCCACGCGCTCATCGTGATGATGGGTGACCAGCGGAGGGCGTTCAAGGCCTTTGACAAGGTGGTGGACCTGAAGGTTCCAAGGGTCGCGTTGATCGACACTTACTCCGACGAGAAGGCGGAGGCGATAATGGCCTGCGAGTCGATCAAGGACTTGTACGCCGTGCGCCTGGACACTCCAGGATCGAGAAAAGGTTCATTCCCGGATCTCATCAGGGAGGTGCGTTGGGAGATGGACATCCGCGGGTATGATAAGGTCAAGATCTTCGTGTCGGGGGGACTGAACGAGAGATCCATCCCTCCCCTTGTGAAAGCTGGGGCGGACGGGTTCGGCGTCGGGACCAGCATCAGCAATGCTCCGACCGTTGATTTCGCAATGGACATCGTGGAGAAAGACGGAAATCCGGTCGCTAAGAGGGGGAAATATGGCGGCCGAAAATACGTGTTCAGATGCCCGGACTGTCTCGGTTTCGGCGTCACACATGACAGAGACGACGTCCCTTCTTGTCCGAAGTGCGGGATAGAGATGGATTTGATCGAGAGGATGTTCTTGAAGAATGGCAAACGGACAGAACGGGAGCTCACGCCGAAGGAGCTGAGGTCAAGAGTTCTGAGTCAGCTGGAGAAGATCGAACTCGAACCGATCTGATTTGCGTGACTCTCTATCGATAGGATGGTGGATGACGGTGGATGCAGGGGAGTTCAAGACGAGGATTGAGCTGGTCGAGAACTACAAGCTGAAGGTGAGCTTCAACTCCGACAAGATCGAGGACATCTTCGTGGACGAGCCAGAGCCTCTCGGAAGCGGCGAATATCCCAATGCGGGCAGACTCCTAGCCGCTGCTGTCGGGAGTTGTCTTTGTGCGAGCCTCGCTTTCTGCTTGAGGAAGTCGAGATCGGGCGTGACCTCGATTACGGCAGAGGTGTTCACAACGCTGGAGAGGAACGAACGGGGGAGGCTGAGGGTGACTTCGATGGCCGTCAGACTCCAGCCCCAGGTCGATGATCCGGCAAAGCTGGAGCGATGCAAAGGCATTTTCGAGGACTTCTGCGTCGTCACGCAGAGCGTGCGTCATGGGATAGACGTAAAGGTCGACGTCAAGTCTCCCGTTTCACCCTCATGAGGTGTCTGTTCAGGTTCGAGCGCCAGTCCCTGTCATCGACGCTCCAGATCTTCAAACACAGGTCGAGCCGCCTGGTAAGATCTCTCTGGAATTCTTCAATTGACGGGCAGATGGTGAGGTCCACGGTCCTTTCAGCGTTCCGTTTCAAGCGACCCCTGAGCTTCGAGGGAGACCTGCTCAATTCCCACATCTTCCAGTGTCTGTCGCCCTCCCTTCCGAGGGTTTCGTATTTCTTCGTGGTTTCTTCAGAGTCGTAAACGAGTAACAGATCAACGTCGCTTGGGTCATCTTTCCCTTTGATGAAGCTTCCAAAGATGTAGACCTCCTTGATGTACATCGGGAGATCGTGAGTCTCAATCTCGTTCATCAGTCTCTCGAGTTTCTTGTAGAGCCAATGCCACCTTCCGTATCGGAAGGTATTTGCGGCCGGCGGCATGATTGAATATCAGGACGGATCGCAGAAATAACCCTTTTCGTCCAACCTTTCCTCTGGGCCCGAATCGATTGCTTCAGGCTGGGTGAGTAGTCTTTTGCGTCCTGTTGGGGGCTGGGAAGGTGCTGGTCCCAGTCGGCTAGGTTTCTGAATGTCATTCAACAGAAATACTTATTGTCAGCCTCATCAATCATGATGCGATGATTGACGAAAAGGACCTCGCGATACTAAGGGAACTCGAGACGGATGCCAGCAGGAGCACAAAGGCGATCGCAAAAGCGCTGAGTATGCCTCGCGCGACGGTCCACGAAAGGGTCAGGAAGATGCGGGAGAAGGGGATCATCCGCGGATTCACCGTGATTCCGGACTACTCGAAGCTAGGCGAACCCATCTCCGCCTTCATCCTTGTCTCCTTCCTGCCGAACAGTTCCGTGTCCCAGAGAGAGCTGGCCAAGAAGATATCGGAGTTGGAAGGGGTGCGGGAGGTTCATCTGATCTCCGGCGAGTACGACATACTGCTGAAGGTCAGAGGCAAGTCGATGGAAGACATCGGTTCGCTGGTGATTGACAGGCTTCGGCAGATCGAGGGCGTCGGCAGGACGATCACCTGCGCTTCGTTCGCTACGGTCAAGGATGAGCCCTGATTTTACTCTATTAGAGGCGACTCGATAGGAATCAAAATGCTCGTGAGAAAGAGAAGAAAAGAATTAATTTATAATAATCATAGAATAGATTGTTCTTACCAGCGATTTTCGATGACTGGTATTGTACAATAATTATCATGACTTTAGACCGTTTAGGAAACCTTTAAGTCTTTACTCCGGATAATGTCTTTCGCTTGCGGAAACGCGAGTCGGGGCCAGTTTTACCAGCCTGTGAAATGGGGTCGTAGTCTAGACTGGTTGGCACGTCCATCGGGGGAGATAGATGGAAGTTGATCATAGAATAGCGGATGCTTCGTCCGGCGCATCCCTAGCACCGGCGACTGAGATACGTCCAGTCGGATCCGGAGAGTCGAGATTGACGTCGGGCATCGACAAGGCGAGGACGGGATTCATCTCTCAGCCCCTCAGCTCTTCAAACTGTTTCTCTGCTCGGGGTGAGGTGATGTTCGGTATATATCCGAAAAGCAAGGCGTTGTGCTCGTGTGGGGAAATCGCCGAGATGGATTCCGCTGTCGTGAGATTGAAGCGCAGGTTGGGTAAGGATATCGAGTGCAGGTCGTGCAGGAACGAGAGGATCGCAAAAGAACTCGAGGCATTGGAATTGCATTTCTCAGGTCAAGACGAGGAAGAGGGTTCGTAGCCCTCTTCACTTCCATTTCTCTGCACGGCATTTCAGAATTACCTCATTTGGACGTGATATTTGAAGGAAACCTATTTAACCGTCCATATCCGCTTCAAATCTAATCAATCCGCGGAGCGTGTAACAATGGGAGTTTTCACGGACCGTAATAAACTGGTGACGATGGAGAAAGCGGCTTCCATGATCAAGGACGGGGACATGGTCGCCGTCGGTGGCGGCCTGTGCATGAGGGAGCCGATTGCCCTGCTCCGGGAACTCGTGAGGCAGGGCAGGCGTGATCTTCATCTCGTCGGGACCGCTCATGGTTTCGACGTCGATTTCGCATGTGGTGGAGGGATAGCGATGGCTGTGCAAGAGACGCACGTCAGCTTCGAACAGGACTTTGGGCTCGCCCCCAACTACCGAAGGGCTTGCGAGACTGGCCAGGTGAAGATCAGGGAGAGCTGTTGCAACACGATCATCATGCAGCTTCGCGCAAGCGAGTTCGGCATCCCGTTCGTCCCGGTCCGGAGCATCAAGGGCAGCGACGAGATCAAGCTGCATCCCGAGTTCAAGCCGATGGTCGATCCATTCACGGGAAAAAAGGTCGTGCTCGTTCCGGCACTCGCCCCGGATGTGGCCATAATACACGCGCAGAAAGCGGACATCCACGGTAACTTGAAGATCATGCCGCCATACGTGGCGGATGTCCTTTTCATAAGGGCCTCGAAGAAGGTCATCGTGACTGTGGAGGAGATCATTCCCGAGAAGGAGATGATCGAAGAGGGGCCAACGATCCCATACTATGAGACGACGGCCGTGGTCGAGGCGCCGTTCGGTGCACACCCGACCAGCTGCTACCCCTATTATGCCTACGACAGGGAGCACCTCTCTGAGTACATGAAGTCGGCTAGGGAGAGCGCGGAAGCATTTAAGGAGAGGTACCTCAACAAGTACGTTTACGGCGTGAAGTCACCTGAGGAGTATCTGGATAAGGTCGGCGGTAAGGCGAAGAGAGATCGACTGGCCTCATGGACGGAGGGCCGGGAACGCTGGATGGAGTTGTTCACATATGAGTGAGAGATTCGAAGTCGGAATAGACGAGCTGTTCGTGGTTAACGTCGCGAGGACGATAAAGGACAGGACCACCGTTTTCCACGGGGTCTCCTCTCCGATACCGATGGTCGCGATGTATTTCGCAAAGCTCACCCACGCAAAGGACATGGTGTACTTCGGGGGCGTTTCGAGCGCTGTCGATCCAAATCCCCCATTCCTGCCCCCGACCACGAATGACTGGGTCATGATCCAAGGGCGTACAGCGATGGTGACCGTAGACAAGATCTTCGACCTCGCTCAGAGAGGCGAGCTCGACCGGTCCTTCTTCAGCGGCGCCCAGATAGATAAGCACGGGAATCAGAACGTCAGCATGATCGGCACGCCCGAGAAGTGCAAGGTCAAGTTTCCGGGAGGGGCTGGAGGATGCAATTTATCTGGGGACTGTGTGAACTACACAATATGGACGACGAGGCACAGGGCGCAGAAGAAGGGTGACAAGAAGTTCTTCACCCTTGTGAACAAGTGCGATTTCGTCACGAACGTAGGGCACGTTACACCGTACGGCCGGAGGGAAGAGCTCGACCTCGTGGGAAATGGGCCCGACTGGGTCGTTACCGAGTTGGGCGTGTTCGATTTTGACGAGAAGACCAAGGTCATGAGGCTGCGGTACCTCTATCCGGATACGACCGTGAACGACGTCATCGACAACACGGAGTTCGAGCCGGTGATCCATCCGGACGTCAGAGTGATGGACATGCCTGCGAGAGAAGAGGTCGAGATCATTAGAAAGATCGACCCGCTGGGCATTCGGAAGCTCGAGTACCCGGAGCGAGAGCTCTCGCGGCGCTTCGAGATATAGGGCATCATGACCGTGGGAAAAGGAGGCTTCAGATGAAGGACGAGAAGATCGACGCCATTTTCAACCCCAAGTCAGTGGCTTTGATAGGCGGATCGAACAAAGAAGGCAAGATGGGATACGTATTCGCGAAGAATATCACCAGCGGGTACGAGGGCAAGATCTACATGATAAACCCTTCCGAGGATCAGGTGTTCGGGCTGAAGTCATATCCAGACGTCAAGTCCGTTACCGAAGAGATCGATCTTGCTGTGATTGTCATTCCTGCCAAGGCCGTCCCCCCAGTGATGGAGGAGCTCTCTGCGAGACGAGCAAAAGCCGCCGTCGTCATTACCGCCGGATTCGGAGAGGCAGGACCCGAAGGGAAGAAGCTCGAAGAGGAACTGATGAAGGCGGCGAACAAGGGAGGTGTGAAGGTCGTAGGTCCGAACTGTTTCGGCATCTACAACTGCAACATCGGACTGAATGCCTCGCTCGGTGTCGGCACCCCTCCAAAGGGCGGCGACATATCGTTCGTCACTCAATCCGGAGCCTACGGCATGGCGATCCTGACGTTCGCTCTTGATCATCACATGCGTTTCGCCAAGGTCATGGCTCATGGGAATAAAGCGGGGATCGAGGACTATGAGGTCGTGAGATACCTCGGGCAGGACGAGGAGACCAAGGTGATCTGCCTTTTCCTGGAGTCCGTCGACAAAGGAAGGGAGTTTTTCGAAGAGGCGAAGAGGATCGCACTCACAAAACCCATCGTCGCAACCAAGACGGGCCGCACCGCTGGGGCCGCGAGGGCGGCCGCATCTCACACGGCTGCTATGGCCGGTACCTTTACCGCGTACGAAGCGGCATTCAAACAGTCCGGCGTGATCTTCGCCCGTAATGGGATGGAACTCGTCAACATCGCGAAAGGGCTGGACTGGCAACCTCTTCCGAAGGGGAACACGGTTGGGATAATCACCAACTCTGGAGGCACTGGCGTGGAGCTCGCTGACCTCTGCGAGGAAAACGGCCTCGTGGTGCCAGAACTTTCGGAAGGCATGCAGGCAAAGATAAGGGAACTGATTCCTCCGTACGCGAGCGCGAAGAACCCCATCGACATGACGCCTGTCTGGCCGAAGTTTGTCGAGCTATACTCCAAATGCATACGGATCATGTACGAGTCGAACGAAGTAGACATAGTCATTCCGATCATTCTTCAGAGGGCCGCGATGATGCCGGAGGTCTGCACCGCCGTGGCGGACACGGTCAACGATTGCCTGACGAAGGGCATGAGGAAGCCCACTTATGTCTGCTGGATATCGGTCAGGGATGCGCTCAAGAACATGGACTTATTGCAGAGCAAGCATGTTCCTTGCTTCGACTGGCCGGAGAGGACCGCCAGGGCAGTGGCCGCGATATCAGGGTACACTGAATTCCTCAAGAGGCGAGAGGTAAGTCTGGAGGGCAGGTGATCACATGAAGAGCGAAGCGAAGAAGATCATCGATGAAGCAAAGGCTGAGGGCAGGAAGTTCGTAACCGAACCAGAGGCAAAGGAGATTCTTAGATTGTACGGGGTCCCGGTGACCCGCGATGTCCTCTGCAGGACGGCGGAAGAAGCCGCGGTCGCCGCTGGCAAGATCGGGTACCCCATCGTCTTGAAGCTTGTCTCTCCTCAGATAGTCCATAAGACCGAGCTTGAGGCCGTAAGGTTGAATGTCTCGGGGGAGGAGGCCTTGAGGTCGGTCTTCCAAGAGATGACAAGTTCAGCTAGGGGGAGGATTAAGGACCTGCGAATCGACGGCATGCTGGTCTCCGAGACCGCGAAGGGCCAGGAGATGATCGTCGGGTCGATGAAGGATCCTCAGTTCGGTCAGATGATCATGTTCGGCCTTGGCGGGATCAACGTGGAGGTCTTCAAGGACGTCTCGTACAGGCTCGCCCCGATCGAAGAGATCGACGCGAGGGAGATGATCTCCGAGCTACAGGGGAGGAAGCTGCTGGAAGGGTTCAGAGGCCACGAGGGTGTGAATATGGACGAGCTCGTCACTACCTTGATGGCGGTCTCGCGCCTGCTCGCCGACTTCCCCGACATCGACGAGATGGACCTCAATCCCCTCTTCGGGGACAAGAACGGAGTCAAGGTAGCGGATGCGCGCATAATGCTTCACTGATTACGCGAAATGCGTGTTAATCGGAAATCCCACACGGTGAGCACTTCCGGATGACCATCGTGGAGCGTGTTCCCTGAAGCAAACGTATTTATTACATCTACTCACTTGATGAGAAAGAGGGGGGTTTTTCTGAGCAAAGAAATGACGTCAATGCAGCGGTTTGAAGCAGCGCTGAACCATGAGACGCCTGACTACGTTCCGATCTCGTTGTTCGGAGGGATTTTCGAGGTCCATTTCGTCCCCGGCATGGACGTGGTCCGGTATGGTACGAGCGGCGCGAACATGGCGAAGGCCCACATAGCCTTCTATGACACGATAGGTGGGGATACGATCTACTGCCTGTCTGACATGGGGCTGATCGTTCAGGGCTGGGGAGTTCGAATGAAGCTGCCCTCAGAGCCAGACATACACATGGCTCTGGACAAGTTCCCGGTGAAGGAACCGGGAGACTGGGAAAAGCTGGAGGTCCTTGACCCAAGGGTCGACGGCAGGATGAGGCTCTACCTCGACGCATGCAAGATCTGCCACGACAAGTACGGCGACAGGGTCCCGATCGGTGTCTCGCTTCCGAGCCCGATAACCACGACCACGCACGTCTGCTCCATGGAGGAGGTCATGGTCCACATGATGATGGAGCCCGAGGCGCTGAAGAAGGGTCTGGTCGCGATAACTCAGACCATCGCAGATTTCATAAACGAGTGCGTCGCGAACGGAGCTTACTTCGCTGGCTACCTGACGACCAGGGCGAGCAAGGAGATCACAACCGTCGAGCAGTACCGGGAGTTCGGTGCCCCGTCCGACGAAGAGGTCTTCAAGAAGACTCCGGGCATGGTTCACATCCCGCACATCTGCGGTGTGGAACCGATGTTCGAGGTCGTCGAGGACTACAAGAGGAAGTTCAAGAACGTCAAGGGAATCTCCTGGTGGGACAAGGGCGCGAAGCCGAACCTGAAGGACGCCAAAGAGAAGTACGGCAAGTCGCTTGCTCTGATGTCCGGCATAGACCACACGAACACGCTTGTCTCTGGAACCCCAGCGGACATTGAGGCGGAGATCAGGGACGCGTGCAAGACGGCAATGCATGGAAGCGGACTTGTACTTGCCCCGGGTTGCGAGGTCTCTCCGAAGACTCCATGGGACAACATGAAGGCCGCGATCAGCGCAGCCAGGAAATACGGGAAATACTGAGAAATACGTGGAATGATACGGTTCCACCTTTCTCATCTTTCAATTTTGTCCGCATCTTAGCTTTGAGGAAGTTGGTGACCTTGGTGCTAGACATGCGATCAGAAGCAATTGATATAGCCTGACGATAGGTGGTTGGATGAACGAGGAACAATACAAAATGGTTTACGACTGCGTGGTGAATGGAAAGATTAATGACGCTACCAAGATAGGCGAGAGTTTGAAGGCTGCCGGGATCGACAGCAAAGATGTCGGGGCGGTGCTGATCGATGCTATGAACAACGTGGGGCACAGGTACCGGGAGAGGGAGATCGCCCTCCCGCAACTCATACTAGCGACCCACTCATTCAAGAAGATGCTCGTCCCCTATGTGGGATCGTCTGCAAGCAGTTCCGGTGTTGTGGTCATGGGCGTTGCTCAGAACGACATACACGACATCGGGAAGAACCTGGTTGTCGGTATGCTGCAGGTCTATGGGTACAAGGTTCACGACCTGGGGAAGGACGTTCCGTTGGACAAGTTCGTCGAGCAGGCGAAGGCCACGGGCGCGAATGTGGTAGGCGCAGGCACTCTTCTGACGGCCACGATGCCGGAACTGGATACAATTCTACAGAAGTTGAAAGCCGCTGGCATGAAGGACAAAGTGAAGTTCATGGTCGGGGGAGCCCCGGTGACCACGACCTTCGCGAAGAGGATAGGGGCGGACGGCTACGCCGGTGATGCGATTCTTGCCGTCGAGCTGGTCGGAGAGCTCATGAAGGGCAATCAGGCCTATCTCGCTGCGAGCGAAGGCAGATCGTAGACCAATTGACAGTGATAGAAATGAAGACCGAGATGAGTCCTAGGGAGAGGGTCATCGCTGCCCTCCAACGAGAACCAGTGGACAGAGTGCCGGTAAGCGGTATGGCGTGGACGATAGGCGCCATGGCAGGTGGGTGCTCGACCAAGGAGTACGCCCAAAGTGGCGCCAAGATGGCGAAGGGGCAGATTGCGTTCTGGGAAAAGACTGGCGTCGATCTACTGCATCCAACATCGGACATGGGACAGACCGCTGAGGGTTGGGGCGTCAAGATGAGATACGAGGATGGCCTGACACCAATGCTCGACGTCTTTGCGGTGAATGAGCCCGAGGACTGGGAGAAGTTGACGATTCTGGATCCGATGAGGGACGGCAGGATGCACGTCACGATTGATGCGATCAAGGAGATCAGAGGAAAGCTCGGGGACAAGGTGTCAATAATGCCCTATGTGCCCAGTCCGCTGACCAGCGCCACGCACGTCTGCTATATGGAGCAGGTGATGATGGACATAGTTCTCAACCCGGATGCGTTGCACAAAGGCCTTAGGACGATGTCCGACACGATAGTAACATACATCGACGAGATCCTTGATGCGGGAGCCGATGGCGCGCTTTTCGCCACCACGCGTGCATCTGGAGAGATAACGACAGAGGAACAGTACGAAGAATTCGGGGCGGTTTATGACCGTCGGATTCTTAATGCTGTCAAGAAACAGGGTGGCGAGAACATACTCCACGTCTGTGGTGTGACACCTCATTTCAGACTCCTCTCTGAGTATCCAAATGCGAATGGCATCAACTGGTGGGACAGGGGAAGCAATCTGACCGTGGGGCAGGCGAAGGAGCGATACGGCAAGAGGATCTGTCTCGTAGGAGGGCTCGACCAGACAACGACGTTGATTCTGGGAGGACCAGAAGACGTGAGGAAGGAGGCTAAGCAAGCGATCGAGGCGGGATTCACCGACGGGACCGGGATGATACTCGCTCCAGGCTGTGAAATCTCGCCGAACACGATATTCGAGAACGTTAGGGCCGCGGTCGAGGCCGCGGAAGAGTTCGGCGTAAGATAGGGAAAGGGGGTATCTGTCCAAATGAAGGAAAATCTGTGTCTGGATGTCGCGATTATCAACGCGAACGTAATCACCGTCGACAAGAAGATGACGAAGGCCGAGGCCGTGGGCATCACAGGTGACAAGATAGCGGCCGTCGGGAGCAACTCGAGCATCCAGTCGATGGTTGGAAGCAAGACGAAAGTCATTGATGCGAAGGGCAAGACGGTCGTCCCGGGCATGCAGGATTCCCACATGCATCCGCTGTTGGTGGGTCACTTCGCGAAAGGGGTCCAGCTCGGCGACGTAAAGAACATCCCGGAGTTCCTTGAGAGGGTCAAGGAGAAGGCGAAGGTGATCCCCAAAGGTCAGATGATCCTGGGATTCGGGTGGAACCAGGAGAGAATGGACGAGCGGAGGTACCCGACTCGGTGGGAGGTCGACGGCGTGGCGCCCGATCATCCGGTGTTCTTGATTCATTGGAACGCTCACATCTATCTTATCAACACGATGCTGATGAAGCAGAAAGGCATCACGAAGGACACTCATGACCCTCCCGGCGGAACGATCGAGAAGAATGAGAAAGGCGAGCCCACTGGTGTGCTGCTCGAGAATGCGATCAATCTTGTCGCCCCAGGATTTCTTGAGACTGGCGCTGGCCTGTTCAGTTATGAGCAGAGCAAGGCCGCTTTGAAGTACTGCGCCGACAGGGCCGCGGAGTGGGGTCTCACCTCCATTATCGATATACTCGCTGGCGACGCGCAGGTAAAGGCGTACCAGGACCTCGAGGCAGAAGGCAAGCTACCGGTCAGAGTGAACTTCTATCTCGGCTATCAGTATTTGGACAACGCTGTTAATATCGGTCTTAAGAGCGGGTTCGGTGACCACAAGGTCAGATTCGCTGGCACGAAGATGATCGTGGACGGGTCGCTCAGCAGCCATACCGCCGCCTTGCGCGCACCGTATGTGGACATGCCTAGCACGAGCGGCATGATGCGCGTTCCCCGCGAAGAGATCAAGGACTTCGTTTCGAAGGCAACGAAGAACGGCATCAGGGTCGACATACACGCCCTCGGGGACGGGGCGATCGAGACGGTTGTTAGGATATTCAAGGAGGTGCTTAAGGAGTACCCGACCAAGGACCCGAGATTCAAGATCAGCCACTGCATAATCCAAGGAAAGGATCTCATCGAGGACTTCAAGAAGCTCAACATCATCGCGAACGTACAGCCCGTCTTCATCATGAAGGGACAGAACTGGATACCGAAGCTTGTCGGTCCAGAGAAGGAGAAGTACGCCCACCCCTACAAGTCCATGATGGACGCGCACGTGCACATGTGCTCAGGCACCGACGCGCCGATCGAGACGATGAACCCGTTCATGAACGTCTATGCTGTCTCGGTCAGGAAGGACCAGAATGGCGTCCCGGAAGGAGGGTGGCATCCCGAACAGAGAGTCCCTGTTGAGCAGGGTCTGCGGATGGTCACGATCGAGGGCGCCTATTCAACTGGCGAGGAAGATGTCAAAGGATCGATCGAGGTCGGGAAGTACGCGGACATGGTCGTTGTCTCGGACGATCCGCTAAAGGTCGCGCCGGACGAGATAAAGAACATCAAGGTCCTCATGACAATCGTCGGAGGAAAGGTCGTCCACCAGAAGGATTTCTAAACCCCTTCCGATACTCTTCTTTTTTCCCAGCTCTCTCTCTTCCTCGACGGCATTTCCTTTGATGCCGTTCTTTTCCGTATTGAATGAAGAAAAGGTTTATAGGAAGCGCTCGACGGTTAGCCCTCCTGAGATCACGGGGGAAACCGATGACCGCAGGAGAACTGAACAGGATTTCGATGAAGGTCGAGCCGCCCGGTCCAAAGGCGAAGGAGATACTCGAGAGGGACAAGAAGTACATGGCCACCACGAACAAGGTGATGCCTGTCGTGGCGAAGCGTGGCCAGGGAATGTACGTCGAGGACGTCGACGGAAACGTTTACCTGGACTTCCAGTCAGGCATAGCCGTCAACAACACCGGCCACTGCCACCCGAAGGTTGTGGAAGCCGTTCGGAAGCAGGTCGGAGAACTGATCCATTTCCCAGGTATCCTCCTCTCGCAGAATCTTGAGGGCGAAGTGGCGAAGAAGCTCAACGAGATCACTCCTGGCAGTTTCGACAAGAAGGTCTACTTCATGTGCAGCGGAGCCGGCGCCATCGACTCGGCCATCAAGGTGGCTAGATGGGCGACGGGTAGGCCGCGAAACATCGCTTTCATGGGTGCGTTCCATGGTAAATCGATTGGCGCTCTCAGCCTAACGGCGAGCAAGAACGCCTATCGCAAGGGATTCATGCCTGAGATGCCCGGTGTGGTGCATGTCCCCTACGCGTACTGCTACAGGTGCCCCTACAAGATGGAGTATCCAGAATGCGATGTGTACTGCGCCAAGGCGATCGACGAGATGTACCTCGAGAAGTTCATCCCACCGGAAGAGGTCGCCGCGATTTTCGTCGAGCCGATTCAGGGAGAGGGCGGATACATCGTCCCGCCGAAGGCGTGGCACGAGGAGGTCAAGAGGATTTGCGAGAAGTACGGGATCCTCTTTGTCGCTGACGAGGTCCAATCCGGGTTTGGAAGGACCGGCAAGTGGTTCGCCATCGAGAACTTCGACATCGTCCCGGACATAATGGTCATCGCGAAAGGCATCGCATCAGGTCTACCGATGAGCGCGTGCGTATTCAACGAGAAGTACGATATCAAGCAGCCAGGAGCTCACGCGACAACTTTCGGAGGCAACCCTGTAACATGCGCCGCGGCATTGGCGACGATCGAGGCGATAAAGGAAGAGAAGATGCTCGAGAACGCCACCAAGCAGGGGCAGTACATGTTACGGCGCCTCAACGAAATGAAGGAGAAGTATGAGATCGTCGGCGATGTCCGAGGCATAGGTCTCATGACCGCAATCGAGATCGTGAAGGACAAGAAGTCTAAGGCTCCGAACATGGAAACGAGGAACAAGATCTGTATGGATGCGATGAAGCACGGACTCCTCGTCCTCTTCTGCGGTGCGAGCAGCATCAGGATCATACCTGCTCTGAATGTCACCCGCGCTCAGATCGACACGGCCATGGAGATGTTGGAAAAGGAGATCAAGGCGAACTCCAAGTGATACTAAGGGGCTCGGTACTGGGCCCTTTCCCTTGGTTTCTTTCGTTTTTCCCAGTCCATTTGTCGTAATTGCATTTCCCACTCTCATTCCGAATACGCGTCAGGAATTCTGCAGTAGACTGCTCGCGGGACTTTCATCGACCCCTCCGTTGGGGTATAAGAGCCACATTCACGTTCATATCGAACAGGAGAACGTAAGTTGAGGGGGGTGGATCGATGGATCAGAAGGTGGGTCTCGAGATCGACAACTGGGACGCATGGTGCAAGTTCCCGCACGTTGAACCGATAGTTATAGTCACATCGATTGACAAGGACGGGGTCGCGGATGGGGCCCTTAAGTCCACGTTCGCGATAGTGAACATGAACCCCATGGTCGTGGTCTTCAGTTGCACAACAAAGCATCAGACGGCAAGGAACATCCTGGAGACGAAGGAGTTCGTGGTCAACTTCCCGTCCGAGGACATCATCAAAGAGACGATGGCTACGACAAGAGACTATCGCCGTGGCGTTGACAAGATCAAGGAGTCCGGCCTCACGACTGTCCCAGCGAAGACGGTCAGGCCGCCTCTGATCAAGGAATGCAATTCCCATCTTGAGTGCGTCCTCGAGTGGACGAAGAGGTACGGGAGCGCGGTGGTGATCGCTGGCAGGGTTCTTCATGCGTGGATTGACAAGAGATTCCTGGAAGTCCCGGATGAGGACAGATGTCGCCTCGCAAAGTCGATAGTCATTGCGGCTGTTGGCAGATACGGGGTCGTAAAGGACTCCTCTCCATTCCCAGAGTGAGTACCAAGTCAACTGCCTAGAACGCAGATCGAGGGTCGAGACTGGTCCGCGGATTGTCGAAAGAGAATGGGCTGGAAGTGGTTTGACTAGGACTGCGCTGGCGGTATCCCGTCGCTCGACCAGCCTCTGGCTTGGTAGTACTCGTCGAGCATCCTTTCAAAGTCCGCCTTCACCACGACGTGAGCTTTAGACGAACCATCGGCGAACGGTGCCTCGTGGAATAGCTTCGGCAGAGCGTCGTCCTTCCTGCTTATTCCCTCCCTCGTGCTGAAGCGCCTGGCGACGTCTATCGCCCTCGCTCCCGCGTCTTTGATCTGGACTGGGCTCATCTCGAGCCCGGTGGCGTATGTGTATAGCTTGGCAAGGTCCTCCCATTCGTACGCATCCCGCACAAAACAGCAAATGACCATGGAGTCTATCACGGCCAGTTTGTCCTCCAATCCTTTCACGAAGGCCGCCTTGCCGCTGACCATGAACCTGTCCGAGACGTTCCTCATCTCGTACGCGTACACGGTTGATCGCAGATGATCTGCCCCTCTGACCCCGACAGCGTATGAAAGAGCCATTCCGTTGTACCCTCTGGGGTCGTATCCCGGCGGCTCTAGTCCCTTCACATGCACGGCAAGGTCATCGAGTCCCAAGCTCTTCGATGCCATCCTCACGCCGTCAGCGAGCGTGTTGCCGAGCCCCTCCCTCCTTGCAATCATGTCGAGAAGCTTCATCGTGACCTCATCGTCCCCGAACTTGATGGGGGATGGAGATTGGACCTTTCCGAGCTCGTATGCCCTCATTGCGAACCCGATGACGTTCCCTGCCGTTATCGTGTCGAGGCCGAGCAGGTCGCACACCTCGTTCGCCTTCGCGATCGCCTTTATGTCCGCGAGCTCGCAGAGGCCTCCAAAGGCAAAGAGAGTCTCGTACTCTGGTCCTTCCACCACTGTCCCCTTGTACTTCCCCTCTTTCACTGAGGACATTTTGCCGCAGGCGACGGGGCAGTTCCAGCACGCCTTGTTCTTGTCCAGGATCTCCTTCGCCATGGTCGGGGCGTTTATGTTCCCATGCGCTTCGAAGAAGCCCTTCTGCCAGTAATGGGTGGGGAACACTCCAAGGGCGTTCTGCACGTTGACCATGTTCGGCGTCCCGAACTTCGTCATCGCCCCATCCTTGGGTATGCGGGTAGAAACGTCCTTCACCAATGCCTCGAACCTATCCTCATCGGCGAGCTCTATATGATTGGTACCCAGGAAAGCGATGGCCTTCAGGTTCTTCGATCCCATCACGGCCCCGGCGCCTGCCCTCCCGAGCTGCCTGTAGTAATCGTTGCATACGCAGGCGAACCTGACCATGTTCTCTCCCGCTGGCCCGATCGTCATCACCCTCGTCTTATCCTCGCCGGCCTCCTTCCGCACAGCATCCTCCGCCTCCCTGGTGTTCGTGCCCCAGAGACCGGACGCATCGTGGAAGGAGATCGCATCGTCAATGATCGAGATGTAGGTTGGGCGCTTTGATCGGCCCTTTATGATGATTGCGTCGTAGCCCGCTTTCTTGATGTGGGGGCCCAGGTGGCCTCCGGAGTACGATTCGCCCCAGATCCCAGTCAAGGGAGATTTGAAGAACGCGCCGAACCTGTTCGAGGTCGGGGCCCTCGTGCCCGTCAAGGGGCCGACCGAGAGCGCGATAACGTTTCCAGGAGAGAGGGGGTCTATCCCCGCGGGAATGCTCTGGCTGATGATATGGCCGCCCAAGCCTTTCCCGCCGATGTACTTCTTCGCGATCTCTCGATCCAGCGCCTCGACCTTCGAGGAATTGTCGTTCAAATTGACAGTCAGTATCTGGCCAGCATATCCCTTCATGGTACCCCTCTGTTGCCCTGTGTTCCGATGAATGGACCCTGCCCTAAATTACCTTTTCCTTCCGCATGACCGCTGACACGGCTGGTTTCGCTCGAAAAACGATTCAGATCGAGGGGATTTCGGACATGACCTCCGGGAATGAAGACATGTCGTAGTTGGGGAAATAGAGCGCGCGGTAGAACCTCTCTTCGAACTGCGGCTGGGCCGCTAGCTCGACGTACTCGATGCTCCTGGCTAGCTCCAGCGCCTTCCCCCTTACATCCTCGTTCAGAAGGGCCATCTTAGCACCAGAACCGGCTGCGTTCCCGATGCCGACGATCCTGTCTAGAGGGACCTCCGGGAAGAGTCCCATCGTCCTTGCGCTCCTGGGTTTCACGTAGTTGCCGAACGCCCCCGCTAGTAGGATCGCATCCAGTTCCGAGACGTCGATTCCCATTCTCTCCATGAGGATCGATGCGCCGGCATACATCGCCGCCTTGGCATATTGTATCTGTACGATGTCGTCCTGAGTGATCACTATTGGCTCTCCGATCGCCGACTCCTTATCGGTCACAAGGATGAAGCGCGACTCTCCGTCCTTCACCTGTATGTTCGGTGATTCCAGTTCTTCCTTGATCCTTCCGGTCATATCGATCACTCCGGCCCTGAACATCTCGGCGATCGCGTCGACCACACCGGAGCCGCACAAGCCCCTGGGTTTCAGACCCTTTATGGTCGTGTACTTGACATCGAAGTCGTCCGATATCGAGACATGGTCTATCGCCCCCTCGGTCCCCCTCATCCCGAACTTGAGGTTCCCACCTTCGAACGCCGGTCCAGCAGCGCACGAAGTACTCGCGATTCCCTCGGAGTCGCCGATCGATATCTCCCCATTGGTCCCGATGTCTATCACCAGTCTGGGCTCCTCGGATTCTGACAATCGGGATGCGAGCAGGACAGCGACGTGGTCCGCCCCCACGAAGCCCGCGACATTAGGCAGGGAGTGAACATAGCCATCCCTCGCAATCCTTATGCCCAACTCTCTGGACTTCACATCGAGCGGGTCGGCGACGACGGGAACGTACGGGGAGAAGGCGAGTCCCGATGTGCCGAGACCGAAGAGCATGTGTTGCATCGCGGTGTTCCCGACCGCCACGACCTCATAGATGTCGTCTCTCGAGACTTTGGCTGCGATGCAGGACTCATCGATGAGACTGTTGATACATTGAACGATCAACGACTGCAGAACGATAGAACCGCTGTCATGCTCCATCTCGAAAGTGATCCTCGATACAACATCATCTCCGTGGCCAATCTGCGGGTTCATGTCGGATCTCACCGCGATCTCCTCTCCAGAATCGAGGTCCATCAGGTATACAACAACTGTTGTCGTCCCGACGTCCACAGCGACGCCGTACCTGCCTTTGGTCTCGTCAGACGTCAAGTCCAGGAGCTCGTTCCCGCGGAGGACTGCAAAGACATTCTCATCGGAACGCGCCAAAGACGGCAGCGAAGAAAGCACGGACAAGGAAGTCAGCAACTGGCCTTTCTCCAACCTATCTTCGAGCACCTTCGTTAGTCGTTCAAAGTCCCCGACCGGGTAGTTCAGCGAGGGTTGAGGAACTCTCAGCGGCACCCTTCTGATCTTCGGTTTGATCTCAACGGTTATGGCCGAGTCCTCGAGGATTATCTGGCCTGCCCGTGCGAATTCCTCAGGTATCTCAACAACGAGGTCGCGGTTGGCCTTCATCCTGCAGGCGAGCCTCATTCCTCGTTTAAGATCCATCGGGTGAATGGACTTCCTGTCCTCCTCTGTGATCGGTGCTTCCTCCGAGGTGACCATGACCCTGCACCGACCGCAGGTGCCCCTTCCACCGCAAACTGAATCCAGCGGTGCGCCAGCTCTCTCTGCCGCCTCGGCGACGGTCAGCCCTTCCTTGAAGGTCTCTATCACCCTTCCAGTGGGCTCAAATCGTATCCTAGGCATGTGATCATCAGATTAGCTCAGATGTAGTGACGATATATGCTGTATATCTCTGTTATCTGGCTTATTTCGTAGCTCTCAAAATACTTGCTGCTTATCACCGTCTCCCTCATGAGCCTCTCGGCTTCCTTCGGGTTCTCAGCGTGGATGAGGAGGATGATGCTGAATGAGCCGATGGCGGAGAAGACTTGTATCGTGGCGGGATGGTTCTTGAGGTCCTGTATTACCTTCTCGTGATCCTCGGCCGATATCCCTGTATTGAACTTCAATATCGCGGAGTAGATCAGGTCGCCGAGTCTGTCGTAGTAGATCAGGTTGGCCTTCTGGAGCACCTTCATTTCCCGGAGCCTCTCGATTCTGTAGCCGACGGACCTGCTCGTCATGCCCATCTTCTCAGCGATCTTCTCGTAGGTCCACTCTGGGTTGTTCGCCAGCATTATCAGAAGTTCCTTGTCTCTTGCATCCAGCTTCTCCCTGGTCATGATTCCTTCTCCTTTTTCGAAGATTCGGATTCCGGCGTGCCTAATTCACAATTGCAAATATAAGTATGTTGCTCACAAGAATTGGTGGTTTGAATGGGGCATCAGACGCTTTTCGTAATGTTCCTCATGGAGGCTGCCGATTTCTTTTCCATTTTGCTGAGCCCGTTCTGCAGATGGGGTTAGCCGTACTGACCCAACAGGTCAGTCCCGCCGAATCATGATCAAGTCCGTATCAGCCCAACGGCTATGCCCTGTTGATTTCCACGGCCTTGGACATGACCTCGGGGAAGAGGGACTGATCCTGGTGCGGTATGTATAGAGCCTGGAAGAATCTCTCCTGGAATTCGGGTCTGGCAGCGAGCTCAATGAATCGAATCTCCTTGGCGAGCCTCCTGGCCTCCTCCCTCGTCGTCTCGTTTATCAGTGCGATCTTCGCACCAGATCCCGCAGCATTCCCGATTTGTTTGATCTTAGACAACGGAACCTCTGGGAAGATCCCGAGGCCGATGGCGCTCTTCGGCGAGATGTAGTTGCCAAACGCGCCTGCAAGCAATATTGAGTCAAGGTCGTCCTGCGTCACTCCCATCTCCTCCATCAGGATCGTCGCTCCGGCGTACATTGCGGCCTTCGCGCACTGCACCTCGCCCACGTCCTTCTGGGTGACCGCAACGACCTCCCCAGTCGCAGACTCGTCTTCCGTAGCGAGAATGAACTGCGCCTCTCCGTTTACCACCCTTATCCTTGGCGACTTCAATTCCTTGCGGATCTTACCGTTCGGGCCTATCACTCCCACTCTGAACATCTCAGATATGGCGTCGACGACCGCGGATCCGCACAATCCCCGAGGCTTTCCATTGTTGATCGTTGAGTATGAGACTTCGAGGTCTTCGGTTATGGACAGGTGATCGATCGCTCCCGTGGTCGCTCTCATTCCAAAACGGATGTTCGCCCCTTCGAGCGCTGGCCCCGCGGCACAGGACGTGCTCGCGATGCCGGATGAATTCCCGACGGAAATCTCTCCATTGGTACCTATGTCGATGGCCATGCGCGGCTTTTCCGACTCCCAGATTCGGCATGTAAGAAGAACACCTATATGATCAGCGCCGACGAAACCGGCAACATTCGGAAGGGAGTAGACATAACCCTCCTTCCCGATATCGATTCCCAGCTCCCGAGACTTCACCTCGATCGGATCCGCCACAACGGGGACGAACGGCGAACGTCCTAGATTCGAAGTGTCGAGACCGAAGAACAAGTGATGCATTGCTGTGTTTCCGACCACAACGATTTCGAAAATCCTCTCCCGCGATAGACCGACATTCGCGCAGCACTCCCCGATTAGACCATCAACGCATCGCGCTATCTGGTCCTGCAGAATGCTCGCCCCATCGCGGTTCTTCATCGCGAACGTGATCCTCGAAATGACGTCATCGCCGTGGGCTATCTGGGGGTTCATCCTCGATTGAACCGCCACGCATTCCCCCTTTACCAGGTCGATCAGGTAGGCCACGACCGTTGTGGTCCCAATGTCCACAGCGACGCCGTACATCTCCTCTTGACCGATCGGGACCATGTCGAGGACCTCATCCCCTCTAGTTATGAGCCGGATGTCCGTGCTAGATTTGAGGAGAGAAGGCAGCTTCTTGAGAGTATGCAATGACATCTGAAAGTCCGTCTGTGATTGCTTGTTCAGCACTGCGCGAAGCCGTTCCAGATCCCCAACCTGGAATTTCAAGGATGGGACCGGGACGCTAAGCGCGATGCTCTTCACCTTCGGACCCAAGATTGTCTGGACATTGGCGTCCTCGAGAATTACCTGTTCGTTCCTCGCGCTCTCGCTAGGTATTTCTATCACCATGTCAGAATGCACTCTCATACCACAGGCGAGCCTCATGCCCTGCTCGAGGTCCTCCTTTCGAATCATCTTCCTGTCTTCGTCGGTAACTGGAGCGCTTCCTTCCCTGACGATCACTCTGCACCTCCCGCATTTGCCCCTCCCGCCGCAGACGGTCTCGAGCGATATTCCAGCTCTCTCAAGGATGTCGGGGAGCCATTCACCTCTCCGATGGGATTCAACGGTGATACCAAACGGCTCGAATCGGACCTTGGACATGTTTCTCAGGCCTCTGGCATGTCATAGCATCTCTTAAGCATTTTCAACATATCATGGGTCAGAGGCCTCATCCAATGATTCTCCGTCAGGAAAATGGACTGCACCCAAGTCATTGCCGAGAAAAAAAAGGAAATAGAGGGGGGAAGTTTCTAGTGAAAAGGGGGGAAAATGAAACATGGTGAACTACAAGGAACTTGCTGACGCCGTTGTTACCGGCAATCTGAAATTCGTGACATCAACTGTCGACAAGGCTTTGAACGTCGAGAAGAAATCACCTGTTGAGATCATAGAAAAAGGCCTCGCGCCTGGCATGGACATCATCGGGGAAAGGTATGCGAAGGAAGAGGCATTCCTTGTTGATGTCATAGTCGCTGCGAACGCTTTCAAGAAGGCTATGGAAATGATACGGCCTCACTTCAAGCCGACGGACAAGAAGCTCGGAACAGCGGTCATGGGTACAGTTGAGGGTGACATTCACGACCTCGGCAAGAACCTTGTCTGCGTTGCATTGGAAGTCGGTGGTTTCAATGTCGTCGACCTTGGGAATGATGTCAAACCGTCGACCTTCTCTTCAGCAGTGAAATCTTCTGGCGCAGACGTGGTGGGAATGTCTACTCTGATTACAACCACGATGGTCAACCTCAAGAACGTAATCGACCAGCTGGTCGAGGACGGCATCAGGAGCGAGGTTAAGGTCATCTGCGGAGGGGCCCCGGTTGACAAGGCGTACGTTAAGCGGATTGGAGGAGACCTCTACGGTAAGGACGCTTTCGAGGGCGTTGATGTGGTAAGGAAGGCTCTAGGAGTGAAGTAAGCGTATTTGACGACGCTTTGACGACGCCCAAGGAGGGGGTTGACATGAGGTCAAGATCCATAGAACCTGACAGGGGACCGATTGATACGGCAGATCGATTTCATCACCCGTTCCTGACGCTGGGCAGGCACCACTCCTCAAGAGCGAAGGCATCGATGGCCTGACGGCATCATTTCGGCATTCGGGACCTGCCGTTGAACCACCAACTGCACCGGACCGAGGAGAACTATGTTTATGTATGAGTAGTGCAAATTGCCTCCCACAAAGCCTCGTGATTCAGGACTCAAGGTGTTCCCATGGAAATGTTGATTGTTGCAGGCTTCCTCGGATCAGGCAAGACGACCATGATACTCTCCACGATTGGCAAGATCATTGAGAGATCGCACAAGAAAGTCGTCATCATCGTCAATGATTTCGGAAAGATCGGCATCGATGGAAAGGTGATGGACAAGTACGGTCTCAAGGTGCAGGAGCTCTCCAGCGGTTGCATCTGTTGCACTCTGGGCCCGGATTTCATCCAGACTTTGAAGCAAGTCGCAGAAGACTTCAAGCCGGATATTGTTGTCGTCGAGCCCACCGGAATAGCGGATCCCCAGAGCATAGTGAACTCGCTGGGCTACTACACGGGGCCCCCAGTGACGAAAACGAAGGTCGTCGCGATAGTGGATTCCGTCCGGTTCTCGGTGCTCGTGAGGGCGCTGGAGAAGCCGCTGAAGGCGCAGGTCAAGGCCGCCGATATCATAATAATCAACAAGATCGACGAGGTCGATGACCTCGCTGTCAGGGATATCGAGAAGGCCCTCAGGGACCTTCACGTGTCCGGCAGCGTAGTTGTAGCATCGGCGACTGAGGGAACGAACCTGGACAAGGTGGTCGACCTGCTGGTGAAATGATGTACACGCCTGACTTCGCCGCCTACGCCGGTCGGATCCATGTTCGCTTCAAGAAGCCCCGGAGCGCGACCGAACTTCAGAAGCTACTGCAGGATTTCATGTCAATTACAGCCGTTGGCTGCGGTGAGGCTGGGGCCACGTTGATTGGCCACATAAAGTGCATCGCAGAGGCCGACAAGGGCGGTTATCTCGCCTGCAGCGCCACAGACTCGAGCGGGAACGTGAGGTGCAAAGGTGAGTTGAGTGAAGGTTCCCGTCGTCTGGACCTTGTGCTCAATGTACTGGTATACGGACTTGAGAGACCCAAGATCGAGGATGTCGTGATGCGCGCATCGGAGACCGTTCTAGAAGGCAAGGATTCCCGGGTCGAGGTCGAGGATCTGGAGGTCGAGGAGCACCACCACGAGCATGACCACGAGCACGATCACGAACATGAGTATGGGCATGAGCAAGGCGAGGGGGAACACGAGTATCAATAGGTCTCCCGGTCCGAGCGTTCTACGATGGGGCATGCCAGTCGTTCAAATCTGTGTTGCGCTCTCAAAAGTAATAAATACAGAACCAAAGGTATTCCCACTGCGGCAGAAACGGCTGCATTTATATCTTATGAGCATATTGCAGGGGAAAACCAGGATCTCATGGCGCATTCATAGGGATGAAGGCAGATGAAGACTGGGACGAGCGTACAAGTTCTCAAGACAGTAATCGGCAACCCCGTCACCCGAAAAGTCCTTTCGGGCATGAGCAAGTACTGCGAGATCGACAAGAAGAACAGGCTAGAGGTCGCACTGGAACTCTATGTCGGAGAGAGGAAGGATGCCTGCACTTTCTGCAAGCTCGCCGAGAAGCCTCTCGCATCTGTACTGAGAAAGGGTGCGAAGTCCTTCGGTGTGACTGAAGAGGAGATGAAAAAGACGTTCAAGAACCCCTACTGGCGCAAGGGGCTCTCCTGCGTTATCAAGGGAATTGCGGACTTCGGGGTCAGGAAGCCGTTCGTTCCGGGCGCCCCATTTCAGGTCGTCTGGGATGTCACCTATGCATGCAATCTCAGGTGCCAGCACTGCTACGCCCAGGCCGGGAAGGCGAGGGCGGGTGAACTCACAAACGAAGAGGCCCTGGTAGTCGTTGACAAGCTCGCGGCGATGGGCATACCAGTACTCGCATTATCCGGCGGGGAACCCCTGGTTCGGCCAGACATATTCGACATCACCAGACGGGCTGCTGATAACGGGATGTACGTCTCCATAGCTACCAACGGAACGCTCGTAACAAAGGAGAAGGCCAGGCAGATGAAGGCGGCCGGCGTCTCCTACTTGCAGATAAGCGTAGATGGCGCCGATGCGGAGACCCACGACAACTTCAGGGGAATTCCAGGTGCCTTCGATAGGACTATTCGAGGCGTCAAGAATGCCGTCGCGGAAGGTTTCTTCGTTAGCATAGCGACCACTGCCACGAAGAAGAACCTCGCTCAGATCCCGAAGATCATCGACCTCTGCGATTCGTTGGGGGTTAATTGGTTCATGGTGTACAACTTCGTCCCGACTGGACGTGGGAAGTTCATCGTCGAGAACGACCTCTCCCCCCAGGAGAGGGAGGACCTGCTCGTCATGATGTACAACAAGCTCAAGGAGACGAATGTCGAGATCCTTACGACAGCACCTCAATATGCAAGGATCGCTCTCCAGAACTGCAGACAAGGCGGGCCGATTGTCGTCCCGACCCACTTCTCCAACCCTGAGGTCAATGGAAGCCTCTTCAATCTTACCGAGTTCATAGGCGGCTGCGGCGCGGGCCGTTTCTACATGGCGATAAGAGCGAACGGCGACGTGGAACCTTGTGTGTTCTTCCCCTTGAAGGTCGGCAATGTCCGCACGGATGATCTCGGAGATATATGGAAGAACAGTAAGGTGTTCGAGGACCTCCGGGACAAGGACATCCTGCAGGACAGCTGCGGGAGCTGCGATTACCGGTACCATTGCGGGGGATGCAGGGCCCGCGCTTACGGTTATTTCGGGGACTACAAGGCACCGGATCCGGGATGCATCAACAACGTCGCGCGCTACAACGAAATGATCAAGGACATAGAGGAAAAGCCATCGTAAGCCGGGAGTGCCATGTCTAACGACGTGAAGGTGGAAGTGGTGGAGATAAAAGGGTCGGGCAAGTGCCCCATGGGGATCAAGGTCGGGGACACGTTCGAGTTCGGCGCATTTCCGCCCGCTGACCTTTGCGTTTGGGCGACGTACGTCATCTTTCCTTTTGTGACAGCCCTGAGGTTCGGAGGGGACTTCAAGGAGTTCGAGGAGGAAGAAGGGGTCGTCCACTGCTGTTGCATCGATCCGAAGAATCCTGTCGTCTTCAGGCTATCGCGGATTGTCGACTGATCACTGCTTCTTACTCTTCCCGGTCTCTGCGGTCTCGTTCTTCTTTGAAGCACATTCCATGTCGACACACAATTTCCAGGAACGTCTGCCGTTCCTCACCTCGATCATCGGAGCCCCGCACGCATGGCAGGATTCGTCCAGGACGTTGATCCTCCCTCTCTGTGGCAGCGGGTAGGTCCTGTCGCATTTTGGATAGTTCGAGCAGCCGATGAACCGCTTCCCCGCCTTCGAATAGAGTATGCGCAGCTCGCTCCCGCACTTCGGGCACTTCCCTATCGACGTCATCTTCTTGTTGCTCTCGCAGTCCGGGTCTATGCAATGAACGAGAGGGGGCTGTCCCTTCCTGATGACCCTCACCCTCGGGGAACCGCATACCTCGCACTTTTCCTCGGTCGGCTGGACAAGAGCGCCCCTTGGCTTGGGATAAGCCTTCTTGCACTCTGGGTAGTTGGAGCAACCGATGAACTCACTGCCTTTCCTCGACCGCATCATCCTCAGCCTTCCGCCGCAGTCTGGACATGTGCCAACGTATTGCTGCTCCTCAAGCGCCTTCCTAATCTCCTTTCCAATTTCTTCCTTGTTCTGTCCCATCGTCTCGATGATGTCCGAAAGCATGTCCTGGGATTCCCTCACGACGTCCCCTAGCGTGTTCTCGCCTTTGGCTATGTCGTCCATGTCCCTCTCCAGGTGGGCGGTCATCTTGCTGTCCGTGATTATCTCGGCGTGCTTCTCGAGCGAGCTGGCAACCGCGATCCCGCTTGGAGTCGGGATGAGATTGGCGCCTTGAACGTAGTTCCGATCGTAAAGCTTCTGGATGATCTCGTGCCTTGTGCTCTTCGTGCCAAGGCCAAGCTTCTCCATCTCTTGTATCAATGTGCCTTGGGAGTATCTGGAGGGAGGCTGGGTCTCTTTTCTTTCGGCGGACACGCCCAGGACCGTAACCTTGTCTCCGTCAGGAAGCTGAGGAACAATGATCTCCATGACTCTGTAGTATGGATAGTAGCTCCGCCATCCTGGTGATAGAATCCTGTATCCCTTCGAATCAAAAGGCTGATCTTCGACCGACACTGAGCAGTTCGTGCGCTCGACATGGGCAGAAGGAGCGACCGTGGCCATGAACCGTCTCGCGATCAATTCATAGAGCGTCCATCTGTCGCCCTTCAACAACTTCTTCGTAGCGCCCTCGACCGGGTATATTGGAGGATGGTCCGTCGCTTCCACTCTGCCTCTTGAAGGGCGCAACTGTTTCTGTGAGAGCAACTCATCCGCCTCCTTGCTGAGCTCGGATTCCTTCAGTTTTTCAAGGACTCCTCGGAGGTAGAGAGATCTTGGGTAGACCGTGTTGTCGGTCCTCGGATAGGATATGAACCCGGATGTGTAAAGGTCCTCGGCCACGGTCATGGCCCTGCTGGCCGAGAGACCGAGTCTGTTCGCCTCGGCGAGCATCATCGTCGTGTTGAACGGCGGCGGAGGATACTC
>Ga0315282_10001910_pt1 | contig 38981 bp, 28 predicted proteins | sample YL17G07_20_MG_FD_203693 | JGI IMG/M metagenome (GOLD analysis project Ga0315282, IMG submission 203693) | Sediment microbial communities from Yellowstone Lake, YNP, Wyoming, USA - YL17G07_20 | ecosystem: Environmental > Aquatic > Freshwater > Lake > Sediment | place: USA: Wyoming | collected... | reverse complement strand
TCCTGCACGATCTGTTGGGCAAGGAGCCTTACATCCCCAAGCCGAAGCCCATCGACGAACAGCCTCCACCGCCCGCCGCGCCCGAACCCGAACCGGAGCAGCCCAAGGTCGAGCTTTCCGAGCCTGTCAGCGCAACCGTGATCGCGGACCGACTGCGGAGGAGGATAAGGGAGAACCGAACCAGAACATGACCAGGGACTTGACATCCGCCGAACATCCGTGCTATCCTGACCCGGATGAGGGAAAAGCGAGCCAGAAGGTGACTAGTGACGCGCTTCAGCGCAAGCGCGCTGGAGCACGTAAAGGGGGGTGAAGCGCGATGGGATCAAAGTTCAACAATGGTGGGGGCGGGGTGCGCCCGGATGCGGTGTCAAGGGTCCGGAAGGACAACCAACTGGGTGCCATGTCCGAGGACGTTTTCCGCGACAAGGTGGTGAGGCCGCTCTTCCTGCGGCTTGGGTTCAAGGATGGTCGGGAACTGTGCGGTCCGCAGGAGCACGGCAAAGACATGGTCTTCGTTGAGAGGAATGCCCTAAAGATCGATGAGGTGGTAGCGGTCCAAACGAAGAAGGGACGGCTCAATCTCGGCAAGAAAGCCACCGACAACGTCATCGACGCAGTGACTCAGCTCAAGACTGCCCTTGCCACGCCCGTCGTGTTCCTGGCAAAGAAAGAGAAAAAATGCCCCAGCAAGATCATTCTGTGCGCCAGCGGGACCATCAACGACTCGGCGAAGCAGTACATCCTCACGGAAGTCAGGGACCCTAGGATATCGTTCATGGACCGGGACGACCTCATTCCTCTCATAGATGAGCGCTTCCCGGAGCTCTGGCTCTCTATCGAGAGCGACCTAATGCCATACCTGCATGCCGTTGTGGAGCACGTGGAGCAGTCCTCCGAAGACGTGTCAGGCTTGGAGGTGGGCCACGGCGATACCTCCCTGGCCGCGGCTACGGACGCCATGTTTGTGCCGCTGCGTTTGTACAGGGTGCGGGTCGTGCCGGAGAAGGACCACGGCCGGCTGACCGAGGTGCCGAAGTTCGAGGACATTCCGCTCACCGACCTTCTTGCCCGTTCTGGCTCACCATTCCTCATATTGGGCGAGGCCGGCGCGGGCAAGTCGACATGCATGAGGCGGCTCGCGTACGTGCTTGCCAAGCGAGGCCTTGAGGACCTCAAGCGTTATGTTGTGCCAATAGTGCTGCGTGCATCTGACGTATTGCGGAGCGGGGGAGGGACGCTAGCCGAGATCTCTCGTCAGCAAACTGCAAAGTACGTGCCCACCGACAAGCCGGCGTTTTTGCCGGAGGACCTTTCGAACGGACGGGTGGTGGTCTTGGTGGATGCGCTCGACGAGATCCCGGACGATGGCGCGCGCGAACAGGTGCTCGACAGGGTTCTTGAGTTCCAGAAGTCGCACCCGACTTGCAGAGTGATCGCATCCACGCGTGACTACGAGTTCGTCGGCCGATTGCCGCAGTTTCGCGCGTTCCAGCAGTGGTACTTGAGTCCGATTGACTTCCGTCAGGTCGGCCAGATACTGACTCGCCTGCACAAACAGAAGGCCCTTCCCGCTGAGGCTGCCCAGGAGATTCTGCGACGTCTCCAGGACGTGCATGGAATGAATCTGAATCCCCTGCTGGTCACGGTGTTCGCAGCGACGACCGACTATTCGCGGAAGGACATTCCTGCCAACATCACCGAGTTGTTCAAGAAGTACACGGAGATGATGCTGGGCAGGTGGGACGCTCGTAAGGGCTTCGCCCAGCAGTACCAGGCGGACCTGAAGGACTTCGTCTTGAGGCAGGTCGCGTTTGCCATGCACAAACGGCGGGTCACGAGCTTGACGGTCGCTGAGCTACGCGCGCAGGTAGAGGCCGAACTTGCGGCTAGGGGCCACAAGGCTGACTCGGCGCAACTCACCGACGAGATCCTCCAACGCTCGGGGCTGTTTAGGGTACTCGGTGAGAGGGTCGAGTTCCGCCACCTGCTGCTCCAGGAGTTCTTTGCGGGTCGCGGCATACCGGCCAGGAACGCCTTAGAGCAGTTCATCGGCGACGGCTGGTGGCAGCGTGCCATCGTGTTCTACTTTGGTGAAAACCCCGAGGACGGAGCTGGTCTTGCCGTGATGGCGGGGACCCTGGAGCGTAGACCTAAGCCGGAGGTCTTCCACGGGGCGATCACCCTGGGCTTGGCTCTTCAGGCCTGCTACCTTGTCAGGGTGCAAGACAAGGTCATGATCTTTCGCGCCGTCGTCGACTCACTAGGCGCAGTGAAAGAAGACTTCCTCCGGGCCATGGACTCAGAAGGCCGGTTCCCGCTATCGCGCTTCCTCCACTATTACCTCTTCGGCAGGGACGCCGTCGCCTGCAGCATACTCGCGGATTACCAATCCGACGTAGACGGCGAGTGGGGGCGGCGTCCGGTGCCCGCTGACCTCGCGGAGATGCGGACATTCTGGCAGATAATCGGCCTGATCGAGATTGGCGCGCTGGAATCGGCCGAGGCCCTCGTCGAAAACTTCAGGCCAACGGATCCACGCCTGCTCCTCGCCATCCACCTGGGTTGTGTGATGATTGAGCACCTGCGAGTCGCTAGGGCTAACCAGCGTAATGTGGCCGCGCGCGTCAGCCATGCCCTCAGCGACAAGATCGCGCACCTGCGCAAGCAGCTTCTCGATGAGGTGAACAGCGAACTCTTGGAGATTCGCCAGGGCAGGGTGCAGCCGCTGGAGCTTCCACCTCCGGGTCCGGCTAGCGATTCCGAATGAATCGCGTCTCTGGGTGGCGATTCGGAAATCGCCACCCAGAACCGGATAGGGATTTCCGAATCCCGAGTCTAAGTAGCCAGAGGTGGCGCGCAGGTACAAGGTAACCCGCGGCGAGCCGTATTCGCACCTTAGCACCCTCGCCGCTCGTCGTCGGGTGCTGGTGCTCCTCCCAGCGGCTCGCGCGGGCTCAGGCAGGTGTGGGTCGCAGCTCTCGGTCCACCGGATCAGAGTCCGTAGTCCGGCAGTGGCTGCACGGAGACAGCACCAGCATGCAGCGATTATCACAAGAGGAAGGTTCACAGAGAGGATGAAAGTCAGGTTGTCAAGCGTCTTGGGTCTCGCGCTGGCCGTTGGCGTCGGCTGCGCGGCTCAGGCGGCACAGTCGTGGACGCCCGCCAGCGGGCACATTGTGACCAGGTGGGCTAAGGATGTCAGCCCCGAGAAGGTTCATCCGGAATACCCACGGCCGCAGATGGTCCGGCGGCAGTGGATGAACCTGAACGGCCTCTGGGACTTCGCGGTTGCGAAGAAGGACGATCCGAAGCCGTCGGACTTCGGGCAGAAGATCCTCGTTCCGTTCGCGCCGGAGTCGGCGCTCTCAGGAATCGGCCGCACGATCAAGCCGGAGGATAGGATCTGGTATCGCCGAACATTCGAGCTGCCGAAGGCCTGGAAGGGGAAGCGTGTGCTCGCTAACTTCGGCGCGGTGGACTGGGATACGACCGTCTACGTGAATGGCGCCAAGGTCGGCGCGCATACTGGTGGTTACGACCCGTTCGGCTTCGATATAACCGACGCCTTGAGGCCATCGGGTGCGCAGGAGATAGTCGTCTCCGTATGGGACCCGACAGACGCCGGCGGGCAGCCAAGAGGCAAGCAGGTGCTCGGCCCGGGCGGGATTATGTACACGGGCACGTCGGGCATCTGGCAGACAGTCTGGCTCGAGCCGGCGCCGAAGGCTCGCATCGTCTCGTACAAAGCCGTGCCGGACGTGGATAAGCAGCTTCTGAGGGTCACTGTGGCCGCGGCGGGCAAGGCTGCGAAGCCCATGGTCAAGGTGCAGGCCATGGCCTCCGGCAAGGTGGTGTCTGCCGCGACCGGCAAGCCGGGCGTGGAGATAGCTTTGCCGATCCGCAGCCCGAAGCTCTGGTCCCCATCGTCCCCGTTCCTCTACGACCTGAGGATTTCGCTCCTCGACGGACGGAAGACCGTGGATACGGTCGGCGGCTACTTCGGGATGAGGAAGGTTTCGGTCAAGAAGGATGCAAGCGGTGTGAACAGGCTCGCGATCAACGACAAGATAGCCTTCCAGTTCGGCCCGCTCGACCAGGGCTTCTGGCCGGACGGCATCTACACCGCCCCCACGGACGAAGCTCTCCGCTACGACCTGGAGTTTCTGAAGCAGCTCGGCTGCAATATGCTCCGCAAGCACGTCAAGATCGAGCCGGAGCGATACTACTACTGGGCCGATAAGCTCGGCATGCTCATCTGGCAGGATATGCCGTCCGGTTTTGGCAACAACACGCCCACCGAGCGCACCAACTTCGAGGACGAGCTCCGGCGGATGATCGACGACTACATCAACCACCCGAGCATCATCATGTGGGTCGTCTTCAACGAAGGCTGGGGGCAGTACGACACGCCGCGCCTGGTGGAGATGGTCGAGAAGCTCGACCCGAGCCGGCTCGTTGACGACGCGAGCGGCTGGAGCGATGAGAAGGTCGGCGACGTGATCGACGTGCACTCGTATCCGGGTCCCGACATGCCGTCCGTCGAGCCGAACCGCGCTGCCGTCCTCGGCGAGTTCGGTGGGCTCGGCCTCACGGTCAAGGGGCATACGTGGAACGAAGGCGGCTCCTGGGGATATGTCAGCTTCGAGGATAAGAAGACCATCACGGACCGGTTCGTCGGCCTGCTTGCCAACGTCCTGCCACTCATCGAGAAGGGGCTTTCGGCGGCGGTCTACACCCAGACGACCGATGTAGAGGTCGAGGTGAACGGCATGATGACCTACGACCGCGCGATGTGCAAGTTCGACGAAGCGCGCGCGAAGGAGGCCGTCGCCAAGGTCTACAAGGCGGCGCCGTAGCCGTCCGCCGCTCGCGGCCCGGGCGCAGCAGCTCAGGCAGTGTAGGGCGGCTCTATCTCAGCCTGTGGAACCCGGCCTGCGCGCTCGCGCTTGTACCGTCGGACTTGAGCGGTTGCGGCGACGCGGCGCTCGTGGGTAGTCACGTTGGAGGTGAAAGCATGCATACCTGGACAACGGCAGTCCTAGCTATAGTCTTCATCGGCTCCTGGGGGCCGCCGCAGGCTTACGCCGCGGCGGCCCGCGTTGCGAACGAGCCTGCCCGGATGGTCGAGCAAACCGGCGCCGCGAGCGCCGCCCAAGGCGCGTTCCTGTGGCAGATCGGCAAGGCGGATAACGACGACAGGGAGTTCGCGCTCGCCCCCGCCGGCTACACCGGCTTCCGCGACGACGGCTTCTTCGTTGTCGGCCGCTCCAAGGCCGAGCGGGACTGGCCCTATGTCCACCCCGGCCCGCTCGATGCCTGGGCCGGCAGCCGCAGCCACACTTTCACCATCGCCTTCGGCCTGACGGGATCTCCCAAGAGCGCGGATTGCAGGTTGATCGTCGATCTCATCGATACCCACTACAGTGCTCCGCCCCGACTCCGCGTCGAGATCAACGGCCGCGCCTTCGAGCACGATACCCCCGAAGGCGGTGGCGATGCCTCCCTGCTCGGACAGCCCGCCCAAGGCCGCGAGCATAAGTTCGCCATCACTTTCCCCTCCAGCCTGCTCACGTCCGGCCCGAACCGGATCAGCATAACCACCCTGTCCGGGTCCTGGGTCATCTACGACTGGATAGGGCTGGAAGCCCCGGCCGGGGTCGAGCTGGACCAGGCATCGGGAACCTGGATGACCGTCGAGCCGTCCCCTCCGGCTGTGCTGAAGGACAAGGACGGGGCGCTGTCCCAGCTTATGCGGCTTACCGTGACGCACATGGGCGAAGAGGCTCACGCCGTCATCCGCGCGGCGGGCGTCGGGCCGCAGAACGTGCGTCTCGTGCCCGGCGTACAGACGGTCGATCTGCTGATCCCGGTCGTCCAGCGGAAGGCTAGGGTTGCCGTCTCCATCGAGGTGGCAGGCAAGATCGCGGCATCGGAGCACCTGGACGTCGAACCGCCCCGCAAGTGGGTGATCTACATACTCCCACACTCCCACGTAGACATCGGCTACACCGACATTCAGACGAACGTCGAGCGGCGCCAATGGACGAACATCGAGGACGCCATCGAGCTTGCCAAGAGGACCGCGAGCTACCCGCCCGAAGCGCGCTATAGGTGGAATGTCGAGGTGTTCTGGCCGGCCGATGGCTACCTGCGCCAGGCTTCGCAAGAGAGGCGGAAGGAGTTCATCCAGGCTGTAAAGGCCGGTTGGATCGGCATCGATGCGTTCTACGGCAACGAGCTCACGGCTCTCTGCCGCCCGGAGGAGCTGATCCGGCTGATGAGCTCTGCCGGGAGGTTCTCCGATGAGTTCGGGGTCCCCGTGGACTCGGCGATGATCACCGATGTGCCCGGCTGCACCTGGGGCATTGTCTCTGCAATGGCCGAGAACGGCATCAGATACCTATCTATGGGTCCGAACCCCGGCGACCGGATCGGCTATACGCTGCAAGCCTGGGCCGACAAGCCGTTCTACTGGGTAAGCCCTTCGGGTACGTCCAAGGTGCTCTGCTGGATGACGTCCGGCAGGGGCGTCTATGGCGGACTCGGCCTGAATGCTGGGGATTCCGTCGAGAACCAGAAGGGTGCCGTCTTCGACTATCTCTCCTACCTCCAGAACGCCGGATATCCCTACGACATGGTCCAGGTGCGCCACGTGATGGGCGATAACGCAGAGATAGACGCGAGCATAGCCGATTTCGTCAAGAGGTGGAACGAGACCTACGCTTACCCGAAGCTCGTCATCTCGACCACGAGCCGGATGTTCCATGATTTTGAGAAGGCCTATGGCCGACGAATCCCGAAGGTCTCCGGCGACTTCACCCCGTACTGGGAGGACGGGGCGGGTTCGAGCGCGCGCGAGACGGCGCTGAACCGAGGCTCCGCCGAACGATTGGTCCAGGCTGAGACGCTTTATGCCATGCGGAGCCCCCGGTCGTACCCGCGGGAGCAGTTCGGCGAGGCGTGGAAGAACATCCTCCTCTACAGCGAGCACACGTGGGGCGCGTTCAACAGCGTGAGCGAGCCGGACAGCCAGTTTGTCAAGGATCAGTGGAAGATCAAGCAAAGCTTCGCGCTCGATGCTGATGCTCGGTCGCGAAAACTGATTCAGGCCGCGCTGCCCTCCGGGTCGGGCAAAGCCGAGTGGGTGGAGGTCTACAACACTTCGTCGTGGGACCGAACCGACCTCGTGGTCCTGCCCGCGGACGCCAAGACCGCTGGTGATCTGGTGAAAGACGCGAACGGCAGCGCCGTCCCCTCCCAGCGGCTCTCGACCGGAGAGTTGGCCTTCCTCGCAAGGGATGTTCCTGCGTTCGGAGCCAAGCGCTACTCGATCCACGCCGGCCGGGCAGCCTACCGCGGCAAGGCCTCGGCAGTCGGCGCCTCCCTGGCCGCGTCCGACCTTTCGCTGCGCATCGAAGAAGCCACGGGCGCGATCGAGAGCCTTCGAAGCTCCGTGTTGGGCAAGGAACTCGTGGATACGGAAACCGGTCCCGGCCTGAACGACTACATCTACATCCCCGGATCCGAGTTCAACAACCCCAGGCGGTGCAGCGGGGTGAAGGTGAGAGTCAACGATTCCGGCCCGCTCGTCGCGTCGCTCGTCATCGAGTCGGATGCTCCCGGCGGCAGGAAGCTCACCCGTGAGGTGAGGGTGATGGACGGCCTCGGCCGCGTGGATATCACCGACACCCTCGACAAGCAGGCTGTTCGTGAGAAAGAGGGCGTTCACTTCGGGTTCCCGTTCAAGGTTCCCGGAGGCGTCGTGCGTATGGACGTCCCGTGGGCCGTCGTTCGGCCGGAGCTCGACCAGATGCCCGGCGCGTGCAAGAACTGGTTCACCGTTCAGCGATGGGTGGATATTTCCAACAAGGACTTTGGCGTGACCTGGGCAACGGTCGATGCCCCGCTCGTCGAGATCGGAGGGCTTACGGCCGACCGGATCGGCCATCAGCCGGATCCGAACGCCTGGATGGCCCGCATCGCCTCGTCTGGGAAGCTTTACTCCTGGGTAATGAACAACTACTGGCACACGAACTACAAGGCCGACCAGGACGGCCCCACCGCGTTCCGCTACTCGATCCGCCCTCACAAAGCGTTCCGGCCTGATGACGCGGCCAGGTTCGGCGTAGAGCGAAGCCAACCGCTCGTAGTGAATGCGGAACGTGGAATGCCGAATGCGGGGTACGTAGGGAAGTCGCGGCTGCGCGTGAGCCCGGCCGGCGTGCTCGTGACGGCCCTCAAACCGACCGAAGATGGCAAGGGGCTGATCGTCCGCCTCTTCGCTGCGTCCGGGAAGAGGGAAAAGGCGGCGATCAAGTGGGGCAGACCCGAGCCAAAGGCCGTCTGGTTGAGCGACGCGAGAGAGAGGCGAGGGAAGCGCGTTACCGGGCCGGTGGAGATCGCGCCGTACGGCGTCGTCACCCTCCGGGCCGAGTTCCCGTGATCGTCCGGTGCGGTCCGGCTGCCCCGTGCGGTGGAGGGTAATGGCCTCGGTATGTCGAAGTCGCTAGTGTCTTGGGAACAGTTCAAGGGCTTTGGTCCGTCGGTGTGATCAAGTAAATGCCCTGGACGGCAGATCGGGAGGTGGATACGATGCGGCGATCGGGCTTCACACTGATCGAGTTACTGGTAGTCATCGCAATCATCGCAATCCTGGCAGCGATACTGTTTCCTGTATTCGTGCAGGCAAGAGCAAGAGCCAAGTCGGCCATGTGTGGGAGCTACTGCAAAGAGTACGCCCTGGCCATGACCAACTATCTGAACGACTACAACGACATGTTCCCTGCCTATGTCAACGGGTTGATCTGGCACGAGGTACAGTCGTACGTGAAGAACAGGAAGATCTACTACTGCCCGGAGGCCATAAAGGCGCCCAGGCAGGGCTACGCCTACTACTCAGGCGACTTCGAGAATTGGTACTGCAACTTCGACTACCATCCCTACTACGGCAGCTACTGCTACAACGGGTGGCTCTACTGCCACCACAGCGGGAACAACAACCTCCATCCGAGGCTGGTCACTCTTTCGCAGATCCCGAGGTCCACCAAGAACTACCTGTTCTCGGACGGGAGATGGATCGACTGCTGGCCGACCAACGAGGACGACCTGAACGGCGGAGACATCAACTCTCAGGTTGGCGTATGGAGGATCAACGTCAAGCGGCACAGCAACGGGATCAACATGGCGTTCGTGGATGGGCACGTTTCCTGGCTTGCGGAAGGGCAACTCGTCACCGGCGCGTCCAATCCCAACGACCGCCGAGTCATCTACAATCACGTGACGGGGGACTAGCCGGCTGCCTGCGTTCTCGGAAGCCGTACGCCGGTCCCACCTCACGGCTGCGGCCGCTCGCACGAAGACAATGGATGCACACTTGATAAGCGAGCCGATAAAGCCGGTCGTGAGCAGCATGCGTCCGAGCTGGATAGCCCGCGGCGAGCCCGATATGCCGAGGGAGTTCTCCTGGCGCGGCCAAGTGTATACCGTCGCCGACGTCCTCGATCGGTGGAAGGAGACCGGGCCTTGCACGAGCGGAAGCGATGAGCAGTACGTTCGCAAGCACTGGTTCCGCGTAAGGACGACCGATGGAACCGAGATGAGCATCTACTTCGAGCGCCACGCCGCGTCGAGGCGTGAGCGCACGCGAAGATGGTGGCTCTTCAGCCTGACGGAGAAGGAGACCTAGCGGAGCAAGATGGATGACTGGTACGCGGCCGTCATGGGCCTTGCGCCCAAGCGGATCCCGCATTGGGAGCACTGGTCCTGCCCCGATGCTGAGACATATATCACCGGCATCGACTACTACGACCACCCAAAGCTCTGTCGGGAGAAGATGAAGGAAATCTACCCCTTCCTGGGCCTCTGGATTCCGTCGGAGGACAAGCCCATACCGAGGCCGACTCTCGACCTCGAACACAACACGAGCTGCACCGACGAACAGGGCGGCCGCCACGTCCGGTGGGGAGACAGCGTCACCAGCCATTGGGAGTGGGGCAAGCACTTCAAGACGGCTGAGGATGTCTTCGCCTTCTCACCACTTGCTCAGGGCGACTTCACAGAGATTCCGGTGAACGAGTCCCGGGACTACAGCGACGAGGAGAAGCTCTGCCAGGAATACCGGAAGCAATATCCTGCCGAATGGGGCGACAAGGCGCCGGAGGGCGATCGGTCTTCGGTCGGCTTCTACAACACGATGTTCATGTGGCCGCTGCTTACGTTCGGCTGGAACCTGTTCCTCGAAACCTGCCTCGATCCACGCTTCGAGCGGATCATGGACGAGTTCGCGGAGATCAACCGACGAGTGTTCCGGGTGTTTGCGAGGCTGCCGGTCAACTTCGTCGTCTGCCACGACGATATTGTCACCTCGCGCGGACCGGTCTGTTCACCCGCCTGGATGCACAAGTACATCTTCCCTCGCTACGAGGAGTTCTGGGGGATCGTCAAGGCTGCCGGCAAAGAGGTCATCTTCATGGCCGACGGCTGTATGGACGCCTACGCTGACGACGTCATGGCCTGCGGCGCGCGGGGAATCATCTCCGAGCCTTACACCGACTACAAGCGCCTCGCTCGCAAGTACGAGAACTGCTTTGCCGCCGGCGAGGGCGACAACCGCGTCCTCACCCGCAACGACCCCGATGAGATCGAGGCCATGGTCAGGAGCATGCTGGAAACTGCCAAGATGACCGGCGGGTATATGATGTGCATCGGCAACCATATCCCCTGGAACGTGACGCCGGAGGGCATCAAGCGCTACTTCGACCTCTCCGCAGAACTCGCTTACAGGTAGAACATGCTACCCTCACCGGAACCCAGCCCGAAGATGGAAAGTGAGAGGTAGAACGAGCTACTCTGAGCTTTCCCACCTCTCACTTCCGATCGGTCTGGATGAGCCGGCTGTCAGTCGCCCCACGGTCTGGCGTCCGGGCCGTCACCAATCTGAGGAAACGCGGATATCCGGAGTCTTGCACAGCCCATCGGGATGAGCGTGATCTCCTCCACCGGCTCGTCCGAGCGAACCGGGCTCTGCCGGATCTCTTCCACCAGCCCTTTGGGATCGAGCTTCCAAGCCGCGATCTTCTTGCCCTTGGCTTTGAGAGAGATCGGCGCAGCCTCCGGGGTGAACGGGAATATAGCGGGTCCGGGGGACTTGACCACCTTGAACGAGGCCGCCGGGTTGGCAGTATCAACGATGAGGCCGTAGTTCCAAGGAGTAGTCGGGAAGACCTCGAACGCCGGCCACTGGTCCGTTCCGCCCGACCGGATCCATTTCTCCCCGATCGCAAGTGAGTAAGCGAGCGGCCCACGGTACACGGAAACGGAGTTCCTGTTCTTGTCCCAGACCTTCACCCGCAGCGTCATGGGAAGCTCGAGCCGCAGGCTGTCGCCTTTGCTCCACGTCCGGTCCACGACTATCCATCCTTTGGCCGGCTCCGGCAGAGCCAGCCGCTTGCCGTTCAGGCTCAGCTTCGGCGAGTCACACCAGCCGGGAACGCGCAGCACAAACGGGAAACGGACGGCCTTCGGGGTGGACAACGCAAACACGATGGTTCCGTCGAAAGGATAGTCCGTCTTCTCGGTGACCTGCACCACCGTGCCGCCGCCGACCTTGGCCTTCACGCTGCCGGGAGCGTAGAGGACCGCCGCCAGCCCGCTGCCCTGAGTCGCCATGAAAAGGTGATCGGTGAAGTAGGGCCAGGCAAACGCGATGTTGTGCTGGCAGCAGCGGAAGTTATGGGGATCGTAACGCAGCATATCTCCGCCGTTCTGGAATCCCGGCGCTTTGTCGCCCTGGTCGCACTGCACCAGGTTCGGGGCGGTCAGGTAGTGCAGTCCCTTCAGCTCGGGCGTCATGGATGCCGGAAGCGAGTTGAACGCGACCTCCTCGCAGTGGTCGGCCCATTTGGGATTGCCCGTGATGCCCGTAAGCATCTCGTCGCTCCACATGAACTCCGCCATGGTGCAGGTTTCCGTGCCCTGGCGGGGGCCGGTATAGCCCTCGCGGCAGTTCTCGTCCGCGCCGTATAGCCCGCCGGGAACCTGGCCGTAGGTCCCGATGCACAGAGCGAGGTTCCTCTCGGTGGCCTGAAGGTACTTCTCGTCCTTTGTCTGCTGGTAGTACTGGGCAGGCTCGCGGAAGCACTGAGAGAAGTTCACGCCATGCCAGCTTGCGACGAAATCCGTCCAGTTGTCGGTGCGCTCGTGGTTCTTGCGGGCAAGGTCGAGAAGCCAGGTCTCGCCGGTCCGGTTGTAAAGCCAGTAGATGCTGTCCAGGTTATCGCCACCGCGGGTCTTCTGCCAACTGCCCGGCAGATAGCGCTCTGTCGGCAGCGCCGCGAGCCACTGGCAGTATTTGGTCATGAATGGCAGTATGCGCTTATCTCCCGTGGCTTCGTAGTGGGAGCGAAGCGCGTAGAGCACAAGCATGTTCGGCCATATATCCGCGTAGCCCTTGTTGGCGCGCGGACCGAAGTAGCCGTCCGCCTCCTGGCTCGCCATGATCGCGTTCATCCATCGGCGGGCCTCGTCGATGATCCGGTCGCTGTTCAGCACGTAGCCGAGGTCCGTGAATCCCTTGAGCCAGTAGGGCAGTTCCTCCCAGCCATTCTCGCCTGCTCCGTTAGGGCTGCTCCATGCGCTGCCGTCGAAGCGGCACCAGGGACTGATCTCCGTCAGCCGGCCGGAGAATCCCTCCGCCTCGAGTTCGAGCTGGCCGCGCAGCCAGCCCTCCGGCCGAACGGCGCCTGTCGGCAGCCTTATAAGCGCGCTAGGCAGCAGAGGAGGCCGGTTGCCCACGTAGCAGGCGTTCCCGCCGCTCGTCGGCGGCGTTGGGACGATCTTTACCGTCGTTGTCGCTTGAGGTTTCGCTTCAGCCATCATCGCTACTCCAAACAGCGCCGCTGCTGTAAGCACGAAGGCGCGCATTCTCTCCAGCTTGCAAATGTGTGTCATCCGTCGGTGTCTCCTTCTGAGGTGTAGTCTTGCGAGAGGACCCCGTCTCCCGCAGATATCTTAACACAGCGCAGCGGGCAGCCGCAACATGGCCCGCGCCGCCGGTAAGATGACGATTGGGTGCATCCCAGGTTAATGACAGGAAGGGGAGTTAGCCACGGATTAGCACGGATTTCACACAGATTAGCACGGATAACGGGAGAACCCCTCCCCACCAGGTATCCTTCTCCCTTTCCATCCGTGCCCATCCATTACAACCTGTGTTAATCCGTGGCTGATTCTCTTCGTGGTCGTGCTATGCTGCCTTAATCCCGGGATGCACCGATGGCGATTGACAATTGACCAATTGGCTGCTATACTGCATCAATGGTGGAGTCGCGACACATCGAGAGCACCCTTTTAGAGGTGCGGACACAGACAGTGAACGCGGCCCATCATCTGAAGGAGCGCACTGGGTAGTACCAAAGGCTGTCCGCAGCGCCCAGGCGGCAGACCGTTCCTCGATACCACTGGCCTGCTCAGGATCGGAGCTGCCTACCTTTCAGATGGGATGAAGGCGTGATGTGGCGCCGTCAGTCCCACTCGACCGCGATCGATGGGGATCACAACGGCCGAGCGGAAAGGAGGAAAGAGGTGGCAGTTGAGCCTCAGCCGAGATTTCAGGGTCCCAGGTTCGCCAAGCTGACCAAACGCGAGATAGAAGTCTTGAGCCTGGTTCTGGAGGGGAAATCCTCTCGTGAAGTCGCCGCCGCCCTCTTCTGCAGCAAACGGACCGTCGATTTCCACCTGGCCAGGATCTACGAGAAGCTGCAGGTCTCGAACCGGGTACAGGCGATGCGGCGCGCCACGCTGCTCGGACTGGTGGATGTTAACCAGAGCTAGGCAGGTGGGTCGCACGTCCCCGTAGACGGCCGTCCCGCCCCCGCCGGTGCTTTAAGAGAAAGGGCCAAGCTCGACAAGCCGTACCGACTTCCTGACCGCGCTCTCGACGCCCTCCGGCCTCTCGTTCTCGTAGCCGAGCGGCGAGGCCAGCGCCCGGATGCCGTCTATCTCGACATCCTGCTCGAAGTGCGTGTGGCCGCAGATCGCGAGCTTGACACCTGGCCGCTCGCGCAGCACATCCCCGAACGCCCGGCTGCCCATATACGCGCCGAAGAAATCGAACTCCAGCTTGCCCGTCCTCGCGACCAGTTCCTCGAATGGCACGTGATGGACCACAGCTACTATCGGCACTCCCGCAGACTTTAGCTCGTCGAGATCGCGCGCAAGCTGCGCGACCACCTCCTCGGTAACCTGTTCGTCCGTCGCTCCCCACCTCGCGAACCGGGCATCCATCCACATCCGCCCCCTGAAGCGCTTGCGCCGGTAAGTGTCGATGCTGATCTGGCTGTCAAGCGAAGTATCGCGAAGAGAGTAATCGTACCATCCGATGCTGCCTGCGAAGCCCACGCCGCGTATGACTATCGGGCGGCCCGGCAGAAAGTGAAAGCCCGATCGCCGGCACGCTTCCGGCAGATCGCGCTCGTACTTGGTCCTGCTGGACTCACCCGGCATCGGCGCCACCCAGATGTCGTGGTTGCCCGGCACAAAAAGCCTGTGGCAGGAGAGCGAGTCGAAGCGGGACAGCACGTCTTCGACGTCGGAAAGGTCCGACGAGATATCCCCGGCCATGATGAACACATCCGGCTCGAGCTTTTCGACGGCCTCGGGCATCAACCTTGCGGCCTGCCACCCGAACGGGCCGGCGTCAACATGCAGGTCGGATGTGAAGGCTATCCTCGTTTCTCGGTCCTCCCGTCGTGCGTCTGCGACATTATAGCACGGGGCTAGGAGGTCGGGATTGTGCTGGCCGTTCCTGAACAATGACGCCGACCGGCACGGACCGCGCGGGTCCGCCCGCCGCCGCTTGAGCCGGCTCATGCGTCCACATGGGTAAAAACTCCCCATCTCCGGCCCGCGTTTCGGATTGACCGCGCCAGCCGTGCGGGCTATAATCGGGGGTAAAAAGTGGTAGAAGGTGGCAGCATGAGGTGGGCGGTCCCATGGACTCTGTAGAAATGGAGCACGACGGCGCTCGTGACCCGGCGGTTAGCCAGATTTCGGTGGACCCTGGGCCGGGCGGCACGGTCGCGGTGTATCTGGTCGAAACGGGCAGTGAGGACCAAATCCGTGCCCTTCGCGACCTGTTCGAAGAGATGGAGCCTCACATCAACGTGACCCAGTTGTCCCGCGGCCGGCTGGTCAGTTATGCAGTGCAGACGAACGATCCCACCCTCCTGGACGAGCTGGAAACCATGCTCAAGGACACTTTCCCGTTCGTCGTGATGCAGCGATCCTTCGACCCGGTCATCTATCGGGTCGTCAAGGAGCTGTGCGTAGGCACTGGGAGCCGGTTGCTGCCCGTACCTCACTGCAACATCTGCGGCAAGCCGAGTCCCTTCCCAGACACCGTCATCAGGCTGATAGACGAAAGGGGGGATACGGTCACCTGTCGCAGCTATTGCGCGACCTGCACCGCCGGGCTGGCGGCAAGAACCAACAAGGATTTCGTGCTCTCGCTCCTTTCCGCCGACCGACGTGACTTCGGCCTCATCGAACGGTCCGAGCTGGTCAGGTCCCGCGGCAGAAGCCACTATCTCCGCTACAAAGTCAGGGGTTGAGGATCGAGGGGCGAGAAGCGGCCCACGGACCCGCGTGCCTTCTTCCGCCCGTCCTGCCTGGCGCCTCCGACTTCTGACCTCGGACCTCGAAGGATATGTTCTCCGGCGCTTACGAGCATTCAGTAGATAGCAAAGGTCGGACGGTTATCCCGGCGAAGTTCAGAGCCAAACTTGGTGAGACGTTCATACTCACGAAGGGACTGAACGGCTGCCTGTGGATATTCTCCGAGCGCGTCTGGCCGGGCGTTCAGCAGCGCCTTACCCCCAGGTCATTCCTCGACCAGCCGGGCATCACGCTCGAGCGTTTCTTCCTAGGCTCGGCAGTCGAGTGTGTTCCCGACAGGCAGGGCCGAGTGGCCATACCCGCTCACCTCCTCGATTACGCAGGCATCAAGACCCAGATCTGGATCGTCGGACTCTCGGACAAGGTCGAGATATGGAGCAAGGACCGTTGGGAGGAGTTGAACGCGAAGCTGACTGACGAGTCGCTCGCCAGCCTCGCCGAGGCGATCAAGCACAGGCAAACCCCAGCCGAGGGCTGATCGCGCCGCGCCGAACGGCAGGTATCCCCTCGCTCACCGTCGAAGTACATAGCGCCTTCGCCTTACGTATAAAACGACATGAAAGGGTGCTGCAGTGACTGACGAAGCCGGCAATCAACAGAGCCTCCCTTTTGCCACAGCAGGGCAGGATACGGATGCGCCGCCGCCGTCCGACGAAGTCGGGATCGGCGCGGCGAAGGCGAGGCGGCGCAAGACTCTGCCTTACTGCGATCTTGACCCATCCCGCTGGCGCGACTATCCGGACATCGAGCTTGGCTCCCTCTGGCTCTTTGGCTCCCGAGAGAAGGGAAACGGCCATTCCCTCGACTACCACGGCAGCTTCATCCCCCAGATAGCCGCTCAGCTTCTAACACGTTACACCAAAGCGGGTGACATCGTCCTTGACCTCTTCCTGGGATCCGGGACGACTGCCATCGAAGCCGCGAACACGCGCAGGCGCTGCATTGGGGTCGAGATCCAGCCGGACCTCGTGCGCCAGGTCAGATCGAAGATCGGGGAACCTCGGATCGACCGGGATATATTCATCCTGCAGGGCGACAGCACGAGCAGCCGGACCGCCCGAGCCGTTCGGCGGGTTCTCGCGCGGCTCGGCGAGGCCCATGCTCATCTCCTCATCCTTCACCCGCCTTACTGGGACATCATCCGGTTCAGCCCCGATCCTCTTGATATGTCGAACAGCCGGTCGCTGGACGAGTTCCTAACGAGCTTCCGCCGGGCAGCGAAGATTGGCTACGAACTGCTGGAGCCCGGCCGCTTCGCCGGGCTGGTCATCGGCGACAAATACACTGCGGGCGAGCTCGTCCCGCTCGGCTCCCTGACTATGCAGGTTATGACGGACATCGGCTTCCGGCTGAAGTCGATCGTCGTCAAGAACATCGAGGGCAACGAGATCGGCAAGGGGAAGGCGAACAACCTCTGGCGCTACCGCGCCCTCGCCGGCGGGTTCTACATCTTCAAGCATGAGTATGTGATCATCGCCCAGAAGCCGGGATAGGTAGCAGGAAACAGTGGTGATCGGGCGCTGTCCAGGCCGTCGGGAACGCAGGCCCGGACGGGGCGTAGCTCGTGCCCGGCTCGGGAATCATACCTCCAGACCGTCAAGTGAGAAGGAGAGGATTCCCCGTGCTCAAGATCAAAAGGATTTATGATGAGCCGTCGCCGGAGGACGGGTACCGCATTCTCGTTGACCGGCTGTGGCCGAGAGGGATCAGCAAAGACCGCGCAAGAGTGGACGAGTGGGCGCGCGATATCGCCGTATCGGATGACCTGCGGAGATGGTACGGCCACGATCCGGCGAAATGGGACGAGTTCCGCCGGCGGTACAAGAAGGAGCTGAGCGAGAACGGGAGGATGGACCGTCTCCGCGAGATCGGAGAGCGCGCGAAGACAGAGAACGTGACACTGGCATTTGGCGCATCGGATGTGGAACACTCTAATGCGGCGTTTCTGAAGGATCTGATATCGGAGCTCGTATGAGGAATCCGAAGTTACTGCAGGAAGAGCCGGCGTGGAAGAAGCGGCGGCGTGAGCTTCGCTCGCTGGAGCGGAAAGCGAAGCTTTGGAAGGCGCTCTGGGTATTCCTTGGCCTGGTTGCCGCCGCGTTCGTGATCACGTTTTCGGCAAGGGGCTTGCTTCCTCGGCACAATCGGCAGAGAGCTAAGCCTCTCAAAGGAGAACCAGCTCTCGCCCGCGTTGTCGCCAAACGTGTAGAGACCAAGGATGGCAAGACCAGGCGGATCGTGAGCTTCCGGTTCGGCCGATGGCGAGTCCCCAAGGTCGTTGACCAAGCTGCCTATAACTCGCTTGAGGTCGGCCGGGAGTTCCTGATCACCTATACCACCGATCCGGACACCGCGGAGATGAACGTCGTGCGGTGGGAAGTGCCCAAGCTCGTGGGCAGCAGCCCGCCCAAGAAGGCTGCGCCCGAGACGGATAAGCCGCGGTAGCGCGGCGGTCAGCCGAGCAGTTCGAATATTCGGTTCACGTCCACGAACTCTTCGACCATCTGCTCGGTTGCCTGTATCTTGTCTCGGTCGCTTGACCTGATCTTCACTATCAGCCGGTCGATCTTCGTGGCTACGCTGAAAGTGTCCTCCTCGACGAGGATGACCGGAATGTAGGTCCGCCGGATCAGGTCCATTACGTTGTGATGGGGCGCCGTGCCCCCTGTCAGGACTATCCCGGACACGCAGTGGTTCTTGCCGACACCAACGACGCACGAACTCATTGCTGCGAGGATAAGGTCCTCCCGCGTTCCCGGTGTGATCAGGAGAGAGTCCCGGCTGAAGTAGTTCAGCGCCTCGTGGGGAGGCATGGCCCCGATGACCATCCTGCCGACCGTGTTCGACAGCCCTCGATCACCCGACAGCAGCTTTCCGTCGATGTCATCCAGAAGCTGCGCCACAGTCGGGCTGGAGAGAACGGGCCGGAAGGGCATTACGCCGAGGACTTCAAGCCCCTTGCGGGCCAGACCCTTCCGCACCGCACGGTTCACCTTGTCGTACTTCTCGGCCTGGACCTTGTTCACGATCACGCCCAGGATATCCACGCCGAACTGGTCGAACGTCGCCTTGTTCAGCATAATCTCGTCTATGGGTCGGCCGATGCCTCCCGACGACACTACGATCACTTTAGTCCCGAGCATCTTCGCAACGTCGCCATTGGACATATCGAAGACCGACCCTACGCCGGCGTGGCCCGTGCCCTCCACCACAACCAGGTCTTTCCCTCGTGAAACCCGCTTGTAAGCGCCCATTACGGCCTGGACCAGGCTTTCCCTGTCCGGGTTGTCGATGTACGCTTCCGTGAACCCGCGCGGAACCGCCACAGGCGACATATCAGCAAGGTCGCCCTCGAGCTGGTAGACGTGCTTGACGAGCACCGCGTCTTCGTCGATCCGGTGGCTGTTGATCTCAATGTAGCGCTGGCCCACCGGCTTGATATACCCCACGTTCTTCACGCGCTGCTTGAACGCGGCGATAAGACCCAGGCATGTGATCGTCTTGCCGTCGTTCTGCCTCGTGGCCGCGATGTAAACCTGTTTCAACCTAGATCTCCCTTTGGTACACCTATCCCCATTACGCCGTCAGCCGCCCGAAGACCGCCGCCTCAGCCCAACTGCACGGGCCATCCTGACTCACGGCGGCGCCCTTCACCCAAGAGCCAGCTTCACCGTCTTGATCTCGAACGGAACGATGTCGAAGCTGATCACGCCCTCACGAACGTCGATGCGTCCCAAGTTCCTCTCGAGAAGGTCGCATTCCCATGCCTGCCGGACCGGGAGTTCGGTCGAGAGCGAAACTCGACCCCGCTTGTTGTGCGCTTCATAAAAGCGCAGGACGATACACTCATCATCCTCCGCCTTCTTCACCGTGTCAAGGACCATGTTGTCGGCGTTCAGGTTGAAGAGGGAAGCCCTGGGGGGCACCGCGCCCGTGTGGGCGGACGTGAGCAGCACCCGAAGCGGCACGTTCAGCTCATATGCGGCCCGGACCGTACCGCTCGCGGCATAGTCGCCCTGATGTGGGTAGAGCGAGTAGGTGAAGAACTGCTCGCCCCGGTCGGCCGTCGGGTCGGGGGCGGTCGTAGAGCGCAGCAAAGTCAGCCGCATTACGTTCTCATGGATATCGTAGCCGTACTTGCAGTCGTTGAGCAGGCTCACGCCGTAGCCGCCCTCCGCCAGGTCCGCCCATTTGTGCCCGCATACTTCGAACTTCGCGAAGTCCCAGCTCGTGTTCCAATGAGTGGGCCTCTCCAGGTTGCCGAACTGGATCTCGTAGCGCGCGGTCGGCGAGTTGATCGTAACTGGAAAGGCAACCTTGAGCAGTTTCTGCTTCTCGTGCCAGTCTACCTTCGTGACGAAATCCAGGCGAGGGCTCTCCGCGTAGATGACGATCCACTGCTCGACCGATGAACTGCCGAACCGGCGCGTAAGCCGGAGCGCGCCAACTACCGGGCCAAGCTCTTCGACTTCGATCGACTCGATGTCGCTGATCTCCCAGCCCTTCTCCCTGTAGAAGAAGTCGATATCCCAAGCGTCCCACGCGCAAGGCTTATCCTCGAACAACTGGAGGACGTTCGCCGCTTCGCCGTCCGGGACCACCTCGCGGCCGGCCGCTTTATCATGGATGGACGTGATCAGCGCACGGTCATCCAGCTCGATCCGGAAGAACCGGTTCTCGAGAAGCGTCGGAGAGACGGTCACGCCCGGTTCGACCTCCGGCGCGGCGCCTCTGACCAGCCAGTAGACCGCGGTCCCAAGCGGCGGCGCGTGTGCCGTGAAGTAAAGCGTCTGTCCATCCTTCGAAATCTGCGAGGGCACGGGAGCGCCGCTGGCGTCCAGCACCGAGTAGCTTGCCGTGTCCGGCAGCGTCACTAAGGCTGCGTCGTCTCTGGCCCAGGACAGCGTGTTGAAGACAACGAGGGGCATGCCCGGGCCGGATGTGTCCATTCGGTCAGCGATGAACGCTTCCGCCCTGGCCGCAGCGTTCTTCACCAGGCTGAATACCTGCTTGTAGTCCTCTTCGGCGTCCTTGTAGACGACAGGGACCGAGCTGCCAGGGATGACATCGTGGAACTGGTTCTTGAGCACGAGCTTCCAAGCGCGCGCCAGGTCGTCGGCCGGATACGGCGCGCCCAGGACCATCGCCGCAGTCGAGAGCATCTCCGCATCCCGAAGCGCCAGCTCCGCTTTCCGGTTGTTCCACTTCGTCCTGGCCTGAGTCGTGTAAGTGCCCCGGTGAAGCTCGAAGTACAGCTCACCCTGCCACGTTGGGAAGGAATCCGCCTCGGCGCGCAGTTTCTGGAAGAAATCGTGCCCCCGGCCCTGGACGCACCTCGGCAGCCCCTCCAGGTCTTTCGCCAGCTTCAGATGCTCGAGGTGCGCCTTCGACGGGCCGCCGCCCCCGTCTCCCCATCCGTACTGGAGAAGCACATGGCTCGACCGGTCTTTCTCCTTATAGCTCTCCTGGGCCCGCCGCAGCGGCTCCGGCAGTATCTGGGTGTTGTAGTCGCCGTGCGGCGGGAAATGCGCGAGCACCCGTGACCCATCGATCCCCTGCCACCAAAAGCTCGAATATGGTATCTGGTTGAACTGGTTGCCCCAGATCAGCTTCACCGTGGTGAAGTAGTCTACGCCGGATTTCTTGAGGATCTGCGGGAGCGCTGCCGAGTAGCCGAAGACGTCCGGCAGCCAGAGGACGTCCGTATCGACGCCGAACTCCTCCTTGATGAACCGCCTGCCGAAGATGATCTGCCTGATGAGCGACTCCCCCGACGGTATGTTCGTGTCCGCTTCCACCCACATGCAGCCGATCGGCTCCCACCGGCCCTCCCTGACGCGCTTCCGGATCTCCTCATAGAGCCGCGGATAATGCTCCTTCGCAAACTCGTAGAGCTGCGGCTGGCTCTGGCTGAAGTGGTAGTCTGGATACTGCTCCATAAGCCGCACGACGCTGGAGAACGAGCGCGAGCACTTTCTGATCGTCTCCGCGTAAGGCCAGAGCCAGGCGGTATCGATATGAGCGTGGCCGCAGCAGGTGAACTGAAGCGCGCTCGGCTCCGCCTTCTGGTCAAGGATCGGCCGGAGCGCACAGAGCGCCCGCTCCGCCGACTCCCGCAGTGATTCCTCATCGGTCCGGTCGCAGTCGAACTCGTTGACCGACTCGTTCAGCCCGCGGATGAGCCTTGCCCGGCGGACACTGCCCTGCGGAAGTGCGCTTGCCAGCTCGACCAGGAAGCCGAGAGCGTACCAGTAGCTTGCCACCTCGCGGTTGATGGTGGCGATACCGGCTCGCTTGAACCGCGCCGGCTCCGTCTGCCCCTGCCAGAAGGCGCCGGAGGTCGCCTCCACGTATAACTCGCAGCTCTTACCGGCCTCCGACCTATCCGCAAGAAGCACTTCCTCGTGCCACCGGTCAACCCCCTGATACGGAGTGCCGTCAATGAACGCGCAGCCCTCGTAGCCGACGTCTATGATCGCCGCCGCCGGCTTCCCCGCAAACGACTCCGGCAGACAGAACCGCATCCGAAACCATCCGCTCTTGCCGTCCCCTCCCCAGCTCTCGCCGGGCCGGATCGGCCGGTAACCCGCCGCCTTGCTCGCGTCCTCGAACCGCTCGAATGCAAGCGTCTCATACAGCTCGATCCCTTCTATTGGCGTGACGTTCGAGTAGATCAGGCCGCCGATCTCGTCGTACCGCTCCTTCAGCTTGTCGAGGTAAAGCTGTTCCAGTGTCTCGTTCAACACAATACCTGACACTCCTATCCCAGACGATTGCCGCTCGCCTGCTCCTTTCACACTTAGGGCCGGAGGGTTCGATTTCCTCCGGCCCCGGACACGCGCTGTCTAGCCCGATCTTCGAGCGGCTTGCGGCCAGTCTCTCTTTCTGGCTATCATACCTTGAACCTTATGTAGGCTATATCCCCGTCCTGCACGACGTAATCCTTCGTCTGCAGATGCACGACACCAGCGCGCTTGGCTTCCTCCCAGCCGCCCGCCGCTTTCACCTCGTCGAAGTGGCCGACCTCCGCGCGGATGAACCCCCGGGCCATATCGGTGTGCACCTTGCCTGCGGCATCGATCACGTGCGTTCCCTTCGGTACCGTCCAGGCTCGGACCTCCGGCTCGCTTGCCGTGTAGAACGTGATCAGCCCGAGCGCATCATAGGTTTCGCGGGCGAGCCGATCGCTTGCCGGCTCCGTCAGTCCCATCGCTTCCAGGTACTCCCGCTGCTCGTCCTCCGGCAGCTCCGCGATCTCGGCCTCCACCTTGGCCGAGAGCGTGACCATCGGCAGCCCGGTTTCTTCGCAGTACGCTCGGAGTTCACCGGCAGCGCCGCTCTCCGGCTGCCCGATGTCGCTCTCGGGGATGTTTGCCACCGCTACCTGCGGCTTCCCGGTCATGAAGTCGAACCCCCGCACCATCTTCTCCTCATCCGGTGCGAGCGGGACGGACCTGACGAGCTGGCCCGACTCGAGCACGGCCTTCACCCGCGCAAGCAGGTCCCGCTCGATGGTCTCTGGAGTGGTCGTCCCGTGCCGGACGCTGATGAGCGACTTTTCCAGCCTCGCCAGGCGGGTCTCGATGGCCTGCAGGTCGGCCAGCACGAGCTCATCCGTCAGCTCGCGTGCGTCCTTTGCCGGAGTAGGCGGATCTCCGGCAGGGGTGGTGAAGGCGCGAACGACGTGCAGAAGGGCATCGCTCCCCCTCATCTCGGGCAGGATCTGAAATCCTCCCCGAGGCGGGGCGCCGGTCCCGGCAGGCTGGCCGAACTTGCCTCGCTGCTCCTCTGTCATCCTGGCCGCGCCGTCGATGAACTCGATAGACGCCGGAGTCACCTTCCTGGGTCGGTATTTGTCTGCGATCCACCAGAGGCGTTCATCCGGTACGGGGACGACGCCGACGTTCGCGCGCCCGCCGTACTCGTCAACCGGCGCCTGCCCTTTCGTTATCGCGCGAAAGAGCGTTGTCTTGCCCGATTGCTCGAGACCTACAATGCCGGCTTTCATCTCACAGCTTCCAACGAACCAGCTCGACGACTGCCCCTGCCGGGTCCAGGAACCGCCGATCCGTTCCCCCTATGATCTTCCGGGTACGCTCGTCGATCCTGCCCGACCGCCTGCTCGCCGCTCAGTCAACGGCCAGCATACCTTCGATAGCTTTCCTTGCCCGGCCTATCGTTTCCTCCGGCACCGTGATCTCGTAGGTCATATCCTCGAGCGACCAGAGGACCTTTTCGAGCTCGATCTTCTTCATATTCGGGCAGATATTGAGGCTGCACGGGTTGTAGAACCGCTTGCTGGGACTGTCCTTTTGCATCCTATGGATAATCCCGCGCTCGGTGCAGAGGATGATCTCTTCGTCATCGTGCCCGGCCACCCAGCGGATCATGCCCGATGTGCTCGCCACCACGTCCGCGAGTTCGATCACATCCGCCGTGCACTCCGGGTGGGCGAGGACCTTGGCTTTCGGGTGCTCCATTTTCGTAAGCACGACGTCCTGGGCAAGTATCCGGTGGTGTGTCGGACAGAAGCCGGGATAGGGGATGATCCGCTTGGCCGTCTTCGATGCGACGTAAGCCGCAAGCGACTTGTCCGGGATAAAGATGACCTCATCCGCTTCGACCGACTCGACGACCTTGATGGCATTCGCCGATGTGCAGCAGACGTCGCTTTCGGCCTTAACTTCGGCCGTAGTGTTGACATAGGCCACGACCGGCAGGCCGGGATGCTGGGCTTTGAACTCCCGAAGCCGGGGCACGTCCACCATATTCGCCATCGGGCAGCCAGCGTGAGGGTCCGGTAGGAGCACGGTCTTCTGCGGGGACAGTATCTTCGCCGTTTCGGCCATGAAATGGACGCCGCAGAAGACGATCACGTCCGCATCCGTCGCCGCGGCTTTGCGCGAAAGCTCGAGGGAATCGCCCGTGAAGTCGGCGATATCCTGCACCTCGCCGAGCTGGTAGTTGTGCGCAAGTATCACCGCGTTTCGCTCGCGGCGGAGGTCCTGAATCCGAGCCACCAGGTTTTCATCGACGCATGCTGCCATATTGCTCCAGTGCGCTCAACCACGAAAGATCGAAAGCTACGAAAACACGAGATTTCGTGCTTCCTCTCCTTTCGTGATTTCGTGGTTAATCCGGCTCGCCGATCGCGAGCCAGGACTTCTGCACATAGGGAACAAAGCCCATCTTCCGCCAGAAGGCCGTTGCGGCCTCATTGCTGTCTGCCGCGGTTACCTCGACTCTCCGTATGCCGCGCTCGCGGAAGAGTCGAAGCATCTCGTGGACGAGCTTTGCCCCGATGCCCGACCGCCGGTGCGTCTCCCTCCTGGGTGGCGATTTCCGAATCGCCACCCGCGAGCCGGCGCCGGATTTCCGAATCCGGTTACCTGCAGCGGCAGGATTCGGAAATCCCCCCTACCAGCTGCCGGGTAGGGATTCGGAAATCCCTACCCAGGAGCTGGAGCCACCCCCCGCCCGCACGGGACAAAGCCGCCTGTGGCGGCCGCCCCGCCCCTCAACCCCGCTCCGCGCTCTCCGTCGTCTCGGCCTTGGCAACGCGAGCGATGCTGGCGACGCTGTCCGACTTCACGAGGTGGATCAGCCTCACGCCCTGAGTGCTCCGCCCGCAGCAGCGGATTTCGCCCACCGGGCACTTCATCACAATGCCGTTCGAGGTTATGATGATGATCTTGTCCGTGTTGTCAACGACGGCGGTATCGACTATGCGGCCGGTCTTCGGCCTCAGGCGCATGGTGATGAGTCCCTTGCCGCCGCGGGTCTGCCTGCGGTAGCTCGTTATAGGGGTGCGCTTACCGAAGCCGTGCTCGGTCGCGCACAGCAGCTCGCAATCCGATCGGGCCAGCGTCATCCCGACGACCCGATCCCCCTCGGAGAGGTGTATCCCGCGCACTCCGCCCGCAGCCCTCCCCGCCGAGCGCAGGTCCTTCTCGTGGAACCGGATGGACATCCCTTTCTGCGTGACAAGGATCACCTCGTCGTCCCCGTGAGACAGCTCGACCCACTTAAGGGAATCTGCCTCCTCCAGGTCGAATGCCCGAAGGCCATTCGCTCGAAGGTGGATGAACTCCTGAAGCGAGGTCTTCTTCACTTCCCCCTTCTCAGTTCCCATGATGAGGTAAGCATCGCTGTCGAACTCCCTGACGGGGATGGTTGCCGTGATGTTATCCCCCGGCTCTATAGAGATTAGGTTGATGATAGCCGTGCCCATCGCCGTCCGGCTGGTCTGGGGGACCTCGTAAGCCTTCAGGCGGTAGACCCGGCCCCTGTCGCTCAGGAAGAGAATGAAATGGTGCGTCGTAGCGACGAAGAGCTGCTGAATGCTGTCCTCTTCCTTCGTGTTGGCCCCGATTATGCCCTTGCCGCCCCGCCGCTGGCTGCGGTAAGTGTAGATAGGCACTCGCTTGATATAGCCATCCCGAGTAATGGTAATAATCGTCTCTTCATCAGGGATCAAGTCCTCGTCGCCTATCTCCTCGGCCTCGACCGGGACAATCCGAGTCCTGCGCTCGTCCCCGTACTTGTCCTTCAGGTAGTTAAGCTCGCCTTTGATGAGAGCGTACAGCTTCTTCGGATCGGCGAGCAGGTCCTCGAGGTAGGCGATGCGCTTGATCAGGTCCTTATACTCGTCCTCGATCTTCTGCCGTTCGAGAGCGGTGAGCTGGCGGAGCTGCATGTTCAGAATCGCATCCGCCTGGAGCTGCGACAGCCCGAAGCGCGACATCAACTCCGCCCGCGCGGTGTCGGTGTTCTTCGATGCCCGGATGACCTTGATGACCTCGTCGAGGAAGTCAACCGCGATTCGGAGTCCTTCGAGGATGTGCGCCCGGTAGCGGGATCTCTCCAATTCGTGCTGCGTGCGTCGGGTGACCACCTCGAACCTGTGGTCGATGAACGCCTGCAGCATCTGCGCCAGGTTCAGCACCTTCGGCTGGCCGTCCACGAGCGCAAGCATAATGACGCCGAACGTTTGTCTGAGCGCGGAGTGCTTCAGCAGGTAGTTCAGCACCTTCTTCGGATGCGCGTCGCGCTTCAGCTCGATCACGATCCTCATGCCCGTCCGGTCGGAGTAGTCGTCGAGTCCGGAGATGCCCTCGATCTTCTTCGACCGCACCAGGCTTGCGATATGCTCGATCAGGTTCTTCTTGTTGACCTGGTAAGGAAGCTCGGTGATGACGATTGCCGAGCGGCTGGCATCGAGCGGCTCGATCTGTACCTGGGCCTGCATCGTGATGGAACCCGTGCCCGTCTCGAATGCCTGGCGGATTCCCTTTGTGCCCAGGATCAGGCCCGCCGTCGGGAAGTCCGGGCCTTTGATGAACTCCATCAGCTCGGATGAGCTTGCGTCGGGATGGTCTATGAGGTGGATTGCCCCGTGCACAAGCTCGGAGAGGTTGTGGGGCGGAATGTTGGTCGCCATCGCCACGCCGATCCCTGCCGAGCCGTTTGCAAGCAGGTTCGGGAACTTGCCGGGAAGGATGGTGGGCTCCTGGCGGGTCTGGTCGTAGTTGGGCACCCAATCGACCGTATCCTTGTCCAGGTCTTCGAGCATCTCCATAGCAAGCGGAGATAGGCGGACTTCGGTGTAGCGCATCGCCGCCGGCGGATCGCCATCGATTGAGCCCATATTCCCCTGGCCATCGATCAGAGGATAGCGCATGCTGAAGTCCTGCGCCATTCTGACCATCGTCGGGTAGATGACCTGCTCACCGTGCGGATGATAGTTACCAGAGGTATCGCCGGCGATCTTGGCGGACTTGCGGTGTTGGGCGTTCGGGCCGAGGTGAAGGTCGTTCATCGCAACGAGGATTCGCCGCTGGGCTGGCTTCAGCCCGTCTCTCACGTCCGGGAGCGCGCGAGCGATGTTGACGCTCATCGCGTAGCCGACATACGAGCGGGTCATCTCGTCTTCGATGTTGATCGGGATTATCTCTCGTGCGATTGTGCTCAAGCTGGCTATCCTCTTGTGCTGGTGGCAGCACGTATGTTCTGGTCTGCGGAACCGCAGCCGAAGGTGGCCGGATTCCAGGCCCACAGCGCGGCCGTACATACACGACGGCCCGTAGGGCCGCACGATCTATTATACCAATCGGCGAGGTCCCGGTCAAGCTTGCAGCGTAACAGTTCACGCTTGGTGAGAGGGAGTTATGGTTCCTTCGGTTGCATGCAGCCGAAGCCCGGTCCGAAGGACCCGCAGCAAGTGATCACAGCGGCACGACCTCCCAACCATCACACAGGAAGCGCCCGGACAAGTCATCCAGCACCAACTGCCGAAAGCTCGACCGCCGCCAATCTGCAGGACTGGTCACCAGTCCTGCACGCTGTAGGTGCAGAAGAACGCGTGACCGTCAGGGTAGTGACTGTGCCAGCGAGACATGCGTCCTCATTCGTCACTGAAGGGCACGTGACCTGCGGTCACGGCTTCGGCTATGATGACAGCGGCATCGTGGTCAACGTGCCGCTCAAGCTCAAGAAGCGCGGCGGACGCAAGGAAGTGATTCTTCCGCAGGCGTTTGCGTCCGACAGCCCCATGCGTCCTTCGCACCAGGAGGCGCTCGTCATAGCGATTGCCCGGGCGCACAGGTGGCAGAAGCTCCTGGACGAAGGCAAGTTCGAGTCGGTCTCAGACCTTGCGCGCGAAAATGGTCTGGACCCATCCTTCGCCGCTCGGTTACTCCGCCTTACCCTGCTTGCGCCGGATATCATCGAGGCGGTCCTGATGGGCGAGGAACCGAGCGGATTGTCGCTGACGATACTGACGAAGCGGCAGCCTACATCTTGGAGCGAACAGCGGGCCGCACTCGGCTTTGCACCTTGCCACCAGTGATCAGTTGTCGAACAAAGAAGCGGCTCACAGGCCGGCCACTATACCCCCCGCGAGCCGCATATCCGGTCCAGTTCTCCACGACTTCCGGGGCAGATAGGACAGCGGGCCCAATTCATCGAGCAAGCCACCATGCCACACCGAGACATCGCTTCCCAGAGTCAAAAACCTCATCGCCCTTGCCGCTGCGAAGCTGTGTGTCGTAGAGCCAGAGCTTGAACGAGTCGTTCGCATTGTCCACTGGCTTCTCACCGTAGCTGATCGCCCCGGCTATGACGACCGTCTTCCCCTCGGGAAGCCAGCCTTGCATCCGTCGCTCGGTAGCCGGATCTGAGCCCTGGAAGAACTCGACCCACCGGACTACTCGATCTGCCCGTCTGCTCTTGGTATCCACAACCCAGAGCTGTTGGTCTAGACTCAGGCGAGGCTCCCCCGACCAGGATGACACTAGGATTGCCAGCCGGTCTCCGCCTTTGTTGAACTGGAAGGATGCGTCAAAAGATCCTTCCCCTGTTGGTACCCTGAGCTTAGAAGCCTGTCTGCCGCCTCTGCGAACGAGATAGAAGCCTTTTTCGTCGGATATGACGAAATCAGAACCGTCCGGCGACTCGGCTACTCCCCAGACATACCTCGGCCAGTCGAAGAGACGTCTGCTCTTTCCCTTCAATGGCAGATAGGACAGGTGCGAGCCTTTTCGCTTTGGCGTGCTCTCCACAGTGATCACACCGTTGCCGTCAGCAGACCAGATCGCTATGTCTAGATTCTGAATAGAGCAAAGTTTGCGAGCGCTGCGTGTAGCCGTATCGTAGAGGTAGAGGCATGCTGGGTATGGCCGCCTGCCAAGGTCACGGCGACCCAGGAGCAGATTGCTCTTGGGTGACCATTGCATCCGGCCCTTCAACTCGTCTGAATACCATCTATCCCCCGTACAATCCGACGGAGGATCGATGCGCGTTACGGATTTGCCCCGCTCCCAGTACCAGTCGCTCTTGTCGATGCTGGCGATCAGCTCTTCTTCTCCGCCGAAGGAGAAAGTGCCGCCAAGCACGGTGCGCGTCTCTCCCGTTGTCTTGTTCCTAAACACCATACCGGAACTGCCGCTGAAGTACAGATACTTGCCGTCAGGCGATGGGGTGATAGAGTCGATAATGGTCTTGAAGTCAGCCGGTAGCGACTCATGGGAAATGAGCACTATCGTCTTGCCGGTGTCGAGGTTCTTTTCCAGTACATCCGTTGGCGACAGGAGTGCGTCTCCGCTTGCGCGAAGGAATATGACACTGCCCAGCGATTTGGAGTGGGCCGGAGGACTTGCGCCGAGAATGAGTGCAAGGCACAAGACTGCGGTCAACCGGCAAGCTGATATCATCGTATCGCCTCCTTCGTCGTCTCATCCCAGTTCTTGTGCGCCCCGAATCCGCGCTTCCTGGGCTTGGGGGCGCATCATTAAGCCCTACCCCTATTCAGAAGGTATAGTGATTCTGATGTCGTCCTCCCTCACATACGGAGACGTCGGATACCACGATATGGTAGCTATGCCACCCGTGAATTTGCCGTCCTCGTCCGACGTCCCGCTGGACCAGTTAGTCCAACCGCCCGAACTCGTCTTCAGTTGCCCGGAGTCCCAGTAGACGCGCTCGCAGTAAGAGCCGGTCTTCTTCACACCCTTCCAGCCCTGTGGTGCCTTGTGAGCGATTGAGTGCGTCCGTTTGACACGCACGCTCTCGCCTTCTTTGCACCCCGCATAGCTCCCCAGAGTTCGAGTCAGGCCCTGCGACTCGCTGTAGATCTTCAGAGCGCACACCTTCTCCTTCCGTCCCGGGAGTGTCGCACGGGCCTGATATCGGATCTCCAAGTCTTGGTCTGGGTTGAACCTCCCCCACTCTCCGGGCGGGATGTTCACCAGAGGGTGGTTGGGATCGCTGCCCCGAGACTTGATGTAGGGTGCCCAGGTCTTGCCTCCGCCCTCCGCTTCTCGCGCCGGACATAGTCGAAGCTATCCTCATGGGAGAGGAGCCGAGTGGGTTGTCGCTGACGAAGCTGACGAAGCGGCAGCCTACGTCTTGGAGCGAACAGCGGATCGCACTCGGCTTTGCACCCCGCCACCAGTGATCAGTTGTCGAAGAAAGAAGCGGCTCACAGGCCGGCAGCCACACCCCCGTGAGCCCCATAGGACGTATACCGCTATCGAATCACCACCTGAACGGAGTTGGCAGCGGGATATTCCGTGATGGTCCAAGGCTGCCGTATTCGCACGCGTGGTTGAACGGTGTACGTGCCTGGGGGAAGGTCACCTTTGAGCAGCCGGACTTTCCCCGTGAGCCGCTGCCCGCTGTCATATCTCGCCGTGCTGAACGCATCGCCGATCTCCTTGGCGTACTTCGGCTTGTCCGGGTTCTTGGCTGCGAAAACCTTCCCAGAAGCGTCTTTGAAAGTTAGGTCAACTACTGCCGGAAGGCCGCTGATGGCTGCCTTCGGATGCCTGCTTACCTTCTCCACGCTGACCTCGAAGACGTAAGGCTCATTCGTCTTCCGTATTCTGGCGACAAAGTCGCTATCTACTATCACATCTCCCTGTTTTGTTACTCGATGTGGGGTCTCTCGCCTGGCGCAGCCAAAAAGGACGGCACAGCCAACTGCGATAACGGCGATACTTAACGTGAGTCTCACCTTGCACCTCCCGGTAGGCTCGTATGTGGAGGTGGGTCTACCTCACCTCCGCATACTGAACTTGGCTACTTTATCAACAAGTTCGGGCAGCCGTGCATGTCCAGTGCGATTCCTATCCCCCTGGATTCGATCATGGGCACCTCAGACCATCCTCCTTTCTCACGGAGATATCGTTCCCTGGTGTAGAACAGGTCCCAGCCCATGTCAGTCTTCGTGCAGTGAGGCTCTGGAACTTCCTGGTAGTGTATGTAGCCGCTCCTTTCGAACGCACGTCGACTCCTGGGATTGTGGCCCAGAACAAGGCGCAGGAGACTGCACGGCTGCTTGAATCCCTGAATGAGAATGATCTGGGATTCGTGTTAGATCAATTGCAGACGACTGTCCGCTACATCAAGTCACAGCGCGAAAGCTGACCGGTCGTACTCATAAGAAAAGTGGCTCGTGAACCGGCCACATCCTTCACGAGCCACGAATCGGTAACACGCAAAGCTTGCTCCCAAATGAGCTACTTAACGGCCTCGAACCAATCCAGTCCTTTTGTCTCCTCGTTTGGTTCTTTCAGAGCAACGACGTGACCGTCAGTGGTTGAGACAGCCAGCAATCCTTGACGGTAGAATGTGTGCCAGCCCGTTTTCGGGTCAGGCTTTTCGGTATTGCCAGTATGCAATGTTTTCACGATGAGCCATTGTCCGTTTCTCGACCATGTTAGGTCGGTAACGAACTCCTGCAATTTGGCAACAACCCGACCTTTTCCGGGAACAGTATCATAGACGTGCAGCTTGGTTGGAGCCTGAGCATTCTGTGATAGCTCATACACTGCCAGCTTCTTACCATCTCTCGCCCACTGCGGTTTCGGCCAATATGGGGCATCCTTACCTCTAAGTAGCTTGATGACGGGTATGGGCATTTTGCCGTTCGCATTAGCTACGTAGACAGTATCAGTATCGACAAACGCGACCGTCCGTCCGTTCGGTGAGAAGCTGTACCCAAACCGTCCGGCTTTCCCCCGAAGCAGCATTTTGGACTTTCCGCCTTGACGGGGAACCGAGTACAGATTTGCGTTTGGCCCGGTTTGGTAGATGATTCTGCTTCCGTCATGAGACCAAAACGCATCGTCAATCCCGTCAGGGACACGGGCGAGTTTACGCCCTTTTCGTGTCTGCATATCCCATACGTAGATGTCATCCGGCATAAGCGTATCCTGGTCTAAGTTGCCCGCCTTACTCTGATAAACAGCACAGATGAAGCGGTCATCCGGCGACCACCCGAAAATACGCCAACCCAGGTCTCCCCTCGTTATCGGTGAGATTTTGCGAGTATCAAGCTGCACTACCCAAATGTTAAGAAAGGTGTTTGGGTATGGAGCAGCACCAGTCATTGTTGTTCGTCTGTCGTCCGAGTTCGTGTAATCCGCAAGGAAAAGGACTTGCTTGCCACTGTGAGAGAACAAAGGCTCTCTAATAGCCCCGCCCAATCTCAGTTCTGGGTTTGCCTGCTGATTGGTAAGCCGCGTAGTCTTACCTCCGGGAACAGCTTGGAGAAACAAGTCATAGCGGCCACCATCCGCAGTATATTCCTCTGGACTCACAAGGACACTGGACACAACTAACCCGTGTGGCGGTTTCTGTTCGGCACTGCCGCCACAGCAAGGAATTGACGCGACCAGGAAGACGGCGCACACCTGCATAAGTGGTAAAAAGCTGATGCTACGGCTTTGCAATATCAATACCGCCTTGATAACCAACTATCTCCACGGAAGATGCCTGCCCTTGCGCCGATATGGGATAGGCTGTCAACACCGTCTTGGTGTCGTTCGGAAAGGCATCATCGGTCTTTTCTTCATGCCTTAGGATTATATTCATACTGTCGCGAGTCCAGCCAACGGGAAAGTCTCTTGAGTCTTCCAGCAATAAACGGGCTTTGCCGCTGGTTGCATCAACCAAGGTCAGGTACGAAGTGGAACTGGCTACAGGAGGATCGATACTCGTAATGTCACCGGATGAATGCCGCAGCACTATCCACTTGCCATTTGGACTCCAGATTAGCTTTCCACCTCTATCATAGACATCGCGCGCATTGTACAGCACCTGAACCTTGCTTGTCTGGATGTTGCACACTCGCAGAACGCCCTTGTTGTAATATGCGAATCTCTTGCCGTCCGGCGAGATCGCGGCCACATCAAGAGGGGCGGATCTGAGCAACGTGCGCCACTTGCCTCTGGCAAGATTATACAAGGTCAGCTTGTCATTATACCGTTCATAGATAATAAGCTTGTGATCGTTCGCAAAAACAAAAAACCGACCGGGATTCAGTTTGCGTATTATGGTTTTTTCCCTTCCAGTCTTGATATTGATCGTCACGAGACGTGCTTCCCCGCCTGACATCACCTCATCACTTTGAAGATCGCCATAGTAATAGAATTGCGGCCTCTTACCCAATACCACACGTGCTAGAATCTCGTTCTGATTGGGAAGCCATGCCACGTTCATATACCATCTGTCCTTGGTCGGCCCGATAAGCTTCAGCTTCTTGGTCTGAATATCAAGTATCCACGGATAGGAGGGCCAATCATTCTGTGGCATGATGACTGTGTGGCCCTTTAGCGATCCCATGAACAGGACGTGCTCGCCATTCGGCGACCAGTGAGGCCCACCTACGTACGGGGCCAGCAGTGGGTGTTTAGCCCAGTCTGTAAGCCGTACAGGTTCTCCTCCGGGCAGTTGCTGCATGAACAGATCACGATTGAGATCATAGTCCGACCCTGCCTTGCTCGATGCCATAACACGGGTATACACAGCCTTCACGCTCCAGGACGGAGGTGGTTCGCCGTGGCAACAAGATGCTGCCACGGCGAAAACCATACCCATGATTGAGACCACGATTATGGAGTATTTATTTTTTTGAACCATCGCATTACCTCATCGCAGGTCGAGATTTATCTGATTCTCCCAATAGTAGGGAGCCTCCATGTGGAACGTAACAACGTTCGTGTCATTCATAGGGAACTCCTGCTTGTACCGCGCGTGATCGGCGTCAACGTACCACGATCTGGTCATGTCGTAGACTTGGACACCTGTCCATTCACCATTCCGGAAATACGAACCGGACTTCGCATACCCGATATCGTGCTCGGTAAGGCCGGTCTGAGGGTAGTTTATGGGAAGGAACTGCCCAATGGAACTCACGCGCTTCATCGCTACCCCAGCACCGTTTTGTGGGTGGCCGCTTACCTCTCTAAATATGCCGCGCGTACCGCTTGTGCCCGTTGCCCGCAGGAATACACCATTTTCCACTGGCCGGCTCTGCCCATCCACGTTTTTCCCACACCAATACTCAAGAAAAACTGCTTGTCCACATGGGAATTCCAACCAGGGCTTATCTTCGCTTTGCGGTGCGGGATACTCGTCGGGGTCAGCGCCCTCCGGCATTTTCTTATCGAACACCCAGAATTTGTGTGTCGTGCCGATAAGGAAGAACATGTTCCACAAACCATCCGATGGTTCGTACCTCAGCCCTGCGTCTACGTGCTCCAAATGCGAGCCAAGGCTGCCAAGATACATGTATGGGATGTCTGCCGTATCTGGACAAGGTACTAATTGTCCTTTCTTGAGTCTTTGCGCTCCCTCGGGATATGTCCTTGGAGTCCGGTGGATGTTCACCGCACTGGGGAGAACAACATATCCAGTAGTCTTGCGATAGCCGGGGTATGCTTCCACTTTCCGATAGGGTCCCGAATGAGCATTATCTGGCTCCGGCTTGGGCTGGCCTGATCCCTGTGTTGACGCGTTTACATCTGCCGGCTCGGGTCCAGGAGGCCCCGCGACAGCAGGTGCGAAAACCAAGCCCTCCGATGTGTATACGGTTTCGTCAGGTCCAATCACATCGATAGGACACGTGATTGGCTCGGGAGAACGTGTCCGCGCTGCCGCGACAATGGCTATCGGGTCCCGGCCTTCCCATGGAATAGCCCCTGCAGAGGTTGTTGCGCTGTCTTCGCTTGAGGCTTGAGTCTCCCCACAACTTGTAATAGCCTTGACTGTGTAGTAGTACTCCGTGTCCGCCTGGAGACCCGTATCGGTGAATGTGAAAACATCACTGCCGGAAAAAATGCGGGTGGTCACGGGGGTCGCTCCATTCACCGGCGAAGCGTAGTTCTCTTGTCCAGATGCCGTGCCGCGATAGACATTTACCCAGTAGTCGTTTCGGGACACACTGTTGACTCCGCTTTCTATTGCGACGGTATCTCAGGTCAACAAGGATTAGTTACGTCTCTCAGCAATCTGAAAGACCTTTACTTGCCGCCCCTCCGCGTACGCTAGGATTCGACGATCAGACGACCATCCTACCGGAACAGATGCCCACTTTTCGCCGATCATAGGTAGAGCAATCCAAGGCCGCTCGTTCCTGCCGTCGCTGTCAACCGTCCAAATCTCAAGGCGCTCACGTGAACGGTCAGGTTTCAGAAACACCTTCACAAAAGCAAGCTTTCCGTTGCCTAAGAACATCGGCTGGGTTCTGTAGCTCCTTACGCTCGCACCATTAGGATAAAGCTCAGCCCGGAGTGTGGCAATCTTTACGAACTCCAAATCCTTAGCGTTTGTCCGTTTGTAAAAATCAAGATGCGGAGCCTTTTCCCCGTGTGAGAAGTAGTCTGTGACCAGATGCCAGTCATGTGACACCGTTACACCAGATTCACCGCCCAATGAAACGCTGGGGACTTCGCTTATTGAGCTAGTCTGCGTATCAATTATCGTTCCGTCCCCCGCTAGAACTCGAATCCCGTCTGGGAGCCATACGAGCGGCGGATAGCTCTCATCTGGGTCAGGAAACGTCGTTGTCTTTCCCGTAGTTACATCCACCAGCTTATAGGTTGAACTGGGTTCATATCCTGGTCTCACTGGCTCAGCCGCGTGGCCGCCGCTAGTGATTATGCGAGGTTTTGTCGGATGCCAAGCCATTTCCATGACGCCGTAATTTGGGAATTCATAAGTCCTTGCGGTTGAGTGCTGTCTTAGAGCCTCCACAAGGAGAAATGTGGTATATCCAGCATCCACCCGCAACGCCACGAGTTGGCCCTCACCAGACACGAGTACATCGAGTGTGCGTACGGCTGACCTGGGAACATGGATGGTCTTCAACAAACGTAAGCTTGCGTAACTGTCGCTCTGAGAAACCGCAGTGTTTGGTGACTCTGCCACTGATGTCTTGTCCGTTACAGATACCGGCGGTTTTCCAGCACGTGGGGTTTCTTGTCCCACCACCGACGCGCCATTGCGACAACCCACAAGTGATGCCCCGCTGCATAGGGCAATAACGCAACACAATGCTCTAATCATTGGTACCAAGAGAATCACCTCCACACGGTTTCTCAGAGCAAGTTATGGTCGGGCTGATTACAGATGAATATCTATGTCGTGTTCAGCCCAATACGGGTAGTTAGGGTCTTCATCCCAGTCTACGATGGAACCTCGTGCTGGATATGAACCGTCTTCCCCGATTCGAGCCGGTGCGCATGGAACCCAACTCGGATTGTTACCCGGCCCATTGTCCTGTAGGAAGTACATGCCAGTTACATCTCCGTTCAGGAAATATGAACCAGTCAGCCTATACCTATCAGGCCCAGACTTAGGATGACCTTGAGCGATTGTCTGGTTGCGTTTCATCTTCGCAAGCGGCCCGCCGCAGTAGAAGTTCGACAAGATGGCTACCCATCCAAGTTCGAGGTATTCGCTTATCCCTTGGACGACCAGCAACGATTCATCGTAGTCAATGAAGTAGCTCAAGTATGCAGAAGAACCCTGCGCGAATCTCGATCCGAGACCTATGTTTGCAAGGTAATCCCCTTTACTCCACTGTCCGCAGTTACTACTGAACAGTATTGGTGCCCAAGCCCCGCCACTTGGAGTGCTCCACATAAGCCCGGCGTCCACGTTGGCCCTTATCCCAATCCTTGTAGAGTAGTCGCTGCCAAGGTATATGTAGGGAGTATCCTTGTTCTCATCACTTCTATTCAGGTGAATCGAGTTCACATCGGGGAGGTAGAAATACCCGGTAGACCCGAAGTAGTGGTTCTCCGCATCAAGCTTGCTCGTTACTCTCCTATAAGGCCCATCGCTAGGCGGGAGAGTTTTCACTTCCAATAGAGACTGCGTTCCGCCCGAGCCACTTTCCTCTGGTTCCTGCGGCAGTGGAATGATCTCGCCGTTCGAGTTCCTTTGCAGAAGATTTGTGCCTGGAACCAAGGTGAACTCATTCGTAATCGGCTGCGACTCAAAGGAATCGTAGATTGTTCCGTCCGGCCCACAGGCTCGGATGTAGAAGTAGTCACCACTTACGAGAATGCGGTTCCGAACAGCATTCGTAATGAGTCCTACATCTCTGGAGGCCCAGGGGATTGCTTCCGAGTAAGGGATAGCTGAAGCCTCATCGGACGGTTCACTTGTTCCAGTCGCGGACACTGCCTTGACCGTATAGAAGCACTCTTGATAGTAGTTGGTCAATCCCGTATCCGTGTACGAAAACATAGTACTCCCCTGGTATGTCGGCAGGGTAATGGGTGTTGAGTTGAGGGGATTTTCATAGTCTTCGCCTCCAGGCTCAGTGCCCCGATATACATAATACCCAGTTGCACCAGGAACGGCAGACCAGAACACGGTAATTGTGCCCATACCATTCTGGTCATCTCCGGTTGCTACAGCTTGCACGAAGTCGGGGCGCGGCGGAGTTATGGGCGTAAAGTCGGAGCCACTTATCATACGGAACACACGTGCGGGTGCGCTGGCTAACGTGCGAAGTGCTGAGATACCCGTTACGGCAACGTAATCGCCGACTGTAGGCGTATACCGCGCACCGCTTTCTACGCGAATTCCGACGGGTTCATCAATGCCATTGTTGATATTAGACCCATCGTCTATATAGAGATAGGTGGGAGAGACCGACGTTACCCTGCCCCAGACACGCATAAGTAGACCAATGTTATTCAGTCCACAGCCGCCTGCTGGCCCAGGAGTATACACATTGAATTCGCCGCCACCTGAATCACGGTTGTTGACGCCGAGAGGCTTGGGGGGATCGACTGGGGTTTCCATAGTGACAGCATCCAGCAACTTAATTACTCGTTCGCCATCTGATGTTGTACCTAACTGAGCACTTGCAGCGGGAATCGAGATAACATCTCCTGGCTGAGTCGTATATGGTACGGCCTGTCCTTCGACACGAATGTCGCTCGACCGGTCTTCTTCTTGAAGGTATATGCAGTTGAGTTGCGGAACTGCCCGTGACACTACCTTGCCATTCAAAGGTGCAGGCAAATGATCTGTTCCACTTTGATCTGCGAATGTTTTTGCCCAAGCCAAGGTTCCTTCTGCCACACTCTGCACACCGCCCACATCATCGCCTTCTTGCCAGTTCGGGCCGGAGTCTACCTCTATCCAGTAGTTGGTTCCGGTGTCCTTCTGGATAGTCCCGACAATCTTATTGATTCTTCCGGTACCTAGACTGCCTGAGTTCGTGTAGTAGGCGGCAATACTGTCTGTCGGGCTATCCTGTCCGAGAGTAAACTGGGTTGATGTTGCCCCGGAGAAAGGCCGACACTGCAACTCTACCAGCACACGGTTGTTCGGGTCATACGCCGCCCTAGCTTCTGCAATAGTTGCACAGTAAATGGGAGGGCTCTCCGAATCCAGGCCATCAGGCATCGGCGGGAGATCGCCTTCGCTCATGACAGATACGCTTGCTGTCTCTGCGGAATCCTCGCATGCCAAGTCAGCAAGTGAACGCTTGCACGGCCAATCCA
>Ga0315282_10001909_pt1 | contig 38983 bp, 30 predicted proteins | sample YL17G07_20_MG_FD_203693 | JGI IMG/M metagenome (GOLD analysis project Ga0315282, IMG submission 203693) | Sediment microbial communities from Yellowstone Lake, YNP, Wyoming, USA - YL17G07_20 | ecosystem: Environmental > Aquatic > Freshwater > Lake > Sediment | place: USA: Wyoming | collected... | reverse complement strand
GCCACTCTGGCGCCCTCCAAGGCCGCATCGAGCAGGAGATCGGTGTTGCCGCCGATCCTTGGACTCCCCATGATACCGACCACGCGGACCATGAACCTGCGCCTCCGCCAGAGGAATGTCCGTTTATAGAGATAATCCTTGCATCGGCTGCCCAAAACGAATCCGTGTGAGAATCAACGAGTGCGGCGATTGTGGACAAGAATGCGGGATCAGGTTACCTTGTACATCTCCATGTTCTCGAGTATCCTGTCCTTCAGCGTCTTGTAGTAGTGGAAAGTCTTGACAACGTAATCACAGGCGCCGCCCTTCATCGCTTCGAAGCTGATGGATGCGTCGTCGTAGGCGGTGGTGAAGATGATCGGGACCTTGAGCCCCATAGGCTTGATGCGCCTCAGGAGCTCGATGCCGTCGAAGTCAGGGAGCGCGTAATCCAGCACGATCATGTCGTACTTGTTCTTCTTAAGCTTCTCCATCGCCTCAGTGGCGCTCAGAGCGGCGTCGATGATGAACTGGTCCTTGGGGAGGTACTCCTTGCAGAGGTCCAAGTGCTCGACGTTGTCCTCCACCATCAGAAGCCTCACCACCTTGTGCGAACCTTCCATGCTTCTCCCCTGCTCCAGAGGATATTATGATTACCATTAGTTAAACCTTGTTTGCCTTCGGCAGGACGACCGAGAACACAGATCCCTTCGTGTGATCACCCGGCACCCGGTCCTCCACCCAGACGCTTCCGCGGTATCTGTTGCAGAGGGCGCTGACGACGGATAGGCCGAGACCGTGACCTTCCAGGCCCGTCGTCGAATCCAACTGATCGAACCTCTTGAAGAGGATCGGCTTCCGCTCGTCCGGGATGCCCTTCCCGGCGTCCATGACGTCGATTCGCCAGCAATCGTTGTCGTCCTCCACGAACGACTGCACGACTACCTCCACCCAGCCTCCTCCGTACTTGCACGCGTTGCCGATGAGGTTGTGGAACACGTCCTTCACGAACGGATCTGCCAGGACGTACGCGCTGCCCTCGGCGGGCTGGAAGTTCAGCTGCACCTCGCCATACACATGACTGGCGCGCATCACCTTGATCGTGTCGTTGATGAGCGGGATTATGTCTATCGGCTCGAACTTGGCTTCCTCTTCCCAGGATCTGAGCCTGGAAAGGTTCCTCACGTCCGAGATCAGGTTCGATATGTTCTCCGACTGGGTCAGGGCCGTGCGAACGTAGTGCCTCGCCTTCTCGTCCAGCTTCGGATCGGTCATCAGCATCTCGAGGAAGCCGTGAATCGGGACGTTGAAGTTCGCGACATCGTGGGTCAGCAGAACGTTGTACATCTGGAGCGTCGAGGCATACTCCCTCTGCTTCTTGAAGATGTTGGCGTTCCTGATGGCCATCGCGGCCTGCGTCGAGAACATCTCGATGAGCTGATATTCGGACTTCGTGAACGGCACGCCGGTCGTATTCTCAAGGGTCACGACGCCGACGAATTCCTCCCCGATCTTGAGCGGGACGCTGATCAGTGAGCTCGGTTCGTCGGGGGTGCCCTCGACCAGCTTGGACCTGTCGTCGCTCTCGGCGTGCTCGACCAGCATGCCCTGCCCGGTCTCCGCGACGATCCCGGTGATGCCTTCCCCTGGGTTCAGTTCGTATCCGACCACGAACTGGGAGTACTTCGAGATATCGGAGATGCAACGGAGCTTGCCTGTTTTCTTGTCGAGTTCGAACAGATAGCAGTTCTCGGCGTTGACCAGCTCCTTCGCCTTCTGGAGAATGAGTCGAATGACCTCCATGAAGTCGAGAGCGCCGGACACAGCCTGCGAAGTCTGGTAGAGGCTCTGGAACATCTCATTCCTCTTCAGGAGCTCGACCGACAACCTCGCGTTGCCGAACGATGTCGCCACCTGATTGCAGAACAGCTGCAGAATCGGCAGGAGCGGGCTGATGTTCCTGTTGAGCTCGGACGTCCCAAAGACGGCGCAACCGAGCACCTCCTGCCTGGATCTGATCGGAAGACATAGAAGCGTGGATATCTCGCTGACGGCCGGAACCTTTTCACGAACGACGTCCAGATTCTCGAACGCATACGGAGAATTGCCCTCGGCGGACCTGTACAGCGGGACGCCTTCCCTGAGCTCGCATTCGAGCAGCGCCCTTCCCTGCCTGAAATCCAACCCGGAGCAGAACATGAAGGGCCTGTTCTCCGGACCTTTGAGCCTGATTATCCCGAAGTCGAGCGACAGCGACTGGATCAACCGGCCCAGCTCGAGGTCGATCGTCTCCGCCGGATGAAGCGTGCCGACGATGTCCGCGGAACTCTCGGCCAGCAGCTCCAGGTTCCTGTCGAGCTTGAGCGCCTCCTCCTCAAGGCGGTTCCATCCCTTCGGATCGTGGGCCAAGCCCAACACCGCAGTGACGTTCCCTTCCTTGTCATACAGGAATCTTGTCTTGAACGAGAGCGAGAGCCGGTTCCCTTCCTTGGTCCGGATGGGGAGGACGACGGTGGTGACCCTCCTGTCGATCGCGAGCTTCAGTGCGTCGGTGAACCTCTCGAGACCGGGGGACCCTCCGTCGACGAACTTGGCCGCGTTCTCCCCGAGGACCTCCTCCTTCGAATACCCAGTAGCTGTCTCGGCGGCCCTGTTGAACAACACCACCGTCCCGTTCCCATCCATTGCAAGAACGACGAACGGGAGCATGTCTATGGCCTCGTCGATGAACTCGGACGAGGAGATGATCTCGATCTTTGAAGGTGGCGGAGGACTCGATTCCGAGGAGAATACGCATACGCCAGCGGTCGACTCCTGAACCCTCATCGGGACGAGGACGACCTCGAACGGCAATATCTCTCCGCTGGATGCGATGAACTTGCCAACGATAGGCTGGTAATCGGAAGAACCGGAGATGCATGAGCTCAACGCACTCTCGACATGCTTGGCGTCCTCCTCCGGCATCAGGTCGAGGAAGGACGATCCGACGATGTCGCCGGCTGGCCTTCCGAGCGCCTTCTCCATCGACGGGCTGACATAGGTCACGACATTATCGACGTCAAGGCCGAAGACCAACCCTAGGAATCCGTTCGTCTGGAAACTCGAAGAAAGAGGAATGCTGGAATTACCGTTCAAGCTAGCTTCCTGCCGAGGCGCAAGCTGATCCCTTTCCTGCATCGGAGATAGTCTAATCTGAGCAGGGTATTTAAGGCTGAAGGGCTGACTATCAGAATTCAGACTCACCAGACGGCGAAAGGAGGCGATCGGGAAGGCAAATGTTCACGGAGGGCCAGATGTTCACAAGAGTTGCCATCAGTACCGGCAATTCTGGAATAGTTCGTGCCCAGCCGATGGTAACGACCATAAGTTTCATATAGAAGCCTTAGTTTCTAGGCGGCCTAAGAGTGCTCGGGAAGGGATTACACCCCCCGTTTCCTCCCCTAGGTAGCAATTCAAGCACCAAATATCGGCTTGCTACTCCCCCTCCCGAGCCTCTTTTTCTCCCACCCGTCCATTGTTCGATCCGTCCCGCATTCTTTTCGCCTTCACATATGGCCAGGGAACCGACGATAACATCTCAAGCAACATCTTTGACACTCCCACGAATGAATTCGTGGGATTCTTCGGCGGCTCTCAGTCGATTTCACGACCTCACATCCCCGAAGTTTGGCGGTGTGGCCAATGCGCCGCTGTTCCCGAACACTTGGTCCAGGAACCGCCGACCGATGTTCATCGCCCCGTTCAAGTCGGCATTGTACTGAAGTCCGCAGTGAGGGCAGACGAACAATCCCTGATGCCTTCTCATTCCCAACGAGCCGCATGCATGGCAGGTCTTGGAAGTGTACGCCTCGTCGATACTGAAGACGAGAACTCCGGCCCACTGCGCCTTGTACTCGATGAGCTGAGCCATGCGGAACGACGGCATCCTGGCAATCTTCGCCCTGAACTTCCTGCCCTTGTTCTTGGTCCTTTCCCGAATGCCAGCCAGGTCGCCCAGAACGATGACCGCATCGTTCTCCTTGGCCAGTTGCACTATTTCCTTCGACAGCTCGTGCAACTGAGCATCGACCTGACGATGCTCCGTCCTTCCAATTTTCCGATTGGCGTCCAGGCACTTCTTCTCACCTAGCTTCTGCCTGAGCCAGTTATAGTGCATACGCACTTCTCGCACCTTCCTCGACGCCATGATGTGAGCGGTCATTCGTCCGTCCCGCAACAGCATGGCAGTTGCCGGACGAACCTCGCCTAGATCCACGGCCAGGACAGGTTGAGCCGGATTATGGAACGGTTCAGGAACCTCTTCCTGCACGACGATGTGCACGGACCAGTGGTCGCCCTTGCGTATCAACTTGCATTCTCGGATGTCGCATTCTTCGAGGAGTGATGCTTGGTTGTCCGGTAGCTGAATGGGACACCACAGACCTCCGCGCAGACAGGCCACCGGTATGTTGAACCACCACCTGCTCCGGTCGAAGTGTCATCCCAACGACCGCAACAGGCGACCGGCCTGTTGCTTTGTGGCCGAGTATAAGGGAACTTCCTGATTGCCTCGAAGCCAAGACTGCCAGCCATCATACTCTTGCCGTAGCAACGCCTCCTTGGTCGTGGTCAGATCGAAGATTTTGGATTTGATGGTCTTTTGCAGGAGCATTCAGTCCCTCAATGATGGGAGATATTAAACGTCTTTCGGAGAGGCCACCGAAAAGTGTTGCCATTCATCCCACGACTGAAGTCGTGGGCTTTCTCGCTCCACAGGTGGTAAGGAATCCGACCCTACATTTATGCGGAATGTTGGACATCCCGATTCCCGAGCGGCATGCGATTTGGGGTAACGGCAACAATCAAAGATTCCGGCGAGATGAGCAAGCTGGGAGTGGATTTCCTCGAATTGCTTGTGAGGGAAGAGGACCGGATCACCGACATCGAGAAATTCCTGAGATCGTTCCGGGGCGACCTGATACTTCACGCACCAGAGCAGATACGTTTCGAGGGGAGGGAGCGGCTTCTCGACCTGGCAAGCGCCGAGAAAGGGTTCAGAGAGGCATGCCGGAGGAGGATCGGGGAGATCTCCGCGCTAGCCGGAGAAATGGGCATCCCGCTCGTCGTTCATCCCGGGGGCGTCCTCCAGGAGAGGATCGAGAGGACACGGCCCCTGATCGACAACCTGATCGAATCCCTCGGCGCGATCGAGGGTACCATCTGGATGGAGAACATGCCGAGAAGGTATCACTTGGACGACAAGCTCCTTTCGTGCAACATCCTCCTCAACCCCGAAGAGATGAATGCCGTGAGAGGGGTGGTCGACGGATACGCTCTGGACGTGTCTCACGCCTTTCTGTCGGTCGAGGACAACGGCAATGCATCGATCGCGAGATTCCTCGACGAGCTCGGCAGGGATGTCTCGCACGTGCACCTCTCTGATGCCGAATACCCGGACATCGAAGGTGTCCAGATAGGAGAGGGCGACATCGATTTCTCGTTCCTACACCGCTTGGGGAATCTACCTGTCTTATTGGAGATCTGGGGCGGGCATGAGAATGGCGGCGAAGGATGTCGGGAGGCTCTGATAAGAGTGAAAGCGATGCTCCCTCCAGGTACCTACAATATCAGACCCCGAGCGCAATCCTGATCGCGTCCCTCGTTCCCGGGGCCAGGCCCAGGAAAACCATCGCGAACTTCATCACGTTCCCGAGATATGGATAGGGCTCGAGATCCTCGCGGAACCAGAAGTCTATGACGAGGACGATGGCGACGACCACGAAGAATTTGACGATGAGCAGAGTCGCTGCGGTCCCGGTGATATCGATCAGAAAGTTCGGGAGCACGTGCTTCTCGCTGTATCCGTAGATGTCTATCCCTCGGTAGGTGGCAGATCCGTCCAGAAAATGCGCGAAGAACATCAGAAGATTCGTCGGAGCGAACAGCAATGCGAGTTTCCTCGAGCCGAAATGTCCGATGACACCGAGGACCGCAGTGATCCCGAGGGCGATGCCGAATATCGTCCCGAGCTCGTCGACATGCGGATGGATGCCGTGGCCAGACTGGATGATGAACTCGAGACGCCAACCTTGATTGTAGTTGAAGGCCAGAACGTAAGCTGAAGCAAGGACGAGACATAGGAGGCCGGCGGAGAGCACCGCCGACGGGATAGGTTGCCGTCCCTTCGAGATCAGGAGATAGAAGACCGCGACAGACGCGACACCGAACACAATCGGCACGATCGTAGGCATGGAGTAGTTGAAGTCTGTGGGAGCCCCTAAGGTGACCGCGAAGTAGATCGCCTCGAGAACGGCGATGAAAAAGGAGAATGCCGCCGTCTTCCGGGCAAGAGACCACAGCGGGCCGTTCCTCCTGATCACCATCCCGGTCGCACAGGCGCCGATGAAAATGAGGACAACGACAGCGTAGATCAGGGGGGAGATGAAGAAGTACTGCACAGCCCCGTCGAACAGGTTGGCATCCTCGAGCGCTCTCGCGACTCCCCCGAAGAAGAACAAGGGCAGGGAAGAGAGGATGAAGAACAGATCGACCTCGATCCTAAGGCGCTTGGCTATCCTGTACATCGCATACAGCGCCATCGCCAGGAAAAGGGCGTAGACGACCGTGCTGTAGACGTTGTACCCTTCGCTTATCCCGTCAATCGGCCTGCCCTCCTTGTCCGCGACCACCGGGCCCCAGAAGTACTTGTAGATGAACGCATCCCAGAACAGGTCCGGAAAGAGCAACAGGCCGGCGATGATAACGGCGACGGGCACCATGACGATGTTGCTCAAGATCAAGACTCTATGTCTGCGATACAGAACAGCCAGTCTTTTAAGAAAACCCACTTTCACCGATAAATTGAAAAGGGTTAAGGGATATATGAGGGTTCGTTCGGGTGTTTTGATGGATGAGGGTGATTTCACTAAGGCCCGTTCTATGCTTTTTCCTAGACAGGTGCTCGCCGGACACGGCGTGCTCGACCAGATCTCATCCGTCTGCAGGGATTTCGGGCTTTCCGGTACCGCCCTCATAGTCGCCGGCGAGAAGACCAAGAAGATCGCTGGGAACCTCGTAGCCGACACGCTCAGGGACGATGGATACGAAGTCCAGTTCGCGTTGGTCGGAGACGCTAACGGCGAAGACCTCAAGACCGTCGAGAACACGGCAAAGGAGGTCAAGGCATCCTTCCTCCTTGGCGTCGGCGGCGGCAGCAAGATTGACCTTGCGAAGATGGCAGGCAAGGATCTCGGTCTCGCCTTCATCAGCATCCCCACCTCAGCATCGCACGACGGCATCGCCTCGGGCAGGGCCTCGATAAAGGGAAAGACCGGCCCGATGTCCCTCGAGGCGAAGGTGCCGCTCGGCGTCGTTGCTGACACTGGCATCATCCTGAAAGCGCCGTACAGGCTTCTCGCCTCGGGATGCGCGGACGTCATCTCGAACTCGACCGCCCTCATGGACTGGGAGTTCGCAAGAAGGCTCCGCAACGAGGAGTTCAGCCGGTCCGCATACGCGCTCGCGAATTACACCGCCCAGACGATCATAGACAACGCCGACCTGATCAGGCCGAACCTGGAGGAGAGCGTTTGGATCGCCATCAGGCCGATCATCATCTCCGGCATATCGATGAGCGTCGCCGGCAGCTCCAGGCCGACCAGCGGCTCGGAGCACATGTTCTCCCACGCCCTCGACATCATAGCGCCGGGCAAGGCGCTTCACGGGGAGCAATGCGGCGTCGGCTGCATAATGATGATGTATCTCCACGGTGGGGACTGGATAAGGATAAGGAGCGCGCTGGGCAAGATCAGGGCCCCGACCTCGGCGATCGAGCTCGGGGTCTCGAGGGAGCAGGTGATAGAGGCCCTGATGACGGCGCACAAGATCAGGAAGGACAGGTTCACGATCCTAGGTACTATGGGACTTACCTATGAAGCCGCGGAAAAGGTCGCGACGATAACTAGAGTGATCTGAAAAAGGAAGGTGAGATTGGTGGTAACGATTACGTTGATAGGGGAGCATCAGGCGAAGGAAGGCGAGGAGTTCGTCTACAGGGGGCCATTGACGGAGTGCAGGGACTGCAAGCTGAAGGCGGTCTGCTTCAACCTCGATGCGGGGAGCGCGTACAAGATAACGGTGATCAGGGACGTCCATCATGAGTGCAAGATCCATGAGGAGGGCGTCAGGGTCGTCGAGGTGGAGAAGGTCCCGATGCGCTGCGCGGTCGGGCAGAAGTACGCGATGGAAGGTTCGGTCATAACCCTGGAGGACATCAGATGCAAGAACCTGGGGTGCGAGAAGTACAGACTTTGCCACCCACTTGGACTCGAGCGCAACGCGAAGTACAAGGTGACGGTCATCAAGGGAGAGGTGGAGTGCCCCGAGGGTAACAAGCTCGTCGAGGTGGAACTGGGATAGTCAGTTCGGATCGCCCAGTGAACTCAACGTTCAGAACAGGTGCACATCGACCATCGTACCTTTTTCGACGATGTCGACGTTCGGCGGTATCTCGATCCAGCCGTCCGCGTTGGCGATGCTCGTGATCGTGCCGGACTCCTTGAAGACCGCATGCGCCTCGCCGTCCTTTATCTTCACCGTCAGGAACTGATGCCTGCCGATATCAGCGGCGTACTTCTTCGCCATCGGTACAGCCCGAGTAACGTCCCTCTTCGGCGGCAGCCGCGCCATCTTCCTTGCGGCCGGCAACAGGAATACATACCCGTTCGTGAGGCAGGCGGTCGGATACCCCGGCATGCCGAAGACCGGCACCTCCCCGATCGCGCCGAAGATCGTCGGCTTCCCAGGCTTTATCTGGACGCCGTGAAAGACGACCTTCCCGAGCTTCGACACCACTCCCTCCAAGACATCCCTTTCCCCGGCGGAGCTCCCGCCAGAGAGGACTATCATGTCCGAGTCAGAGGCTTCGCGAAATGCGGACGTCAGCGCCTCGGCCGTGTCCTCGACTATGTGATGCAGCACGGGAACGCATCCGTTCTCCCGCAGTATCGAGGAGAGCGTGTGGGAATTGATGTCGTATACCTGTCCCTTTCTGAGCTCTTTTCCAACTTCCGCGACCTCGTTCCCCGTCGGGATCACCGAGACCCTCGGCATCGAGTATACCGTCGCCTCCTTGATCCCGAGAGCTGCCAGTACCCCGACCTTCGAGGGCGCGAGGACCTCTCCGCCCCCGAGGACGGCAGAATCCTTCTTGATGTCCTCGCCGCGCTTGGACACGTTCGCCCCCGGCGGAACCGACCTATAGATCTGGACTTTCTTCCCGGACCGCTCGGTGTTCTCCACCATCACCACCGCGTTCGCGCCGTCCGGGATCATCGCGCCGGTGGCGATCTGGATGCAGGTGCCCTTCTTCACTTCCTTCTCCGGCACGTCCCCGGCGTTCACGGCACCGACGCAGTCGAGCTCGACCGGCTGGAACTTGCCCGCGGAGAACGTATCCTCCGCTTTGACGGCGTACCCGTCCATTGCCGAGCGGTTGTACGGCGGCACGTCGATGCTTGAGCGGACCTCCTGTGCCAGGACCCTATGAACGAGGCAGTTGAGCGGGACGGTCTCGGTCCTTTCGATCGGTCGAATGTTCGCGTCCACGAGCGCCTTCGCTTCTGCCAGAGGGATCAGTGAGCCTAGCGGCTTCACCTCTCCACCTCCCACACCATGTGTCCGATCTGTGGGAGGATGACCTTGTCCATCGCGAGCCTTACCGCCCCCGAGGAGCCTGGAAGGCACAATATGATCTTTCCGAATGCAACTCCGCCAATCGCGCGGCTCATCATCGCCGCGACCCCGATCTCCTCGTAGCTCAGGTACCTGAAGAACTCTCCGAAGCCCTCGATCCTCTTCTCGAGGAACGGACAGACGGCCTCGACCGTCACGTCCCTCTTCGCGATGCCGGTCCCGCCGTTGCATATGATGACCTTGACGTCGCTGTTCTCCAGGTCGGCGGTGATAGCGCCCTTTATCTCGCCGACGTTGTCCCTAACCAGCCGGTAGTCGATGACAGAATGGCCGGCAGACTTCAGCTTCTCCATTATGATCTTGCCGGACTCGTCGCTGTCCCGCGTTCGGCTGTCGCTGACCGTGACGACGGCGCAAGGCACGCTCTGTGCGGCATGCTTCATGTGATCCTCATATCCCAATCTTCATTCCCCCTTCTCTTTCGTGACCACCTTGATGTCCGTTATGCGCGTGGATGGGTACTGCCCCTTCTCGTCCTTCTCGAGGTACTTCACCATGTCCCAGACGGTGAGCAGCGCGGCCGAGACGCCTGTAAGCGCCTCCATCTCCACGCCGGTCTTGTAGTGCGCGTTCACCTCGACCGCGCAGGTGAGCGAATCCTCTGCAATCTTGAATTCGACCTGGATCGATTCGATCGGGATCGGATGGCAGTACGGCACGATGTCGGGCGTGGACTTGACCGCTTGGATCGCGGCTATCTTTGCCGCCTCCAGCACGTCGCCCTTCTTCACCGTCCCGGACCTTATCGCGTCGATCGATTTCTCACTGAGCATTATCTTGCCGGAGGCCACGGCCTTCCTCCGGACGACCTCCTTCTTTCCGATGTCGACCATTCCCTTCAATGTCCTCCCTCCACCCATACCTCCCCATCTTCCAAAATCTCCTTCTTCCAGAGGGGGACGACCTTCTTCAGCTCGTCGATGAGGTATTCGGCGCCGTCGAACGCCTCCTTCCTGTGCCCGCTCGAGACTGCGATCAGGACTATGTTGTCGCCCGGGGAAAGCGACCCGACGCGATGGATGATCGTGACCTCTTCCAGGCCGAACTTCTTCATCGCCTTGTCTCTAAGATCCGAGAGCTCCTTCTCGGCCATCCCCTTGTACGCCTCCATCTCCATCTTCCTGATCTTCCGCCCGCAGTCCTCCTCCCTGACCACGCCGACGAACGTGACGACCGCTCCGGTCCGCTTGTTCCTGACATTCCTCAAAACCTCGTCGACGGAGAAATCATCCTCAGTAACAAGAATCAATCGATTCCCTCCTAACCCCCGCTCACTGGGGGAAGGAGCGCTACCTCATCCCCTTCCTTCAACACCACGTCCTCCTTGGCATATCTCTTGTTGACCGAGACAATGAGGTCATCGGTGAGTTTTGTAAGTTTCGGATAGACTGATCTGACCTTGCTGATCAGAGTGGAAAGAGTCGCCCCCTCTCTCAGTTCAAAAACTTCCTCAGGGCGCCCAGCAATCTCTCTGTATGACGCGAAGAACCTGACTTTGATCTTCAACGTAAGCCTCCAGGGGCACATGTTCACAATCCAGAATCTACGACATAATGATTTCGGTATTTCGAGACTGGGTCAAGAGAGCGATCTATTGCCGTAAGTTGGTGTCCACCTGGCCCTGTCCCACTTCTGCGGTCAAAATCGCATTGTCAAATCATCGACGTCCAATAGACCTGCTCGGAACTACGCAATCCTGGACTCGATTTCATCGACTATCCGAGACAATTCGCTCCTGGTGAAGCTCTCCCCCATATGGATTTCATAACAATGAACATGCTCGAGGAAACGCCCAAAGACGTTGATGATATCATCCTCCGAAGGATACCTCAAACCAGCCAGTCTCGACAAGTTGCGATGGAGAGCCATATGGCCTAGTGAGCTTGTAGCCGGGGCAAAGCTTGCGATACGCTTAGCGTCTGAAGGCACGATCCTGGGCTGACCTTTCTTCCTCAGGAGCAGAAAAACATGTGAAGCTTTCCCAGTTGTCCGAACTTCAGATCCTGGGAAGAGAGTCTGTGAAGGCACACTATGGCAGAAATAGGCGGATTTGCTGTAGAATTTCACCAATCTGGATATCGGGTTGCTCCCAGAAACCGAATTGCCGAATCCGAGTCTCGAAATCTTGCTCCTGTACTGTCTCATCTCCCGTTCATCGGCAAATGCAGTCTCCAACAGCTCTGGAAACATCCTGAAGTGTCGCTCCACAAGTCGAATCCACTTTGGATATGCAACAAATCGTCCGTCGTCACCTACTATTAGGTTGTTGTTGCACACGTATCCGGCGCCACGGCGCAGCAATTCCAGAAGAACGAAAGTCTTTCCAGTTCCAGTTATTGCTGGGAATACTGCAACAGACTCGCCAATGGAAGCCGCTGTAGAGTGCAGCAACCCCCACCCCTTGGGAGCTAGCAACCCGATCAGCACCGGTTTGAGAATAGTGTTATCGAAAAAACCCTCGTCCAATCTGCCATTACAGGAAATCTTCCCGGATGAAATTGAACAGAGGGTGCCATGTCCCGCAATTTCGTATCTGTTCGCGGAGAAAGAAGCACCGGGCAACACAGGTGTGCCAACTTCCAAAGCAGAGCCGCTTTCTATGACAAGATCTGGATCCTGAAAAGTGCCTTTCCAAACACTGAACTCCTCTTGAAGAAGGGGCAGGAGGCCGTCTTCAAATCTGATTTTAAGTAGATCGTTGAGAACGATATCCATAGATACCTAGCATCCTTGGTTATTGGAATCTCTAGCATAATACAATCATCCAAAGGATATAATTTTTGGAATGGCGACAAGAATTGTAGAATAATACAGAGCCATTCTAGAAGATAGTCAAGCAATGGAAAGACTCATCGAATCACGCCGTCAATGTCCAGACATGGCGATTTTGATTTACACCTACTAATGTCTGATGTCGGTTACGAATCATGGAGCACCAGTTGTGTGATGCAGTTGAAATGATACAGTCAAAGACATTCGTGGACTGCTTGATTGTCATCGTCATCTCCGCTTGAGAAGTCCACGACGACCAATCGGCGGATGTCAACACCCAGAGCGTTTACTCAACTCAGGTTCTGCTCGATCAAATTCGCGACCTCATCAACCCAGCGTCCAGTCTGACTCTCTTTTATCTGGATGGTGTGACAGCTAGCCTTGTCGAACGACTCCACAAGAACTCCGACAACGTCATCCATGGTTCCGGTCTTCAATCCTGCTAGACCGGCAAGCATGTTGTGGCAGCCTTGAGTCTCAACCCATTGCATGGCGGCAGCTAGCTCTGCTACCTTCTCAGGTCTGGATTCGATCACACGTGTCTCATGCCGATCCCTCTCAAGAAGAAAAACATGAGTGACAACCCCAGTCTCTCTCACTCTGGACTGTGGAAACAATCTATCGGATGGGATAGATTGATTGAAAGGGAATCGAGACATTAGATTGGACTTCACGAACCTGGAGACGAAATTCTTGCCTTCCATGGATGCGCCCAAACGATAGAAGGACATTATCCTCTCACCTGCCCTGCGATCCTTCTTCGTAGAGTACAATCTTTCAGCCAAATCGGGAAAAATCCTCAGATGATGCTCCTGCAGGTTTATCCACTTCGAATACAACGTACACTTTCCATCGCGATTGATGAAAATGTCTCCATTAGCCATGTACGCGGCCCCGCGGCGCATGAACTCTAGAAGGATGGAAGTCTTTCCAACTTGGCGTTTTGAAGGCAACACTATGATGTTGTCCCCGACAGCGAGTGCTGATGCTCGGAGCAAGAAATGACCTTTAGGAACAATAAACCTATTGATCACTGGCTTTATCACATACGTGCTGAGGAAGTCTGTCTTGAAGGGCTCGCCATAGACTATTCTCTCGTCATCAATCTCACACAATCCTCCGTTCGGATCAAGCATCTGGTAACTACCTGGTGAAACGAACATATCCAAGGCAATCCGGAAACCTCTGGGAGAAACCAATCCCTTTTCGATGGTCAAATCGGGAGCCCCGAACCGATTTCTCCAATGCGACATTTTCTCTTGTAATCTTGGTAGAATCTGGCTATCGAATCTGAGTTTCACTATGCCATCAAAATCGAAGTCGGCGAAATCCACTACACCAGCAACATCCATTGGTTCGCACCGGCCAATTCTGACCTAAAACGCGGGATAAGCGTCTACATTCCAGAATTCTGTCCTGTGCATTTATATATTCCCTCGAGATTCCGCCGAATCGCGAATCTTGTTTGAGTGAACGAAGTCTCTGAAAGCCCCTAAGCGGTCTCCAGATCTTTCCAAGTCTGGACTGTAAGTCTCAGACATCATTAGATCATTGACCCGAGCATTGCTCCACATGAGCCATGATGTTCGCATACGAGCGTACGGTTCTCATTTCCGCAAAAGACACCAACAGACAGACACGTCTCACGCGACAAGAATGTCTTCTGCCGGCTGAGGATTCAATGCAGGGCAGAACTATCAGATAAGAAGACGCATCACCGCCAGCAACTCTTTCGAAAACGGCAGACCGTCTTCCAAGAGGCTCAATACGATGTCGATGTTTCGGGAAAGATTACACTCGGACACGGATGCGTGAATCGAATCGCCAGCAATTGCCTCGATTGAAACACGAAGACTAAAAGGGTTATTGCTCGAGTGCGGATTGGAATTTGAGCATTCTAGAGTTCCTCCAGAATCTAGTCCGTCTCACGAGACTTACCCTGTGGTAATTGGTGGACAACCACCAAGAAGACAAATGAATATCGCCTTGAGTCCCATCTATTCCAACGACGTCACCTGGAAGCCATTCGGTCCCTGGCCTCTCTTTTTCTCATCGGTCGGGACAGGTCTACAGTTGGATTATAATACAACTTATTTCATTATCAGCCTGCGAAACAATCTACTAGACGGTCTGCATACTTGGTGGATGTGAAGGATCTTGGCCTTCGAGACGGAGAGAAAAGTGCGAATCATCGACTCACATAAAACTGGGTCTCTCAGCCATACTTTTTCGGAGATCTGGTCCTATCGTGAGCTCTTGTTTTTCTTAGTTTGGAAGGACGTCAAGATAAGATACAAGCAGACCGCCATAGGCGCGGCATGGGCCATCCTCCAACCTCTCATCGCCATGGCGATCTTCTGGGCGGTATTCGGTATGGTACTCAAGGTGGATACTGGAGGCGTCCCCTACCCGATATTCGCTTACTCGGGATTACTCATTTGGACCTACTTTTCGACCTCCCTGAACCAGGCGTCAGAGAGCCTGGTAGCCAATCCGCATCTTCTCACGAAGATCTACTTCCCCCGGGTACTCCTGCCCCTCTCTCTGTGCCTGGTCGGTCTACTGGACTATGCGATAGCGGGAGTCATGTTGATCATCTTGATGCTGTATTTCAACATAATGCCCTCGCTTTGGATTCTTCTGATATTCATTCCACTTGTTCTCTCCATCTTGTTAGCTTCAGGACTGAGTTTCTGGTTGTCTTCAGTCTCGGCGAAATATCGCGACGTTCGTTACATTGTTCCTTTCTTTGTCCAGCTGCTTCTCTTCGTTACTCCGATAATATACCCGCCGAGCTACTTGACTGGGAATCTCTCTTGGATTCTTACGATAAACCCCCTAGCCCCAATCATAAATGCACAGAGATCGCTCGTCCTGGGAACGGGGATAACGGATTGGGTGCCGCTCGGCATTTCGGCGCTGATTGCACTTCTCGTTTTCCTTGGCGGACTCTTGTACTTTGCCCGCTACGAGAGATCGTTTGCGGACGTGATCTGAATGAAAGAACCCATCATTGAAATCAAAGGAATTTCGAAATCCTATCAAATTGGGCACAAGGGTGGCTCTGGGTCGTACAGAAGGTTGTCAGAGACCATCATGGAATCGGTCACTCATCCAATTAGGACAGCGCGAGAAATGAGAAACAAGAAAGAGGTCTTCTGGGCATTGAAAGACATCAGCTTCTCTCTGAACGATGGTGAGGTCGTAGGATTGATAGGGAGAAATGGAGCTGGAAAAAGCACCCTGCTCAAGATAGTGTCTCGGATCACCTTCCCAACCGAGGGGGAGATCCTGTTGCGAGGAAGGGTTGGAAGCCTTCTGGAGGTAGGGACTGGATTTCACCCGGAGCTGACTGGAAGAGAGAACATTTTCATGAACGGCGCCATTCTTGGAATGAAGAGGAAGGAGATCGAGAGCAACTTCGATCAGATAGTGAAATTCTCGGAGATGGAGAAATTCCTCGACACTCCTGTCAAGAGATACTCAAGCGGGATGTACGTGAGATTAGCATTTGCAGTGGCCGCCCATCTTGAACCAGAAATCCTTCTCGTAGACGAGGTACTTGCTATTGGAGATGCGCAATTCCAGAGAAAATGCCTAGGAAAAATCAAAGACATATGCAAAGGGGGAAAGACCGTACTCTTTGTAAGCCACAACATGACAATAGTCGAAGGATTGTGTGACAAAGCGATCCTGTTCGACGATGGCCGGCTGAAGATGTATGGAGATTCTCACGAAGTCATCAGCGAGTATCTGCACATGCTAAGCCTTCATATGGGTAACAGCCTTGAAGACCCTTCCATAAAGAGGAAGGGAACTGGACGAGTCAGATTCACATGGATACAGATACTGGACGATAAGGACGAACCCCTCGAGTCAGTTCCGGAGGGGAAACCATTCAAGATACTTGTAAGGCTCAATACTGACTCAGCTCAGGACCTCGAGAGCGTCACGGTCACTTTCGTGGACAAGTTCGGAAGGAATGTGCTGACGACGGCGCATACCGATTCGTTGGACATCAAACGTTTGGATCGCGGTCCCCATACCTTCTCTATTTTCATTGATCCAAATCCTTTTGTGAGAGGAAGCTTCAGTCTTAAGTTGTCGTGTCGTGGTCCCGGCCTGGAAGAATACGACACGATTGATTATGCATACAACGTGAATATTACCCGCACCCTGGACACCACAGATGCCCAGACAAGACGCTCGGGAGTGGTGAGAATACCTTTCGAATGGAGCTCTGAGAAGCATGAATCATAGGTTAATCAAAGAACGTCTGTCCCTTCTGCTCTTGAATTGCAACCATCGTGAACCGACTGGGGGAGTAATCTCCGGTCATGGAAACGAGAGGAAGGGAGTCGATCGTTGCCTGAATGCCCCGCAAGACCGTCCTCTTGATGAGAACAATCGGAAGGTGTAGAATCATGGCGCATGCAATGGAGCAAGATGTCATGAGGGCAGTAGTCGCCGGCGTGGGGCTGGAATTTCAGACCGGAGAATCAGGGTTCAGTAGATTCGTCAGAGACAGCTTTCATCAAGCCATTGTTCCCAAGGATGCGTTGGAGAGACTTGGTGGGGTAGATCTGAAGGTGGAAGTAGAATTCATGAGGGAGGGCGCCTCCGAAACAAGATCACGCATCAAGGAGATAACTTCGGACAATCCAATCATCCTGGGTGACTCAATATTCAGAGGAGATAATTCTGTCCTCTATTCCTACGGCCCGTATTTTATTCAGGTAAGGAGAGAGAATTCCCGTGTCGAGGTGAAAGTCATTTTCAGGATGACGAAGAGATTCAGGATTGCACGGAGTCTCAAGACGGATGAATTATACGAACACTACCTGGAACTCATGAGAAGATCCATTCAGTTTCCAATCTTCCAGATACTTGAACACAGAGGATTTACCCTGTTGCATGCATCGGCGACAAAGGGACCAGACAGTGCTGTTCTCTTCATGGGACTAAATGGCTCGGGAAAGACCTCGAGCGCATTGGCACTGACGCCAGAAATGAACCTGATATCAGACAACTTCGTGCTTTTCGACGGACGAAACATAATTGGATTTCCTGAGATGATTCGAATTCCTCAGGATAGCCCATTGGCTCATGATGCTGAGAGACACAGGGCTGTCGCGTTCGGGAGAATTCATATCAGGAACGATTTGGCAATGGAAGAGATGAAATCGATTCCCGGGATTTGCATCGTATGCCAGAAGGGGCCCTCCAGCAGATGGGAGCCCATAGATAAGAGCGAAGCAATACGTTATCTCGAGGCGACAGACAGATTCCTGCAGGAAGGCCATCTGTATTCCTACCTGACATTTTTCGATGAGGGCTCGTATGCTAGGATGTATCCAGATTGTCCGTACTTTCTGGCGACGCTCGGGGAAATTCACGAATCAAGGAAAATGATAAGACAAGAGGTCGGGGAACTCCTTGGACTTCGACTTTGATGGCGTCGTAAGTCTGCGATTCAAGTCAGAATCGTTGTCGAATATCGAAGACATCTTCAAGGTATGGCAGAAGCCGATCGAACGGCCCGATCTGACCATGGGTCCCGGCGATCCGTCGAATGTCACCCTACGTGTGGATGATCATCTAGCGGTCTCCGAGAAAGGGTATCAGATCATCAATTCTGATACGACGTACGAGGTGGGGGGTAATGACATTATCTTCAACGGTCCTGTGGACTATGATTTCTTAGATGGAAGAATATTACAGCCAGTACTGAACAGAATAATCGTCCCCAAAGGATGGTGCTTCGCGCACGCGTCCGCTGTGTCTTCGGGCGACTCCATTGCGGTATTTGCAGCGATGGGTGGAACGGGCAAGACGAATCTTCTCATCGAACTCCTGGGCAGAGGATTAGGGTACATGGGGGACGACAAGATAATAGTGAGCAGAGATGGCAGATGTCTTCTCTATCCCCATGGTATCCATCTTCTCAACTACAACTGTAAAATGTTCCCTGAGGTATTTGAGAAAGCCTTCAAGGATAAGGCAGAACTTAGGAAGAAGAAAAGAAGACTTGCCAGATACGAGAAGGGTCTGAGGATGAGTGAGAACAATCCTCTTGCACGATGGGTGAAAAATCAGTACACCTCAAGATTCTACATTTCCGAGAAGGTTCCTCCTGAACGATTGTTTCCTCACAGCAGAAGAAGGACAAGCGGGAAAGCGACACACGTAATAATGCTTCGTAGTGGAGACTCGAGAATGAAGATGACTAGGTCCAGTAGCAAGACAATCGCTCCTTTGGTATCGGCCTCCACTTGGCTTGATAACAACGAGTGGCTACATAGCATCATGGCTGGCCTTTCCGGCATGGAACATCACACTATCGAGGACTGCACGGGCATCTTGAGTGACTTCCTGGATAGGGTCGAATGCTATGAATTCTCGATGGGCAGATCCTATGGAAGGAATGACCTGGTTGAAATCGCAGATGAAATCGAGTCTCTTATGGGAAAATGATCGGAAGTAGCCTCAATGGAAAACAGAATCGTTCCCGTGTCAGCATATATTCCTTTGATTTCAAGCCTTCTCTAGATATTCGGAATGGTGCCGGGATACTCGGCTTGAGAAGGCGCATCCCCTCGCCTTTTTTTAAAATTGCTCACAAGTGTGAACATCGAGGATATGAAATTCAGATAGGTTGATCCTCCATACCTAAGGAAATTCACCAGATAGTCCGTATTACCCAGCGTCGCTAGCCTATCCAGATAGATGACTCTATCCGATCCGATCGGGTCGTATTCTATGTCGAACAACTGCTTAAGAAAAGCACCCTGATTCATGAGTGCGAATTCTATTGAGGCCCAGAGTTTGGCGTTGAATTCCATAAACACAAAGTCATTTCTCTTTCTGCAAAACTTGAACTCGGCCAGCCCCCAGCCGTTACGGAATACATCGCTGACTATTCTACGTGTGTACTCTAGAAGTCTGTCGTCAGAGATTCTCTCCAGCACCACACCTGAACCGCCTGTCCTCGGTATGCTGATCAGTTCCTTGTGCTGAAAGCTTGCAATGATATTGCCATCCTTGGCAAAGACTCCCACACCATAAGTACAGGGGGTATCGATATACTCCTGGAGGATCATGTCCGACATACTGATGACTCGCTCGAGTTCAGCCCAACTGGATACAATCCCTCTTACATGTCTGCCCTCAAAGGCGCTCTTGTAGAACACAGGAAGACTCACAACGTCTTTGCGTTCTAGGTAAGTAACGGGCACGGGTATGCCCAACTTCTTGACTGCCTCCAACATTCTGACCTTATCGTGTGCTATCAGGCCATTCCTTTCAAAAACCATCTCGCCCATTCTTAGTTTCCCGACGATAGAAACGAGCTCCCGGGTGCTTCTTGAGCCAGTAGGCATGACTTCACCGACAGAACACCTTTCGACAAGCTCGGTTGTGTTAAATGATCTTATTTCATCGTAGTATCTGGAACGGAATCCTTGGTCGACGAGTTTCTTCGTCCAATGACCGCCAACGACGCGGATATTATCGCCTTTCTCTTTCAGGTATTTCGCGATGGCAGTCGCCTGATCAAGATGAGGCTGCAGAACCACGATCTCCTTCATTGCTCCAACTCCGGATGTTTCATTGTGCCGATTACGATCTCATCCCTATTCTCAGGTATTTGAGTTCTATTACGCCTCCATCTCCAAGCTGTAAGTCATCGACTCGAACCAGCAAATCAAGAGGATTGATATGGTCAACGGAAACTCTCACCGGTGATCCGTTCGAACATCTCAACATAGAGATCGCTGATCTCTTTGGCTTTCTCAGCTGGAAGCGGTGGAATCGGAGGCTCTTCTAACCCATTCTCACGTGCCTCAACCAGTTTCGAATGGTAGCCGATTTTTCTGTAATATTGTCTCACGGCTTCCTTGCTGAGTTCAACAAACTTGCCAGCAGCATACGAGTCCTGATCCCACCACCTGTCCTCATCAGCAGTGCCGAACGTATCGACAACCATCAACCTACGTTTCTCGTCGAGGCCAAATTCCTTTTTTCCATCCACATGAATGAGCATCCGCTCGTCGGCCTCGACAGATATCAGCTCATCAATCTTCAGGGCCATCTCGGTCACGCGCTCAAACTCCTCTTCGGTCAGTCCGGACATCTTGACCGCCTCGTCCCTGGTGAGCAAACGATCCACCTTCTCCAACTTGGTTGTCACTTCAAAGAACGGTTTTGGCAGCTTTTCGCCGTAAGTGACCTTGTTAGCCGCAGGAAAACCCAGGTCCTCCTTAGCGACATCCCCGCTTTTCAAACGATCATAGAGCGAACCCGCGACGTAGTACCTACCGACAAACTCCAATGGTATGAGATAGTTTGAGGTGTTGCAGTTCAATCTAGAATAGTCGTTTATGACATTGACTTTCTTTACCCTCATGCGATTCGGGGGAACGAGCTCTCTGAAGTGTGTTCGGATGCCGTTGTTCTTCAGCAACTGGAACCAGAATGCAGATGTCCTGCAAAGAGTCTCACCCTTGTGCAGAATCTGAGTGGGAATGACCTTGTCGAAGACCGAAATGTTATCGGTGAAGACAAACTCTAGAGTGTTCTCGTCGACCTCGTAGACATGCTTGACTTTGCCGAGTCGCACGAGTTTCATCTTGGCACCAGATATATGTAAACGGATATCCCTTCATATGGTTTTTGGTATGATTCTTCAATCATGAATCGATATGGCTAGACTAGTTCGAATCAAGAGAATCACAGACACTCGTAGATTAGATAGACTACGGGATAAGATTCGGTCCTGGCCTCCGTAATATGCCATAATAAGCCCCATGTCTCCGCTCTGAGTTGGAAGCATCTAGGTCAAGAGCTGGATTCTGTGAGTGGATGGAACAGTAGGGAACGATCTCACATATCGACACAACGGCTGGATGAGACATGAAGAAGGTGAAGGTCGAGGAGCTGGCGAACAGAACCCAGGTGAGAACACGACCAGAGACTGTAGGAGAAATCTCTCAGAAAGCGACCAGGATCTCCAGTGACAAATCATGCATTTGAGGGGGGCAAGCTCCGGAAGGTGCGGGCGATTATGCTGGTCATTGTTCCCCCACTATCTATAAAGACCCTTAAGATCAAAGATTCTGTGAAGATCACTCGGCGCGAGGAAGAGAAACGCTTCAGAATAACCGTCGCGCCCGCTCATCGCGGCCCGATAAGCATTAAGTCCCTTGGCAGCGCGCATGAAGTCCAGATTCCTGATCTGGGTCTTGTGCGCTCCAATGGCGTCATTCTTTCCTGCAATGAAGCTGGTGATATCTACCAGGATGTTCGGTAGAAGAGGGGCCCAGACCTCGTACAGCAAGGTGTTCGCACGAACACCGCTCTCGCGGTGAGCCTTCAGATAAGACAGAAAAGACTCGACGTGATGGTCATGATTCTCCACAGGCGAGGGGACGAAGACCGTGTCCGGTCGCGAAGAAATGAGTTCCTTCTTGATCATGTCTACAAGAACATCTCCCGAGGGAAATGTGTCCTCCCTAAGCGAAAAATCCGTAACCCCCAGGCAATCGAGCGATTCACGAATCTCTTCAAGTCTCTCAGCTCGGGAGAAATGTTCAGACGACTGAATCGATAGGTACGAGACGCGAACCAACTTCTCATTTGCAAGGAGTTTGATTATGGTGCCACCGCACCCAATCGCATCGTCGTCTGGATGAGGGGCCAGGACGAGAAACTTTTCCCCCGGGGGGAGATCCAGGACGACCGGATCCCACGCCGACTTGGAGATAGAATACTCTGCTGAAATCCTCCTCTTAATCCGCTCTGTAATATACCTCAGTTCGAGGAAGAGTAGCTTCTTATCCACGGACAATAATATGATCTTATCCATTTAAAGTTTGGACGTACTGTGAATGGGTTGCGCTGCACATGAGGGTCGCGATTCTTTCATTCTATGATTTTGATCATGTCCAGGGGGGTATGGAGGTCTTCACAGAACACCTTCGCCAAGCATTTCCCAACTCGGAACTGATCACGTACTTCTCCGCAACTCAGGGAATGGGAAGAATCAACATGGAAAGACTGAACCTTCAAGAGGCAAAGATGGGGCTCGCGATCGGGAACAAGTTCCACAAGATGAACAGATCGAATCCATTTGACCTCCTGATATCAAACGGAATCGTGGGTTGGTACGTTTCAATCCTCAAGCCAGAGATTCCAATGATCAACGTGCACCACTACACGCTCAGAGGACTTGCCGATAACGTTCTCGTGGGAACCCCAGGATATGCACCCTCAAAATACATTGTCTCCTTGCTCGAAAGAACGAGCTCAACTGGGAAAGAGAACATCGCAGTGAGCTGCAAAACTCAGCGGGAACTAAGGCGATACTACAATCTAGACTCACGAGTGATCGAAAACGGCATTCCCCTCGACCATTTCAAACCGATTCAGAAGGAGAGAGCAAGAGAGATGCTTGAAATCGGCTGGGATGGAGAACTTGGTATCTTTGTAGGAAGGGCAGACTACACTAAGGGGTTCGACATAGTCCAGCAGGTTGCACAAAGCCAACCAGGGCTTAGAATACTCTGCATCACTCCATCACAAGCCAAGGGTGAGAACCTCATCATCAGAAACAACGTGCCAAACAAATTAATGCCGATCTGCTATTCCGCTGCCGACTTCTTCATTTTCCCTTCAAGATACGAGAACGCAAGCATATCCTGCCTGGAAGCAATGGCCTGCAATCTTCCTATGGTTGTCAGTAGAACGGGAATCTTCGAAGACATCGATGAGAGCATTGTTGGACGCATTGTGAGTTCTTCTTCGCCGGAGGACTATCGGAGTGCTATCCAGGAAGTCCTTAGATCGAAGACAGGACACACTAGAGAACTTGTAGAGAAGCGCTATTCACTTGAACGGTTTATCGATGACTACAGGAATCTGGCGAAGGAAATGACAGGCAGATTCTAGCTCCTATTCTGCAGATCGGCCATTAGGAGTCGAAATAACCTCAGAACGGTTCGAACGGCAGCTGCTCTTCTGAATGAGGATATGTTTACAGATATGATATCAGACAGTGGACAGGGGATCCTATTGTTCGGTCCGCGGTTGCTTCTGAACGGAGGAACTGAGGGGGTTGTTTGAAGGATGCGCTCTGGACACTGTGATACGTGACGGAAATCATTGATAGGCTGCTTCGAGCGTTATCAGACTGCGAAATCATGCCTGATAACCGAGAGCGAGGATATTTATTCCAAGCTAATCAAACTCAGTTGCATACAACTGGCGGATAAGACAGAGGCAGACCGCTGCAGGTCCTAAGATAAAGGATTTAATGCAGAGCCTCTGAGTAGTCATGGGAAGGATCGTCTAGATTTTAGACTGAGGCAGGGTGAGATGTCAAGAGAGGCGGAATCGAATAGTGATCACACCGACAACGTCCTCACAAGATCGGCAGTGATGAATCACTCGTTCACCGACGATACTGGGGAGTCCAGTGACTGCTGTCACAATTCGGTCTCCTCACATCCTGGGAACCCGATAGGGGATCTGACAAGGGACATGGAAGAATCTGACTTGGAGTCAGATCCAACCCAACTCGATGGAGATGCAGAACCGATTGAAAACCTCATCAACGCCCTAACTAGAGGCGCCGAATTGACCTTGAAGTCGGAGCCTTCAAAGTCAAGGCTGTTTCTCAGAGGAATCAGACTATTGGTGAAGAAGTCTGGAATCAATCGAGCAAGTTCTGTCTCGTTCTTCATCATGTTCTTCCTGCTATTCGGATCTTTAGCATCCGTCATCGCGCCAGTTGAAGTGGGAGGACGATCGGGCGCTGACACTATTGACACAGCTATACCGACAATCACTCCCGGTGCAATCAATTCCGAAGACTTCTCAATCGGGGCAAGGTCAGCGAACCTGACCACGACTACGACGCCTGAGATTATTACCGTCTGGACGGAGGAATACTCGATAAGGGTCGATCATACTACATCCTTCGTCGACTATACGATTCGTCCATATCAGACGACCGACTACGTAAGATACAAACGTATGAATCCCCAATATGCGGGAGAAGGGACTGTCGATGAACTCGGGAACGCTCTCGATGCAGTCTCGATGACAATATCGAATTGGGGAAGAACTGGGCAAAACGTTTGGTTCTTGGAATCATGTCCTGAGTTCAGCCTGAATCAGTCTTTCGAGATATACCGAGATTATTTTGAATTGAACGTGAAGTACACGCCAGGAACGAAGAAAGTGAGTACCGTCTATTCGATCGCCCTATACTCACAGGAAGGGACCATCTACAGTATGATAGAAGGCGGAAGACATCACAGGTACGTTCCCGGATACGATTGGAATACTGCCGCAGGAACTGGAATGGGGGGATGGTATCCGAGATATCAGTTTTTCGCCCCAGCTTGTGACATGAGGGCATCCTCAGGAAACCTCGGAGTGGAATGGGGGTACAATGAGCCCGTTGCTTACATTTACTCACCCATTTGGATGAAAGACTATGGTATAGGGGGAGCCTCTGCCTTCGGTTTGAAATTCACCTCGCTAAACAGTGTAGTTCCGAATATTGGCCTTGGCACTTCGGAGACGTTCCACATGTTTGTGAGACCGTACAAATTCACGGACGACGAAGAAAGGGGCTACGATGTCGGTTATGCTCAGTGGGTTTCTCAGAAGATTGCCGCCACCTATGGAAATCACAATCAACCCATTTTCCCCCTGGTGATAATGGATACGGGCACTTGGACTCAGGAGTTCAGAAACTGGGTTCAGAACAGTCAGGTAACTGTTGCGACATACTCAGAGAATCCCGACCAGATAAACTGGAACTACAAGTCTGCCCAGATGGCTGGATACCAGCCCGATACACCGAGCGATGTTCCGACGAGCTGGCAGATATACAATAAGGGCAATGTGCCCTTGACGACCTCGGATGGAAGTGCGATCTGCTCGGCAGTGAGCGGCCCATACTCGACGCCCAACACTTACAGATGGCATCTGATTCAGAACGACTCATATATGTCATGGTGGACCGGATCCAGAGGTGTATTCTGGGACGAGATGAACTCAAATGACGCGTACAACAAGCCCAGGAACGACTACAAGAACAGATCACAGTTCATTTATGAGGGCTATCTCGATCTTGTGAAGGAATCCTATCAAGCAGGATACTGGGACTACGTAATTACAAACCCGTATACAGCCCAACTTCACCTGGCAATAGCAAGCGATCTGAGCGTGATTGAAAGCTATGAACCATCAAGCGCGTATGGCGTGGACTTCACAGCCCATGTCCATTCAACGATGAACTTTGTGAAGAACATACCTTCGCAGTACCGGCCCAAGATACTGGTTTACCAGTACTACGATGCCACCGATAATTGGAAAGATCAGAACGATGTGTACAGCGCTTTGTTCGGATCCGCGAAATACGGGTTCTGCGTCACACTGCTTTCCTATAGCAATTACGCAAGCCAGATGCATAATCTATTGATGGCTGAAGATATGTTCAAGGCGATGGGCTACACAAGACACAGCGATAATGGGATCGAAATTGGAACATTGGATCTTACCTCGGAAGGGTCATCATTAACGACATCGGCAAGAATGGTTGTGACCAACGGATCTGGAACACCGACTGTTACCTTCACAGCCCTATGTAATAACTATACGATAACTAACCTGAATGGTAGTGCGAACAACTTCAACTTTGTAATCCCCTCCGACTACTACTACGATGCTGGCGTGGATGCCCAGAAGACGACACCGATGACTTTCACGACCGATGGGAAGGGAACATTCCATGGGAAGGTACTCGCGGAAAAGACGGGTAAGGTCGTGAAGAGAAGCGAGCTCAGAGTGAATCACGCTGGAAGTGGGTCCGTCGCGGTGAACTTGCTTTCCTCCAGCTCAAACGGGGCGGAGCTCGCGATCGGAGCAAATGGCGGGACAACAACGATATCGATGGGAGGACTTGTCGCTGGTCAGACCTATGGCGTATATATCAATTCCCAATTTGCCGAGAACAAGATTGCCGACAGTCAGGGTTTCATCACGTTCTCTCAGGCGTACGGATCAAGCGATGCCGTCGCCATCCGACAGGGAGCTGGTGTTGATACGACGCCGCCCTCAATCATATCTGCAATCCCATCGAACGGTGCGACTGGTGTCGAGCCGACGCAACACGTGACGATCACATTCAGCGAGGCCATGAACGAGACTGCGACGAAGTCCGCCTTTAGCATGAGTCAGGGCGGCGCGCCAGTCGCCGGATCAGTCACTTGGCAGGCAGGAGACACCATTATGGTCTTCTCGCCTTCGCAAGTATTCGACTACGGCACAAGGTACTTCGCGAACGTCAGCACCGGTGCCAGCGACGTAGCTGGCAATCAACTCCAATCCCAATTCTCCATTGGTTTCACCACAAAAAGCACGAACGACACGGTTCCACCAAATGTGACAGACGTGTATCCTTCCTCTGGAGCTACTGGAGTGTCGACACGCCTGACGGTTGTCGTCACGTTCAGTGAGATGATGGACGTCTCCACCACCTCCTCCTCGATCCACCTCTCATCAACGGAGGGGGTCGTGAACGGCGATCTGCATTGGATGGATTTCAACACGACCGCCCTTTTCATACCTTCGACGGACCTCTTCTCTTCCAAGAAATATACGATCACCGTTGAGGAATCCGCGAAGGATTTGTTCGGCAACAACATGACTGGTCGCTTCACCAGTACTTTCGTCACCAAGGTCAACGACACTGACACCACGAAGCCCACCGTCCAGTCGACGGTGCCCATTGGGGGTTCGACCGGGGTCGAGATCACTCAGAATGTCGCTGTCTTTTTCAGCGAGAAGATGAACAAGACCTCAGTGGAGGCCGCGTTCTCGATACAAAACGGAGCTCTCGGAGTCGGTGGGTCGCTTTCATGGGACTCTCAGGGGACCTCCTGCGTCTTCACGCCCTACGGCGCGCTCGGCTATTCCTCGACGTACATCGTCAACATAGGTGCGACAGCGAAGGATGTTGCCGGGAACACAATGGCCGCGGCCTACTCGCTTTCATTCACCACGAAAAGCTCGAACGACGTCCTAGCACCCACCGTGACGGGCGTCTATCCGTCAAATGCAGTGACGGGCGTCTCAACATATGTGACAATAGTGGTCGCATTCAGTGAGTGGATGAACAACTCTGCAACTGCGAACGCGTTTCACCTTTCATCCACGTCTGGCGATGTGTCCGGAACGGTGGAATGGACGAGCAAGAACACGACCTTGATCTTCACACCATCCCGCAGCCTCGTGCCCTCGACAGAATACACGGTGAGCGTCAGAACGTCGGCATCCGACTTGATTGGAAATCACTTAGCCAGTGAGTTCGAGAGCACGTTCGTGACAAGGAACGATGGAGTCGACACCTCCGCTCCTATCATCGAACATGTTCAATCAGGAAATGCGGAGGTGGGAAGCGCTTTCCAGCTGACGGCAAACGTGACTGATGTCAGCAAGATCGCTGGCGTTTCGATCGAGTACGTTGATGTCACTGGCGCCTACCATAGCATCGCGATGGGTCTGGGACTCTCATTCTTCGACGCAACCATCCCTGCGCAGACGGCTCCAGGCACGATACGGTACACGATACAGGCGCAGGACGAGTTCGGAAACGTGGCGACCTCGACGGAATATGCGCTGAGAGTGCTTGACACAACGCCGCCCTCGACCAGGATAGTGTCCCCTTCACCTGGGACGACAGTCAGTGCGTTGATCAACATCGAGACTGTTGCCACAGATAACTACGGCATATCTTCGGTCGAGTTCCTGATTGATCAGGAAGCAGTGGCAAACGACACCAATGAACCGTATGTGTTCATGATCAATCCAATACAACTGTCCGAGGGCAACCACACGGTCACGGTGACTGCATACGATCTGGTCGGCCTGTCGGCATCTGACTCGATCGAGATCACGATACATAATATCGATATGACCTCTCCGTCAATATTGACCGTCTATCCATCCAATGATATGGTCGATGTCGGAACAACACCCCAGATAGCAATTGAGTTCAGCGAGGAAATGGATCACCCGTCGACGGTATCAGCTATATCGCTTGAGGGAAGTGGAGCCGTTGTCGAACTCTGTATCACTTGGCAAAATGACACGACTGTCACGACAGTACCGCAAACGAGGCTCCAATATGCGACAACGTACTGGCTGAATGTCAGTGCGACGGCAATGGACGTTTCTGGCAATCAACTCACGTCAGTATGGTCATCTCTATTCGTTACCATGGCAGATCCTAGCATCAAAAACCAAATCATTCTGATGTGCCATCCATCGGACGGCTCGGATGAGGTCCCCGTCGACACGACGATCTTGGTAATATTCAAGGAGGCGATGAATCATACCTCCGTCGAATCCGGGTTTTCGCTGAGAGGTGGAGATCGGCTGCTGGCTGGGAGTTACCGATGGTCATCGGATTCGACCCAGCTAGAGTTCTATCCATCAACCAGGCTGTTCTTCAATACCTCCTACAATTTCATCCTGGTCGCCGGTGTCAAGAGTCTTCAGGACAACAAGTTGGAAAACGAGTGGCGCGTCGAATTTACAACGCAACTCTCCGGAAGACCTTCAACGATTTCGGGATTCGTCATGGATGAGAACATGCCCATTGCCGGCGTGTTGGTGACAGATGGTTATCGTACGACCATGACCGATGAAGGAGGAGAGTTCGTTCTCTGGGAGGTGCCATCGGGATCGTACTCTATAAGCGCCTATAAGTGGAACTTCTCATGCCCGACTCTCATTAGAGTCTACCTGGACGAAGGACAAGAGATATCGGGATTGTGGTTCACGATGTCCAGATCGCCAGGGACCTCGACGATCACAGGAGTCGTGTTGAGCACGACTAACACAGTAATTGACGAGGCTCTCGTCGTTCTCGAGGAGACGGGGCAAAGCGCACTGACAGACGTCAATGGACGATTCATTCTGACGCACGTCCTTCCTGGAGAGTATTCGATCAACGTCACCAAGCTTTCATACGTCAGCCAATTGATAGAGAGTGTGAGGATTGGTCAGTATGAGAATCTTAAGCCAATAACAGTCAGTCTGGCATCTGACTCTGGGATGATTTCAACTGACACCACCAATTCTGAGTTTGTCATACTGGAATATGCAGCAATCCCAGTGGTATTGGGAGCCGGCATAGTTGCGCTCATAGGAGGAATGATGATCAAAGGTTCACGGAGGTCAAACAAGAAGGGATTGCTTGGCACCGCCAGAATCCTCGAAGGTGCCACCGACCAAATGGAAGATGAGAACATTCTCACGGACAAGATCGTGATTCGGGCGAGACAGAATGACGCTCCAGTGGATAAAGACTCCAATATCCTTGATTCCCTCGTTACTACGCTGTGCGCTGATCCTCCCCCCAAGTCAAGAATCAAGAGTACCATTGATGCGAAGGGCGGGGAGGATTTCGAAAGGGGACTCAAGGAGCTTCAGAAACTACTGTAGCCGCTTGTGCGGTTCTTCTTTCCGACCCCCATCCTTCGCATATTCGATGCAATGGTGAGGCAGGATAGCGTTCGATTCTCAGGTGAGCGAGAGACTGCCGAAGTAGTAGAAAATCAAGACGAACCATAGCCCATCCACGGCCCTGATCAGTCCGCATAGCGAAGCGGTACTGTACTTGTGAAATATCAGTCCCATGATCACTGCAACTACAAATGTGAAGACGATTACGTAGACCGAGCCCCAGAATGCCATCAAGCCCGCATCAAGCAACGCCCCAATGATCAGTGCTGATCTCCACTCCCTGACTGATTCAATCGCCTGCTGAACGCCCCCTCTGAACAGTATCTCTTCCAAATAGCCAAAGAGGGCAGCAACGGGCATGAACCATAGCGGTGGTCCTTGCATGAAGTGGGAGACTACTGTGCTGCCGACGACGACGAGCTCATTGACGGCCAAAGCTATGGGCAATACGATCAACAACAGTACGAAGGACACACGCGGGACACCATCCATTTTCAGGCCGACCTTCTTGTCCTGCCAGAAAATCAAGACGCAGGCAAGTAGGATACACAATGCGGTCGCACTGACATAGCTGTCTCCAAAGGAAGGCAGCGCGACTGCCGAGAATGATAATGCCGCAGGGATCGCCAAGGCCCGTCCAGCTCGGGAGTATCTTTCTTCAAATGGGAGTCCCCCAAGAACCATCGAAGGCAGTAAAGCGATAAGAAAGATCAACATGGCAGTCACAATTATCCAATTCTCTTTGTTTTCAATGTATGCAAACACGAGGAAATCGCCGATAAGAATCATGATGGCGATCACACTGATGAAAACGAAAACATGTTTTGATTCTGTCGCAATCTCCTTCTGCCGAACTGCCCTTAGGCGGAATGAGGGTCTTTTGTTCATGTGTCACCCCGGGAGCACTAAGATTTTTATCAATAGCAGAGCGACGGCCGTGAAAGCGACAAGAAGCAGAGGCGGCCACAGAGTTCTAGTGGCGGTTCGGACCGCAATTTGTCGCAGAATCTCCCTGAATAGCAGGATTGCCAGAAGGGCGACCAACGTGAGCATCAAAGCGTCGTCCAATGAGGACTGAGCCAATTCCAAGAGGGGTATGAACATCGCGACTCTCAGACTGTCTCTTGTATATGCAACCATAGCCAAAGCTCCTCCACTCTCTCACCACCCTGAAGTCTGAAATACAGTCTGTAGTCTCCTACTTGGCCGACGGAGAATGTGAAATTGCGGTCCACAGAAGCTTCATTCTGTAAGTTAATCCGTGCAGAATACGCTTCTTTCGGGCTCAGCAAGGTGGTGTTGTTGAACGGAAGAGAATGGTAACTATCGAAAGTACTGTCGTTTGTAAGACCCACCGTAACATTGTAGGTCACCGATTTCCCTTCATGATTCACGATATTGATCAGCACAGTCCCGTTAGCCAGCACACCAAGGACCGATGGCAACTGTGAAAGACTCCCTTCAGGTCCAGTGATAAAGAACTCCGTGTATGGCTCGACCTGTTTCGCGTATAAGATCCCGTTCACGAGTAGCGCCGATGCGCTCACGATGCCTATCACTATGAGGACCGCGACCAGCCTCTCGGCTCTGTTGAACTTGTGACTTTTTCCACCGAGCGTCAGGTAGAAACGGATTTGATCATCGGGAGGGAGTCTTGAGCGTGCGACGATGGCAAACACAGAGGCGCCCATTGTTATGATCAAGAGTTCTATCCAAACAGCTACCGAATCAAAATCCGAGAAATTAAGCAATATGATCCCAGAGATGGCCATGATAGACAGGCTGAGAGCGAAACTCAGCGCGAATCTTTCGAGAATTGAGATGTTTCTGGCAATCATCTTTCTCTTGATCAGCAGGTAGTCGAGGAGGAGTACCTTGTTGCTCGGAAAGATCAAAGACACGAGGGCATACCCAGGAACAAAGTACACGGATAAGAAAGCCAACACCCAAAGAACCGGGGATTCGACTTTGAAGAAGCTCAGCAGCACTGATGCAACAAGAATGAGAGAAATCCCGAGGAGATCATAGGGTCTCCCTGGCGCAACTACCGTTATCTTTCTCATCCTAGCTCACCAATCGTGGCAATAGGGGTCTGGAATTATAGAAAACCTCCCTAGTCCCCGCCGGTGTCCATAATTGAGTCCAGAATGTCACAGACTCGTTTGCCAACAACATCCCAGGAATAGCTCTCATCTATCAGGTGCCTACCATTCGTTCCAATCCGCTTCTGCAACTCCACATCACTTAGCAAGCGAACGACTTCACCAGAAAAGCGCTCCCGGTCCTCTCCGACCAGACAATTTTCACCATGAGCTAACTCGGGGATGCCCTTCAGACAGAGGGGAGTCAATACCGTAGGTTTTTTTGCAGAGAGCATGTCAATGACCTTCGTGAGAACCCCAACACCTTTCCAGAGAGGAGCAATGCAGATATCCGCTACAGAGAGCCAAATGCAGAGATCGGGGTCAAAGGGCACAAAGCCCAGATGATGGACATTGTCCGGAAGGGGATCTGGATAAGACCCCCCACCCGCAATATATATGTGAACATTGTCGAGCTCCTTCTTGACTGCCGGCGACAATTCCCGGACGATATAGCGGGCCGCCTCAAGATTCGGATAGTAGGTGAGCGTCCCGAAGAACAACACCACCTTCTGATCCTCAGGAATCGACAACTTCCTCCTGGCTTCCCTTTTCTCCAATAGGTTCCTATCGACCGCCTTCGTATCAGCGCATATCGGAATGACCTTGAATTTCTCCATGTCGAAACCAAGCTCCTCATAGCCGTCCCTATCGACCCTCGACACGACGAAGATACTTGTAGCCAGTCTCTCCAACAGTCTTTCAAGAATCACATTGGCTGACGTGAAGAAACGAGACTTCCCGAGGCTCTCGGCGAAAATTTTTATGTTGCCATGATTGTCCCAAACGAGGGGCAGGTGCAGTATCCTGGCTGACAGGCCTCCGGCCAAAGAAACGTAGGCGTTCTCGGCAAAAATCAGGGATGCTCCGTGTCGCTTCGAAAGCACAAGGCAATTCTTGAATGTGATAAACTCGTCTATTAGGAAAAGAAGATATCTGGCCAATTTGTTGACGTGCTGATCATAGACCGACTTGTTGAATTTGCTGAGAGGGATCGGGATTACTTCGAAACAGTCTGAAAGGGCCAGGAACATTTTGGGAATGCGCTCATTGGTCTGGACTGGCAAAGAGACGGCTGGTGCGAAAGCAATCCTCCTGGCGCTGGTCGCAGAACGCATGCAGATCAAGTGCTCCCGTAGATCTCCAACAACCTCTTTGCAGAGATTTCGAAATCGAAGGATTCAAGCGCCAGATTCCGGCCCACCTTTCCGCGTTGGGCAAGGAGGCGCTTATCACTTAAAAGAGACGACAGACTCCTTCCCATTTCTCCAGGGTCGGAAGGGAGGACAAACCCAGCACCTTCGTCGACAATATCCGTCTTGAGACCTCTCTTGAAGGATGTCGCGACAGGTACCCCACACGAAATCGATTCGATGGCCGCGAACGGAAACAGGTCCACCCGACTGGAGACGACGAAGATATCTGCACAGTTATATAGGGCTGCCATCTCCTCTGGTGTCAACGACTCAGAGATTATTCTGACGTTTCTCTCAATGCCAAGATGACGAACCAGCGTCTTCAACTGTTCTATCATTTTCCCAGTTCCCTTTATTAGCAGCAGAGCATTAGGATGTTCCGCCAGGACCTTGATCATGCTGTTCACAAGAATGTCGTGACCCTTATTCGGGTGAGAACGGCCGACGGCCAGTATGATCTCATTGTTCGCCTGCAAGCTGAACAGATTTCTGCAAAATTGCCTGTCAAGAGGACGGAACAACCTTGTATCCACACCGGAGTGCACAACCTGGGAGATATTCTCTTCACCCACGCCTTGCCTGATGAGATGATCGCGAGCGGATAAGGAGCGAGGGATGAACAACACGCGCCCCTTCGTCATCGCCTTGCCAAAAGTCCGATAGTACGCTTGTTGAAAATAACCTAGAGGTGCTCTCATCAAAATGTCCAATTCCTGCCATATGAAGAATCTCGTATCGGATCCTCGCAATCCGAGCCAGCTTAGCGCAGTTCCTGGCTGAAACCACTCAGCCGATTGAATGACGTCAAATCCCTCCTCCTTCAAGAGCTTTGTCAAAGAAGGAGTAAGTGGGGCAAGAGAGGGCGGAAAGACTGATTGGAACCGGGTAGGGAGATATATAACCTCGAGATTCCCTGATGCCGTCATTGGTTTGTTTGGCTTGAAGGCGTCAGAGACAATAACCCGCACGTCATGGCCCTTCAAGGAGATTGTGCGACCCATCTTCACTATGTTCAGATCGGAATCGCGCTCGGGAGCGAGATTCGGGCCTTTCCTCCACGGTATTGGACTCGGGAGATCTTCTGAAGTTTTGGTTATCAGATTTATGAGTCCTATCCTCATTGGCCTGCGGTGCCTCCGCTGTAGATTTCATAGGCGCCGCTGTCATACACTCTGTTGTCGAAGGGCGTCTGGTCCAGATAGAAATTATACAATTTGATCGTTCCGTACTGTCTGCTCCAAAGCTCGGAAGAACGATCGAAAACCATCGCTGAACCAGCAGGATGATCGATCGTGATATTGTAATAGGTGTCGGGATACACCTGGGCGAAGCTCCTCTTCGAGAAGTCAGAAGGGGGCTCGATTCCCCAAACATGGTCGGGGTAGAGACCGCCGAGAACGAAGGAATCGTTATGAATATGATCATTCAAGAAATCCGAAGCGCTGATAGCCTCAGGGCCTACTATGTAGAGACTTTCCTGATAGAGCGTTGTCGAGGCAGAAGCACCCACTAGAATCAAGAGACCAGCGACAAAAATCATTCGAAGGTACCCCCGAAGCAATCCCGTGATGAAGATGGCGGCTACAATTGATGTCCCAAGTGCAAGATACAGAAAACCCCGATCATAGAACTGCCCGTTGAACAAAGCAATATCCAATGGCACGATAACGAATGGCATCACGATAACCGCGATGACCGTTTCCGAAATGCGGAACTCCAGTTTCTTCCGTTTCAGGAGGAATATCAGTAGAGCTATCGCAGCAATCAGAACAAGAGCCCCCAGAGCTGCTGTTCTAATCAGGGGAGGTATAGCGAATAGATTGCCGGAGATCCTTTCGCCAACGATGTTTGCGGCATGATGAGGCAGATCCTCAAAGAAGCTCGCTATTCGACTACCCACTTGCTCCTCCAATAGACCAGAGAAGGTGACTGCGCCGCTAAATAGCCAAAATATCCAAATGAGTAAGAATGTGGTAATCGGGGCTGGTCTGTCCATTCTTGCCGGATGCGTCTCCTTGGACAACCTGCGAGCCCTAGCAATCACCTCTTTTATGACTATCACACCTAGAACAAGAATCGTGGTGGTAGGATGAGAGACCACCAAGAAAGTGAAGGTAAGAATTGAGGCAAGGAACCACTCCAACCCTTCTTTCTCCAAGAAGACAAGAACGAGCAGCCCCGCAGCGAATCCGAGGGATTGAGGGGAGAAATGGACCTGAATCCAAACATTGGAGAGGATGCACACAATAAGTGCGTATCGAAAGTAGGGACGAGGCACGTAGGTGCGAACGAAGAGAAACAGAGCCAGGAGTGTCAGAAGCGAGGAGAAAAGCGGATAGAACTGAACGAAGGACAATGCAGGGACGCTTCCAAGCAAAGTGTATTGTGCAGCAAGGACGAAGAAGCCTGGATAATTGTATACATAAGAGGTGGTGTCTATCGTCGAGAAACCTGACCTAATCAGGCTCTCCGCAGAAGAATAGTGGACGTAGGAGTCCCAGACCGAAGGAAAAGGCTCAAAAAAGGATGGAGCTCCCCATATCGAAATAAACAACAACATTCCCTGAAGGAAGAACAGATTCTCATTCTTGTTCCTGACTCCCAGAACGATCGAAACCAAGATCAAGGAGAATCCGATCCAGTAGAAGTAAGGAATCACTTGCAAAAGGCCAAATTGGCTATCGGGTGAAATCCAGCCGATGCCAGTTCCGATGGATGAGGATACCTCCACTGAGAATCCGACAAGAGCCAGCAGCGCAATCAAACTGGATCGAACTCCAAACAGCCCAGTGTTAGATTCCAAGTAGGTCCACACCCTGTGAGATTGATTCTCTGTATTGAAGACATACCCATATTATCCTTCTGTCCGATGGGATGAAAGGACTCTCAAGAAAGGGTAGCGGACTTGACCTGTCATTTCTTTGATGACGGCCGAAAATGGAGAATCGAGAAAAACGGACTGCCAAATCAGCCGATAGGCATTCGAAGGCTATCGATCAACGATGCGATGCTTGGCGTTTCATACAGATGTCTGTGCACCAAATTTCGAGATATCTGCTGCATTGGGTAATGATTAGGTTGATGGCAAATCAGAACATGTCTCATTGGGAAGATGACCCTGGTCCCAACAAGAAATAGACCTTATCCTGGGCACTTTGCGAGTCGTCGAGAATTTTCTCATCGGTAATGACGTGGCCTACTGAGGTGCACAGTGGTCCTATGATTGGACATGGCAAGGGGTTCGCTAACTAAATAACGGTGAAGCCCATTGGAGGAGATGATGTGGATCCCAGGGCACTTGGGGATTGCTATCCTAGCCTCTTCCCCCCTCTTGATCGGATTTGCCAGGGGGGCAACAAAGGTCTACTTGCGCTCTCATACTTGGCATTCTTTGCAGTTCTGCCCGACTTCTTCCATTTCGGAGACTTCAGGATGATAAGTCACAGTCTCCTGGGACTTGCCGCGATAGGATTGCCGCTTCTCACCTTTTTTCGAGTGGTATTCTCAATGCCTTGGATTATTGCCATCATCTCTTCTCTATCTATGTACTCGCACCTCTTTGCGGACTGGCTGTTTGGAGACATCACTCCATACTATCCATTTTCAACGCAGTATCTACAGCTGAATACTTTCAACAGCCTCGAGGACATCAGGGTCGAGATTGTTCTCTTCCTAATCGCAGGAGTCGTGACATTGCTGATTATCAGGCCTGGAAACATAATATCCAGCGCGTACAGTCTGACGAAGATTGAGCGGATAAACATGGCCATACTGGGAGTGCCTTTCGTGCTCATTACTCTACTGCAGTTGGGATACTTCATTCTAGACATACAACAGGCTGGGTTGACCTATTCAAGAGCTATTCTGGGCCTCGAATTTCCTGCGATACTAATCGTGTCAATGATCATTTCGCTGTTCACATTTGAGAGAACGTCCCGCAGAAAAGAGCCGAGATTCTGCCAAGAAAAACAAGTCTAGAGACTCCGCGGAGCATTATCAATCGAGATAATACAGAATAACTGCTGGCAATCCTTCTAAGAGGAGTCTTGTTGTTCGATAATTTTGGAAATCTCAAAGTAGCCGCCTCTCGAATGGGGAAGGTCGCATAACGTGCACGACTACAGAGAGGTAAAATTCCGAAAGAAGAAAACAATATTCGCATGAAAAGGAAATAAAGAGACAGGTACGGGAGCGCAGATACCGAAATCGAAATCCTCCTCCGCCAGCTTCCTGCAACTGTTGCCAAGTTGGGTCAACCGGTTTTGATCCTCGAGCAGCGACACAAGGGCACTTCCCATAGAATCCGGGTCTTGAGGGAGCATGATCCCCCCGCCCTTGTCGACAATATCGGTTTTCATACCTCTTGAGAACGAGGTTGCGAGGGGAACACCGCAAGAGATGGCCTCGATGGCACCTATGCTAAAAGTTCCCCGCTGAAATTAGTATGTTCGTCACATCATTTTATCCTTTTCCGTCGTCGTAAGCTATCCTTCTCGATCGCCTCCTATGATCGCAGCGTTCGGACAAGCACCTATCAGCGTTCAATGACGCATGATGACGCATCCGTCATCCTACCTCACCGACCTGCCGCGATCAACAAAGAACGTTCCTCGACGCAAGCAAAACTCAGCGATCGAGTCAGTGAGCTTGAAATTGCCGTCTCCGAACGATCATTAGATACATGACCTCGAGCAGCTTCTTGGCCGTGGCCACCGTCGCTTTCTTCGATCCTTTCTCTTCCTTCTTCCGGAGGAAGAACGCGGTCAGTCGTGAGTCCTCGCAGAACATCACATGGACGTGCACCGCCTCCGTGAGCATGTACCTCAGACGAGGGTTCCCCTGCTTGGACATTCCACCGATATGGCTCTTCTCCCCCGACTGCCTGACCGCCGGTGCAAGGCCGGCATACGAGGCTAAAGCATCGGACGACCTGAAGCGACCGAGTTCGCCGATCTCGGCCTTGATGACCGTGGCAATGACATGACCGACCCCGGGTATCGTCTCCAGGAGACGAACGTCCTCATCGTTGTTCGCCTCTTCCTTGATCCTGTCATCGACCCTCTTAATCTTTTCCTGGACGACCGCCAGGATGTCCAGGAGGTCGTCGATCATGGAGCCGTTCAGGCCCCTGAGCCAGCCGATGAACTTCTTGGAGAAGGCGGAGCGGGCCTCCGCCGGTGGTTTTGTTCCTCGACGAGCCAGCTCGGCATGGATCTTGTTCTTCAGCGTGGTCGATTCGGCAATGAGCGAAGAGCGATGCCTGGTCAGATCGCGAAGCTCCCTGATCTCCTTCGAAGGGACGTACGATGCGGGAATGGCATTTATTCTCAGCAGCTCGGCCAGCATCTCTGCGTCGTTGCGATCGGTCTTCGCTCTCCCGGCCGTCAGAGCCTTCAACTTGAGGGGATGTGCCAGAACGACGTCGTAGCCTCGAGCTTCGATCATCTCGTAGATGTACTGGTAGAAGCCGGTCGCTTCCATGACGACCTTCGCCTCGACGGAGCCGAGGCGGTCCAGGAAGGCGTTGATCGCCACGATTTCAGAAGGGAATCGTTCGTTGACGATGATCTTCCCCTTTTCGTTCATCACGCATGCTTGGGTATTCTTTTTATGAATGTCCAGTCC
>Ga0315282_10001907_pt1 | contig 38987 bp, 37 predicted proteins | sample YL17G07_20_MG_FD_203693 | JGI IMG/M metagenome (GOLD analysis project Ga0315282, IMG submission 203693) | Sediment microbial communities from Yellowstone Lake, YNP, Wyoming, USA - YL17G07_20 | ecosystem: Environmental > Aquatic > Freshwater > Lake > Sediment | place: USA: Wyoming | collected... | reverse complement strand
GGAGGGAACTTCGGACTAGGCGGCCGGCCTTATAAGGCTTGATGCGGGCGGAAAGCGTCGGCTTGCGGAGGGCCACTCGCAACTCATTGAGCTGCTCTACGCAGGTTAGGAGTGTGAAATGGCGCTCGTGCCAGGCGCGGTAGATCACGTCCGGTAGCCCCATTTGAACTAACAGAGCGGAGATCAGAATGTTGGTATCGAGCACCACCCGCATCAGGCTTTGTTGGCCTTCCGCTTGGCGCTTCGTTCAGCGCGAACTTCCCGCACAGTGTCATCGATCAGAGCTTCCAATTCCTCCGGTTTGGTGCCGGCGTTACGCGCCTTGACGTCCTGAATGGTGCGATGAAAAATCTGGGCGCGGACGGCCTTCTCGATGAACTTCGAAAGGTCGCCCTCTTCCATGCCCTGGGATCCTAGAAAGCGGCGCAGGATGAGATCGGTTTCCTTCGAGACTTTGATATCCCAACGAACTGTTTCTTCTTGCATATGACACCTAGACGTCTTCGCAGAGAAACGCGTACACCGTTATTCTAGATCGGGCTGACCTGAAAGGGAAGCTGTCCTAAGCACCGATTTCAGATTGAAACTACGAGGCAACGCGGCTAAAATAACGTTTTGTGCGCTTGCACTCAAGGAGTTCCATGAAAAACGCTATTCACCCCAACTATCACGCAGTGACCGTAGTATGCGCGTGCGGATACACCTTCAAGACGCGGTCCACCTTTAAGAGCGACGTATTGCACTTGGAAATCTGTTCCCATTGCCATCCGTTCTTCACCGGCAAACAGAAGATAATGGACAGCGCGGGCCGCGTTGAACGCTTCCAGCGCAAGTATGCGGATTTCAAGAAGGCCGCTGCCACGCCCAGCGAGACGAAATCGCCAGCGCCAAGCAAGTAGCAAACCGTGTCATCCTGATCCGTCAGCTGACGGATCAGAATGACATGGCCCAATGGTTTTCTAGCAGCCTATCAGGGTATCTGAAACCGGACACCGATGCCTGATTCCTATATCACCAAGCCAAAGGTTTACGTCGTGGGCCGTCAGACCGTCGTCGGCGAGGAGGTGGCGCGCTTTCTCCAGGACGAGGGCCTGCTGTTCACCACCGACGCGCCGGCCGCTGCCGAGGCGCTGGCTGAAATCGCCGGACGCACCTGCTACATGTCTTTCGGAAAAGGGCGGAAATCCAACCAGGAATACGTTGAGAACATCCTGACATCGAAACACGGCAGCGTGCTCGAGCACGCGGTCTGGTGTCTGCTGATTACCGGCGTGAGCCGCGCTCTGACTCACGAACTGGTCCGCCACCGGGCAGGTTTCAGCTACTCCCAGCTCTCCCAGCGGTACGTGGACGAGAGCGACGCCGGCTATGTGGTGCCGCCGCTTTTTCAGGAAAGCGAAGAGTTGCGCCAGAAATGGCAGCAGACTATCGAGACGATCCGCAAAGCCTACCTCGAGCTCGCAGAAGCTTCCGCCCAGCACGTTCAACGCAAGCACCCGGAGATGGCCCCGCGCGATCGCCGCAAGTGGGCTCGCCAGGCAGCGCGCTCCATCCTTCCCAACGCCTGTGAAACCAAAATCTTCGTCACCGGCAACAGCCGCGCCTGGCGGCACTTTCTGGAACTTCGCGGCAGCCCGCACGCTGATACCGAAATCCGCTTGTTGGCCGTCGAGGTTTGCCGCGTGCTCAAGCAAGAAAGCCCCAATATCTTCCGCGACGTTGAAGTCATCGCGGAGCCCGACGGGCTTCCCGCCGTGCGCGTCGTTCACTCCAAGGTATGATCGCCGGGGACGGTGTTTTGCCCTCTGAAAGCGTGAAAGAATCAACGATCCCTGTCATTCCGAGCGAAGCGAGGAATCTCGTTCTGCCGATCCAAAAGGAGCATGTTGGAGGGAATCAGGACGAGATTCCTCGCTTCGCTCGGAATGACAGGTCTGAGACCGATGTGCTGTCCGATGACGAGGGTGGGCCAGGCCCTACCCCTACAACTGTCCATTCCGGCCCAGAACCTCCTCCAGCGCTTCTTCCAGAACCTGGATGGACTCTCTCAGGGCGTCCTCGGGGATGGTCAACGGGGGAGCGATCTTGAGGCACTCTCCCTGCAAGCCCACCGGCGCAAACATCAACAGCCCTTTGTGGAAGCAGGCGAGGTTAATCTTCAAGGCCGTCTCAGGGTCGGGAGTCTTCGTGCCCCGCTTGACCACCTGCATCCCCGCCACCAGCCCCTTGCCTTGCACGCACCCTAATTCCTGCGGATGCTTCTGCCGAAGCCGATGCAACTCCGGCATGAGGATCTCGCCCAAGCACGCCGCGCGCTCCGCCAGCCTTTCCTTCTGAATGATCTCGAGGTTAGCTATGGCGGCGGCCACCGGCAGGGGAGACCCCGAGTGCGTCGAAGTCATCGAGCCGGGGGGATAGAGTCCCATGATGTCTTCGCGTCCAATCACGGCAGAAATGGGCAATGAGGACGAGATGCCCTTGCCACAGGCGATCAGGTCCGGGCGCACCCCGTAATGTTCGTACCCAAACATTTTCCCGGTGCGTCCGAAGCCCGCCTGCACTTCGTCATAGCACATCACGATGTCGTTTTCGCGGCAGAACGCCTCGAGTTTCTGCGCGTAGTCCACCGGCAGGAAATCCGGCCCGCCGCCCTGATAGGTTTCCGTCATCACCCCCGCGATGTGCTGTGGTGGCACGCCCTTTTCCTGGAGTGTCTTCAGGAAAAGGTCGAATGAGGTATCCTCATTCTTGTAGCCGTCGGGGAATGGCACTTGCACGAATGTGAGGTCGCGGTCAACCATCCACCTCTTCTGCTTCTCCCACCCTCCAGCAAGCTGGGCGCCCATCGTGCGCCCGTGGAAGGCGTTGTGAAACGACACGAAATACTTCTTGTGCGGACCATGTTTTTCCAGGCCATAGGTCTTCGACAACTTGATGCAGTTCTCCGTCGCCTCGCTGCCGGTGCTCATCAAAAAGACCCGGTATTTCTGGGGATCGGGAGAAAGCTCGCGCAGCATTTGCGCCAGCCGCGCCCGCCGCTCGTGCACGAAGACATAAGAAGCCAGCAGTCCCCGGTCAATCACCTCCCGCAACGCAGCGCGGATTTCCTTGCGGCCGTGCCCGGCGTTGGTGATGAGCACGCCGGACGACCAGTCGATCCAGCGGTTACCCCAGGGGTCGCTCACCATAAAGTCCTCTGCCTTGTCCCACACAATGGGCGGCTGCCCCATCATGGAGCGCGGTTCCGATTGCCCCAGCGATTCGAAGATGGGCAGGGACTCGGGCACAGGCAGTTTGGTTCTGATGCGGCGGTATTTCGTCTCTACCTTGGCCACTTCGACAGGTGTTAGATCGTAGACAGCCATATTTCTCCTTATTCCACGTGCGGGTGGTCGCCGTAAACGATGCGGGCAGGCGCCGCGCCCTGAAGAATTGACTTGCGCGCCGCCTCGACCACCAACTCGTTGATGTAGCTGTTGGCCGGCGTGGCAATCAAGCCTTGAGCGTCCACCTCGCGGAGGAGCTGCCGGCGCCGCGCCAGGGCTGCCTCCGGCGCCAACCCCGCCGTCTCGTTTTCTATGCGCTGGATGGTCCCCGTAATGCCCGCAACGGATTCGTACCCGTAACCGATCGGTTTGTAGCCCCGCCCTTCCCAGGGAACGAGGCGGAAGAAATCCGGGCTGACGTAATTGTATTGCGAGCCTCCCGGACCAATGCCCTCAAGGTACGAATAGGCCACGCCCCGATTGTGGTCGTCGTGGAAGATCAGCCCCGTCTGACCTTTTCCCTCACAGTACATGATCAGGCCCTGATCGTTGCTCCCGGCGGCGGCATCAGGGTAGCCCAAACCGTTGAACACGGAGAGCAGGGCGCCGTTTTCCCACGTCACGCGACCGTGCGACCACATGTAGGCTTCGTTGCCGTTGGGAAATCTTCCTTTCACCCCGTACACAGACACTTCCACCGGTTTCAGCCCGGTAATGAAGTAAACCAGATCAACGTAATGGCAACCAATATAGGTGAAGGGGTCAGTGTGAGCGCAAGTAAACCAGTTCTGGAAATTGGAGAAGCGATAATAGTACGGCTCGATGAGCTTGGCCTCGCCGATCACAAACGCCCCGAACTGGCCCAGGGCATAGCCGCGTCGCGCCACCAGGGACCGGCGGTCAAAGCGTTTGTGGTACTCCACCCCCACCAGGCGTCCCTTCTCGGCGGCCAGCTTCTCGATTTCAACCGCCTGTTCGTACCGGAGCACCAGCGGCTTCACGCACAGCACGTTCTGGTCGTGGTGCAGGGCGTGGCTGACTACCTCGAAGTGAAGATGATCGGGCATGGCGACCACCACCATGTTGCCCGGCGGCATTGCCGCGATGACCTCTTTGTACAATTCGGGAAACTTCTTCTCCGGCGCCTCGAGCAAAGCAGGATGCGGGGTAAAGTCCTGTCCCGGAAAGGCTTCCTGGAAATCGCGGCTGTCCGCCAACGCCTTCAAAGGAGGACTGTCCAGGGCGCAGATATCGATCTTGCGGACCACGCCGGTCCTTTGCAGGTGGTATAAGGAGGGGAGGAGCAGATCATTGGTGATCATCCCCCCGCCCACGATCGTGACGTCGAGACTTCCGGGTTGTGAGGCCACTGAGAAGCTCCCCTCTTCCGGCGACCGCCAGAGACTTTCTAGAAGGTGAAAATGGATTCTATGTTCCATGGCCCCTTCTGTCAAGGCAGCCGCTACTTCTCTGGAATTTGAAATCTCGAATCTGCAATGGCGAGGTAAACTCGCCGCTACGAGGGCAAACTGTCCCCCCTGCCTAGGGATCGGACGCAAAGTCCGAAGATGAGCCCGGGCGGAGATCAAAAAGCCTCGCGTTGGTGCAACCCATTCAACATTGTTATCGTCTAGCTATTCAAGGAGGCAAGCTGATGCGCCAAGCTGAAAGCCCTCCTGGAACACCTTTCCTTTTCGTCAGATCGTTGATCCTCTGGGGCGCCCTACTCGTAAGTGTGCCCTTCCCGCGCTTGCACGCACAGAAGCCTCCGGCTTCGGGTCCCGAATACACCTTTCGCACTGAAGTTGATCTGCTCTCTGTTGCCGTGCGGGTGACCGACCGGAACGATAATGAGATCCACGGGTTAACCGCCAATCAGTTTTCATTGTATGAGGACGGTATTCCGCAGAAGATATCCTTCTTCGACGTGGAGAACGAGGGCGTCAGCCTGGGGATTCTGCTGGACGTGAGCGGCAGCATGGGGGCGACCGGAGACCTCGACCAGGCCAAAGACGCTCTCGCCCGCGTCATCAGCAAGATGCGCCCCATAGATGAAATCTTCTACCTGCGATTCCATGACGTGGCAGACAAGGTCGTAGACTTCACCAGCGACCCGCACCGTATTCTCGCCGCGATCTCCCAAACCGCTGCCGCAGGGTATAGCCCAAGCTTGTACGACGCCATCGCAAAAGGGCTTTGCTACATGCGGCGTGCTCGCTACCACCGGCAGGCGTTACTGGTGGTGACAGATGGCGCAGACAAACACAGTCATCGGTCACTGGAGGAACTGGTTCCGATTGTTCAGGCATCGCAGGCTCAGGTGTTCGTTATCGGCTTCTTGGGCAAGGAAGAGTACGAGGCCTACCGAAAGTCTCGGAAGCAGAAGATCCCGCTGGTCACCCGTCAGGAGATCGACAACCCGCTCACGGCGTTCAACCAACTGGCCAATGAATCAGGGGCCGAGTCGTTCTTCCCGGCCTCACCTGACAAGCTCCAGGAGGCAGTCGACGCCGTGGCTCATCAGCTCCGGACGCAATACACGCTTGCCTATTACCCAAAGTCAAGAGGGGGCGGCTTCCATCGCATTGAAGTGCGGGTTGCGCAACCCGGGGCGCAGGTCCGGGCACGGCGTGGTTTCGCAGGAGTTTCCGACCCATTGGCGGGGTGTGAAAATGAGAAGCTTAAGCCCTACCCGTATGAGTCCAAGGTTACGGCCAAAAATGGGTGCACCATCTACCACGATGACTTCCAAGAGGTATCTAGCGGATGGCCCAACAAGAAGGGCTACCATTACAAATCCGGCACGTACGAGATTGTCAATGCCAAGCCGCGTACCGATCCGAATTACGCCTTTGACTACGACAACAGTTCCTGGGGTTCGGCGGGTGTGAACATCAAAACCCGAGAGGTGGGTGACGAAATTCCTCCTGAAGGCGTGCTGGTGGCCAACGGGCCGTTGTTTGAAGACCTCAATGCCTCAGTCACTGTGGAATGGAAGTCTGACGTGGGAAAGGGGATCAGCCGGCAGCCCCCGGGCTGGTTTTCCGCCTCTATGATCGCGGATACTACGCCGTTCTTGTCAGCAGGGAGGCATCCAAGTCTGCCCGGGTCGCATTTAAGCTCGTGAAGAAATACCACCTTGAGCCAACAACACGCGATCTCTTGCCCTGGACGGAGCTTCCGCTCACCGATCAGTTTCTGAGAAAAAATCAACAGAAGATCATGGTCCAGTGCCGGGGCGCCGTGTTCACGATCCTTTTCCAGGACACCCCTGTGGCCAAATTCGAGGACGGCGACTTCAAAGACGGGCTTGTGGGAATGATACTCTACGGCGCGGGACGTGCTGTTTTCCGAGACCTGCTGGTCGAAGAGGCTCGCGATGCGGGGCTGGAGTTGCCGCTCAGCCACGTGCCAAGTTCACATTGACCCCGGAGTGGCCATTTGTAGCGGCGCTCTATGAGCGCCGAAAAACGCAACGTCGGCGGTCATAGACCGGCGCTACAATGGAAGTTCAGTTTAGAAGGAGGATTTATGGTTCGAACAACGCACGGTATGCTCGTGCGTGGCCTCGGCCGAAGCCTCCTTCGGTTTGTCGCGCTCGCGCCCCTGGTGTTGGCCTTCGGCCTCGGTGCTGCCCAGCAGAGCACCAACCCGACGCAGGCACCGGCGCAGCAGACTACACCCCCCTTCCGGATGACCGTCCAACGCAACTTGGTGGTAGTGGGAGTGGTGGTGCGCGACGCAAAAGGGCAGGCGGTTGGCGACCTCCACAAGGAAGACTTTCAACTGTTCGACGACGGCCAGCCGCAGGAAATCACCGGCTTTGCCGTGGAGGTTTCCAAACCAAAGCCGGAAGCGACGCCGGCTCAAGCTGCGCCAGCCGCCCCAACGAGCACTAGCGCCGCAGCTCCGCCGCCTCCCGCTGCCGCGCCTCCTCAGCGTTTCATCGCTCTCTTTTTCGACGATGTGCACGCTACAGCCGACGACTATCGGCGAACCCGCGACGCCGCCGGACGCTATCTATATACTGCGGTTCAGCCCCAAGACCACGTGGCCCTCCTCACCGCGAGTAGCAAGAACCAAGTGGATTTCACCAGCGACCAGAAGAAACTCCACGACGCCTTGTTCCGCTTGGCGCCCCGGGCGAAGCGCTCAGGTGGTTGTCCCGAGATTGACGAATTCGAAGCTTATCTGATCGAAAGGGAGCATTCTGCTGACGCGCTCGCCGTCGCGCATAGGGAGGCCACCCAATGTATGTGTGGGGCGGGCATGGGAGAGGACCAAAGCGAGGCGACTAACCGTATGGAAGGGCGTCCCGTCACGATGCAGCCAAGGGAGGGTGGTCAGCATGGAAACTGCAAGGCGGCGGCAGAGCGCGATGCGGAACTCAAGGCCACCGCGGTTTGGTCTTATGCGGAGATTCAGGCCCGGCATTCGTTGCGAGCCCTGGAAAACTCTGTAAGCCACCTGGCGGCCATGCCCGGCCAGCGCAGTCTGGTGCTGGTCTCGACGGGCTTCCTGACACAGACTCAGGAGGATAAAGTAGACGCCATCATCAACCGCGCCTTGCAACGGGAGGTAGTCATCAGCGCCATCTACTCCCCCGGGCTCGAAGCGCCAGTCCCGGGCGAGACAGCAGACCAAGTATACCAACTCCCTGCCAGGTTGGAGGCGACCAAGAATAATCTGAAAAACATCGGCTCGGCATACTTCACCAGCGTCCTCGCCAACCTTAGTTCCGGTACAGGCGGCGTCTTTTTCTACAACAACAACGATTTTGACGAGGGCTTCCGCCGGGCCGCGGCAGTCCCCGAAGTCCTCTACGTGCTCACTTTCTCGCCGCCGGAGCTCAGTCTGAATGGGAAATTTCACTCTCTCAAGGTGACCCTCAGCACTCGCGAACATTTCACCGTCCAGGCGCGCCGTGGCTACTTTGCCTCCAAAACAGCACTGGTAGCAGAAGCCGAGTTCACTCGCGTAATTTCACCGGCCGCCGTGTTAACCCCTACGAAGCCTGGCATCGTCCGCCCTGCGGCCCAGGGCCTTCAGGCGGCGGGCCGCCCCCCCGACAACATTACGAAGCCACCCGTCCCCACGAAAGTTGAGCCCAAGAGTGCCCCTAAGACATTTGTGGATTTACCGCCTGACGAGCTTGCCAAGCAGGTTCACGAACTCAAGAACCTAATGCCGGCGGATGGCCAGGCCATGTTGCCGATGATTTTGCAGCGGGTGGGAGCAACCGTGGAGGACATTCTTGACGGTTTCCCTAACACCGCTTGTTCGGAACGCATAATCTCCGAGGTTAGCAACAGAGCGATTCGCAACACAGACGTGAGCACCACTCAGGCAAGTGCCCCGCTTCAGCACGACACAAAGTTCTATTATGTGGCTTTAGCCAGACCAGGGCACAAAGAAGCTCCCCTCATCGAGTATCGAACCGACACTAAGGGAGGACCGGCCCAGCTCCGGGACGCCATAGTCACCAGCGGATTCGTCTCCCTGATCGCACATTTTCGTCCCGCCTTCCAAGGAGAGTCCCGTTTCCGGTATTTGGGCCGGGAGTTGGTGAAAAACCAGAACACTTACGTGGTGGCATTCGCTCAGCGGCCTGGGGTGGCCCGGCAGGCGGAGCAGGTCAGGTTCCTCGACAAAACCGCATTTGTTCTCCTGCAAGGCGTGGCGTGGATCGACCCGGTGAGCTTCGCGATTCTGCGTTTGCGGACCGAGATCCTGCAACCGGATCTGGACCTCGGCTTGCTGAAGGAAACCACCGAAGTCGAGTACTTCGGGGTGACTTTTAAGCGGGGCCGCAAGACGCTATGGCTGCCACACGAGGTGACCGTCAGTGGCCAACTCGAGAGGTTTGCCTTCTCCAACCAACACCGCTACTCCCAATACCGGCTTTTCATCGTCGAGGCCGAGGAAAACCGGAAAAAACCTTGACCTTAATGCAAGGCTGGCTGGCGCACACCCCAAAGGATGGGGGTCGGTACCAGCGGCGGTAGCCAGTGTCCTGGATGTGCGTTGATCAACGCCAAGGCTTTCAAAGCCCCAAAGGGGCGGCCTAACACAGCCTAGGCCAACGGCCTGGGCAAGCAGAAGGTTTGCCGGCCCAAGCCCCGAAGGGGCGATCCACGGAACCCCAGGTTAGCACGCCCTTTGAGGGCTTTGCGCCGGAAATGAAATCACCCATTGCGCTTGTGACCCAGGCCGTTGGCCTAGGCTGTGTTAGGCCGCCCCTTCGGGGCTGAGCGTTGCCGGAGGACGGCCGTTGCCAGCCGGGACACCCGACCCACGCACATGTAGGACACCTCGCGGATTCAATGTCTCTTGACACCCGCAAAACAGTAGGCTAGAATACTAAATCGTGGCTCGACACTTACTCCAAGCAGGAGCGGAGCACTTTCCTTCCCATACGGTTGCAGAGACACAAATCCGGCTGCGAATTTGCTCCGAGCAGCAAGAAAAGGGGAACAACTCGCACCCTTCCCTTGAACAAGATGTCGATTTAGAGCCTGAAACGAAAATACATTGCTTGAGAATCGAGGAACGAAGCGGGAATCTCCATGAAAACAAAGGGCCGCTGCGGAAAACCTGCCAGCGAAGCGGGAATGTTCTTGAAAACAAATATAGTTACGTTAACAAAGCGGGAATCTCATTGAAAAGAAACCCTTTTAAGGGATGGAGTCTCGGTTTGACGTAGTGGCGGCTTTAGGCCGCCACGTGGCGAGGTAAACTCGCCGCTACGAGTGCAAACGGAAACAGGAGTCGGTAACGCCAAGGAAACTACGCGTTTATGAACAGCGACAGCAAGTGCGCCGTGGTTGGAATTGATGTGGGAACGAGTGGAGTGCGCGGCGTTGCCGTGAGTCCCGCCGGCGAGATCTTGGCGGAAGCGGAGCAGAAGATTCGGCAGGACCACCGCGCCGCGGGAGGTATCCATGAGCAAGACGCGGACGAATGGTGGCAAGCGGTTTGCTCCGTTGGGCAGGCAATTGCCAAAACTCTGAAAGAGAAAGCCGGCGCGGTGGAACTGCGGGGGGTGGCGGTCACCTCCACGTCGGGGTCACTTGTGGTGGCGGACGCGGAAGGCCGCGCTTTGCGCCCGGCCATTCTTTACGACGACGGCCGGGGAGTGGAAATCGCGGAGGAGCTGAACAAACAAGGCGGCGCCCAAAGTACCCCTCTGGGACCGTCCTTTTCGCTGGTGAAGGCTGCCTGGGTCCAGCGTCAGGAGCCCGAATTGTGGGAGCGCACGCGCTATGTTCTGCATCCGGCGGATTGGCTGTCCGGAAAGCTGAGCGGGGAGTTTGGGATTTCGGATTTCACCAACGCCTTGAAGCTCGGCTACGACCCGGAGAGCAGTTCGTGGACTGGAAGCGTTCGCGCTGCGGGCCTGCTCGACGAACGCCTGCCGGTAGTTCGCCGCCCCGCCGAGCCCATCGGACAGGTGAGCTGCGTGGCGGCCGCCGAGACGGGCCTGCCGGCGCGCGTGCCCGTCCTGGCCGGCGCCACCGACGGGATGGCAAGTGTGATCGCCTCGGGAGCCAGCCGACGCGGCGATGCCAACACAACCTTAGGAACCACCCTGGTCTGGAAAGTGCTCCACGACAGGAAGCCGGCGGCGCGCAGCCGCATTTACTTTCACCTGCATCCCGGGGGTTTGTGGGTGCCGGGAGCAGCCAGCAACACCGGGCTGGGGAGCGTCCAAAGGCCAAGCGAGATGCTGAAAAGCCAGTCTGCTGTGTCATTCCGAGGAGTGCGTCAGCCGACGGACATCGAGGAATCTCGCAAGTCCTCTGCTTTCGGGGTGAGATTCCTCGCTTCGCTCGGAATGACAGCGGTCACAGACTCCTCCCTTGAAGAAATGGATCGGATGGCGGCCAGCTACTTTCCAACTTCGGTGGTCTGCTACATGCTCTCGGGTCTGGGCGAGAGATTTCCTTTTGCACACCCCAAAGCCGAGTCATTTCTGGAAGGGAATCCGCGTGACGCCTTCGAGTCTTACGCGGCGCAACTGCAGTCCATCGGTTTCGTGGAGCGCTGGGGCTACGAAATTCTGGAAAGCTGCGCCGTTAAAGTCGGAGACAGGGTCTTCTCGACAGGGGCGGCGGCCAAGAGCCCCGTCCTTTCGCAGTTGCGCGCCAACATTCTGGGCAGGACCGTCGTCCAGCCTCGTTATCCCACCGCAGCTTTCGGGGCAGCGATACTGGCGGCCACCGGCACAGTATTCTCGGGGAACATTTTCCACGCCATTCAATCCATGACCAGCATTCTGGAAAGCTGCCACCCATCGGCTGACCTGGTCCCGGCCTTTGATGAGATCTACAGGTCATTTCGCCAGGCGTGCGCGCGGCGAGGCTACGTCACATGAACCCGTGGAAGGCATGTGACATCCGGGGACCGTTTCCGGACGAAGTCTCGCCGGAACTCTTTCGGCTCATCGGGCAGGGAGTAGCTTCAGGGCTGCCGCCGGGGGCAAAGAGCCTGGTGGCGGGCGATTTCCGCCCCAGCACGCCGATTCTGAAAAGCGCGCTGATCGAGGGGCTCGTCATGTCGGGAGCGCGTGTGCTCGATGCGGGACAAATTCCCACTCCCATTGCTTATTTTGCTCATCAGTATTTTGAAACTGATGCCGTCCTGATTGTTACTGCCTCGCACAACCCACCAACCCACAATGGACTCAAGCTCATGGTGGGCGGCCTGCCTCCGCTGCCGGAGGACTTCGCCCAGCTTCGCCACCAGGTTGACAAGGGCGCATTCCGCTCCTCCAAAGGTTCAACGGAGAGACTCGACCCGGTCCCGGCTTACCGGCAAGGGATCATCGAGCGCTGGAAGAATCTCGCCCCAGCCGGCCGGCCGGAGGTAGTTTTGGACGCCGGCAATGGAGCCTGGTCCGAGCTCGCGCCGCGAATCTTTGCTGAGCTCGGCCTCCCATTTCATCGCCTCTATTGTGATGTCGATGGAACCTACCCAAACCGTTCGCCGGATTGCGCGCGCCCCGAGGCGCTGGCCGCTCTGCAATCTGAAGTCACGAAGACGCATTCGCGGCTTGGCATCGCCTGGGATGGCGATGGTGACCGTGTGGCCTTTGTTGACGAGACCGGCTCATTCGCCACCACCGACGAAGTGGCGGCGCTGCTCATCCGGAGACTGCTCGCCAAGCAGGCCGGGGCTCGAGTCGTTTTCGACATCAAGCTCTCCAGCCTGGTTCACCGGATGGTCCTCGAGTACGGGGGCGTCCCCATCATCGAGCGGAGCGGCCACACTTTCATCAAGCGGCGGATGATCGAAGAGGAATGTCTGTTTGGATGCGAGGCGAGCGGCCACTATTTCTACCAAGAGTTGCGGGGAGGAGACGATGGTCTCTATTCCGCGCTTTTGATGATTGAACTGGTGGCCGAGGCGGGTTCGCTCCGGGAGCTTCGCAGCTCGCTTGCCCCCCTCTTTGTGACGCCGGATTTACGCCTGCCGGCAAGCGTCTTACCGTATGATGAGTTTGTAAGACGGCTGCGCCACTTGTTTCGCGGCGCGAGGGAAACGACCCTTGATGGCTACCGATTCGAAACGCCGGAAGGCTCGGTCCTGGTGCGGGAGTCCGTCACCGAACCCGTGATAACCATGCGCCTGGAAGGTTCGAGCGCCGCAGCGCTGCGCAGCCTTCTTGCTGCTTGCCACTCGACGTTTCCTGAAGTTTCGAGCGAAATAGCACGCCAGACAGGTAAAGGGCACGAGAAGACGGATTAACCTGAATTCGCAAGCTGGAGTTGATCCGTCATCCTGAGTCCCGACTTGTCGGGACGAAGGATCTCCGCAGTTGTTTTTTGCGTCTTGCAATCAGCAACTAACTGCGGGGATGCTTCGCTTCGCTCAGCATGACAGCGCTCAATTCGGGTTGACAGACAACTGATGGCTGATAGCTTCTCTTCGAGGGCGGTGTTACCATGGAATGCAAAGGGGCATGATGATTAGAAACGGCTGTTTTCGCACCAGGGGTCGTCAGCTTGTTTTGACGCTACTGTTCGGCGCCCTTGTACTTGGCGCCTGTCACGGGCGGGCGCAGGACCGGAAAGACGCCGCCAAGTTAGCGACGCTGCTGAATTGGAAGCCCGGGGCCGTGGTGGCTGAAATCGGCGCGGGCGATGGCGGCCTGACGCTGGCTGCCGCCGAGCGCGTGGGGCCCACGGGCCGCGTTTACACCACAGAACTGGACCCCAAGAAACTGGCCAAATTGGAGTCCCTGGCAGCCGCTCAGAAGGCGCATAACATTACCGTGGTCAAAGCGGCAGAAGCCGAAACAAACCTCCCGCGCGAGTGCTGCGATTCCATCTTCATGCGGCGCGTCTACCATCACTTCACGCAGCCGGCAAAAGAGGATACCAGCATTTTCCAGGCGCTCAAGCCCGGCGGCCTGCTGGCCGTCATCGATTTTGCGCCAGGGAAGGGGCCCGGCAATCCCGCGCCGGTAAAGGGCGTGCCGAATAACCGGGGCGGGCACGGCATGCCTAAGCAATCGCTGATTGATGAGCTCACTGCGGCGGGATTTCAGGCGCTGACAGCACCCGCCGAATGGGAAGGCGAGGACTATTGCGTTGTCTTCCGCAGGCCGTAGAGCAGGTGTCAGGTGCCAGGTATCAGGTGTCAGGGTCCAGGTTTCAGGTGGCGGGAAAAGAAAACAGAATCGCCGCAGGCAGTTGGCCCCTGACACCTGGAACCCGACACCTTTCCCTGTTCCCTATTCCCTGTTCCCTAGTGTTCAGGCATAATCTCGTGCTTGCCCGCGCGGAGCTTCTGCTCCGCCTTCCAGGGCACCGGGAGGACCATGGCAGACGCATCAACTGCTCGCTCACCAGTTTCCGGCCGCATCGCCTCCATCGATGCGCTTCGCGGCTTCGATATGCTTTGGATTACCGGCGGCGACGAAATAATCCACAGCCTGCACAAAGTGATTCCCCATCCCTTGATGAACGGGCTCGCCCTGCAATTCCGCCACGTGGCCTGGCAAGGCTTCCATTTCGAGGATTTGATCTTTCCCCTTTTCCTCTTTATCGTGGGCTTGGTACTTCCCTTTTCTCTTACGCGACGTCTGGAAGCCGGTGCGAGCCGCGCCGGGATCTATAGGCATCTGGTCCGCCGGCTGGTTCTGCTGTTCTTCCTGGGCCTTGTTGTCAATGGTCTTTTGAATTTCAAGTTGCACGAGCTGCGCATCCCTGGGGTTCTGCAACGTATCGCAGTGTGCTATTTCATCGCGGGGCTGGTGATGATGAATCTCAGCGTGCGTGGCCAGGCAGCGGTAGCCGGCGGCCTGTTGGTGGTTTACTGGCTGGTGATGAAGCTGGTGCCGGTCCCGGGCATCGGCGCTGGCGTCCTGACACCTTATGGTAACCTCTCCGCGTTTATCGACCAGCACTTTGTGCCACGGCCCTTCTGCTGCTATATCTTCGGCGACAACGAAGGAATTCTCTCCACCATTCCGGCTGTGTCCACGTGCCTGATGGGCGCCTTGGCCGGGCATTGGTTGCGCTCCAGCCGGGCTCCAGCGCGAAAGGCGCTGGGGCTGACCCTGGCGGGTGTTGCCAGCCTGCTCCTGGGCCTTGTTTGGGGTCATTGGTTTCCCATCATCAAGAACATCTGGACGAGTTCCTACGTTCTGTTCGCAGGCGGGTGGAGCCTTCTGCTGCTCGCCCTCTTCTACTGGATCATGGACGTGCGCGGCTACCGGCGCTGGGCTTTCTTTTTCACCGTCATTGGCCTGAACCCCATTACCATCTATGTGCTGCGCAGCCAGTTTGATTTTGGAACAGTCGCAAATATATTCATCCGGGGGTTCATCAACTACTTCGGGCCCTATAAGCCCGTTTTCTTCGACCTCAGCACTTTGGCGGTGAGCTGGTTGTTTCTGTGGTTTCTCTATCGCCAGAAGATATTCCTTAAGGTGTGAATCGGACCCATAGCCGGGCAGTGCGGACCCCCGTTTTGGGGTGTGCGGCCTTTTCTTAGGCCCGTGGACAAACCGCGGACCCCAAAACCGGGGGTCCGCGCTACCCGGGCTGGGGATCCCAAAGTCGTTGGGTCCGGCTAAATCATCGCAGGCTTTAAACAGCAGAGAGGGTGATGTCGAATTTGCGAGTTTGCGTTTACTGCGGTTCAAGCCGCCAATGTGATCCCATTTACCTCGAGGCGGCGGAGCGCCTGGGTCGTGAGCTGGCGAGAAACGGCGCCACGATCATTTACGGCGGTGGGGCGGTTGGGTCAATGGGCGCTCTGGCCGCAGGCGCCCTGGCCGAGGGCGGCAAAGTCATCGGCGTCATCCCCCGCTTCATGAAGGAGCTCGACTGGGGGAACAAGGACATCAGCGAATTGCGCCTGGTGGGCGATATCCAGGAGCGCAAGCGCCTCATGATCCAGGATGCCCATGCAGTGGTTGCCTTGCCCGGTGGCTCGGGAACGCTCGACGAGCTGCTGGAGGCCGTCTCGCTCAAGCGGCTGGCTCTCTTCCTCGGCCCGATCGTGGTTCTGAACACCCGGTCGTATTTCGACCCTCTGCTTCGCGCGCTCGAGCGGTGCATTTCCGAGCGCTTCATGGACCCCCGGCATCAAGCCATGTGGTCGGTTGTGAACGAGCCGGGAGAGGTGCTGCCTGCCATCCGCTCCGCCCCGCCCTGGGATATCTCGAGCCGCAATTTCGCCGGGATCTGACAGCGGCTTGTGCGTGTCGAATCGGTCGTATCAGGACAAGCCGGCAAGTTCACCAAGGCCCGTGATGGCGGCCTGCGGGGTAGTTCCCAACTCGTCGGGGGTTGCTTGGGAGCGATTGAGCCAAAAGGCCGGAAACCCGAAGGCGGTGGCGCCCACAGCATCCCAGTAATTTGAAGACACGAAGCCAATCTGGCTCTTCTTCAAGTTCAACGACTCCTCGGCCAGTTGATAGACGGTGGGGCTGGGCTTGTAGGTCTTCACCATATCCACGCTGAGCAGGGCGGCAAACGAATGTTTCAGCCCGGCGTGCTCGACCACTCCCTCAAGCATCTGCGGCGTGCCGTTGGAGAGGATTGCCAGGCGCTGGCTCGAAAGGGCCTCCAGCCCCACTCTCACATCGGGATAAACCTCCAAGCTCAGGTATTCCTGCATCAACTCCTCTTGCTGTCCTACCTCGCAACTCAAGCCCAGACTGCGGCAGGCATAGACCAGAGCTTCCCGCGTGACCTGCCAGAAATCCGCGTAACGATTCATCAGCGCTCGCAGCCATGTGTATTCGAGTTGACGCGAGCGCCAGAGCTGGCTCAGAGCCTCACCCCGGCCGGGGAAAATCCTCTCCGCTTTCCCCTGAACCGAGAAAGGGTCAAACAGAGTTCCATAAGCGTCGAATACCCAGGCCTTGATTTGAGTGTGCATAAGATCAATCCGAATGACTCCTGACGTAGCGATTCCATCCCAAATGACACCGGCACCGGATGTGCTGGCCTGGGGAGCCTAACGAAGGGGCTGACTCAACTGCAAGGCCATGAGGGCAAACGAGCCGGCGATAACGACGATTGACAGCAAGGCGAGAATGTTCCAGAGGTTTTGGCCGGCGCGAGTCTCTGCCTCGCCTTCCGGCACGAGGTATCCCAGGAGTGCTCCGGTGGCCAGGCCACCGATGTGCGCCGCGTTATCGACGGCAAAGAAAAGGCCAAAAATGAGAATGTAAATCACCCAGCGCCAAAGCTGCCCGCGGTATTCCCGGCCAAGGTGGCCATGATGGAAGCTGGCCCCAATCAGGACGCCGATCAACCCGAGGATCGCGCCCGAAGCGCCCACGGACATCCCAAACGGCTTCCACCAAAGGCTCAAGAGGAATCCCGCCACCCCCGCAACCAGATAGAACACCACGAACTTGGGCGTGGCAAACAGTGACTCGACCTCCGGACCCAGGTCGAAAAGGCACCAGAGGTTGAGCCCGATGTGCAGCAGTCCAGCGTGCAGGAAGATCGCGGTCACAAGCCTCCACCACTGCCCGACCAGGATGTAAGGACTCTTGGCCCCGAGACGCAGCAGCACTTCGCCGCTGATCCCGCCCATGGCTGGCGCCCCGTTGAACTGAGCCGAGGCTGACGTGGCAGTCATGTACCAGGAGATGCCGTATAGGGCGATGGTGACTGCCACAACCGCCGAGGTGGCCGTGGACGGAATGGGGATTACGCCCAGGATTCTACCAGGGACGCCTGGGGCGGAACGCGCCCGAGCCGAGCCTAGTTTCTCTCCGCAAAACGGGCAGACCGATGTATTGCGTTCAACCAGGGCGCGACAGTTCCGGCACATCCGATGGGAAGTATCGTAATCCTGCCGCGACGTACCGAATGAGGAACGGAGCGCTTTCTTTAGCCTTTCCAGTTGGAACCAGAGTTTAGGAGGAAGTCCCATTGAAAATCAATTATAGCCCAGGCACGTTCCGGCCAGTCAGGAAAATCATTTGTGGCGCCCAGGTGTCTTGATTAAAATAGCGGCAGGCAGGATGGGGAGGGATGATGAAATTCGAAGAAGCCGGGCGTGCAGTAGATCGCGAGGTGGCAAAACTGGCGGACTTCCTCGAGAAGAAGATGAAGCCTGCCACCCGCCAGGAGATGGCCGAGCTGCTCCGCAGGGCGTCCCGCCACCTGGCCAAATTGGCGAGAAGCCTGGAGAAGGACGAGCCTGGATCAAGTGGCCAATAGCTTGGTTTGCATATCCTGCCGGCGCGATCTTCGGCGGACGGCACGCATGGTTGCGGTGGGGAGCATGATTTTGGTTTCCACCGGCTGCCTGCACCGGCATCATCGCGTTCAGGCAACGCCCGGCATGGCCCCGCCTGCTCGAGGGCCTTCAGCCACGTCCGGCCCCATTGTCCAATATGAGAGAGGAATCGCTTCCTGGTACGGTCATCCCTACCATGGACGTCCAAGCGCCAGTGGGGAAATTTATAACATGTACGACATGACCGCCGCCCACCGGACGTTGCCCTTTGGCACTCGCGTAACCGTTCACGACCTCGAGAACGGCCAGGACGTGACGGTACGAATTAACGACCGCGGGCCATTCATCGAGGGACGCATTATCGACCTCTCTTATGCGGCAGCCCAAGCCATGCACATGCCAGGCATCGCACAGGTTTACCTTGAGATTCTGGGGCTTGGAGAGGGCGGCGCGATCCCGGGAATTTTCGCGGTGCAGGTGGGAGCCTTTAGGGACCAGAGTAACGCTGAGCGGTTGAAGGAGCGCATCGAATCTCAATTCGGGCCGGTCATCATTCAGAACTTTGATCGCGGCGACGGGGTTTTTTACCGCGTCCGGGTTGGCCGCGAGAGCAGCGAAGACGCGGCGCGCTCTCTGGCGCAGAGCCTCCGCCAAGCGAACTTGGCGACGGACACATTCGTTGTGCGGTTGAATTAGACGATGGACCAGTGCATTTTCTGCCGAATCATCCAGCGACGCTTACCTTCCAGGATTGTCTTCGAGGACGATGAGATCGTGGCCTTTGAGGACGCCAACCCGCAAGCGCCCATCCATACGCTCGTCGTTCCACGCAAACACCTGGCCTCTTTGAAAGATGCCACTCCCGACGATGCTCCGCTCCTCGGGCGACTGTTCATGGTGGCTGCGCAACTGGCGCGTGAGCGGGGTCTGGAAAATCAGGGCTACCGAACCGTGATCAACACCGGTTCATGGGCGGGCCAATCCGTCTTCCACCTTCACCTCCACCTGCTTGGCGGGCGGGTGTTTCGTTGGCCGCCGGGATAAACCTCGGTCGCAGGGTATCGAGGCAGCGGATTCCCACTCTCCCCGAAATAACTCGTAGGCGCCTCAATGTACGCCATACCGCGCCCTGAACTTCACAACGACCTCACTTCGCATTTCTACGGGTTGACCATTAAGGAGGCCAGGCGAATACTGCCACTTCGAAACTGCTTTCATAGCGGATTTCACCAGGATCGGGTCACCGCTGACCAACTTTATATCATGCAACTTCCCGTCCTTCCCTATCACTGCGTCGAACCGCACTGTGTCCTCGATTCCTAGCAGGTTGATGAAAAAGTCGAAAAGACGCTTACTTTGCCGTACTGCAGCAATCGTAAGCTCCTTGTTTTCAGCCTAGGCTATATTCCTAGCAACCCGAAAAAGGGTTTTTCATCATCCTGCTAGACTTCTCGCCTCCTTGGGATAGATCGGCGCGACCGCGTGAATCAACTTGGGCGGTACCACTTTCCCGCCTGTGCGAATTTGATTCGTGGAATCTTTCGCGGATGGGATGGTCCCGCTCTGACCTGCTTCCAACAAGGCAAGCGGTTCGACCCTGCTCAAGGGCGTTTGAGCCTGCGGAGGGACCTGCGCAAATATGCTGCTGACTAAAGACAAAAAGAGCAAGTCAACTAATCGCCTGCATTTCATGCTGCCTCCATGTCACTGCGCCGTGATAGCCAGCAGGTTGTCCTCGTCAATGGCCACCCGCTTGGGCTTTTCTGTGGTTGTAAACTTGAATCGCTCCCCCTCCTCGCTGACAGGGACGTTCGCCACGCTTACCTTCTTGTCTTTGCCCACCTCGGCCACGAGCGGCACCAGCATTTCGAAATCGCTCGATACCCCGCTCTGGGTGATGGTCCCCTGGACCAGAAATTTCTTCGGGGAAAGTTGCTTCACGCTGGATTGCAGTGTGTAGGTGGGGACACCGGTTTTGTACACCCACTCATTGAAAAACCAGTCCAGGCGGCGATTGTGTTCGAGGTCGCTAGCGCGAGTCATGTATTTTTCGGCGAGACGAACGAAGTCTTCTGTGGAAACATCCTTCCCCTGATAAGTGGTGAGGATATCACGTAGCAGGCGAAAGAATGGTTCGTCGGAGCCTGTGGAGGGATTTCGCATCACCCCTCTCAACATGTGCAAAACCCAGCAGGCCTTTTTGTACACGATGGTGTCGTAGCCGTTTGGGGTCAGAGAATTCGAGAGCCGCTGGCCCAGCCAGATGGGACCGCTGGCTTCGTTAATCATCCCGTTCTTGTCCTTGCTGAGCAGATCGGACTTGTAGCTTCGCAGGAGTTGGAGGAATCGGCGCTCGCCATCCTTTTGCCTGGTCAGGTCGAGCGCTGCTGCGTAGGTTGCCAGCCCTTCGGAAAGCCACTGGTCATGATAGGTCTTCCAACCCAATAAGTTTCCCCACCATTGATGGGCAATCTCGTGGGCTACCATGCCGTGGCTAAGAAGATTCTCAGTCTTTTCCGGGAAGCCCAGCTCGTAACGCTCCGACTTGCGCAAGAACGAGAGGGTGGGGAGATAAACCAACTCTGGCCAACCTTGTCCGAAGTTGCCGGGAATCTGGGAGATGGCGAGGCGAGAGTAAGGAAAGGCGCCAAACAAATTTTCGAAGTACTGGAGCGCTTCCGCCGCACCTTCGGCCACGCTTTGCAGCAAAGCGGCGGGCGCCAAGGGCGGGACCATCTCAGGACTGATCGACAGCGTCGTAGTTCGCTGTGGCGAGGGATACGGGGCGGGGGGGATAAAGTGAGGGATCAATCTCCGCGTGTGACGTTCCTCCAGTGCCGCTTCCGCCTCGCGGGTCGCATACACTTCCACCGTCGTCTTTCCGATTCTGCGCTCGACCGAATGATAGGGCCCCAGATTGAAACCGGCGATTCGAAACACGCCATCCGAGCGCCACCGGCTGTGAGTGCGTCCGTTCGCGGTGGTCTTTTCGATCCTTGCTCCTGTGGCGACCAGGGTGAGGCCTTCGGGATAGTCAAACTTAAGGTCGAATAAGGCTGGAGAGCCAAGCCCCAGGTTCGGATACCAGCCACCTCTCTCGCCCACGTACAACACGTGGTTGCCCACGTCGGTGATGACGTTCCCCTGGTACTCGAAGTGGAGGCGGAATCTTTCCCCCACGGGGTGCGGGGCTGGCAAGACCACCTGGATCCAGCCCTTGTTCCTGTCGCCCGCTTCGACATCCTCCGGCAGAGGGTATGAGTACACGGCCAGACTTTCTCCCCGCTCGTCCAGGACCTTTGAGACCTTAAGTAGTCGGGAGAGGTCAAATGTCAGCACCCGGTCCGAGTTGGAGAGCGATTCCAACAAAAGCTCCGCGCGCTCTTTCATGCTGTTGTCAGGCTCGAGGTGAGTGTCGATATTGTAGGCAAGGGCTTTCACTGTCCCCGGCTCCTGATGTGCGAAACGGGCTGCTGAGGTTTTGCTTGGGAAGGCACACCAGCGGTCGGCGAACAGTTCGTCACCGTTTCGGCGAGTCGCAACCACACTCAAGGCTTCCGGGGATCGTTCGTCGTCGATCACTTCGAACCCTTTAAGGGTCTTTCCTTCCAAGCGCGCGTGAAAATACGCCAATGTCGAATCGCCCAGCAAGTCCTCAAAGATTCGGGGCGAATCCTCCAGAGCAAGGATCCGGGGCGAGGAGTTCCACTTTTCAGGAAAACCTGGCGGTCGTTCCGGGTCATCAGGCTCCGGCCTTTCCCCCACCGCGATCAGTTCGCCGGCGGTCTGGTCGGTAAAGCGCAGCGTGGCCATAGTGAACTGTTCTTCGAGGATGGGAGAGTGAGTGAAGTGGGCGAGACTTGCTTTCTCCACCTGCGTGGGGGGTATGAGCAGAATTTCCCCTTCCCCGATGTAAACCGCACCGGTGATTTTCCCCGCCGCTGTGGTGAAAAAGCCGATGTAGCCGCGGTTGAAAAAAATCTTCGCACGATCACGGATCAGTTGCGCGTGCCGTAATACGTAGACCTGGTCTGGGTCCACCCTAACGTTGTGGAGTTGGTGGAGAACTTCTTGGGGGTCAAGTCCACTCCCGGCCCAGCCCCGGCTCGACACCAAGACGATTGCGAGCAGAAGCGCACACCAGACCCAGAGAAAAAAACCTCTTGGCAGACGAGACACACCCGGCATTGCTTCTCCTCTATGCCCTTACTTTAGCGCGGAGGGCTGCTCAGCACAACTCGACCCCATCCCCGCCGGTGTTGTATCATCTCAAGAGCATGCTTGCGCCCCGAGCGACATTACGGTGGCAGTCGGTTATGTTGCTCCTTCCATTCCTAGCCATGCTTATGCCTGCCCCGGCCTTTGCTGACGTCATCTATTTGAAGAATGGCCGGAAGATAGTGGGACAGGTGACGCAGGAGGACGTTAAGCAAGTAGTCTACGCGATACAGGGTGGGGAACTCTCTATCCCGAGGTCGATGGTCGATCACATCGAGAAATCAGCCGAGCCTGCTGACGAGCGGCCGCCGCATCTGAGTGAAACCCCACTGGAGAAGACTCGGGAGGTTCCGCTGCCTTCGTCCTTTTCCGGGGAGTCCTCCGCCGGGACGGATTCACTGGTTATCAAATTCGGGACAGTCGATGAGGCCTACCTCCGGCACCTGGATGACGAAATGTCTCACAATCCCTCCCCCCAAAATACCCGGCTGCTCAAGCAGGGCTATCAGCAGGCGGCGCTCTTCCAGGCGCGCAAAGGCGACCCCGAAGGCGCCATCCAGAAATACCAGCAGGCGCTCAAGCTGCTCCCCAACGATTTGTCCTTGACCTTGGCGCTCGGCTACCTTCAGGTGACCCAGAGCCATTATTTGGAGGCCCTGGACCTGCTCTTGCCCGCCACTGACCGCTTCCCCAAGTCCGCGGACGTCGACATGCTTCTGGGGTCGGCCTACTACGGCATGGAAAATTTGGACGAGGCCATCGCCCAGTGGAACAAGGCGCTGGCCCTACAGGACAACCCGCGCCTCCGCGAAGCCATCGCGAAGGCGGAACGCGAGCGCGAAATCTCGGGCGCCTACCGCGAGCTCCGCAGTGAGCATTTCCTGCTCCGCTACGAAGGCGGGCAAGGCGATAAACTGAGCAACGAGGTTCTCAGCAGCCTGGAGGGATCGTTTCAAAACCTCATCCTCGACCTTGATTACAGCCCCTCGGAAGTCATTGTCGCACTCCTCTACCCCAACCAGGCCTTCCAGGATATCACCCGATCACCCACCTGGGCGGGCGCTCTCAACGATGGAAAAATCCGCCTGCCTGTTTCCGGCTTGACCCAGGTGAACGCCGACCTCGCTCGCGTGCTCAAGCACGAGTTAACGCACTCCTTCGTCCGGCAGATTACCCTGGGCCGCTGCCCTACCTGGTTTAACGAAGGCCTGGCGCAACTCGAGGAGGGGGCCACCACGGCCAGTATGGGAACGCAGCTTGCGCGGGCGGTGGCCACAGGACGCTTGCCGTCTTTCCAGGCGCTCGAAGGTCCCTTCTTCAACCTGCCCCGAGACCAAGTGGCCCTTGCTTACGCCAAATCGTTGGCCGCCCTCGAGTACCTCCGAACCAGCTTCGACATGGGCGAGATCCGCAACCTCCTCAAAGCCATGCCTTCTCAACCCGATTTCGGCGTGCTTCTTCAGGATGAGCTTCACCTCACCTATCCCGCCTTCGAACAAGAGGTCGCCAATTACCTTGTAAAGAAGTACGGGACGTAGGGCGGCGGGGAGCCCTCGACAGCGTGTTCGCAGTGCGATACATCATATCTCGCTGAGATGTTAACTATGGCGACGGCAATGGTTCACATCCGCGTAGACGAGAGGGTCAAGGAGAGAGCCGCAAAAACACTGGCCGCAATGGGCATGTCTGTGTCTGATGCGGTGCGTATTCTGCTCGTTCGGGTGGCCGCAGAGAAAGCCCTACCCTTCGACGTGAAGGTCCCTAATACAACCACTCGGAGGGCGATGGAGGCAGCGGATCGAGGCGAGGGGAAGCGCTTCAAGTCTGCCGACGCGCTGTTTAAGGACTTAGGCATCTGACGGTCGCCATCGACCGCGGGTGCCGGGGAGGAAGCGTACGGCTACAGCGTAGCCAGCAAGCTCGCTAGCAGGGCTGCCCGCCGGGGCAGTTCGCGGATGAGGATGTGCTCGTGGCGCGCGTGGGCGCCATCGCCGACCGCGCCCAAACCGTCCAATGTGGGGACGCCCAGCGCGGCTGTGAAATTCCCGTCCGAGCCGCCCCCGGTCGAGGCCTCGGTTAGGTGCATGCCCATGGCCCGCCCGATGGCGTGCGCCTTGCGGAAGAGCACGGCAGCCATTTCTCTCTCCATGGGTGGGCGGTTGATGCGGCCCTCAATTTCGAGCCGGGTTCCCGGATCATAAGGTCTCCGACCGCGAATCTTTTTCTCGATAAACGCGCCGTCTTGCAATCGCGGGATGCGCACGTCAATCCACGCCGTGGCGCGCTCCGGAACGACGTTGGACCGGGTGCCACCTTCGATTCTGCCCACGTTGATGGTCAGCCCCGGCCGTGAGAGTGGCATGGCTTGTATTGCGAATAGTTGCCGAATCAGTTCCATGATAGCGTTCACCCCGGCCGTGGGATTCACCCCCGCATGAGCGGAGCGGCCGTGGACAGTAATCTTGAACTCGCCTACCCCTTTTCGGGCGGTCTTGACAGCGCCCCCGGCCGCCGCCGGCTCCAGCACCAACACGGCGCGCGCGCCTTGCGCCTCTGCCAGAATCTCCCTGCGAAAGGCCACACTGGATACCTCCTCGTCAGGGTTCAGAAAGAAGTGAATGGGACTTGATGGCGAAATCCTCAAGGCTTGCAGGGCCCGAATTGCCCACAGGCCGATAACGATCCCGGACTTCATATCGAGGATTCCGGGCCCAAAGGCCCGCCCACCGCGCACCCGGAAGGGCATCTGCGCCAACGTCCCGATCTCCCATACCGTGTCCAGATGGCCGAGGAGAAGGATCGGCTTCTGTTTGAGTTTGCCTGCCCAAAACTTCGCCGAAACAGCGGAACCCGCTACCGGATGTTTGAGCAGGCGAACCTTTCCCGCACACTGTCTGAACTCCCCCGCGAGGAAGCTCGCCAGCCGGTCCACCCCAGGCTTGGAGTTGCTCGGCGATTCGATCTCGACGGTTTGCCGGAGGCACGCGAGCATGGGCCGTAGTTCTGCTTGAAAATAGCCGAGCAAAGACTTCACATCCATCGTTCCACTCCCGGCCAAGGATGCCGTCAGCCCGCTGAAAGCTGAGAGCCGAAGGCTGATCGCTGGACTACATTTCTTACTGACAATCCCCCAAGGTTCATCTTATTCTATTTGGTGAGGAAGCCACAGTGTACACGTGGGAAGATTTGGGCGTCATAGGAAGGGATCCTAACCTTGAACAAAGTTTCGTTCGCTCTGGTAATCCATTCCCACCAGCCGGTGGGAAACTTCGACCACGTCATCGAAGAAGCTTACCAGAAAGCCTACGCGCCCTTCGTGCAAATCCTTCTCGAGCATCCTCGCGTCCGGCTAAGCCTGCATTACTCCGGGGTATTACTCGAATGGTTAGAAGAACGCCACCCTGAGTATTTCGATCAGCTTCGCGAATTGATCGGGCGCGGGCAGGCGGAGCTTCTGGGGGGAGGATACTACGAGCCGATACTCCCCTCCATTCCTGACGCCGACAAGATCTCGCAAGTCCGCAAGCTGGCGGATTACCTCCACCAGCACTGGGGAACAGCGCCTCGAGGGGCGTGGGTTGCGGAGCGGGTCTGGGAGCCGAGTCTGGCGCGTCCGCTGGCCCAAGCCGGGGTCGAGTACGTGGTGCTGGACGACACGCATTTTCTGGCCGCCGGGCTGGAGCCGTCGCGCTTGCACGGGATTTACATCACTGAAGAACAGGGCGCCCCGCTCCGCTTGGTGCCCAGCTTGAAGCCCCTCCGTTACACGATCCCTTTCCGGGAACCGGAAGAAACCCTGCGCATCCTCCGTAATGGAAGGAACCAACCAGGCCAGCTTTTCGCCATGGGAGACGATTGCGAAAAATTCGGTGTATGGCCGGGAACTTACGACCATGTCTACCGGAACGGGTGGCTCAAGAGATTTCTTGAAGCCCTGGAAGGGGCCGGCGAATGGCTGGAAACGACCACCGTTTCGGATTACATTGCTTCCCATGCTCCGCTAGGGCGAGTTTATCTTCCCACCGCTTCTTATGGGGAGATGATGGAGTGGGCATTACCCACCCCAACCTCCGCGGAATTGAAAGCCTGCCTGGATGAAACCGAGAAGATGCCGGACGGAGAGCGCTTCCGGCGCTTCCTCCAAGGGGGATTTTGGCGCAACTTCCTCAGCAAGTATCCCGAGTCCAACCAAATTCAAAAACTCATGTCCGCCGTGAGCCGGCGCTGGCAGGAACTGAATGGGTCTCGGCCTCAGGACAAAGAGGAGGCGCGTCTCCTGACCGAAGCGCAGACCCACGTGCTTGCTTCGCAATGCAACGATGCCTATTGGCACGGAATTTTCGGCGGCCTTTACGCCCCCCACCTCCGCAGCGCTTTGTATCGCAACTTGATTCGGGCCGAGACTTTGCTGGACAAGGCCGAAGGCCTCACCCGCACTCCTTCTCTTCGTGTCAGGCAGGAAGACTTTGACGTAGATGGGCAGGAAGAAGTCCTGCTCGACCATCCCGCCCTCGGGATGATTATTCGCCCCATGGACGGCGGGACAATCTCCAGCTTGCGCTTCAAACCCGCCCACGTCGAGCTCGTGAATTCCTTGATGCGCCGCCCGGAAGTCTATCATGCCCTGGTGCGGAAGCACGTCGAGTCAAAGCAGCCCCCCAAAGAAGGGCCTGCTTCCATTCACGACATGGTCTTGAGCAAAGAGTCCAACCTCGAGGCCTTGTTGCGCTACGATCGCTACGCTCGGCACATGTTCCGCACCTACGTTTTCTCCGCCGCCAAGGGGTGGCGTGATTTCAGCTTGCTGCGCCTGGAGGAGAACGAAGTCCTGGCCTGCGGGCCTTGGAAACAGTCCGCCGGCCGCCCTCTTTCCGGCCTTGTCCGGCTCGAGAACTCGGCGGCTATCCAGTTCGGCGATTGCGTGATGCAAATTGAGGCGCGAAAAACCTTCACCACCAAGGCGCAGGGCGACACCTGCTGGATCGAATGCAAATCCTCGCTTACCGCCGAGCAGCCCTGCCCCGCCAAAACGGCGCTGGGCACGGAACTGGTCATCAACCTTCTGGCGCCGTCTGCTCCCGACCGTTACTTCATTGCCAACGGAGTGCGGCGCCCGCTCGATTTTCGCGGCGAAATTGATGCCTCCAACCTCATACTCGTGGATGAATGGCAACGCGTGAAAATCTCCTTGGGCGGCCAGCCGAGACCACGTTGGTGGATTATCCCGATCGAAACCATTTCCCAATCGGAACTCGGTTTCGAGCGGGTTTACCAAGGCTCTGCCATTCTCGCCGTGTGGAAGATCGACCCAGCTTCGTGGCGAGACGTCACGAGCGTGCTGCGGGCGGAGGTCGCTCCCTGGTCGGGTCCTGCCGGGGAGGACGACAATGGGGGATGAGACCTTGAAATTCCCCTGCGAGCTTGATAAATTTCGTGACTTCGGAGGCTGACTATGGCCATCGCGAAAGAACTGCTGGATATCCTCGTCTGCCCGTTGTGCAAGTCGCCGGTAAGTCTCACCCCGGACGGCGAAGGGCTCAAGTGCGGCCAATGCCGGCGCGTTTACCCCATTAAGGATGACATCCCGGTAATGCTAATCGATGAAGCCAAGATTGAAGGGGAGTGAAGCCAGCGCGGCGCCCTCCGGGGATCAAAGGTTATGACGCCGGTTTCCCTCCTCGCCGACCTTCCCACGCGTTCCCGAATTTTGGTCATCCGGCTTCGCTCGATTGGCGACATCGTGCTTCTCACGCCCGCCCTACATCTGCTTAAGGCCTGGCGGCCTGACCTGGTTGCCTCCGTGCTTGTCGAGCCGCGCTTTCGGGAACTTCTGGAGGGCAATCCGGACGTGGACGAGATTCTCTCCCCTGGTGAAGGTCCCATCAAAGCTGCCGCGCGTCTGGGGGCAATCCTGGCACTGCGCCGGAAAGAGTTTGCGGTTTGCATTAACCTTCACGGCGGCCCTACCAGCAGGCTCCTGACGAGGATGTGCGGTGCGCGCGTTAAGGTTGGCTTCGAGCACTTCCGCTCGCCGCAGCACTATCAAATTATGGTCCCCGACGCCCGCCTCATCCTGAACCAGCCCACCCTCCACACCGCCGAACATCAAGCTTGCGCATTCTTTTACCTCGGCTTGCCCCGCCAGGAAATCCCGCGCGCCCGGCTCTTCGTGAGCGCCGAGCACAAGGCATGGTGGAAGGACAGGCGCGCCCGTCTCGGGCTCGCACCTGGCGAGGAATACGTCATGATGCACCCCGCGGCGCTTTACGCGACGAAGCAATGGGCGGCGGAGAAGTTTGCGCAACTCGCTGCCATCTTGGAACGTGAAATGGGCCTCAAGCCGGTCTTTTCGTGCGGCCCTGGTGAAGACGCGGTTCTCGACGCTATCCAGAGTGCTTCGGGTTTTGCCATCCGGCGGCTGGAAAGCAGGCGCCTGGGTCAACTCGCTGCGGTCTTGAATGAAGCGCGCCTGTTTGTTGGGAACGACAGCGGACCTGCGCATATGGCGGCGGCCCTTTCGCGCCCCCTGGTAGTGGTCTTCGGTTCCTCGAGTTCGACTATCTGGGGACCATGGCCGCGACAAGCCTCGAACCCGCCGGCACAGGTGGTTCAGAATTTTTATGAATGTAACCCTTGCCCCGGCGACCGCTGCTACCGTTTTGAACGCCCGGAGTGTATCCTTTCCGTGAGTCTTGAGCAGGTCAGGTCAGCCGTGGAAAGCGTGCTGGCCCGGTCGGCCCGCAGTAGTGAATAGTAAATTCTGAATTGAGTGCGGCATTCAGCAAGGGTGTCATTTGCGCCAGGTCCAGGGAGCTGTCATTCCGAGCGCAGCGAGGAATCTCGCTCTGTTCTTTCTTCCAGCCAGGTCCGAGGCGACCTTGAACTCGGGTCGGCCCCAACACAGAGCGAGATTCCTCGCTGCCATGAAAATGGTTGTGCCGAAGGCACCTTGGAGTGCGGTATCCGTCAGCCGACGGACTTTTCGCTCGGAACTCAAGGCGGTCCCGCATGGCGGGACCGCACTCCAAGGCGCTTCGCGCATTTTCATGCAGAGTGGTGAGCCGAAGGATCATGAAATCTGCGCTCGGAATGACAGCAGGCAGGTGCCACGTTACTTGCAAGTCGATGTCATTCCCGCTTTCGCGGGAATGACTGCGTTTCCAACGAATCGTATCCCAAACGGTACCGGTCATTCTGAGCGAAGCGAAGAATCTCGGCAGTTACTTTTGGACCTCACAACGGCACAGATTCTTCGCTTCGCTCAGAATGACAGAGCGCGGCTACGAGGAGCACCATGAACAAACAGCAAATCCGCTTCTCAAGGATTGTCCGAGGATTCCAGGGACGAAGGATCGCTGTCCTGGGCGACTACATGCTGGATGAATTCTTGCGCGGGGAAGTCCACCGCATCTCTCCGGAAGCGCCGGTGCCGGTGGTTCTCATTCAGGATGCCAACGCCGGCACAGACTATCCCGGGGGCGCAGGGAACGTGGCAGCGAATATCGCCTCGTTAGGGGGCAAACCGATACCCTATGGGGTTGTCGGCGACGATCAAAGTGGCCGCCGACTACGAGCGTTGCTCGAAAGTTGCCATATCCCCGCCGGCACACTCGTTTCTGAACGCCGGCGGATGACGCCTCACAAAGTCCGCATCGCTGCCCATGCGCATCAACTCCTCCGCCTGGACTTCGAGCGGCCGGAGGCTATGGCCAGGAGGAGCGCCGAAAAGCTCGCCCGGGATTTCGCGGCTCAAGCGCGACGGCTGGAGGCGCTGATTATTTCCGATTATCGTAAAGGAACCGTAACCACGGAGCTTTGCAACCACATGAAAGCCCTGGCTCGCCAGCGCCGCATACCGGTGTTTGTGGATCCCAAGCCCGAGCACCCGGAGACATGTCGCCATGCCACGGTGGTCGCTCCCAATCTGCACGAAGCGGAATTGATGGCTCACGCCCCGATGCGCAATCGGAAGGATCTCGAATCCGGCGGGCAAAGGTTGCGCGCCGAGCTCGACTGCTCCTGCCTCCTCATTACCCGAGGCAGCGAGGGAATGATGCTCTTCGAGGCAAATAAGCCGGGGCAGGAAATCAAGAGCCTGCCTCGCCCGGTTTACGATGTTACGGGTGCGGGCGATACCGTCCTCGCCACTCTGGCGCTGGCCTTCATTTCCGGCGCCTCGGTGAGAGAAGCCGCAGAACTGGCCAACCTTGCTGCCAGCCGCGTGGTGCTTAAGTTCGGCACGGCTCAGATCGCTCAAGAAGAACTGCTCCGGGCGGTGGGCGAAGAACAGTGACGAGTTAGAAGACAGAGTAGGACAGGCCTTTCGTCTTGCGGTCCACTACCAAGTCGAGGGGCGGCTCAATGTTGTTCACCTTTACGGTGACGATAACCAAGGACGACCCCTGGGATTTGGCGCCCAGAATCCGAAATTCGCGGATCTTACCGTAGTCTCCCTGTATCCCCCAACCGCGCAGAAAATCCTCGTAGGAATAGGATGGGCTCGGTTGCCAAAGCCGGTAGGCCTCTTGGAAATTTTGCTGCTCGAGGGCTGTCAGGAAACGCGCCACAGCGCGCTCCTCGGGATAATTTCGAAACCCAAAGTAGAGGCCCTCCCCAAGCAGAAAAATCAAGGCGCCAAGAACAATGTACCTCCAGACGTGAATGGGAGGTTTGGGAGGTGTGGTGTCTAACAGCGTCACGGGATTCGCCCCCTTCGATTCTATTCTACCCGAATTCATGCCATCACAGGGTGCGTTGGAAAAGCCAGGTGGCCAGCAGCATGGAAAGAACGGCGAAGATGGCGAGATAGGTCAGGTCGCCCGCGATCGCGACCAACGGGGTATTCTTGAGCAAAAGAGCCTTGAACGCGTGCACGGCATAAGTGAAGGGATCGACTTCGGCAATGACTTTCATCCACTTGGGGAAACCATTGACCGGGTAGACAGCGCCGCTGGGGAAAAAGAGCAGGGTGTTGAGCACCCCGAAAATTGCCCGCGGCACCAACGGGTCGCTTACCCTCACCATGAAAAGAAACATCATGCTGATCAGGGAAACGGAGGTAACCACGATGAGAAAAATGAGCTTCATCATGCGGACAGGCTCCAGGGCGTGGGGGATGCCCGCGATAATCGCTCCCAGCGTCGTAAGGATGAATCCCGCCAGGGAGGCCTTGATGGCCCCTGACATATTGAAGCCCAAGATCAATTCAAACTTGCTGATCGGCGTAAGAAGATAGCCCTCGTGAAGGCCGCGGGCCTTATCATCAATGTAGATAATCCCGCCGCCGATCATCACCGAAATATAAATCGCAATGACAATCGAACCGGAAAGCAGGTATTGGATGTAGGGAACGTAAGGGTAAAGCTCCACCACGGAAAGAGTAATTCCAGCGGGGAGGCGAGGGTTGAAGCCGCGCTGATTGAAGGCCCCGATTAGCTCGGAAAATGTCCCTTCCAGGGCCCCCACGGCGAAATTGTCTGTGTTGTCTTCAATGAGCGCCACCTGCGGCGCCTGTTGCGCCAGAAAACGCCGCGAGAACTGTGGTGGAATATTGAGGACTGCGTTGATTTTCCCCTCCCGCAAGTCTGCGTTGGCCTTGGCGAGGTCCGTATAATCAACCGTGGTGAAGGTTCGGGCATTAGCGGCGATGGCTCCAAACATCTCCCGCAACTTCACCGTGGGAACTCCGCGATCCTGATCCACGATTCCCACCTTCAACTCTTTGATCTTCCCGCCGAAAGCGTAACCCAGCACCACCAACTGAACCAGCGGAAAGAACATGGAAACGACAATCAGCGTAGGACTTCGCATGAACCTGCGCATGTCGCGTTCGATGATGGCCAGAATACGGTTCATAAGATACCCAGTTCCCCTCCTGGATAAGGAAGGGGCAGCGGGTGGTTGATCCGTCGACTGACGGATGCTTGATTCCGTGTCCACCGGCTCCTACCCCCTCCTCCACCGAGGAGGGGAGCCATTTTCACCGCATCCGTACTAGCGCGTAAAGCGCGTGTTGCGGATGAAGCTAAAATCGTAGGCGGCCGCGTCCTGCAAGGCATCGCGCAATTGCCTGCCGGTGTAATGCATGAAGACGTCATCCAGAGTGGTGCTCTGCACTGAAAGCGAAGTGACTTCCACATTCGCCATGTGTGTGGCTTCCATCAGCGCCACGATAGTCGCCGGGCCGTTGTTCGACCCGATGCGGTAAACATGATCTTCCGCCTTCACGCTTTGCACGTCCGGGAGATTCTGGAGGGTTTCATACCACCCCTGGGGAACTCTGGAAAAGCTGATTTCCAAAATATCGTTTCCCGGAATCGAGGCCTTGAGTTTTAACGGCGAGTCGAGCGCCATAAGCCTGCCGTGATCCACAATGGCGATTCGGTCGCAAAGCTTGTCGGCCTCATCCATGTAATGCGTGGTGAGCAGGATGGTCAGGTCGTGGCCCTTCTTGAGCTTCATCAGCATTTCCCAAACGCCGAGGCGGGAGGCGGGATCGAGGCCCGTGGTGGGTTCGTCAAGGAAGAAAATGTTGGGCTCATGCACAAGCCCGCGCGCGATTTCCAGCCGCCGACGCATGCCGCCAGAAAAGTTCTTGACCGGTTTATCGGCCCAGGGCCCTAAGTCCACGGCTTCCAGCAGGTCTTTCACCACCCGCCGGCGCCGTTCACGCGGAACCCCATAAAGCTTGGCATAGATGTTCATGTTCTCGTTCGCGGAGAGGTCCAGGTCGGAAGTCATAGCTTGGGGGATCACTCCAATGGACCGCCGCACCTCAGCCGCCGAGCGCACGACGTCAAATCCATTGATCCGAGCGCTGCCGGAGGTGGGAGGAATCAGCGTGGTGAGCATGCGAATCAGCGTGGACTTCCCCGCGCCATTGGGCCCGAGCAAGCCAAAGATTTCACCCCGCTCCACGCTAAAGCTCAAGCAGTCCACGGCGCAAAACGAGCCAAAACACTTCTTGATTTCCAGAACTTCAATCGCCGGCACGAGCCCCTCTTTCCAGAACTTCAATCGCGGGTACAAGCTCCCCTAATTTGAAATTTGAGATTTGAAATTCTCTGCTCACCTGGCCTCCGGCCGCGGGACATTGACGTAGGCCGTCAACCCCGGCCAGAGACTGCGGTCGCTGTTATCGACCCGTAAACGGAATTCAAAGGTTTTAATGTCGCGCTTGCTGCGGTTCACGTCGCGCTGTGTCGCGTAGTCAGCATCCACGCCGCGATAGAAAACCGTCCCTTCGCGCTCGGCCCCTGAAGGCAGGCGCACCAACATTTTTCCTCCCAAATGGATGCGGTCAATATACGTCTCTTCAACATCCACCCGCACCCAAAGGTCGTCTGGATTGATAAGCTCAAGGATGGGCTGCGCGATATTCACCACCTCGCCCTGGCGAGCCGGCAGGCTTGCGATCACGCCCGGTATGGGCGAGCGGATTTCGGTGTAATTGAGACGCACCTGGGCTTTCGACATCTGCGCCCCGGCGGCTGCCAACTGCCGCCGCATCGAGAGCAGTTCATTTCGCCGCACGGTGATCTGGTCTTCGTTCGCGCGTGCCAAAGCTACGGCCGCACGCTGCACATCCACTTGCTTGCGGAGAGATTCCACGTGCGCTTTCTGCGCCTCATAGGTCGCTCGCGCCTGATCGAGGGATTGGGCTGAAACGATGCTCTGCTTGAAAAGTCCCTCGGCTCGCTCCAGGTTCACCCGGTCCAGTTCCAGATCCGCTTCGGCCTCGGTTTGCTGCGCCTGCGCTGAAGCCAGCGCCGCCTCTGCCTGCCGGATCTGATCCCGAGTCTGCTTCTCCTGATATTGTAGCGCGGCCTCTGCCTGCTGAACCTGCGCCGCCGTGCCTTGCTCCGTGTGCGTATAGAAGGCTTTGTCGGCCCGCAACTCCTCCGGTTCGATCACCGCCACGAGCTGCCCCGCCTGTACTGTGTCGCCCTCTTTAACGAGAAGTTGCGCCAATTGACCCTGAATCTGCGCGCTGACGATGACGTCGTTGGTGGTGACGATGCCCGTAATGACCATGCTGTGCGGCTTGTTCGAAGCCGTGTAGTAGGCTACGCTGCCGGCAAGCGCCAGCAGAATGAGCGCCAGAATTAGTATTTTGCGCTTCATTGCACCTCACCCTCCGGATCCTTGAAAAGCGCATAGCGGACGAACTTCAGCACTTCTTTCTTTCGCCGTACTACGTTCGCCTTGAGATAAGGGTCTATGCCGCTCACCGCGCGCAACACAGATGCGGAACTGAAATAAAACACAATCAGCGAGACCAGCGAAATGGCAGCGTGGATGCTATCCATACGCCGCAGCTCCCCAGTCCGCATCCCTCGCTCGATGACCTTGAGCAGCGCCTTCAGCCGCGGCAGGCCGTGCTCCCGAGCCAGCCGCACCCAGGATTTTTCATCCGCCATCAGCATCCGTTGAAACAAGGGGCCGTGGTGGCGGTGGGCGCCAATGAACTCGAAATGGAGATTGATATAGCGCAGCAAGAGCGAGCGGGCCGAGCCCTCGGAAGATAGCACTTCCAATGCTCGACGGTTAAAGTCCGCCAGGTAACCTTCAAGGACTGCCCTGTATAACCCCTCTTTGCTTCGAAAGTAATAGTAAAGCAGCGCCTTGTTCACGCCGGCTGCCGCGGCAATGGCGTCGGTGCGCGCGCCCTCCAGCCCCTCATCGCCAAAAATCCGCGCCGCGGCTCCCAAAATTGCGTCACGGGTGGCCGCGCTGTTGTGCGGGCGCGAACTGCGCGCCGCCGGCTTGTCCGAGATACGCCTTGGCATTTAACTAACCAGATAGTTAAATTACTATGCCTACGGGTAATTGTCAAGGGAGGCAGTCTTGACACGCAGTGCACTAGCGTCGCGGTGTGTAGTCGAAACGCGTGCGGAGCTTGTCGCGGTGGCGTTCGAGGGCCAGTTGGATGAGGCGGTCAAGCAGCTTCGCGTAGGGAAGGCCACTGGCTTCCCAGAGCTTCGGGTACATACTAATAGGGGTGAATCCGGGGATGGTATTGATTTCCAACACAAAGATTCTTCGGCTCCTGCGGTCCAGCAGGAAGTCCACGCGGCCCATGCCGGCGCAATCAATGGCTTGGAAGGCCCGCACCGCCAGTTCCTGCACGCGTCTGCTCTGGCGGGGGCTGAGTCGGGCGGGAATCACCAGCTCCGAGCCTTCCTTAATGTACTTCGCCTCGTAGTCGTAGAACTCATTGACAGGGATGATCTCCCCGGGCACGGAAGCTTCCGGGTTATCGTTTCCCAAAACCGCACACTCGATCTCTCGCGCGTCCATGGCCTTCTCCACCAAGATCTTACGGTCGTATTGCGCAGCCAGGTCCATGGCGGCTTGAAGCTCTTCCGGCTTGTGCACCTTGGTGATCCCCACGGAGGAGCCCAAGTTGGCCGGCTTGACGAAAAGCGGGTAGGGCAGCCGTTTCTCAATTCTCCTCTGTACTCCGGCGGGGTCGTGCTCCCAATCCCTCCGCAGCGCCAATTCCCAGGGAACCACGGGCAATCCCGCCTCACGAAACAGCCGCTTCATCACGTCTTTATCCATGCCCGCAGAGGAAGCCAGGACTCCCGCGCCCACGTAGGGAACGTCGGCAAGCTCGAGTAATCCCTGGATAGTTCCATCCTCTCCAAAGGTGCCGTGGAGTACGGGAAATATGACGTCTACTTCCGGGCGAGCCTTCAGCGCTGGGGATGACTTGGCCAGGGGAAGAAGTTTCGGGCTGGTCGGATCGACAGAGGGGGTGACGGCCCTGCCTTGCTCGAGCACGGTCTGCAAGGGCGCGGTTCGCTGCGCCGCATCCGCCCCCGCCGTCTCCGTCAACAGCCCAAACGCTTTGGGGCCCACCCGCCATCGGCCTTCGCGCGTGATGCCGACCGGCACCACTTCATACTTCGACGGGTCGAGCGCTCTCATCACCGCCGCGGCGGAAATCAGTGAGACTTCGTGCTCACCCGAGCGTCCGCCAAAAAGCACTCCCAAGCGGATTTTCTTTGTCACAGAATTTTCTTCCCCAGCGCAGAGCCGACCAAGCCGACGCCCAGTATCGCCGTCTTATTCATGACATCAATGATGGGATTGATCTCCACCAATTCGAAAGCCAGCATTTTCCTGCTGTCGGCGACCATTTCCATTGCCAGATGAGCCTCCCGGTAGGTGATGCCACCGGCGACGGGCGTGCCGACGCCGGGCGCCTCAACCGGGTCAACCACGTCCATGTCGAGAGAGACGACAAAACCCGCAGTCCCATCGCAAACGAGCGCGATGCTTTTCTCCATCACCGCGCGCATTCCCAGCTCGTCGATGGCTCGCATCGTAAACACCGTGATGCCCGACTCTTTCACAAAGCGGCGCTCGCGGCTGTCCAGCGCTCGCGCCCCAATCAGGACGCACTTTCGAGGCGGGATTTTGGGCGAGTAGCCGAAAATCCTGGTAAGCGACTGCGGACCGCGGCCTAAGGTCGCAGCCAGCGGCATGCCGTGGACATTACCGCTCGGGGTGCTTTCCGGCGTGTTCATGTCAGCATGCGCGTCAATCCAAAGACAACCCAGCGCCTGCTGCCGCTCGCGGTAAAACTTGGAGATGCCCGCCTGTGTGCCGACGGCCACGGAATGGTCGCCGCCCAATGAGAGAGGGAAATAACCTGCCTCCAGGGTCTGGTAGACACGCTGCGCCGCTTGCCGCGACGTCTCGGCAATTTCTTTCAAGTATTTCGCTCGCCGGTCGCCATAGTGCTGCTCCTCCGGCAACCGGACATGAATGTTTCCGGCGTCTTCCACCTGATGTCCCAGGTTCTTCAACGCCTGGTTAAGCCCCGCCGCGCGCACCGCCAAGGGGCCCATATCCACTCCCCGGCGCTCCTGTCCCAGGTCGAGCGGAACACCCAGAATGCGAATCTTCACCGTCCTGCCCCCGAAACCGAATGCGCTACCGGACTTGCCAACTCATATCATACCTGATGATTCGAAGATTCGCCGAGCCCGCAACAGCACTGCTTATAGCGGCTTTTTGGGCTTGCGCCCGCCATTCCAAGTGTCCGGCTTGGGCGTATCGGACGGCCAGTACTTGCCCTGCGGGTCTTCCTTCCATCGCTTCCCGCACAGCCCGGAAATAACTTCCCACTCCGGCGCCCCCAGATCAAAATCCGGATGGTGAATAAAACGCTTCAGCCCGGCACGTTGCGCCGCCACCAGGATCCGATATAAGTCCGTGCTCGACATCGGATCCCCAGCATGGGGATGCCGCCCGCTCGATACCCACCCGATTACCTTGCTCTCTTCCCCTACCCCCTCCAGCGCCCGCCGCGTCTCCGTATACACCACCTCCGTGAAGAACCCCTCCGGAAATCCCACCAGGTCCATGTCCGCCAACGAGTGAATCCCCGGTAACTCCAGCCCAAACCACGCCTTCACCACCTCGAAACATTCCCCCTCACTTAACGCCGGGTTCCATTCCGCAATCTTCTCCACCCAACGCGCGATCGTCCCGTACATCCCGTCGAAACCCCGGTGCCAAAAATACAGCTTGGGAAAAATATAATCAAAGTAGGGGTTCATCTTGGCATAGTCCTGCGTGGTGAGAAGCGAGAAAGTCGAGATGCGCGTGATCCCCCCCAGCTTCACTCGCCGATTCAGCCGGCCCATCTGCTCCCGGACCGCCGCCATGTAGCGCAGCGAGCCCTCCTGCCGCCGGCGCAGCCAGTACAGCGCATCCTCGTTGAAGTCGAAAAGCCACAAACCACCCAGCACCCCGCCCGGCGCGTAGTACCTAACCCGCGAGGGAGTAAGATGATGGAATTGCTCCAGCAGGTGTGCCGCGCCTCGCTCCATCCGGCCCACATCCACGCCCGCAGCGCTGAGCACGGCTTTTTCACCGTCCGTGACCTCAAAAACCTCTCCCCCGTGATGGAACGCAAGTTCATAGGAGTGTTCGCCGAGGGCGCCGTCCATGACAATCCCCTGGGCTTGAGGAAAAGCGTTCATCGTATCCTGCACACCGGCGGCAAAACCCACAGCGTTATAAGGGTCCTCCGCCACAGGGCGCGACCCTCCCGATTGGCCTGAGCCGAAGAAGAGAATTTCCCAGCCGCGCGAGGCGGCATTGTCCAACATGGCCCGAAGCATCTTCTCTTTCTCGGGTTGGCGCGGCTCCTCGCGGGGCGGAGCGACGCCGAAAGCGGCATAGACTTTCGGGTCAGCGGCGAACGTCGGCGACTGCGCTCCAGCATATTGATATTGATAGGACATCTCGAAGGGGGTGATTTCTCGATAGAAGCGCATGTAGCCGAGGAGGATCCCGCGCACTCCACCCTCCTCCCAGGCATCGAAAGTGCGTTGATAGTCGCCCATCCAACGTTCTAACGGGCTGTGCACAAACACCCAGGGCACCATCTTGCCGGCAGGGGCTTCAACAGCATGCGCCCCCGCTTCCTGGTTCCCAACTCTCGCCTCTGTTTGGGTCGGGGATACAATCCCGGCAAACGATCTCCCCAGCGTGCCGAGCATAATTCCCGCCACAAAATCCCGGCGCTGAATTCTCCCTTGACCCGTGACCGTCTTCCGCATTTGCCCCTCCTTGTCAAAGTGGTTAGTGGCGATCTTCTGTGTCATTCCGAGCGGAGCGAGGAATCTCGCTCTGAGTCCTTCCTCCACAAACCTGAGCGAGATTCCCGGCTCCGCTCGGAATGACAATGTGGCTGCGGCCCTGCGGCGCAGTCACGCTATAGCGGCTTTTTGGGCTTGCGCCCGCCATTCCAAGTGTCCGGCTTGGGCGTAT
>Ga0315282_10001906_pt1 | contig 38990 bp, 26 predicted proteins | sample YL17G07_20_MG_FD_203693 | JGI IMG/M metagenome (GOLD analysis project Ga0315282, IMG submission 203693) | Sediment microbial communities from Yellowstone Lake, YNP, Wyoming, USA - YL17G07_20 | ecosystem: Environmental > Aquatic > Freshwater > Lake > Sediment | place: USA: Wyoming | collected... | reverse complement strand
TGGTTTAGCCGTAGTAATCACCTTTCTTTCTTTGGTTTTTATAGCTACGGTTAGCCATTATATATCAGTTCAGTCTATATGTCAAAAAGAATAAGTATCATTTCTAACTAAAATAGGTATAAGACGTCATCGAATACAGGTCTTGCACTGAGCAGTGACGGTGTAAACTGGAAATGGGTCGGGGACGTTATGTCACCGCCTGAAAGCGGTTGGAACGCTTATGCCACAAGGGTTTCCTGTGTGCTATATAACCCACCTATTTTCAATGTATTCTACGACGGCGGTGCAACCGTTGGTGAGAACTACGAAGAAAAAACCGGTATTGCAATAACGTTTGATCTTATGAACTACCATGACGTGAGCGCTCAAGCACCTATACTTGTATCACCACACTCTTCTGGTTCTCTCAGATATATGGACGTTATAAGACTCAATGAATACGTTTACTGTTACTATGAGTATGCAAGACCCGATGGTTCCCATGAACTAAGGGTAAATAAAGCCCTGTCCTCAGATAGTTAAAGCTTTTAATACTGATAAGAACGTCCGTAAAGCTGAATCCCATCCAGCCATTTTTCGGATTTTTGCAGGTCAATGAATAGCTCAATCTGCCCGATTGCACGGAAGCCAACATTGTAATAAAAATTTATAGCATCAACATTTCGTGCCACCGGTTTTACGTTTAGATAATGCAGGTTTATTTTTCGTGCTTCTTCAATCATGAATGCCACCAGATCCTTTCCGATCCCCTTACCTCTATGTTTCGCAGAGACTATAAGGGGATCGATCTCTCCCTCGTTATCTTTTACGATAAGACCAGCAAGCCCTATAACTTCGTTATTATATTCAACCACCCATATACTCTCATGTCCTATACGTGCAAGATGACTATCGAAATAAAGTCCGGGTTCATTACCACCGATTGAAGGATCATCATATATAGTTCTATGATATTCCGTTAGCTCTATCCATAGATTTCGGCATTGATCAATATCGGTATGACGATATTGCCGAATAAAAAAGCTCTCCATGCTTTGATACTTTCCTAAACTATGTTTAGATTGATATGCTTCTTTGCCTGCATATTTTCTTTATTTTCTCTATACCGCCTCCAACCCGTTTTCCCTGACGGCGTATACCATATATGTGCTGGGTTACGACTCTACGTGATATGCCCAGCGTATTTGCAACTTCATCCCGTGTCTTTTCGTGGAGGAAGTGCATCATGATGCAGGTTTTCTGCATATCAGTCAATTCATTCTCTATGATCTCCATGATCACGGGCATTAACTGGAATTTTCTATCTTCTTTCTGGTAGCGCTGTTCTCTTTCTTCTTCTGTTTCATACCAGATTGCATCTTGCTCAGAAAATCTATCTAACAATTCTGAATCAACACCTATTTCCCAGAACTGTGGATCAAAATTGGACATCGAAATTTTCTCCTTACAAACGAAAATTTCATGCCCTACCGCAAAACAAAAAAGCCACGAGAAAAGACATTCCCGTGGCTTTTTGAATTTATAATTACGCTTTCACTACGTACCTGTGAAGGCGGCGGGCATGGACATCTCTTCCAGACATAATATTATATGTACTTTTTCTATAAGATACAAATATCGTATCTTTCTCATAACTCTTTCTTTTACCATGTATACCTCACCGTCCTCTCATCTCGGTAAATCTCCTATGTTGCAGTAAAGCGTTTATTTCAATATTTATTAAATCCAGTTTAATTAGATTATTATAAGTTCTACATATACTATAAGGCATCTTGATGGAATTGTCAAATAAAATTTTTTGGGAAGGGTTACACTTCAAAAGAAGTATAACCCTCCAGCTTAACGAAACCAGTAGTCTGGAACGCCAGACGTGCTAGGTTTCAGACCACCTCGGTGATTCGTACATTAATCACCACCCCCTTTTTAGCCAAGGATGTGAAGGGATTCAGTTTCTAAAAAGAATACTTATCCCTTCAATATATACCACTTTTGGATGCACTTTTTAAGAGGTTAAATAAAACATATTTTTCTAAGTGACTTTAATGTGAAACCACAAATACACACAGACATACGCAGATGAATATTGATACAGGATTCAAGATACAGGAGGATAAAATACCATCTTGTATCCTGAATCTTTTCCGTGAAAATCCGTGTTTTGTTCGTGGCTAATAAAATGAAAAAATGTTTTCTTAAACTTATATAACCCCATATTTTTGACCTGCATCATAACAAATCTGCATATTATGTAAAGGTGTGTTACTATTGAGAAAGCCCATAATACTAAAGCGACCGGGTATCTTGGCTTCGGGTTTGAGCATTTTTTGCATCATGGATTCAATCTCATCTTTGGAACCATTCAGCAAGATAGAGTGATCAGTCTGAGCGGAGAAAGAAAAATCGGGACCCAATTCACGCAGATAATAACCATGATCAACAAAGGGACCAGGTCCGTCAATTGCCGTTATTTTTAGCTTGTCATGCAATACACGATAATGTTGTGATGACAAACCGCAAAGGTGCATCCCTCTGGCGCCTTTGCCCATTGCGGAATACAGGTACTCGTGATGTGGAAGGACAAATTTCTCGTAAGTTTCATCAGAAATCAACTGAAGGCTGTCATCAGCGCATCCGAATCCTCCTTCAGACGGTAACTGAAGGTCGTCTTCGCATATCACCTTATACCATGCTTTGATCCGTTCAATGGTCTTTTCTGTTATCAGATGTAGATATTTTTCTACAAAATCCGGGTCATCATACATATCAAGGCACAGTTGTTCAATCCCTCGAATCTCAACAGCTTTCGTAAAAATACCATGAGTACCACCGCCTGGCCGTACGATCTCAACAGGACTTCCAGCAAAGGTCATTCCATTGGCAAGTTCCTTTAGTGCTTGATACATTTTGAGGGTTCTGCTCTTTTGTACTCGTTCGATAGGATCAATGTCTGAAAGGTAATGAAGCAAGTCTACTCGGTTTAATTGTAAAGGCATCGCCCATGCGTAGTCATCATCTTGATATATAACGTCGCACCCAAAAAACTCGTTTTCTTCCATCCAATGCTGTATACCAATGTACCAACGCTCAGGAACACCAGGGAGCATATCACCGATAACGTTGCTGCAAAACCATAATTTTCCTTCTAACTGAGTTTTGAGGTGTATTTCAGGGATAGCGTAGAACTCATGGAATGTATGTCCCGATACCTTTAGCCAGACCTGCTCATCACAAGCGAAGGTTATAGGTACTCGTTGATTCTCTTTACGACTATAAGCCGACCAAAGAATTTCAACATCTTTTTTATGCTGAGACGAGTCGGCTTGCGTGATATCATTGTATTCAATTTTTTTATTCATAACTTTCTCTCTTTTTTTGAATAAATACCAAATTTTTTTTGTTACACTAAAAAAGTTCTAATCTTTTTGTGTATTCTTACGTTCTAATATAGTCGAAATCAATTCCTGATGGTCAACATTATAGCATTTATATTTTTCTTTTGCTATAGCGGTGACTACTAAGTTCATTAATTTGCCAGTTTTTATTGACAGGCCAAAATTAATGTGTTAAAATTTATATACAGTAAAAAATTGCGATCCTGATTTCAGATGCTAAAAGGAGACTGCGTAGAGTATTCTTGGATAATATATGCCCTACAATATGGATGAATTGATCTTTTGCTTGGTTATTTAAATGCTTTTTTCTTTTAGCATACGTCCTGTTTCACTAAATAGGATATTAATGAAATAAACATGAGGGTCGCTGTATTATGCTTACCTACTATTCACACGAATATTCCTGTCCCTATATTTTAAACCAACGAGATAGAATACATATCCTACTTAAAAATCACAAACGCCGATCCACATAGAATTTCAGGCTTTTCCACGCTGATGTTAGAAGATAGGAATATTTTGCCTTTCTTTTTTAATTTTGTGTTGAAACTAAAATTTTATTAGTATATAGCATATTTTTCGCTAATTGGAGGACTTTACTTTGAAATTGGTATTGACAATTCTGCTACTCATTTTGAGTCTAGCAGTGATAAATGTTTGGGGATCAGAAACGAATGTATGGACGTCATTTGCAGGCGCAGAAACTCCTGCTCCAGCAAAGACGCAGATAACCGAAGAAAATGGCAATAGTGTTGTGGTAGAGATGAATCTGGACGGAATGAATGTTGAGGAACGAATAGAGGGAGGCAAGCGATTCCAGTTTTTGAGCGTGCCAAGTACTGACTGGACTAGCGAGATCGGGAAACCAAAACTCCCCGTCGTCAGGTCTATTGTCAAAATACCATCTGATGGTAATGTCACGATCAAGGTGGAAAATGAAGAACATACAACATTTCCAAATTACAACGTATACCCCGTTGGAAAAAAAGTCGTAAAGAATGGTCGTGGAGGAACTGTATACGTAGACGAAGATTTTACAATTGACAAGAGATTCTATTCTACTGATAACATTTATCCGCAAGAATTGGCTAATATATCATTCTCTGGACGTCTGCGAGATGAGCGTATAATTCAATTGGAACTTCATCCGATAAGGTATAATCCATTATCTCGCGAACTTTTTTGCTATTCTTATCTCCGTATTCGATTGACATACGAAGGCACTCCGAGAATCATGAAATCGTCGGGCTTATTGAGCAATATAGGTAATGTAACCGGGGGTGCCTCGATGGCGCCAATTTATACAACGATGGGCAGTGTTAGCTATCCTGGCGATCTTACAAAAAGCCAAAACGCTGATTATATTATCATTGCCCCTGAACCATTTTATAGCAGTCCAAAGCTAAAACAGCTTGCCGAATGGCATTCTCAATACAGTGGTCTTGACGTGGTTGTAGCACAGTATGAAAAGCTATATAGTTTTGGTTCAGGAGGAAATAAAGATGCAAATATCAAAGCCTTTATCCAATATGCCTACAATTATTGGAAATCACCTCATTCTGCAGATGGTCACATTAGATACGTGCTTCTTGTAGGTGACGTTGAGTTTGTGCCAGTACATATTTCAGAAGAAACGAGTTTTGATGAACAGGTAGTTACAGATAACTGGTACGCTTGTGTGAGTGGTAATGATCTGATGCCCGACATTATGATCGGCAGGTTTCCGTCTAAGACTCTCAATGAATTGAGTATTATGATTGATAAGACTATACAATATGAGCAAAATCCCTTATATAGTGATTGGGCAAATAACGCCCTGCTTAGTGTTGGCACGGTGGAATCACTCCATACAGACCTTGAATATGCGCGTGATCAGTATTTGGTTCCCGGAGGCTATAATGTAGAAGAATTGTCCGTGTTAGATGGTGATAATTCCAATAATATGATCTCTGAACTGAATAAGGGCAAATACATATTGGATTATGCCGGTCATGGCTCTACAACTAGCTGGGAGATATTCAATGCTCAAGATGTCCAAAAACTAAAAAATGACCGTATGCTTCCAGCAATATTTAGCCTTGCTTGTAGTACCGCACATTTTGATGATCCTGATAAGGATTCTCTTGCAGAGGCATTTATTAAATCAAAAAACGGGGCGATAGCTTTCTTTGGCGGATCAAGGCTTGTGGCAATCAGCAGTATTGGTTTCGGTCTGTCAGAAGCTATTGCTGGATCGCATATATATAATCTTGGTGAGATCACTATGCACGCCAAGCTTATGTTAATACCTGATACAACTAATATGGAATTATATAATCTAATAGGTGATCCTGCCCTTGATCTTGGTGCGCCGAGACGAATTCCAAATACGCCTGATATTATCGTTACACCAGTGGATATTTCCTTTAATCCTAACATTCCAAAACAGGGAGAGACAGTTTCAATAAAGACTATTGTGAATAATTTAGGAGCCGGTGATGCACAAAATGTAGAATTGGAAATCCGTGATGGCGGACCAAATGGAAATATTATTGATAAGGGAAGTATAACTAATGTTAAGTCCAATGGAAAGATTGAATATGAAACTCAATGGCAAGCTACCCCGGGGATACCACAGCATAATATTTACTTGAAGGCATATCTGAAAGATGGCCCTAACGAATATTATACAGGGAATAACAGCGCGCAGAAACAACTTCTGGTCTCGCTTGAGGCTGATGGTTGGCCTAAAACAACAGATGACAGATCATTATCTTCACCTGTCGCCGCAGATATTAACGGTGATGGGAATATGGAGATTCTTTTCGAGTCTCAATCTTATGATAAATACAATAGCGTTTATATGCTACAAAGTAATGGCCAGCCAGTAAATGGATGGCCCAGAACAGTGTACCGTGCAAATTATGATTATGAATCAATGTATAGCAATTCTTCAGCCGGTCCTGTCCCGTCAGTTGGTGATATTGATGGTGATGGACAATCAGAAATAGTCGCAGCGATTTTCTCTAAAGAGATCCATGCGTGGAAAAATGACGGTACGTATGTTCCCGGGTGGCCTGTAAAGTTGAGTGGCAATGCAACTACGTCACCTGTATTGTTAGACCTGGATTCTGATGGAAAGCAAGAAGTAATATTCGGTACTGCAAATGGACAGATGCACGTCCTGCGATCTGATGGGACGTATTTCCCCGGTTGGCCAATCTTCGTAGGACAAAAAACACATCTGTTCGTTACGGTGGCGGATTTAGACGGCGATCTTGAAGAAGAGATAATAGCTTATGACTCTTTGCTTCCCAAAACCTATGCTTCCGGTAAAATGAGTACTATCTACGCATGGCACAAAGATGGCACTGTTGTCAGCGGTTGGCCTGTTCACATGCAGGGCGCAGATACGATTTTACCACCGGTCACAGGCGATCTTGATGGGAATGGTAAAACGGAAGTCATTGCAGTAGCCACTGGAGATGCAGTTTGTAAAGTGTATATATGGAATTACGACGGATCATTGAAAGCCTCATGTCCTCTTAAACCTGATGATGATATAAGATCAGCAATCGCACTTGCGGATATTGATGGGGACGGTGACGTTGAGATAATTGCCAGTTCTTACGATGGATTTCTATACGCATGGCATCACGATGGCAGAACAGTTTATGGTTTCCCCGTAAGCTTAAAGGATTCCTACTGGGTTTCTGCTCCTGTTATCGCTGACATTGATGGTGATGGTAAACCTGAGATCGTAGTAGCGTCACACGGAGGCACAATATACGCCTACAAGAGTGATGGAACATCTGTAGATGGATGGCCAAACCTCGTGGGAGATCAAACTAGCGTATCGGCGCCGATGGTACTCGATGTTAATGGAGATGGCAGAAATGAGCTTGTATATGCTTCTAGCTTAGGGTCAATACACCTTTTGTCTCTCGAAGGGCTTTATAATGATAATAATAAAACTGGATGGTCTATGCTGTTACATGACCAGAGACATACAGGTTCTTACAGTTCAAATTTAATTTTACCACAGGCTCCAGTAGATATTATGATTACCGATAACCCATCCGACAAAGGCGGTAGTATACTAATATCGTGGAAACTTCCACCAGATGACGATAAAGTAATAAGTTACGTTATATATAGATCAGACAAAGCTGATGGTAAGTATTCAATAATCGGAAAAGCTGATCGTGGAGTTTCTTCCTATATTGACAATACAACTAAAGACGGAGTTTTATACTGGTACATAGTCCGAACCAGCAATGGATCAAATCTTTCAGCTAGTTCTAATCCTATAAGCGGGTATTCTTTCAACGACTTTGCTCCTAAATCTCCATCTTCCGTATATGCAAATAGTACCAGTCTTGATGGATCTATTAAAGTAAGTTGGTCTATGGGTAGCGAAACAGATTTAGCGGGATATAAGATATACTTTGGCACTGAATCAGGCGTTTATAGTGGATCTATGAATGTGAATATGTCATACTACTCTACTTTGACTGGTCTTGTGAACGGCAAAAAATATTATATTACTATCACAGCCTATGATACTGACGGTAATGAAAGCTTTAGGTCCGCAGAGGTAAGCGCAATTCCAAAAGACGATGATACAGAACCGCCGTTTTTCTCAATGTTTTACCCAAACGAAGTTGCAGAAGGCGCTGATTTCTATATCAAGTGCGAAATAACTGACTCATCTGGAGTTTATGATGATGATACATCAGATGATGGGCAGGGGATATATCTTGTCTGGGACATTGGCGAATTATCGGGAAAATCTCACATAGTTAAAATGAGTAAATTAACATCCAGCGTTTTTATAACAGATGAAAGAATACCCGGGCAGACATTAGGTTCACAGTTTGTTTATCAAGTATACGCCTACGATGATGACTTTGACTATAAACGAGTTGAAGATAGGACAGCAAGTGTTAGCCAGAAACAGACTATAAACTTTGTCACTACTCAGATGCGTGCATATAATTATCCTAATCCGGCTCCTGCCGGAGGATATACAGATCGAACCATATTCCGTTATTACGTACTCTCTGATTCTCAGGTAAAGATAAATATCTACGATATTTCAGGTCATCTAGTAGAAAGCCTTGATGCTGATGCTAAAGGCACAGGGTACAGTGAAACTGAGTGGAATATATCCAATGTATCAAGCGGGATATACATATACACTATCGAGATTCAGCCTACTGTGGGGAAAAAGCAGATCATAAAGAATAAGCTGGCAATCCTGAAATAAAGGATGAAGCATCAAAGGTGAGGAATACAACGGGACCTATATATTCTTTACCATAGTCAATAATTGAAACTAACAGTTTTCGTTGCCTACCTTGTAAGCCAAAAACATAATACAACATACACGTGTTTTTGTCAATCCAAAACAACTGTTTCCAAACATAAATTTGTCATCTGCGGAAATCTAAACACAAACTCACAAAGACACGAAGGACACAAAGAATTACGAGTTAAAGGTTAAATGTTTAAGGTTGAACTCGATATTCAAACTTTTCAACTTTTAACCTTCAATTTTTAATCTTCTTTGTGTTTCTTTGTGTCTTCGTGTTTTTTCTCTGATAAAGATCGCGGACAAGATTCTTATGCTTGGGACAAAAGTTCCCACTTGACTCAGAGCGGATATTCTGATATATATTTGATTTGGCTTTTTAACTTTGATTTAACGAAATTCAGGAAGGAGGATGTCGAATCCTATTTCGACCTGTCTTTTAACTCATAAGTTGGTGCAAAAGACTGATTTTAACAGATGAAAAATAGACTCATGACGCCCGGTCCTGTGCCAGTACCACCTGATTCATTACTTGCTATGGCTCAACCCATGATCCACCATCGTACAGAGAAATTTGAAAGGATCATGGCAGAACTCCCTGACCTGCTAAAATACGTTTTTCAGACAAAAAATGATGTAATCATACTTACCGCCTCCAGTACAGGGGCAATGGAAAGCGCAGTTGCTAACCTTCTTTCACCTGATGATCGTGCATTAGTTATTGGCGGAGGCAAATTCGGCGAAAGATGGGGAGAAATGTGCGAAGCTTACGGAGTTGGTTTCGACTTTATAAAGGTGGATTATGGAAATGCCGTTGATCCACAACTCGTCAAGGCTAAACTAAATGCAAATCCCTCGATCAAATGCGTTTATGCGACGTTGTGTGAGACTTCAACAGGCGTAGCACATGATATAAAAAGTCTGGGAGAGATTGTCAGCAAGTTTGAAAACACCATGCTTGTTGTTGATGCTGTAAGCGGACTCGGCGCTGTTGACATACAAACTGATAATTGGCACATTGACGTGGTTGTATCAGGCTCACAAAAAGGGCTTATGACTCCGCCGGGGCTTGCATTTATAAGCCTTAACCAAAAAGCGTGGGACGCAGTAGAAAAGGCGAGACTCCCAAGATACTATTTCGATTTACGAAAAGCTAGGAAAACTCTTGCGACAAATCAGACTCCTTTTACGTGCAGTATATCGCTCATTCTGTCATTAAGAGAATCACTTGTTAAGATTAGAGAAGAAGGACTTGATAACGTCCTTGCGAGGCACTCCAGACTTGCGGAAGCAACTAGAGAAGGAGTGAAAGCACTTGGGCTTGAGCTATTTGCATCTTTACCTTCAAACGCATTAACTGCTGTCAAAGTTCCACAAGGTATAGATGGAAAGAAGTTTGTAAAATTTATTGAAGATACATACGGAGTTACTTTTGCAGGCGGTCAGGAAGGACTTGCTGGAAAGATATTCCGCATCGCTCATCTTGGTTACGTTGACGATCTGGATATTATATCTGCCATATCTGCTCTTGAGATGTCTCTGCCGAAGTTTGGGTATAAAGTTACGTTTGGCGATGGCATAAAAGCAGTAGAGGAAGTATTATTTGAGCATGAATCAAAAACAAGATTTGCGGAACTTATAAAAAGAATGGGAGAATTATCTACTGGTGGGAATAGTGTAGAGGATGTTAAAAAGGAACGTAGTAGATGAGAATATTAGTAACTGAGCCATTATCTGAAAAAGGTATTGAAATACTCAAAAATGAGGATGACATATCTGTTGATATTAATACAAAACTATCTCAAGATGAGCTTTTAAGGTGTATCGGCAATTATGACGCCCTTATTGTCCGTAGTGGTACAAGAGTCACAGCAGAAGTTATAGAAGCTACGAACAATATGAAAGTCATCGGCAGGGCAGGTGTTGGCGTTGATAATGTTGACGTAGGTTCTGCAACGAGACGTGGTATAATTGTAGTTAATACGCCAAATGCAAACACTATATCAGCCGCAGAGCATACCATGACTCTCCTGCTGGCTATGTCGAGAAACATATCACCGGCAAGTGCATCACTCAAGAATCATAAATGGGAACGCCAGAAGTTTCTGGGTGTTGAGGTATATAATAAAATACTTGGTATTATAGGTCTTGGACGCATAGGAACTGAGGTTGCTAAACGTGCGCAGGCATTTGGTATGCACATCATAGCCTCTGATCCTTACATCTCACCAGAGACTGCGACAAAACTGAATGTTCGTCTTGTAAGCAATGATGAATTATTTCAGGAGGCTGATTACATAACCGTGCATCTTCCACTGACAGAAGAAACGTCCCATCTTATAGATGAAAGTGCGTTCTCATTAATGAAAAATGGCGTCAGGATAATCAACTGCGCCCGTGGCGGAATATTTGACGAGAAAGCACTGTATGATGCCATCATAAGCGGTAAGGTGGCAGAAGCCGCTCTTGACGTTTTCGAGAAAGAACCACCATTGGACAGCCCATTACTTGATCTTGATGCTGTTCTCGCAACTCCACATCTGGGAGCCTCGACAAGAGAGGCTTTAGTTAATGTATCAGTCGAGATCGCACATCAGGTCGTGGACGCCCTTAAAGGAAGACCTGTAAGTAATGCCGTCAACATGATAACCCTTGATCTCGGTGAAGCTGAAAAGATAAGACCATTCCTAAAATTAGCGGAGAAACTAGGAAATGTTCAGGGTCAGCTTGTCGAAGGCCACGTTACTGAGATTAATATTGATTATAAAGGTGAGCTAGTCAATTATCCCACAGAAATAATAAGCATCGCATTACAAAAGGGATTACTTAATCTATTTCTGGGTGATTCAGTCAACTATGTAAATGCGTCCTTAATATCCCATGAGAGGGGTATAAACATATCTGAAACCAAAAGTAGTGAGATTGAGGATTTTGTTAATTTAATTACTGTCACTGTAAAGACAGATAAAGGTGAAAGACGTATAGCTGGCACAATATTCGGCACAAAAGAGCCAAGAATAGTTGAAATTGACGAATATCATCTTGATGTTATGCCATCTGGACACTTATTGATATTACAAACTAATAAAGATAGACCCGGTGTGATGGGTTCGCTTGGCAACATTTTGGGAGAGCATAAAATCAATATCGCTGGCATGAGCATGGGCAGAGAAGTACCATTCAGTAAAGCCATTGCCGTACTTACTCTTGATAATCCCGTTCCAAAAGATGTTATCGAAAAGATAAAATCACTTGAAGGCATGTGGGAAGCCAAACTTGTAAGATTGGTTTGATCAAGATGAAAAACTTTATTATTACTTTATTATTAATAAGTTTTAATGTCGCCGGTTTAGAAGCGTTAGGATTAGAAACGGAATCTTACACTTTTCCTGATATATTCTTCGTAGATGAAAGTAATGGTTGGATTGCAGGTGGTTATTGGTCTTCTGAAGGACGATTAAGCGGCATAATAGCTCATACCACTGATGGTGGTAATACATGGACAGTGCAGTTAAAGAATCCCCCGGGTACAGTCCTGCGCAAAATCTGGTTCAGCGACATTAATGATGGATGGGTTATTGGTTTAGGTCCAGTGGAAACGGGTGTCTTTGTGCGAACTGATGATGGTGGGCAGAATTGGAGTTGGGAGATTGACGAAACTTTCTATCCTGTTTCAATATACCTTGCCAATAAAAATGAGGGATGGATCGTAAAAAACAAACATACCTCTGGCTATGGTAAGATTTGCTGGACTCAGGACGGCGGAAGATCATGGGATATTAAGCTTAATTTTGGCGTGGGTCAGATTTTAACATCCGCATATTTTCTTAATCAAAAGGAAGGCTGGGTTCTTTGCTGTGATGGCTTTAGGACTTACCATACAGCAGATGGTGGTGATAACTGGGATATACATGATATTAGCGGAGAAATTGCCCCATCAAGTATATGCTTTATAGATTCTCAAGAAGGTTGGGCTATTGGTGCGAAGGATTTAATGCCACATTATGTTCTCCATACCATAGATGGCGGCAAAAATTGGGAAACTCTAAAAGAATTCGAAGATACATTTTTGACGGAAATATATTTTTCCAATAGAGATGAGGGATGGATCATCGCCGAAGAAGGGAACTATGTAATGGTATCAAATAATGTGATATTGTATACCCATGATGGTGGAAAAAATTGGCAGACACAATTTGAAACAGAAAAACAACGTTTGTATGGAATGCACTTTCTGGGTAACAAAAAGGGCTGGATCATAGGAAATAATATTATGTTAAATACAGTTGATGGAGGCGGAATCTGGAATATTATGAAGTTTCCTTTTTCCTCTGATGAAACGGATGTTACACCTAGATCAAAACTGCCTATTACTTGGGGTTTCATCAAACGTTATTAAAAGACTCAGGAGGTATTAATGTTCAAGATTGGTGTAGTTACTGACGAAATAAGCATTGATCTGATAGAAGCGATAAATGTAGCTAAATCATGGGGGTTACGACATATCGAACTCCATAACGTCTGGGGAAAGAATATCTGTGACGTTGACGAAGCTACATTGAGCAAGATAATCAGCATCGTCAAAAAAAGCAGAATGACTGTGACAAACATAGATTCTCTGACACTGCGATGCTCATTGTCGAATGATGAGGAATATTCTCAACATATAAAGCATCTTTTGAAATCTATTGAAATAGCACCTTTGTTTGATACGAATATAATAAGGCTTTTCTCATTCTGGAAAGAGCAAAATCCAGACTGGAATAGGATATTTGAGAAGATGGAACTCCCTGTAAAAATAGCTGAAAGAGAAGATATAGTATTGGGTTTTGAGAATGTAAGCTCTGGCAATATTGGCACAAGTGACGATCTGGTAAGGTTATTTAATCACTTCGATTCTCCCAACCTAAAGCTGATCTGGGATCCGGGCAATGCTTATGCCGCAGGTGAAAAAACACCATATCCAGACGGTTATGAAAAGATCAAACACAAAATCGTGCATGTCCACGTTAAGGATGCCGTCATTAATGATGAAGGGAAAAACGTCTGGAAACCTATCGGTAAAGGAAATGTTGACTACAAAGGTCAGTTGAAAGCCCTATTGAAAGACAACTATCAGGGAGTTATCGCTCTGGAAACTCACTGCGTAGCGAAAAATGGATCAAAGATTGATGGAACAAAGGAATCTTTTGATGGACTTATGAGCGTCATAAAAAGTATAAGTGGTGAGTGAAAGTGACAGAATGGCGTCTTTTAAGGCTAGGAGTTGTAGATTACGAGACAGCACACGATCTGCAAAAAAAGATACTGCGAGAGCGCATTGACGGCAAATGCCCTGATCATCTGATACTTCTTCAACATAATCCCGTGATAACCATTGGACGAAGCGGAGATAATAAAAACATATTGGTTTCAAAAGCGTTACTGGAGTCTTTTGGAATTACGGTTCATGAGATCGAGCGCGGAGGCGACGTCACCTATCACGGACCCGGCCAATTAACAGGCTATCCGATAATGGATCTTCGATCTTATAAAAAGGACGTTCATTGGTATTTAAGGCAATTAGAGGAAGTCATTATAAGAGTTCTGGCAGAATATGATATAATCGGTAAAAGAGTTGAGAAATATACAGGCGTATGGGTCGGCGATGAGAAGATAGCCGCTATCGGTGTAGCGATTAAACGCTGGGTTACTTATCACGGTTTTGCCTTAAACGTCAACCCAAACCTGTCCCACTTCAAGCTTATAAATCCTTGTGGTATCACCAATAAAGGTGTCACTTCTCTTGTAAATCTTCTCGGCTATGATGTGAAAATGGATGAAGTTGAAAGAAAAATAGTCTCTGCATTTTCAGAAGTTTTCGAGATAAATTTATCGTGATTAGTTAATAATAAGTAGAATTAGATATGAGAAGATTTTCTGGAATTATCCCAATTCTTATCATAGTATTAATTGTTGTGATATTCTTTGGTAAAGCCATTTTCTTCGACAAAGTAATCGTTCCTGCCGATCTGCTCTTCAAGGAACTACCATGGAAGCTTTATTCAAACGGTGATATACAAATACAGAATCATACTCTCAGGGACATCATAGTTGGCAGTTATCCCATCGAGACATTCATATCTAAGCAATTAAAATCAGGAACTTTCCCCATTTGGGCGCCTGAATTGGGTTGTGGAACTCCTATCTATGCTACTGGCTCTGAAGATACGATAAACTTGCGCGGATTATTATTATGGCTCATTGATGACGTCTCGTTAGCACACAATCTTTTGCCTATACTATATATCTTTTTAGCAGGCATATTTTCCTATATATATCTTGTAAGCATTGGAATAAGCAAACCCGCCGCATTAGTTGGTGCAATTGCTTTTATGCTGAACTTTCACTTTATGTCTCAATTGCTTCATGGAAATGTCGTTGGGGCTTCCCTGTGGTTACCATTGATATTCTTATTTTTAGATAGGTTTAATCTCAAAAGACACTATATCAATGTTGGTTTGGCAGGATTGTTTATTGGATTCGCAATTCTGAATGGAACAATCCAGAGTATGCTTTTCATAATCCTAGCTGTATTTATCTTTTTTTCTTATCATGCTTACTATAGTTTTAAGAAAGAGAGAAGCTTAAAATCTTTATATATAAATTTTGCACCTTTTTCATTGATTATATTGATAGGACTTAGTGTTGCATCTGTAAAAATTATACCAACACTTGAAATGATGCTGGCTTGGAATGAAAGAGGTAATATATTCTCATTTAGTAGTTGGGTAGCCACTTTATGGAAAAAACCATTGGCTATGCCCTTTCTGATAGGTTTTGTCTTTCCTGATTTAGTTGGCAATCACCGTGCTTTTGAGTTAAGCACTATTCTGGGAAATATGGGTGGATGGGAGACTCCAGGGATTCCTAAAGTTTATATTGGTATAATGCCATTCATCTTTGCGCTCTTTGCGATTGTATATCGAAAATGTGAAAAAACAAAGCTTTTTTTGTGGATAGGATTGATTCCTATTGTATTAATTCTGTTTACCCCTCTTTATTCACTTTTTTACTTTAGGGGGTTTGTTCTCTGGGCATTTGCGGGTTCTGTTCTGGCTGGTTTAGGCGCAGATTGGCTGCTCAAATCGAGTAATATTAAACCAGCTATCGAAAAGATGAATAATCGCTTAAAAAAAATTGTATTTATTGGATTTGCTCTTTTGGCTTTAGGCAATATTTTCTTGTATATCTTCAAAGATAAACTTTTAGTAATTGGGCACGATTTTGTAAAATCACGTATTTCTCGAATTTTTTATGCGTATGATACTGAATGGCAGTTAAGTAGAATTGACAACCTTATTGCACATTATAATATATTCAATTATAAGATGTACCTGCCGTTTATTATAAGTATAATTTGCATTTTACTGCTATGGGCGTTTGGAAAGGGGATATTAAGAAATAAGCTTTTCATTATTATACTTGTCCCGATTGTGTTCTTTGATCTGGCTCATCTGGGTTGGGATTTTCTTCCTATGGTTGACAGGAATCTGATCTTTCCAGAGACTGAATCAACAAAATTTCTCAAACGTGATAAAGACTTATACAGAGTCGCAACTGTATATAATCGAATAGAGGAACCTCCTGTTTTCTCACCAAATACTCTTTTACCTTACGATATTTCAAATACCAAATTTTATGGAAGTCTATATCCAAAACAAGGTTTCATGACTGAAGAATTTTATGACCTACTCAACGCAAAATACGTCCTGACCCAACCCGGTTATCAAATGGAAACAAGCAAATATAAGTTAGTTTTTGATAAAGATATCTGGATTTATGAAAATAAAAATGTTCTGCCAAGAGCATATTTTGTAGCTCAATCAAAGTTTGTGGAAACAGAAAATGAAGCATTATTAGAGATGCGAAAAGATGGCTTTATTCCGAAGGATACTGTAATCATCGTAGGCCACGATAAACAGCAGAACCAGAAGGAATTAGTGATTGAACCATCTATGGTCAAAATCGTTGATTATAAAGCACAAAAGGTAGAGATTAACGTTGATGCAATGAATAATGGATTCCTGGTACTTAGCGATAGATATTATCCCGGCTGGAAAGTATATATTGACGGAAAGGAATCACACCTTTATAATGCTAATTATATATTTCGGGCTGTGGAACTCAATAAAGGAAAACATTCTGTTGTTTTCGTATTTAATCCATTGTCCTTTCGGATCGGCTTGTATATGAGCATTATAAGTTCGATAGCTATTATTGTATTAACCCTTACAGTAATAGTTAGGGCTGTAATCAGCAGACGTAAGTTATACAGTCCTATTTAACGCACAGGTTAGATTACATTTAACGTGCTAATGTTCTAATGAAAGGAGATTGCAAATGGCTAAAACCATGATAGCGGCGCAGCTTTATACTGTTCGTGACTTTATGAAGACTCCCGAAGATATGGCTAAATCACTGAAAAAGGTGAAAGCACTTGGGTACGATGCAGTTCAGTTGTCAGGAAATGGACCCATTGATAACAAAGAGATGAAGAAATTGTGTAATGATGCAGGGCTGATCATCGCCGCAACGCACATCGGCTTTGAAGAGATACAAAACGAGCCAAATAAGGTGATTGAGCAACACAGCATCTTTGAGTGCAAACACGTTGCCATCGGTGGACTTCCGGGCGAGTATAGAGGCGCTGACGGTTATTCAAAATTTGCGAAAGCGGCGTCTGTTGCGGTGAAGAAACTTTATGACGCTGGTTTCGATTTCTCCTATCACAATCACAGCTTTGAGCTTGAGAAATTCGGCGATCGCACAGGTCTGCAAATACTCTACGAGGATAGCGATCCAAAGCTGTTTTTAAGTGAAATTGATACTTATTGGGTTCAACATGGCGGTGGAGACCCTGCGGCATGGGTTAAAAAGCTAAAGGGGCGTGCAAATCTGGTACACTTCAAAGACATGGCAGTAAAGGGCGGACAGCAAAGGTTTGCAGAGATTGGAGAAGGCAATCTAAACTGGACTGCTATCCTCGAAGCCTGCAAAGAAGCCGGTACAGAATGGATGATCGTTGAACAAGACGTTTGTTATGAACGTGACCCATTTGATAGTCTTGGCATCAGCTTTAAAAACCTCAAGAGCTGGGGCGTTAACTAAATTCTAATGCAGGCGGAAAATCATATCCGCCTGCCTATAAACAATTCATGATTGAATCGGGGTGATCTGTATTGAAGATTAAAAAGATAACAGAAAAAGAGCTTATTGAAGCTACAAAAAAATTTAATGAGACAGAAAAAAAAGGTAGTTTTTACGATTTGGCGATTAATTTACATGAAAAAGGACTTGAGATAGAGGCTTATTTATTCTTGCTTGCGACTTGGAATGCTGCAAGATTCAGATATGTGAAGAACACCTTTGACATTTTAGAATTTAAGAGGAAAGTTGCAGAATTGGATCCTAATTTTGGTAAATTAAAAAATGAAAATCTGAAGCACATTGATTTTAACAAATATAGTAATGATATAAGAGAAATATACAATGTTCTATCAAATATCAAAGGCATTGAATATACCGGTGCTTCTAAAATCATGCATCTCAAGAATAGAGAAGTCTTTGTTATGTGGGATCAATATATAAAAGGTAGTAAATATGGCAAAGACGCCGATGGGTACATAAGTTTTCTCAAAGATATGCAAAACATGATTAGTAATGTGAATATAGGAAAACGCAGTAATATTTTCGTCAATAAAACACTTGCGAAGCTAATTGATGAATTTAATATGGTAAATATAACTATGCCTATACTAAAAAAGAAAAATAGCAAAAAGAAAGAAAAAGAAGAAAAAAATAAACGACTATTGAACGCTTTCGAGAAAGCACGTGGTATTTGGGAAAACTACGATGAGATTGATGCTATACGTAAAGAAACAAAAGAAAGGTGGCAAGAGTGGCAAAAAGAACTAGAAAAGTATGCTTAGATACAGATATAGTTATTGATTATTTACGAAAAACAAAAGAAACTGAAAACTTAATCAATAGGTTACTCCTAAAATTTGACGAAATCACTATTACAATAATCACAGTATATGAATTGCTAATAGGTGTTGAATATTCTGATGGTAGGGGCCGTAACGACGTTGAAGAAATCATTGATACCATTACCATTTTGCCATTTGACGTAAAAGCTTCAAGAGAAGCAGCGAAAATCTCAGCAGAATTAAAAAAATCAGGTCAACAAATTGGTATCGCCGATGAATTGATCGCCGCAATATGTAAAGCTTATAGTACATGTTTACTTACCAAAAATGTTAGTCACTTTAAAAGAGTAAAAAATCTGAATGTTATTGGTCTTAATGAAATATAATTTTTATACATACTTATAAGAGACAATTGTTTTTTGACAACATTGGAGACAAAAATGCCCATGCTTGATGTATGTAATTCTGGAGGTATCCTCCTAACCTATTGGTGTAATGCCGCCTGTGCCAATTGCTATGAAAATTGTAGCCCACGTAAAAACAGTATTATGCCTGTCGAAGACGCCAAAGAATACATGATAGAATTGAAAAAGCTTGGTTGTAGCGGTCAAGGATTTCACTTCGCAGGTGGCGAGCCATTCAGGAATTATAACCAATTATTAGAATTTTTCAAAACGGCGCAAGAAGTAGAAATGCTACCTTTAGGTACGATAGAAACAAATGCTTTCTGGTGTACGAATGATGAATTAGTAGAGAAACGCTTTCTTGAGATAAGAGATTTTGGTCTTAATGGCATATTTATAAGTAGCGATGTTTTTCATCAGGAATTCGTGCCTTATGATAGAGTTAGCAGATGCGTACGGATCGGCAAAGATATTCTTGGTGAAGGAAAGGTTCATGTAAGATTCTGGGAATTTTTTAACAATCCAGTATTTGTTAAGGATTGCACAGAAGAACAAAAACAAGGCATATTTCGAGAACAGCTAAAGCGTGGTACTGAGCGAATGTGCGGCAGGGCTGTAAAGAAACTGGCTCCTCTTGTTTCACATTTTCCACCGGAGCAATTTACTGGTAACGTATGTGCTAATGAAATCTTAAAAAGCAGGCATATACATATAGACCCTTATGGAAACGTTTTTCCATTGACCTGCGCAGGATTAATACTTGGGAATGCTAAGAATTATAAACTGTCAAAAATCTATGAAGAATTCAATTATCTTGAACATCCCTTATTAAGAGTCTTGATTGAGGGCGGTCCTGTGCCTGTTATAAAAGAAGCAGAAAAATATGGATTTGAAATAGATAAGAATGGGTATGCAGATAAGTGCCATCTATGTTTTGAAGTACGCAGATTCCTATTCTTAAATTGTCTTTACACAGACGAGATTAATCCAAAAGAAATATATACTGACTGAAATATCAATCATTTTTGCTCTTCATAAGGCAAACTATACTTCGTTTCCAGATTTTCCATAATCTCTTCTTCAGTAAACCACGCAGGCTTGAATTGAAACTTAGCAAATAGTTCTGTCTGATCGGCGTAGTGCTTTGATTCAGGGTCTAAATGATTATGCCCATACGGAAAAATGCTCCATGCCTTTGGGGGATCTGAGAAAATGACTACTGCAACATAAGAATGTCCACCGGTTAAATGAAACTGCCCATCTTCGTTATTGTAATAGCTGCCAATTGATACGAGCGTCCCGAATCTCTCGCCGTCGCCACCGCTTATAGGCAGATCAACCTTACCGTGACGTATGTGATGTATGTCTCCCCATGATGGAAACTCGCCATATTTAGTTATAATGTCAGAAACCGCCTGTTTCATACAACCTATGGCTGTGTCTGGCTCACCGATCCCCCGTTGAACGTCCAATCCCATCGGATCCGGTTCTGCATAGTGAATCTTAGCCTTCTCCCAGTAAAGCGAGAACCAGAGATAGTATATAGGTACTGCCCTGGATTCTTTGGTCACTTTGAAATCCCATTCTGATAAAATCTCAATAGCCTTCGAGATGTGATCTTCTGGTTTGCCAACCGATGACTTTTTCATGATCTCAAGTAAATAGGGAACAGTTCTTGAAGCGATCAACGACCACGTATCCCAGGGCATTTCGATGAAGTCATCCACAGAGAATTTGTCCTTGCTTTCAAGCACCTGCCTTAGCCTTTGCGCCCGCGTACCCATCCCTTCAATGGCAAGGTATGGGGAATAATTTTCTCTCTTTGGGTTATCGTTACCTGCTGTTGTCTCAAAGGGTGTAGTATTACAATTCTGAACAAATCCCGACTTTGGATTTAAGACTTGAGGTAGTTCATCAAAAGACAAATATTCTCCCCATTCTGTTTCAGGAGTTCCGCCTTTTATTACGTCACGCCAGTTGAATTTCTCATTCTTATGGGCTACCTTACCATTGTAAGCATAGAAGATATTACCGTCTCTATCAGCGTAGATTACATTAAACATTGGAATTGCCATAATCTGCATTGCTTTTTTGAACTCATCAAAATTATTCGCTTTGTTCATTCTATACCATTGATAGATCGCCAGAACGCTGTCCCAGTCAGATATTTTTAGCGTATATGCGTGATCTCCTACTCGGTGTAGAATAGGACCATAGTGTGTGTATTCAAGTTCCCGTGTAATGCTTTCAATCTTGTCCCCGTTTTTTACATTGAAATTCTCTTTTATTACGCTAATATCACGCCATTTACCATCGTAGAGATATTGATTCTGGTTCTGAGGGTTCAATTCAACTCGATATACATCCCATATATCAGGAGCGTTGACAGTGTGTGACCATCCCAGATATTGATTGTGACCAACGCCAATAAACGGTGATCCGAAAAAAGCCGCACCCATTACATTCCAACCTTCATCACTTTTTAAATGAACTTCCCACCATTGAAGAAGCCCATCCCATGGTAGATGTGGATTGATGACAAGCATTGTCTTACCTGTGATGCTTTTCTCTGGTGACACTGCCCACATATTGGACCCCAGTTCCTCAGAATCGGATGATGGTTTAGCACCTTCCGTTTTTGATGGTGTTTCGTACCTATCTATTAGATTGAAAGCTGACCCAGGCAGACCGGTAAAGACCATAAGAGCAATATAACGTCCCATAGTTACAACATCCTGTGGAACTAATTCCCGCCAGCCTTGTGGAGTTTTCCCTGCATGCGTACTGACATAGTAATTCACACCATTACAATAGGCTTCGATGACAGATCGAAACTCAGACGGTATCTTCTGATAGTTTTCATAAGCGAACTGTGGAATACGAGCAAGTCGTATATTATAATCATTTTCAAGATAGTCTTTACCCAAAACCTCAGATAGAGTACCAGCGGATTGATGAATAGATAGGATAATCTGTGGAAGGTTATCTTCTGCCTGAGCATACCCCATACCAAAGGCGCATGCCTCATCAGTTTTTCCGAATATGTGCGGCACCCAGTAAGTATCTCTATATATTGTTACCTGTTGGGAAATGTTGGACGAATCTTTTTCAACAGCAACACAGGTTTTTATACAAAACAATGTGACGAAGATCCCAAGCATAAGAATCAATATGAATTTATCCATTTGCATCTCCTCGCAGTATTAGAACTTTTTGTTATCAGCTTTCTGTGATTATATTAACTAGAATTTTAACATCTTTTTGACATAAAGACAACAAAAATTTCTGTAATAGCAACCGAGCATAAACTTCCCATCCGCGAAAATCTAAACACAAGGTCACAAAGACACGAAGGACATAAAGAATTATGAGTTAGAAGTTAAATGTTTAAGGTTGAACTCGATATTCAAACTTTTCAACTTTTAACATCCTTTGTGTTTCTTTGTGTCTTAGCGTCTTCGTGTTTTTTCATTGAAAAATGCCGCGGGCAAGAAGCTTATGCTTGGTAATAGCAATGTAGTCATTGATCAGGTGGGGAAATGCTGATAAAATGGTTATAAAATAGAACCACTTAGTTTGATAATGTTAAATTAAATGGGATAAGTCCATAATTCGGGGAAAACACATAGGTTTTCCCCTACAATTTACTAATGCCTATGTTTGTAGGGACAGATCTAAGTGTCTGTCCCAAAATTCCCCGAACTATTTCCAAATCTAAAATTGTCAAGTTAGTAGTAAAAAAATTTGCAATGTCAACAAAAATCAGAAAGGGAGATAAAAATGCGATGTGTTATTGGCAGCATAAGACATGAAACTAATACTTTCTCAACTTTGAAAACTCAACTTGAGGATTTTCACGTCGTACGAGGTGCCGAAATGCAACTGGGAGAGTTCTGGAAGTCATTCGAGAATATTGAATGGGTCCCAACGCTGTCAGCCGGTGCTGGTCCGCATGGTTTAGTGAGCAAAGATGCTTACCTGAAATTGAAGCAGGAATTAATTAATCGTATAAGTGATGCTATGCCAATTGATGGTGTTTATATGGGTTTACATGGGGCATTGGAAGTGGAAGAAATAGGTGACGGAGAAAGCGATCTTGTAGGGGATGTTCGAGGGATTGTAGGCTGGGATATCCCTATCGTTGCAAGCCTTGATCTTCATGGCAATATTGCGCCTGCCCTTGCTAAATCAACAAACATTCTAACTGCCTTGCGTACAGCGCCGCATATAGATGGTTTAGAAACAGAAAGAAGAGCAGTAGGACATCTGGTAAGATGCTTGAAGGAAGACATAAGACCGATTAACATCATGATCAAACTGCCGTTACTTCTTCCCGGAGAGTTCGCAGTTACGGAGGTTGAACCTGCACGTTCGCTTTATAGCAAACTCCAGCAGATTGAGTCTGAGCAAGGCATTTTAGATGCTTCTATTATGATAGGGTGTGCGTGGACAGATTCACCCTATAACACGGTCAGCGTTATCGTTGTGGCTGAAGAAGATAGCAAAAAAGCTCGTGAATGTGCTAACTCTTTGGCGAATGACATCTGGTCGCATCATAAAGAGTTTAAAGCGGATACGGAAACTGCCTGCATAGAAGAAGCTGTTGCAAAAGCCATTCAATCAAGAGAAAATCCTGTTTTTATATCCGATTCCGGTGATAACGTGACCGCAGGGGGAGCCGGGGATATACCTATCATTCTGGAAAAGCTTCTGGAAGCAGGTGCAACCGATATAGTAGTAGCAGGGATCACAGATGCGGATGCTGTAAAGCAATGTATTCAGACAGGGGTTGGCTCTGTTATCACGCTCAGTATTGGTGGAAAACTTGATAAAGCCAATGGGTATCCACTCGAAGTAACCGGGGCAGTCGAATACCTTAAACCGCCATCGCTTGCCGTTTTGAAAGTGAAGGGTGTGAGGGTCGTACTGGCATCGGATAGACGGGCATTTGCAAGCTTGCATAACTTCGAGCAAGTGAATATAAATCCATCAGAGCAAAAGATCGTAGTCGTCAAACTCGGTTATCTTTTCGCTGAACTTCGACCTATTGCACGAAAATCAATCATGGCGTTAAGTCCCGGTTTTACAACACTTCTGCTGGATCAATTGCCTTATAAAAATATCATCCATCCCATTTACCCGTTAGACGGTGATTTTGAATGGACATTATAGGTATGGTTCACAATCAAGGTAACACTTTTGAAGTCAACTAGGAATTAAACCACAGATGAACACAGATACACACGGAAATTAAAAGATTAAAAGATTAGAAGATTAAAAGATTTAAGATTACAGATTACAGATTTAAAATTCGGAAATCAATTATAATCTTCAATCTTCAATCTTCAATCTTCAATCCTTTCTCATCTGGTTAGTTCTGCTATCTTTTTCTCTGCAAATTTATAGTCAAGCACATCATCGGGGAAGTATCGCTTTATCTCATCAATTGTAGGAAGCCTTAAAGCCCAATTCGTTATTGCAAATGACTCGTAAACTTCTCCAGATTTTGGTTTGATCGGTAAACTCTTTGAAAGACGATTGCTTCTATTAATAAGGCTTTGCTTCAATGAATCGGTGTCAGTAGGCGATTCATATCTGCCAACCCATGGGAGCCATTCCTGCCACTGTGAAACGTGAGCGCCCCATGCTTGCACCTTCTGATCTAACTCATCCTCAGTAAGAGAAACAACAATATCAGGCTGAATTCTTCCTGAATATGGGTCATGCGCGGTAATAATAATAGGAGGCTTAATATATGCAAATTCATAGTTTTCATCTAAATTCTGTATAAATCCTTCAGGATAATATTCAGGGAATGTAAGAGGAGCGGGAAATAAATAGGCTGTTCTCTTTATAATTTCACCGACGTTAGTATGGTCGTTGTGCATACCATAAGGGTCGGCAGGATCATTGACAGGTAAAGTGATAACAATATTTGGTTGAAAATCCTTTATAGCTTTCCACACGGCGCCTCTAGTCTTCCAGTCAACTTCTAGTCGTGCATCCTTGAATGACTTACCCTCGTTGTCAAGTAATCTTTGATAACTAAATCCATAAACAGATGCCGCCTTTGTTGCCTCATTATCTCGCATTTCTGCCAACTTATCTTGATTCTTTAGATACTTAGCATAGTAGTGACCAACGGTGCCATCTGTGAAACATGCCACGCAACCCTGTAAACCAAGCTTATTCAGCTTTGCGAATAAATCCCCCGCAAGTCCCTCTGCATCGTCCTGATGCGCTGCAATAAACATTATTTCTTTCTTATCTGCCATGAGTTCCTCCTTGATTATATAATTCATTTGATATTTTTTAGAAGTGTAGCACGTTGTAGATATTGGATCAAGAGTTTTCAATCTGAAGTAGGGCTATTTAATTTTTGAAATGGATGGATAAATGTAGTAAAAGATCATACGATTCTGTTGACATTTTAATTTGCATAGTGTATAATCGGCAATATCGTAGTGTTTTTATTAATGTTTGATTTTTTATGGTGTTAGATTTCAATATGTTACATAATGTTCTTGAAGCTACGAAATATTGGCTTGCGCTTGGTTCTATCAGAAGCATAGGATCAAGAAAAATCAAAAAATTGGTGGAGAAATTTGGGTCCCCAGAGGCAGTTTTCTCTGCTTCAGTGATTGATATATCAAGCCAGCTAAAGGATTTTACATTAGCTTCCGAGATAGTTCAGGTTGGGAAAGAACTGGCTAGGTTTGAGATGATTATCAATCAAACCTTAAGATCAGGAATTGACGTTATTTGTCCTGATAGCCTTGAATATCCTCATCTGTTAAAGTATATTAAAGATCCACCCGCTATTCTATACAAAAAAGGGGTAATGCTGAACAGTAGCGAGATAACTGTCGCCATTGTAGGTACACGTTTTCCCAGCGAGGATGGCGCCAGATTTGCAAAGAAAATGGCACAGGAACTTGCGCGAAAAAATGTTACTGTGGTAAGTGGATTAGCAAAAGGGATTGATACTTCAGCACACATTGGGGCATTGAATGCCAAAGGAAAAACTATAGGGGTACTTGGTTCTGGTCTTAATATGATATATCCGCAGGAGAATATTCAATTATCTCAAAAAATTTGCGGAAAAGGTGCTATACTTTCCGAATGTTACCCAGATGAGACAGTGTCAAAAGGAAAGCTGATACAGCGGAATCGTATAACTAGCGGTATTTCTCGTGGGGTCATACTTGTAGAACCCGAAAGAGGTGCGAAAAATACGGCTAATTGGGCGTCAAAACAAAAAAGACCCATCTTTAAATTTGATCCAAAAGATAAAACTGAGACTTTAACGTTTTCAGAGAATTATCTGATAATTAAAGATATAAATGATATTGATCTAGTATTAGATAAACTGAAATCTGTCGAAATTTTCTCGTTATCAACAGATTATAACAGTGATCAAGCATATTTGTTTTAAAATTATTACATTTCTATTCTAAAATGGCATTTTTATTTATTTGACATTGAAATTTTCTCTTTACAAAACTCTTTAAGTTTGTTAAACTAATAGCACGTTTGACAGATTGAGATTATGGAAGTAGATAAGAACACTATTTTAAGGCAATAATAGTTAGTATATTGTTCTAAAAAATATTGTCATTAGAAAAAAAATTCTCTGGACATGTATGGAAGGAGGTGTTATACTAGAGAATATTGTTAGTTTAAGTAGCCTAAACCCCATTTTTTGTCTTTGAAAACAAAAAAACCTTGATTTAGCTTTGTCTTCATGTTAAAATGTTCTTGATTTTGTGTAACAGTTGTGTTATATATTATTATTGTTACATGAGCAAGCAATTTAATTTACGTTGCCAAAAGTTGTAATAACGCGATACTATGTATCTGTTTCCTCTCTTTGTTAGAGAGAATTTACACTCGACCCTTATATTATTTTTGCAGGTTGATTACTGGGTCGAAAAGGAAAGGGGTGATGGATGCGGGTAATTCTTAGTTGGCTTAGGCGATACTAAGTAAAAAAATGTTGTATTGCTAACGCGTCTCACAGTTTGGTCGAGTTGTTTTTAATTAATTAAGTTACTGTGAGGATGTGCGAAAGCTCGAGGATAAGGAGTGACACTAATGAAGAATGTACTGAGAATCTCTGCTTTGTTGACTGCTGCTTTGATGGTTTTCATAATGATCGGCTGCGGCGGTGATGATAACACAAAAACAGCGACACCGCCAACACTTAAGTCGTCAAGTCCAGCGGCCGGTGGAGAGATGGCTGCTAATGGTACTGTTACCTTGACTTTTGATAAGTCAATGAAGGATGTAACTGTTAATGGTACTGCTGCTACTGTCAGCGGTGCAACTGCAACGTGGAAACCCGCGGCTGCTCTTCCTACAGGGCCTCTTACACTGACGATCGATGGCACAAGTGCAGATGGTGGCAAATTAGCAACGGCAACACTTGCTTTAACAGTCAAGGCTGCTGATACAACAGCACCCGATATTGATGGTGCTAAATGTGTTCCAGCGAATGGTGCAACCGGTCTTGATCCTGCTACGATCACTAGCATCACCATTGCCTTCACCGAACCAATGAGTGCTGACACAAAAGTGGATTCTTACTTACCGGCAGATGCCAAATTCAACCCGGCAATGGCGGCTGATGGTATGAGCATGGGAATCTCGTTCCTCGGTGGTTACAAACTTGGTAACGAGGTGACGGTGGATGTCAAATTAATCGGTGCAGATCTAGCTGGTAATGCTCTGAAAACGACTGATTATACATTTACTACGATGAAGAAGGCAGAATAAATCCTTTTCAAACAGGGGTTATATTGCTTTCGTTCTTCTAGTAACAAATTGGGCAATGTGCTATTAGGCATATTGCCCTTTTTTCTGTTTACTTTATTCTTGACATTAAATCGAGTTTGCTTTAAAATATTTTGGCAAAATCTTAAAAGCAAAGGTAAAATCTTTTATTAAAAGCTCAAAATTAAGGAGTGAATTAGTGAATGCTTGAAGTAAAAGTCAAAAAAGACGAATCCATTGATAAGGCACTCAGACGCTTTAAAAAGCAATGTGACAAAGAGGAATTAATTAAGGAAATTAAAAAGCGCGAGCGCTATGAAAAGCCCAGTGAAAGACGCAGAAAGAAATACATAAAGTCTCAAAGAAAAGGCAGAGGTACAGGCTTCTAAGATAGGCTTAGATCATTGTTAATTAGAAATTCATTTGTAGTTCTAAATAAAACAATGGGATTTCAAAATATGAAAGATAGAGGATCGTAATTCATAATCCCTCTTATGTAACCTTTTATGTAACCTTTCAGTAGTTCCCCAAGAATCAATGCTGACTATACAATAATTGAAGTATATCTATTTTGTGGTAAATATATTAACATACCTTAATTTTATTAAAAAACATGCCTTGGGATTCATGATTAATTTAATTACCTATTTTAAATATGTAGGATGGGTAAATGGTTTTCGCCTGTATTGATTTGGTTTTTCCTAACTCAAAACTTAAAACTGATTATATTCTGAGTGATTAAAATATGCTGTCTGTTTTTATAATCGGAAATGAATATGCTTCACGAATTGCCCTTACAGATCAACTAGAGCAACACGGCTATAGAGCTAAAAGCTTCTCAGATGTGACTACATCTCTTATGCAGATCAAAGGCAATGATTGCGACCTTATACTGACCGATATGAATATCGGCGATGTGAATGCAACAGAGATATTGAAGTCTATAAAGATGCTTAATCCTAATATAGAAATCATTGTTTTTGCAGAATATGGCTCAATCGAATCTGCTGTAGAAGTTATGAAACTCGGCGCCTTTGATTATATGCTGAAGCCTGTTGATTTTGATGAGCTTCTTATCAAGGTAGAAAGGTCACTTGAGCGTAAACGAATGACCGAAGAGATAGAACGATTACAGGAGCAATTTCGCAATGAGTATGGACTGGATACAATCATAGCCGAAAGTGAAGAGATGCGCAATGTGCTTCACAGCGTTTCCAGAGTAGCCGGAAATGACAGCCCAATTTTACTTCAGGGCGAAAGTGGAACCGGAAAAGAATTAATAGCCAGAGCCATACACAGTAGTGGACGACCGGGAAAGCCATTTGTCCCGATCAACTGCGGAGCAATGCCTGAAACTTTACTCGAAAGCGAACTCTTCGGATATATGAAAGGCACATTTACCGGAGCTAAGTTTAATAAAAAGGGTTTGCTTGAAGAAGCGCATGGCGGTACTATCTTCATGGATGAAATTGGTGATATGTCACATGCAACTCAGGTGAAATTACTTCGCGCGCTGGATTTCGGAGAGATCAGACGCCTTGGAAGCAATACCCCTGTCTACATTGATGCAAGAGTTGTTGCCGCAACGAACAAAGACATGAAGTCTTTGGTCGAATCAAAAAAATTTAGGGAAGACCTTTACTATCGTTTGAATGTTATTTCCATTACGATACCTCCATTGAAAAAACGAAAAACCGATATTCTTCCACTTGCGCAGCACTTTTTAAAAATTTATAGCTCCAAAATGGGGAAGGAAGTGTTACGAATTGCACCTGAATCACGCCAACTTCTATTAAAATATGATTGGCCCGGGAATGTAAGAGAACTGGAAAATGTTATAGAAAGAGCAATCGTTTTAGCTCAATATAACACGATCTTCCCTGATGATCTGCCATCCAATCTTCATACACATCCTCCGGATATCCTCAGTCAGGCAATATCTGGCAAGTGGAGCCTTGAAAAATTGGAGAAAGAGTATATATTCAGTATCCTTAATGAGTGTTCTGGGAATCTATCACAAGCAAGAGAAAGGCTTGGTATAGCACGAAATACTCTCTGGCGCAAGATGAAGGAATATGGCGTATCATAGGCAGTAAGCATCTCAAAAAAAGCATGTTAAAGCTTTCAATAAATATTGTCAAAAAGAAATAGCGGAGATAACTATGAAACGTCGTAAATTCAGTAGGTTTGCTCTTATTATACTGTCTATTACATTTGCCTTGATTTCAACCTTTGTGATAGCAAGACCTTTCCGTCCTGCACTCTTACCCGATAAAGGCGCTAATTTCGGTTGTGCTACGTGCCACATTGATCCTAACGGTGGTGGACCACGAAATCCCTTCGGTCAGGATTGGGAAAGAATAGCGATCCCTGCTGGGGATAAATACACTGATACGCTTGCAAAACTAGATTCTGATGGTGATGGATTCACAAATGCGCAAGAATTCGCTGCAAATCCTGTCACCCACCCCGGTAATCCCAAATCCCATCCACCGATAATACCAAAGGCAGTTACAGCAAAAGGCAAGAAAACCACTACCTGGGGTAACATCAAAAATATCAAATAGTGTTCTTAATTCAAATATGTCATCCTGAGCGCAGCGAAGAATCTTGAGATGCTTCACTTCGTTCAGCATGACATTTAATCGTTATGAAGCATTTCAAATGGAAATTGGTATAAGCTTCACAGGGGGTTATGGGGTGTAGAATTAAAATAGGACAGGACTAATTCTTAATCAAGACAACACCTTATATCTTCCGTCAGATATATAAAATGATTTTTTATCATCCGATCTAACTTTATTTATTTCATTATCAAGTGCTGATTTGAGTTCATTGACATAATCATCGAATTGCATCAACATTACTCCTTCTTCTCACTGAATTAATAAAATTCCCAATGTTAGTTTATTGATACATTTGACACAAATCACTTCCGTATGAGCTTTAACCTGATTAAGTCATCTTCTGTCCAGCCAGCATCATTTATTAATCCATCTAAAATACCTTTTGTGAAAGTATCACTTGGGTGATATGGCACAGAAACCCAATTTCCACGTTGAGAGTGTTTGTATATCCTATGGCTTCCTTTTTGTCTTTTGAAAACAAAACCATCTCGCTCTAATGCTTTGATAAACTTTATAGCTGTTATGTTTTTCAACTTGGGACTCATACTAGGACTTCTTCCTTCAACCTAATTATAGGTTTAATATCCTGTATGCTCTTAACCATACCAATACCCGGTATTGGATCACCTTCTTCAATCAGGGCTTCCAAATATAGCTCTAAAGCTTCTTGAATATTCTTATATGCTTCTTCCTCTGTATGTCCCCAGGTTCTACATCCTTTTAGTGACGGAAAATACGCATGATAGCGATTTTCATCTGGTTCGATTATAACCTCAAAGACATGCTCTTTAGCTTTAGTATTACCTTTAACTATTGCTAGCTCGATTTCTTCCAATTCCTCTGGTGTGAGTTGTTTAATAACTTCTATCAATTGTTCAATAGTAATATTCATTGATACTTTTCTTCTCATTTATTTTTCTCCTGTCAGCATCAGGTTCTTAATTTAGTCAGGTATCACCAGCCTGCTATCTTGATCATCTGGATTACTGTCGTCTTAGAACTCTTTGCCTCTATATGGCAGATATATACACTACTCAAGACCTGTTCACCAGTTTCGTCTGTACAATCCCACTGCAAAGTGTTTTTACCGATTGCTGTTGTTCCTTCGATCTTCTTCACTAACTTACCGTCCATACTGAATATTCTTATATTCACGCTATCCGCAGACTCCGTCAGCGTGTAAGAGAAGTTGGCGCCGATCTTCGGATCAAATGGGTTGGGATAACAGAAAACGTTTATCATTGTTAGCTTTCCAGTGACATCAAATGCTGACGTTGCTGCAGCCTGATTACCAACCATATCTTTCACAGAAACTTGAAGTGTATAGTGACCAAGTGAGAATGTTCTTGACAGAGTAAGTAACATACCTGCGCTTCCATCAAATTTTTGATTAAATTGACCTACATCAATTTTTTCACCGTTCAGTGTAATTTCTATCTTCTTTGTATCAATTCCACTGCCGTTATCTTCCACTTTTACAGAGATATTATCAAGTGGTTCAGCATATCCAGTTGGAAGAAGTTCCTTAATAACTGGTGGCTCATAGTCTCCGATTATGCTGAATATACCCGTCTTCATCGTTGACACCATAACGGAATTGTCATTTTTATTCACACCCGTCAAGTAATTCCACCTATTGCCATCCCATAGGTACATAGCAAGTTTAGATTCATCTTCGCCAACGATCTTCGCATCGGTATATTTCAGCGTAACAGTTATCGGTTTCAGCAATTCCTTATCGAGAGTAAATTCTCTTGCGACTATGTGCTTCTTCAATCCTGCTTGAGGGTCTGGAATTATGCTTGGTATAGTTATGCTAACACTTGTTCCCGATGGCACCGCCCCTGCTGGAAAATATATTGACGAACCATCACCAAGTAATATCTCATTTTCTTTTGTTGGGTCTATTGGCACAAGCAATGATCTGACTATTGCGATAGTTGTGACAGGATAAGTTGCTGTATTCCCTGCTTTATCCGCTGCAGATATATAATAGTCCACGCCTGCTGATGAAAACACAGTTGATGGTATTTCCCCGCTGTATACATTTGCAGGCTCCTTTGTCATATCTAAATCTGTATACCTGCTATCACCGTGTTTACGATAATGTAGCTTCACGCTATCCAACCCGCCAGCGTCATCAACAGTCGCTTGAATCTCCACGCTCATGATCTCTTGTTCAAGCATTGCAGATATAGGCTTGTGAGTTATCGTTGGAGGCTGATCGTCTGCAATGGCGACAGATGTTTTAGTGTTCTTTTCCTCATTGTCTGCATGATCTTCAGCCCTGATGGAGAATTCGTACGTTTCTCCATCGGTCAGTACTGATGATGTCCATTCATACGTTGCTGATTTGTCTGCTGTGATGGCAACAATTGTTTTTGAGTAGTCAACGCCAGTTCCTTTGCCGTTATCCCAGTATACGTTATACTTAACCACATCATCTGATCCCGATGCAGTCCAGCTTACCTTTACCTTTCCGCCGGGTTGTGGAGATGACTCAAGATTGCTTGGAGGATCCGGCGCCTGATTGTCAATCAGGAACGCCCCAAGATGAGAGGCATCACTGCTCCAGTTGCCTGCTTTGTCAACGGGACGGATATGGAAATAGATTTTTGCGTAGCCCTGTTTCAGCAGGTCAGTCGGTTCATAAGCCAATTCTGTCGTTGTAGGATCCTTTATATCAATCGTCTCATCAGGTAGTGTTTTTGGGTCACTATCCCATACATAAGAATATCCCGCCAGTCCGCTTATGACGTCCTCTGATGGCGACCATGTAACAGTTATTTTCGTCTGATTTGACCACACGTCCAGCTTGTGAGTCGGGCTTGACAACCCTGTTACGACGCTAGGTGGAGTGGCATCCGCCCTTGCGCTGACAATATCTGTGTTTTCTTCTTCATTTCCGGCTTTGTCCTGACTTCTAACGACGAATCTATATACGACCCCGTCTCGTAATTTATCAGATAACCATTTTGTCTCCGGATCGTTGACACGGGCGAGTGGAGATGAGAAATCTATATTCGCCTGTGCATTGTCCCAATAGATGTTGTATACAGTGGTATCTCTGGATAGTGAAAGCTTCCATGTTAGCTCTATACGACCGCCTGCTGTGCTTGTTGCAGTGATACCAGTTGGCTTTTCGGGCTTATCAATATCGGCTTCAACGGATACAAAAACGGTATTGGTTTCTTCATTGCCTGATTTATCTACTGCTCTAACCGAGAACTTATATACACCTGTACCAAGTGATGTTGACTCCCACGAATTTTTGGATGCGTCAACTGAATCATATACTGATGAATAGTTTACTGTGCCGCTACCATTGTCAGTATATATGTTATACTTGTCCACATCATTAGATTTCGAGAAATCCCACGTCAACTTGACTTTTCCATCGGGACCGGGTATAGCGGCTAATCTCGTTGGCGGGAGCGGTGGGAACGGATCATCTACCAGCAATGAGTAAGGCTGTTTAGTTGGGTCTTGCTTAGGGCTAGTTGCTAAGTTTCCAGAAATATCTTCCGCCTGTAAGTAATAAGAAACATTGCTTTTCATCAATGGAGACGGGATTGTCGCTGAGTACTGGTTATTGCCTATATCTTTACATGATAAGGAACTGAAATCCTTATCACCTTCCAGTTTATAAAATACCTTAACTTCCTTTATGCCAGTTCGATCTGTTGCCTCTGTTGTAATAACTATCGGGTCTGTTATTAAGACTTTCGTTAGCTTTGATGGATCATAATTTATATCAGGTGGTAACGTATCAACAACCCTGAATGAATGTGGCAGTGTATCGGGGTTGACAGCAGGATGTGTCGTCACATTCCCTGAATTATCCATAGCCTTTATGTAATACTCCACACCGGTGGGGATAATCGCACTTGCAGGGATGGTTCCAGAATAAAGAGATTTAGTCGCAGTTTCGATCATCGCTGCGATCTTAAAGCTTTCCTGTCCAGCCTGTCTATAATGTAATGATACGTCTGTAACCTGTACGTCATCCGTTACAGTAGCATTTATTGTAACCGTCAATCCTGCTTCCTGTGCAGTAGCAATTGGGATATGCTGGATCACCGGTGCAGACAAGTCAAATATAGTAATTACTTGCGGTGCGTTCTCTGGATCAACGGATGGATTTGTTGCCGTAATCCCTTGAGAATCCTTTGCCAATATATAATACTTTACCTCGCCTATCTGCTTCTGAGCGGGTATAGTTGCGGAATAACTGTTACCCGTGCTTTTCATGTTTACACTGTTAAACTTAGTATCTGTAACGCTCTTGTAATACATGGTCACGCTGTCTACTTTAACGTTGTCTGTGACTCTCGCCTGTATTAAAATACTTTTATTGACTTCCTCTTTTGATGGCGCAGACGTCAGTTCAATTGTCGGCGGAGTAGTATCAACAACAGTGAAAGAATAAGATACTGTCGCATCAGGAGATTGACTTGATGCGTCAGACGCAGTTATGACGTAATCCACCTTGCCGGGCATAAGAACGTTCCCCGGTATATCGGCACTGTAATAATCCCCAACCTCTGTCATCTTTACCTCGATGAACTCAGCTTTATCGGGCGGTCTGTATTTGAATATTACGTTCTCAACCCCAACGTTGTCCGTTACTGTCGCACCAATCGTCACAGGTTTACCGGCTTCTTGACCATCTTTTATAGGAGTATGGCTTATAACAGGCGGTTCATAGTCCACAAATGACATATCATAGGGCTGTCTTGTTCCATTTATTGGTAAAGTACGCAGGTTTGATGATACGTCATAAGCTTCTATGTAGTAATTCATAATACCGGGTGTCTCCAAAGCCGGTATACTTGCGGTATAAGTTCCTGAAGTTGATGTACTGCCAGATTCTGCGGCCATATCAACTCTTGTATACTTCACATCTGACTGAAGCTTGTAGTAAAGATATACACGGTCTATCCCTACTGCGTCAGTGATTTTTACTGTTATTTTCGGTGAAATTTTTACTGAGATTTCAGCTATCGGGTCATAAGTTATCTCAGGTGGCGTACTATCTACAACAGTGAAGGAATCGGGGTTGATAGGCGCATCTTTAATTGGGTGCGTAGACATTGAAAGTCCATCGCTTGCGCTCAAGTAATAATCCACACCAGCCTTCGTTACAACCGAACCGGGGATCTCAGCAGTATAGTAGTCGCCAGTTAGTTTTTTCATTGGAACTTTCGTATACTCACTCATTCCTTTCTTACGGTAATATAGATAAGCCTCAGTAACGTTTATGTTATCTTTTATAATCGCAGTTACAACCACAAGTTTCATCGCTTCGCTATTGTTCGGAACAAGCTGAACCGAAATGCTAGGAGGCGTTGCATCCACGTTTATACTATCAGAGAAGGAATTACTCAAATTCCCCGGACTGTCTTTATACTTCACGTAAACAGTTCTTAACCCATCACTACTTGTACCACCGTACTTCTTCAGGTCCCAATCTTTTACCTCGAATGACTGGCTATCTTTTGGATAAACGGAAGGATCAGACCAAGTATTGCCATCATTGCTCAATTGGTAGCTTGCTACGCCGTTTGCATCAGTTGCCGAAAGCTTGAGAGTGACAATAAGACCACCTATAATCTCGGCTCCATTGTTAATCAATATAGTTCCCTTTGGCGGAGTAGCATCAAGGACTACGCTGTCACTGACTTCGGCAGACTCATTCCCCATATCATCCCTGAATTTGACTTTCACTACTTTCGTCCCATCTGCATCTGTAACTTTTATCTTCAATACGTTTCTGAAAGCTATCCAATTCCTGAGTCCTTTATCAACCTCATAGACAATACTTACATCGCCATCTACGTATATCTCTTTAGCGTCTGTTGCGGACATATTAATTGTTAGATTTTTTGAGTTGGTAATTCCCTCTTTATCCAAACTTACTGACGTATTAGATGGCGGGTTATTGTCCACTGTCAGAACATTTGACGTAGATTCTGCCTGATTACCCAGATTGTCTTTCACTCCTAGCTTGAGTTGAATGGTTTTTGCTTTTAGTACGCCAAGAGTAAAAGAACCTTTTATGATTCCTGTATTTTTATCATTAGTTATCCCTGATAAATCCAGATCAATCGTTTTACCACTCTCGTCTAATAATGATCTAAACACAATTTCAACATCCTGTTCAGTTTTTCCACTGACCAGAACCGTATCACCATTCTTTACTTTACCCTCAATTTTAGGGGCAGATATAATCAGAGATGATACGGTGATTTTCGATTTATATGTTATACTACCCTCTATTGATGGTTGAGTTTCGTTACCTAGAGTATCAATAAACCTTACAAAAACCTTTTTAATGCCATCGTTGGAATTGCCGCCGAATTTTGATAAATCCCAGTTATCTTTTGTAGTTTTGTATGGTTCGGGGTCAGACCAGATATTACCACCGTTGGAGAAGTGCATCTCTTTGACTCCACTGTCATCAGTAGCAGATAGTGTCAAATTCACCATCAGGGAATTTGTTTCAGCCGCACCATCATTAATCGTGATAGTTCCCTTTGGACCTGTCGTATCAAGCCTGATGGTATCTGTAGCGGGTGTAGCCATCCAGTTTCCAGCCGGGTCTTCATATTTCACAAATACCGTTCTAGTTCCATCGAATTCGCTTCCACCGATGAAGCGAAGGTCCCAGTTTTTAGTGGTACCGTATGGCATCGGATCAGACCACGTATTGCCATCATTGCTTAAAACCATCATCCCGCCTGGTTCCATTCCGCTTCCAGTGTCAGTTGCAGATAGTGTAAGCGTAACTTCATACTTTCCTGTCACTTCTGCGCCGTTGTTTATCTTGATCGTGCCTGTTGGCGGTGTCCTATCAACAAAAATCTCTGCCTTTATCGGGTCTGACCAGTGATCAAGAGCGTCTTTATAACGAACATAGACAGTCTTTAGACTGTCTTTACCATCTCCACCATATTTACTTAGGTCCCATAATTTTGTCATAGTGTCTGGTTTGAAAGGCTCTGTATCCGCCCACATTTTTCCATCATTGCTTAACTGCATTTGAACGACCCCACTTCCGTCCATCGTTCCATTTGCTATAAGGTCTGAAGCTGATAGCTTTAGGGTGACTATAATAGAGTTAGTTGCTCTGCTTCCATCGTTTATCTCAATCGTTCCTTTTGGTGGAGTAAGATCAACTGTAAATTTCAAAATTGTAGTTGATTTTGTGATTTGTCCATCAACATTACTAGCTATCCCCCAGTAATATACACCTTCTGGTAAATTCTTCCATGGATCCGAAGCTGAGATCGTATAGCTCATTGCTTTTCCAACGTCAAAGCTTTTCCCATCAAAAGGATTAGGGTCAGTATCAATGTAGAGCGTATATTCAGCGTTATCCATCCAGTGCCACTTAAAGGTAGGCTTACTGTCTTTGATGAAACCAGTAGGTGAGATCACTGATATATCTGTGGGAGACCACACAATGAAATGCAATACCTCACTTGATTCAATGTCACCCACCTTTATACCCCAATAGTAATCACCGGGGCTGAGTGCAAATCTTTCTGGTAGAGTGTAACTCGTATCATTAAGTACGGAAATTGGTTGATATACCGGGTTGTTGAATGGATTATTATCTCTGCTGATGTAGAGCATGTATGTCAGATCACGTCTAGTTGTAGTCCATTTGAATGTTGGCGTTAAGGTGTTTATATCCCCAAAAGGCTCCGTCAGATGAAACTCCAGCTTAGGGACATTCGTGGTATATCGTACGATGCTTCCTCCACTGCCTACCACAATACCTGAGTCTTTGCTCATGAAGTCCAGAGCATATAATGTGCTGTTCGCAAACGGAACGGTATTAGACTGCCAATATCCCCCGCCATTAGTCGTACTAAGCAGTATATTGGTCAGACCTGCCGTACCGCAGATCCATCCCTCAGTATTGTTGATGAACCCCACGTCATACAGGGTAGATAACCCGCCCCCGCCCTGCTTCGTAATGCTATTCTTTGATTTGTATAAAATGGTGCCGCCGTCTCCGACGACCCATCCAGTCTCAGCGTTGATGAAAGATAGGCTATTGAGACGAAAGCTTGTTTCAGTGGGCAACTGATCCCAATTCACCCCTCCGTCATTTGTGCTGATCAAAGTGCCGTCGTCGCCAACCGCCCAGCCAGTATTACTATCAATGAATTGCACTCCATAAAGGTTTGGCTTCTTCGTTGTATCCCAGTTGCGAGGAGACCAGCTTGATCCGTTCCAATATAGGATTGTATTCTTATCTCCAACAACCCAGCCGTGGTTTGAATCGGTAAAGTATACGTCTCTGAATATTCCCCCTGTTGGGCTTGACATGACTATATCCCAGTCAGACCCATTGGTAGTTCTGATGATAGTATTGCCTTCACCAACAGCCCAACCAGTGCTGGCATCAAGGAAGAAAACACCATAAAGGTCACTCTCTATTGTGCTATTTTGTTCAGTCCATGTTGCGCCGCCATCGTCTGAATGAAGAATTGTGCCGTCATCACCAACGGCCCAACCTT